>Ga0308158_10003532_pt1 | contig 13715 bp, 12 predicted proteins | sample PhyBR2_FD_201038 | JGI IMG/M metagenome (GOLD analysis project Ga0308158, IMG submission 201038) | Phyllosphere microbial communities from UC Gill Tract Community Farm, Albany, California, United States - DLSLB.R2 | ecosystem: Host-associated > Plants > Phyllosphere > Unclassified | place: USA... | reverse complement strand
TTGTTTTAACGAGGTTAACCTTGTCTTTATTATTTAAACCTCTTAAGCTGTTTAGTTCAGAAGGTAATAATTTGATATATACAGTAATGTGATAATTATCTTTATCTTTATCTGGATTTGGAGGATATACTATATAAGCATTCTCTTTGCTAAAGTTAGTTGGAAAAGATTGAGCTTGATGTAATGGTATTTTGGTAAATTGATTTGAGCTACCTATAAATTCTGCTATCAAATTATTTGTTTGTTTTTCTTTTCGGTAAATAGTAAGTGCAGTATTGAAATTTAAGATTAGATTTTCTGCCAATTCGTTTCTTTCTCTTATGTCAAATTTATTTAAAGGGATTATGTATTTGATTTCCAATATAGTTGGTGAATTTGCAATTGTCAATTGTTCGGATATAGCTTTAACTTCTTCTATTTGATTAACAGTTTTTTTGAGTGTGTCAATTTTCAACCCCTGATTGGCAAAGGCTGCAGATAAGTCTTGAAATAATTTTTTGTTGCTTGATTCAACTCCCGACTTAATACCAGTAGCAATTGCTGAATCTTGTTTTTCTTTTAAAATATTAAGATCAGTCAAGGTCTTGTTATTTATGTTTTGATTATTAAATTCTTGGGCAATTAAAAAACATAGCATCATTAAAAGTGAAAGAATTACTAATTTCCCTCGTCTATTTATTTTTCTCCAAAAAGCTGAATATCTTTCGTCAGTTAGTTTGCCATTAGTAGTTAAAAAAGTTATGACTATAGTGTTAATTCCTATGAGAATAATGAAAATGATATTAGGAATTATCAGAATTGATTTCAAATTAGTTATGGAATTATTTTGTTAAGATATTATTAGATGATTTCAAATATAGCAATTTATTCGTACAAAATAGAGGTTTTGTTTTTGAGGTAGTAAAGTTGTTTTGTAGGCAAAAATCCCTAGCCCTGATAGAAGTGGAAATCCTTTTATCTCGTTTTTTTAGAGATAAAAGATTGAAACGGATAGCAGGAAATAGTTTCAAGTAAAACTGAAATTAATTTAATTGGGCGATTGCTTCGTACCTCGCAATGACGCACAAAAAAACCGCCAATCTCCCGATAGTTATCGGGACGAAAAGCGGTTTTTTGTTTAGTCTTTTATAGCATTTCCTTTATTGTCAAAGAAATGATATTCTAAATACGTGTAAGCGTCACGTGGTATAATTTTCACCCATTTTTTATGTTCAAGAAACCATTTTGAACGTAATGATGGAAAACCTTTACTGAGGTATGCAGCCACAAACGGATGTACATTGAGTACTACTTTTTTGTGGTTTTTTAAAATTCTTTCCAGGTCAGAGTTGATTTTATCAATGATTAGTATTGGCGCTTCGATTTCGCCATTTTCATTGTTTGGATCTTCTTCTCTGGTTTTAATATTTCTTTCCGGTCTTACCCTTTGTCTGGTAATTTGAACTAGTCCAAATTTACTAGGAGGTAAGATTTTGTGTTTTGCTTTATCGTCGCTCATTTCTTCCCTCAGGAAGTCGAACAGGACTTTTCGATTTTCGGGATTAGACATATCGATAAAATCGACAACAATGATTCCGCCCATATCGCGCAAACGCAATTGTCTGGCTATTTCGGCTGCGGCAATCATATTGACTTCCATGGCCGTGTCTTCCTGATTAGTCGCTTTATTAGAACGGTTTCCGCTGTTCACGTCAATTACGTGTAGGGCTTCGGTGTGTTCAATAATAAGGTAAGCTCCTTTACTCATGGAAACGGTTTTCCCAAAAGAAGTTTTGATTTGTCTCTCTATATTGTATTTCTCGAAAATAGGTGTGTCGTTTGATTGATAAAACTTCACAATAGATTGTTTGGATGGAGCAATTTCTTGCAAGTAATCCTTGGTTTGATGGTACAACTCTTCATCATCTATTTGGATACTGGTAAAAGTATCGTTGAAAACATCTCTTAGAATTGAGGAAGCTCGGTTGAGTTCACCTAATACTTTTGAGGGATGATGAGCAGTTGGTAATTTTTTACACATTGCAGCCCATCTGCTAAGCAGGTTCTGCAAATCTTTTTCTAATTCGGCTGTATTTTTGCCTTCGGCTACTGTGCGAACAATAACACCAAATCCTTTTGGTTTGATGGATTGTACAAGTTTTTTTAGTCGGTCTTTTTCTTTTTTGTCTTCTATTTTTTGAGAAATAGAAACACGATCAGAGAAAGGAACTAATACAATAAAACGTCCGGCAAGAGAAAGCTCAGCGCTAATTCTTGGTCCTTTGGTAGATATTGGTTCTTTTACAACTTGCACTAAGATAGATTGATTGGCGTTTATTACATCGGTAATGGTCCCATCTTTGTCTATCTCTTTTTCAAACTGAAAGTTTTTTAGGGAGAAATCTTTTATTTTACCTGCGCTTACAAGTTTTATGAATTTCAGTTGAGAAGTGAGATTAGGACCTAAGTCGTGATAATGTAAAAAGGCATCTTTTTCGAAACCTACATTTACAAAAGCAGCGTTGAGTCCGGCAACTGGTTTTCTGATTTTGGCAATAAAAATATCGCCTACCTGAAAGTTGCTTGTTTCTTCTTCTTTGTGTAATTCAATTAGTTTTCCATCTTTTAATAAGGCAAAATCTACGGAATCAGAACTAGATCGAATGATTAATTCTTTATTCACTTTGTAAATTTTTATCCAAACTTTTGAGTTTTCAGTTTTCGGTTTTCAGTTTTCAGTTTTGCAACTCGTAACTCATAACTTATAACTCATAACTGAATTGTAAGGATGGATTAAACAATATTTTGAACAGGTATTAACCCGGAGAAAATAAGATGGCAGTTTTCAGTTGGCAGAATGCAGCTAACTGCTTACTGAATTCTGAACACTGCTTACTGATTTTCGATTTCAATGAACGTTTAAAAAGAAAAAAGTAGTTATAAACTACTTTTTCTTTTTGTGACGGTTAGCTCTCGCTCTTTTTTTACGTTTGTGCGTAGCTACCTTATGTCTTTTTCTTTTTTTACCACTTGGCATAATCTTTTAGATTTTATGATTAATAATATTATTTTGCTTCGTTATTTGTTTTAACTCCTTCTACAAAAACTTTTGCAGGTTTGAAAGCAGGAATGTTGTGTGCAGGTATTTTAATTGTAGTGTTCTTAGAAATATTTCTACCTGTTTTCTCAGCTCTTGTCTTTACGATAAAGCTACCAAAACCTCTTAAATAAACATTGTCTCCAGTTTCTAATGAAGTTTTTACTTCCTCCATAAAAGTCTCTACTGTTGCTTGCACATCACCTTTTTCAAGACCTAATTTTTCTGAAATTTTCGCTACGATATCTGCTTTCGTCATTTTCTTTCCTTTATTTATTATTTTGTAATAATTTTTTTGAGTGTGCAAATATATGAATTTAAAAAACAATTATTCAAGCTAATTCATTAAATTTTAATTACATAAACTTTTACTTTTGTCAACAAATATTTAATAATGATTTTTCATAACTTGCTAATAAAGTGGTACTTGCAAAATAAACGTGATTTGCCATGGCGAAATACCACTAATCCATACCCTATTTGGCTCTCGGAAATTATGCTCCAACAGACGCGGGTAGCGCAGGGAATGCCGTATTTTTTGTCTTTTATTGATGCTTTTCCAGCGGTTTTTGATTTGGCAAATGCCGATGAAGAAAAGGTGTTGAAATTATGGCAGGGTTTGGGTTATTATTCACGTGCCCGCAATTTGCATAAAACGGCTCAATATATTGCCTATGAATTAAACGGGTTTTTTCCTGCTACATATAAGGATTTGTTGCAATTAAAAGGTGTGGGCGAATATACCGCAGCGGCAATTGCTTCTTTCTCTTATAATGAAGCAGTTCCGGTAGTAGATGGAAATGTGTTTCGGGTTTTAGCCCGTTATTTCGATATAGAAACAGATATTGCTTTGGCTTCCGCCAAAAAAGAATTTGCTGCATTGGCCTTCGAATTAATGCCAAAAGATAATCCTGCGATTTTTAATCAGGCTATAATGGAGTTTGGTGCTTTGCAATGTGTGCCTAAAAATCCTGATTGTAATAATTGTGTTTTTAATACAAGTTGTGCGGCTTTGCAAAAAAAGAAAGTTGATCAATTACCGGTGAAATTAAAGAAGTTAAAAGTTAGGAATCGATATTTTAATTATTTGATGCTTTCGGATGCCGAAGAAAAAACTTTAATCCAAAAAAGAACTTCAAAAGGAATTTGGCATAATTTATATGAGTTTCCTTTGATTGAAACTGATAAGGAAGAAGATTTTGAGTTTGTGTCGAATGCGCTTCAACAAGAATCGTTTTTTGCTAATCCTATTATAAGTATGCGTGCTTGTAATGAAAAAAGCATCGTTCATAAATTGTCGCATCAGCATTTGCATATTAAATTTTGGAAGTTGAATGTAAAAGGTAAGGTCGAAAATGGTATTACAAAAGAAGAATTGATGCAATATCCGTTTCCGATTGTGATTCATAATTTTATTGAATCGGAATAGAATAGCAGCCTAAAAAAATGTATCTTTGAAATAGATAGCACATATTTCTAAAACTATGAACGGAACACTAAATAAGGTAATGCTAATAGGTCATTTGGGTGATGATGTTAAGTTGCACTATTTTGAAGGAGGCAATTGTATTGGGAGATTTCAGTTGGCAACAAATGAAGTCTATGTTAATAAGACAACCAATGAGAAAATTGTTTCGACTGAATGGCACAATTTAGTGGTACGTAATAAAGCGGCTGAAATATGTGAAAAATATTTGTCAAAAGGAGACAAGATTTATGTGGAGGGAAGGATTAAATCACGTCAGTGGCAGGCAGAAGATGGTTCGATGAAACATACTACTGAAATTCAGGTGACGGAATTTACTTTTTTAACAACTAAAAAAGATACTGAAGCTAATAAGCAAAATCAGGGTTCTGAATCTGCAAAAAACACTAATTTTGACACACCAAACAAAGGCTTGCCTATCAATGACCTGCCTTTTTGATTGTTTAACTAATCTTTTTTAATTTGGACCCGGAGCCCAGTTTGAATTTCGTTTATACAGTAGATTTTAATCTATTGTTCGGTTTTGCCGGAATATTTGTATTGCTGTTTTGTTCGGCAGTAGTTTCGGGAGCCGAAGTAGCCTTGTTTTCGCTGTCGCAAAAAGACCTTGATGATACGCTTCAGGAAAATCTTTCGACAGGAAAAATCCTTTCAGAATTATTGCAACGACCTAAAAAATTATTGGCGACGCTTCTTGTGGCTAATAACTTCATTAATATAGGAGTAGTGATTTTGTTCTCTTTTATTGGTTCCGATTTGTTTGCTGCTATTACTTCGCCCGTATTAAAATTTATCCTTGAAGTTATTGTTGTGACTTCGCTGTTGCTGCTTTTTGGGGAGGTAATGCCTAAGGTGTATGCCAGCAGAAACAATATTAAGTTTGCTAAAAGTATCGCTTATCCTATTTCGCTCCTGGATAGTTTGCTTTCGCCAATTAGTATTCCTATGCGTGGGGCAACAGTTTATTTGCATAATAAATTAGGGAAACAAAAGACTAATTTTTCGGTTGACCAATTATCACAAGCCTTAGAATTGACATCAACTGATGAAACTTCAACTGATGAACAAAAAATATTGGAAGGAATTGTGTCTTTTGGTAATACCGATACCCGACAGGTGATGAGTCCCAGAATTGATATTTTTGCATTAGAAATTACTGAGTCTTTTACTGATGTTTATGCTAAAATTGTCGATAAAGGTTATTCCAGAATTCCGGTTTATCGCGATAATATTGACCAGATTGAAGGTGTTTTGTTTATTAAGGATTTATTACCGCACATAGATAAGCAGGATTTTGAATGGACCACATTGATGAGGGAGCCGTTTTTTGTGCCGGAAAATAAAAAACTGGATAATCTATTGAAGGATTTTCAATCTATGAAAAGTCATCTTGCTATTGTAGTGGATGAATATGGGGGAACTTCCGGTTTGGTTTCTTTAGAAGATGTAATCGAAGAGATTGTAGGGGATATTAGTGATGAGTTTGACGATGAGGATATTAATTTTTCTCAAATTGATGAACGAAATTATCTTTTTGAAGGGAAGATAAATTTGAAGGATTTCTACAGAATTATTGATGTAGATGAAGAAATATTCGAAGAAAATAAAGGGGAAGCAGAAACCCTGGCAGGGTTTATTTTAGAGATTTCGGGTAATTTTCCGGTCAAAGGACAGAAAATTGTTTTTGAAAATTGTGTGTTTACTATTGAGGTAGTAGATAAAAAACGTATCAAACAGATAAAAGTTACCATTGATGTTTAATTTAAAATGTAGAGATAAGAAGAAAGTTGGTGTTCAGTTGAATATTGTGCTTGGCGTTCTTGGTTTAGTGTTGTTTTCAAGTTGTAAAGATGAGGTGTTGCCAAAGCCGTCAGGTTATTTGCGATTAGATTATCCTGTGGCTGAGTATGCGCATTTTGAAAATCAATGTCCGTTTACTTTTGAAATGAATTCCAAAGCGATTATAAAAGGGGAGAAGGATTGTGGTTTTACAATTACTTATCCAAAGATGAAAGCGACTATTTATTTGACTTATAAACCTGTAAATAACGACATAAAAAAATTGTTGCGTGATGCTCAAAAATTGACTTTTGAACATGTAATAAAGGCGGATGATATTTTAGAGCAGCCTTATTTAAACCAGCAAAAGAAGGTTTATGGTATGTTTTATCAGGTGGATGGAAATGCTGCAACTAACTCACAGTTTTATGCTACTGACAGCACGAGGCATTTTTTAACGGCTTCGGTTTATTTTTATGCGAAACCTAATTTTGATTCGATTATGCCGGCGGCGAGTTATATCAAAAACGATATGCAGCGTTTAATGGAAACGCTGGAATGGAAGTAATATGGAATCCAAACAATTAAAGTGGTTTTATTTACTTGTTCTTTCTTTAATTTGGGGCAGCTCGTTTATTTTAATAAAGAAAGGTTTGCTGGGATTGTCAGCTATTCAGGTGGGTTCGTTGCGAATTATTTTTGCTTCCTTTTTTCTGTTGATTATTGGATTTAAAAGTCTGAAATTTATTCCAAAATCAAAATGGAAATATATTGCTGTCACGGCGCTTTTCGGGACTTTTTTTCCGGCTTTTCTGTTTGCTATTGCTCAAACGGAATTAGACAGTTCGGTAACTTCGATCCTGAATTCTTTGACACCATTGAATACGCTGGGAATAGGAGTGTTGTTTTTTGGAATTGATTTTCAAAGTAAACAACTTTGGGGATTGTTGATTGGACTTTTAGGAAGTTTGCTTTTGGTTTATACTGGAGCTCAAAATAATCCCGAACAGAATTATTATTACGCTTTGTTGATTATTCTGGCTTCTTTTAGTTATGCTACCAATGTCAATTTGATAAAAAGATATTTGTCTGATGTAAGTCCGGTAAGTATAACGACCGGGAATTTTGTTGTGCTTTTGATTCCTGCTGTACTTATTTTGATTTTTTCGGGTTTTCCGGAACAAATTCATTTAGAGAAAACACAAAAAGCGGCTTGTTTTATAATGGTTTTGGGTGTTTTAGGTACGGGGGTTGCTAATGTTCTTTTCTTTAAACTAATACAAATTGCCTCGCCGGTTTTTGCAGCATCAGTAACTTATTTAATCCCTGTTATAGCTCTTTTTTGGGGATTGTTGGATAATGAAATACTGACTCCTGTTCAGTTTTTTGGAGCTTTCATTATTTTAATCGGAGTGTACTTGAGTGCGAGGAGGTAAGGAGTTGTGAGTTGTAAGTTATGAGTTAAACTGCGTGAACTTCTAACGCTTAACTCATAACTTATATAACTCTCAATATTTTTTACTATTTATAAATTGGCTTTTCTACAGGGTTTCCGTATTTGTCAAAATAAAAAATAGGAATGTTGAGTTTTTCTAAGCCGGGAATAACCTCTTTAGCTTTACCTACAATGATTATTCGGGAATTGTCTATTAAGAAATATTTGTTAGCGGCAGCTAATACATCTTCTTTGGTAACTGCGTTAATGGTTTTAATGTAGTTTTCGTAAAAATCATCCGGTAGGTCTTCGGTTTTAGTGTTTAGTGCATATCGGGCAACTGATTCCGGTTTTTCGGCCTTCATTACAAAACGGCCAATATAACCTGCTTTTGCATTATTAAGCTGCTCGGTAGTTACTTTTTCGGTTCTTATCTTTTTGATTTCTTTGATGAATTCTACAACGGCGCTATCGGTTACGTTATTTTTTACTGCCGATGCTGATCTAATGTTGGTTACATATTTTCCTGCCCCAATATTAGTGCTGGCGCCATACGTCCATCCGTGAGCTTCCCTTAAATTCATGTTCAGGTAGCTGTTGAAGCCTCCTCCCAGAATGTAACTGGCAATTACCGCAGGAAAGAAATCTTTGTGGTTCATTCTTAAATTATAGGTGTTTACTAATGAGATTTCCGATTGCACTGCATTAGGAACATCGATAAAATTAATTTGAGTTGTTAGCACGTTTACCGGGTCTGGATAGATAGTTTTAGGACTATTGGTTTTTTTCCAGGAACCAAAAAGCTGCTCAACAACGGGTTTGATTTCGTTGTATTTGATGTCTCCTACAATTGCTAAATAAGCATTTTGGGATACAAAATTACTGTTGTAATTTTTTATAACATCTTCTAAAGTAATATTAGCTAAGGTTGCTTCAGTTATGAATTCGCCTGAAGGATGATTTTTTCCAAAAGAAAGTGCATTAACCATTCTGCTGGCAATGGCTGAAACGCTTTTTTCCTGAGAGCGTAATCCTTCTACTAATTTAGCTTTTTCTTTGTTGAGTTCTTCCTGGGTAAAATTAGGGTCTAAAGCTCCGTAAGCTAAAAGTTCTAAAGTACGTTTTGAGAATTTAGAAAGTGAGCTGGCATGAGCACTGTTAGAGCTAAAATCAATAGTAGCTCCCATGAAATCTACTTCTTCGTTAAAGTCTTCTTTGGATATTTTTGTACTGCCGTTTCCTATAAGGTTGCTGCATAATTCGTCTACTCCTTTTTTGTTTCCTTCTGCAAATGGCGGATTGTCGATAGTAAGGTTGAAGGTAACCTTAGGAAGTTTATGATTTTCAACAATCATTACTGTGAGCCCGTTAGCCAGGGTAAAACTTTGTGGTTTTTTTATATTGACTACCGGTGGTTTTCCGGCTATAGGTTGTTTGCGTTCTTGTGCTTGCATGATTGCTGAGACTAGTATTAGAATGAGTAATATACTTGATTTTTTCATGTTTCGAAATGGCTTAGTTTTCGTTTTTTTCAGGACTAGGGATATAATCCAATATCAGTCTTTGATTTGGATTCAGATATTTTTTGGCAACAGCTCGAATTTCTTCTCTGGTAATAGAATGGTAAATATCTATTTCGGTATTGATAAGATTTACATCGCCATAGAGTAAGTAATATTTAGCCAAATTTTCAGCTATTCCTTCTACATTTGAGTTTTGATTTACGTATTGATTTTCAAACTGATTCAGTAGTTTCTGATAGTCTTTTTCAGAAATTAATTCCGTTTGAATTTTTACAATTTCTTCGTCTATTTCTTTAAGTAAGTCATTAGTGGTGTAATTGGTCATTGGTAAACCATATACAATGTACATGCCATAGTCTTCCTGACTAAATCCTACAGCACCAATTTGCAAGGCTTTTTTCTTGTCGTCTACTATTTTTTTATACAGCTTCGAACTTTTTCCATCGCTTAAATAAGAAGAAATAAAATCCAAAACGCGGGCATCTCTGGTTTTCATTGACGGAGTTCGGTAAGCTGCTGCTAGCATCGGGATTTGGATGTTGGGGTCGATGTGACTTGCTTTGATGGTTTCGGTTATTGGTTTTTCAATAAATGTTTCTTTTTTTATTGCAGCTCCTTTTTTGATTGGTCCAAAATATTTTTCAACCCATTCTTTGGCTTGTTTTTGTTCGAAATCACCTGCCACAACTAAAACAGCGTTGTTTGGAATGTAGAATTTTTCGTTAAAAGCTTTAAAGTCTTCTAGTTTTGCCGAATTCAAATGCTCGGTAGAGCCTATGGTTGTCCAACGATAAGGATGGTTGACAAATAGATTCTTTTTAACGGCTTCAATTATCTTTCCATAAGGCTGGTTGTCGTAACGTGAATTTTTTTCTTCTTTAATTACTCCTTTTTGAGTGTCAACCCCAATTTGGTTAATTACCGGATGCATCAATCTTTCCGATTCCATCCAAAGTGCCAGTTCTAAATTGTTGGAAGGAAAAACTTCGTAATAATAAGTTCGGTCGTCAGAAGTATTAGCATTGTTTACTCCGCCGTTAGCCGTAACAATATTGAACCATTCGCCTCTTTTAATGTTTTGGGTTCCTTCGAATAATAAATGTTCGAAAAAATGGGCAAAACCTGTTTTGTTTGGGTTTTCGTCTTTGGAGCCTACGTGATACATTACAGAGGTAATCACTACAGGGGCACTGTTGTCCTGATGCAGGATAACATGCATGCCGTTGTCCAGATTGTATTCTTCGAAAGTTATTTTTTGGGCTGTGGCGACACCGCCAAATAAAAGTGCAGTACTAATTGCCATTATTGTTTTTTTCATATAAGATTAGTAAAAAATAAGGTTGCAATACTTGATTAGTAATATTGTTAATTCAAAAATACTTTTTTTTAGTATTGAATCGGTAATAGAACTTTTTTTAACAAAAATATAAGTTGGAAAGCTAATTGTAATGTGTTGAAAATAAAGCGAAAATAAGAAGAAATATTTTTTTAAACTTAGTGATTGCTTGGTAAAAAAATAATTGTATATTTGCAACCTTAAAAATCAATAAATCAATTTGGTATGTATGCAATCGTAGAGATAGCAGGGCAACAATTTAAAGTAAGCAAAGACTTAAAGGTTTATGTTCACCGTTTAGCTAGCGAAGAAGGATCAAAAATTTCTTTTGATAAAGTTCTTTTGTTAGACGATAATGGGAATGTAACTTTGGGCGCCCCAGCTATAGAAGGTGCTTCAGTAGAAGCTAAAGTGTTACAACACTTAAAAGGAGACAAAGTTATCGTTTTCAAAAAGAAAAGAAGAAAAGGGTACAAAAAGAGAAATGGTCACAGACAATATCTTACTCAAATTGTAATTGAAGGTATTACTGCAGCAGGTGCTAAGAAAGCAGCTTCTAAAAAAGCAGCAGTTGAAGCAACTACAGAAGAAGTTGAAGCTCCAAAGAAAAAAGTAGCTAAAGCTAAAAAAGAAGATACTCAAGAGTAATAACAATATTAAAACTAAAACATCATGGCTCACAAGAAAGGTGTCGGTAGTTCTAAGAATGGTAGAGAATCAGAATCGAAACGTTTAGGTGTTAAGATTTTTGGAGGACAAGCTGCTATCGCAGGGAACATCATCGTAAGACAAAGAGGTTCAAAACACAATCCAGGTGAAAATGTTTACATTAGTAAAGATCACACCCTACACGCAAAAGTAGACGGAATTGTTAAGTTCCAAAAGAAAAGAGATAACAAATCATATGTTTCAATCCTTCCATTCGAAGTAGAAGCTTAATTGATTTTCTCAATTTATTTAAAACCCGTTCCTTTTGGAAACGGGTTTTTTTGTGTCTAATAAAAGTGATGAAAATAATTTTCTGCGGCAAATGAATAGCACATCTTATTACGGATCAGAAGGTTGCTGCTTTGAATTCAGTCGAGGTCAGTGCAAAATTTAAAACGGTTTTTTGATGTATCAGAAACTTTAAAGAGTATCTATCAAGAAGCTTCTTGATTTCGTTCGATGTGAAAATAGTTGTCATTTGAGAATACTTTTTTAGAATAATAGATATTCAAGTAATATTTATGAATTTCTCTATTTCAGGACGGGACATTATTAAATAACAAATCCCCTTGCTTAATAAAACAAGGGGATTTGTTGTCTAAAATTGAATTAATAATTGCGTTCGATTAATCCATCATTCTTTGGCCACCACCGCCAAAGCCACCACCGCCGTTTCCACCGCCGCCGCCAAAACCTTCAGGACGTTCTCCTCTGTCCATCCCTTCCATGTTTCGGTTGTTTCTTCCCGGAGGTCTTTTCATACCTGAGAAGTTTTGGATTTTGTAAGTCAAAGAGAACATGGCATAACGTCTTAAAACGGTGTTTTCGCTATCAGTAACCGATGTAGCTGAAATACTTCTTGTGATACTTTGGTTTTGGTTTAAAACATCATATACTTTTACTTTGGCAACAAATGTTTTGTTTAAGAAAGAGTATGATAAACTGGTATTCCACAAGTAATAACTTGGATTGTTTGAATTGTAAGTGTATCCAAAATCGTTACCCCAGATCCAGTTAGTTGGCCAGTAACTGGTAGTTTGCAAGTTTAATCTGTGGACTACATTCGATCTCGATTTTAATGAACTAATGTCGTATTGTGTTTCATTATAAGAGAAATTATAAGAAGGAGCTACTGTAAAGAATTCTCCATAATCATAATTAAGATAAAGTCTAGGGGAGATTCCTGTTGATTTGGCACCATACAAAATACCGTTGGTAATCCCTTTGTCAAACTTGTAATTCGCACTTAAGGCTATACCGTAACGTAATAAATTAGATTCCTGTTTGATAGATTTGTTCCAGCTACCACCTCCTGACAGAGAGTAAGTTCCTGATACATTTGTGTAGGTAGTAATACGGCTATTATCTTGATTGTAAACCGCCGTGCTGAGTATGTCATTGTTGTTTAAATTACCATTAAGAAACAGGTTGTAACCTGAACGGGTTTGGAAATTAAAATTTCGATAATTAATGCTGGCAGTATGACTTTCTGTTGGGTTCAAATTAGGATTTCCTGTAACAGTATTTAATGTATTAGATACGTTCTGAATAGGCAGTAATTGATTTGCTGAAGGAAGAGATTGATCGTAATTATATCTTAAAGTGAAAAATTTTGAACGATCTACCCTATATCTAATTTGGGCACTTCCATTAGGTAGTACGTATTTTTTATTTAAATCAATTGATTCTCCTTTGTAAAAAGAATGATTGTCGTATTGTAAAATAGACGTAGAGGAATTGATGTCAAATGTAAATTTGTTTTTTTGTAAACGGATACCGGCTTTTGGAACAATACTGTTTTGTTTAGAAGTCAAATAGGTGGTTTGATCCTCGTTTAAATTAGTATATACATCGTTTCCTGCGTCATCATAGGTTTTGTTATCGTTAATGTTATTTTGGAAGTTGTATTCCATACCAATTTTAAAACGAATAGAATCGGTAACAGGCTCGGTATATTCAATTTCGGCAGAATAAGAGTCGCTAATGCTATTGTTTTTTGTGTTTTGGTCACGATGAATGTGTTTGTCAGTCACGTAGAAATTGGTATTAGATTCCGAAAAATTATTTGAGTTTGAATTCGAATTGTTGTTGTTAAATACAAAACTTAAATTTCGTGCTTTCTTTTCAAATGATTTGTTAAAGTTGATCGAGTTGCTGAAGCTGTTTGATTCACTTCTGTTAGCTGATTTAGAATCGGCATCATTTACTCGACTGTTATCAGTTAAATTATTGCTGTAGCTATTGGATTCCGGATTACTTTCGGAAACAGAGGTGTTGAATTTTGGAGCAACAAATAATCGTATGCTTGGTGATATTTTGTATTCTAACTCAACATTGGCTTTATTGCTGGTGTTTCTGCTATCAGTTTTTGA
>Ga0308158_10003531_pt1 | contig 13720 bp, 9 predicted proteins | sample PhyBR2_FD_201038 | JGI IMG/M metagenome (GOLD analysis project Ga0308158, IMG submission 201038) | Phyllosphere microbial communities from UC Gill Tract Community Farm, Albany, California, United States - DLSLB.R2 | ecosystem: Host-associated > Plants > Phyllosphere > Unclassified | place: USA... | reverse complement strand
ATGTAAACCGAAAACGGCCGGGGCAACCCGGCCGTTTTCTTTTTAACGGGGGGAGCGCTAAAGTCGATCGCCATAGAGGAAGGAGCAGTTGTGGAAATGAGCAAGAATGACGTGGCAGCGAGGGCGCTGCCGGTGCAGGACGCACGCATCTATCCGCGCGGTGGTCTGGACGTGTTGTCGCGGGCGGAAGTGGCGCGGTTACGCGACGCTTCCAGTGGCGGCATGCATGAGCTGTTGCGCCGGTGTGCGCTGGCGGTGTTGACCAGTGGCAGTGCCTCCGATGACCCGCGCGCTGCGCGCGATCTGTATCCGGACTTCGATGTCCAGGTGACCCAGCAGGATCGCGGCGTTCGCATCGATCTGAGCAATGCGCCGGCGGCTGCATTCGTCGATGGTGAAATCATCCGCGGTATTGCCGAGTTGTTGTTCTCGGTGGTTCGCGACCTGGCCTATATGGCCATCGAACTGGGGCCGGAGTACGCCTCGGACCTGGAGACCTCGGACGGCATCACCAATGCGGTGTTCGGCGTGCTGCGCAATGCGCGCATCCTGCAGCCCAGTGACCCGAACCTGGTCGTATGCTGGGGCGGTCACTCGATCTCGCGTGATGAATACCTGTACACCAAGCAGGTGGGGTATGAGCTGGGCCTGCGCAGCCTGGATATCTGCACCGGCTGCGGCCCGGGTGCGATGAAGGGGCCGATGAAGGGCGCCACCATTGCCCACGCCAAGCAGCGCAAGACGAATACGCGCTACATCGGCATCACCGAGCCGGGCATCATTGCGGCCGAGTCGCCGAACCCGATCGTCAACCACCTGGTGATCATGCCGGACATCGAGAAGCGCCTGGAAGCCTTCGTGCGGCTCGGCCACGGCATCATCGTGTTCCCCGGCGGCGTCGGCACGGCGGAGGAGATCCTCTACCTGCTGGGCATCCTGCTGCGCGAGGAGAACAAGGACCTGCCGTTCCCGTTGATCCTCAGTGGCCCGGCCATCGCGGCACCTTACTTCCAGCAGATCGACCGATTCATCCGCCTGACCCTGGGGGACAAGGCGGCCGAACGCTATGAGATCATCGTCGGTGACCCGGTCGGCGTGGCCCGCAAGATGTCGCAGGGTATCAAGCGGGTGCGCGAATTCCGCCTGGCGCAGCGCGATTCGTTCTTCTACAACTGGCAGGTCGACATTCCGCTGGCCTACCAGCAGCCCTTCGTGCCCACCCATGAAGCGATGGCTGGCCTGGACCTGCACAAGGGGCGTCCGGCCCCGGACCTGGCGGCCGACCTCCGCCGCGCGTTCTCCGGCATCGTCGCCGGTAACGTCAAGGAAGAGAGCATGGCCAGGATCGAGGAGTTCGGCCCGTTCAAGATCCATGGCGATGCCGAAATGATGCAGGCCCTGGATGAACTGTTGCGGGCTTTCGTCGAGCAGCGCCGCATGAAGATCTCAGGCGAGTACCATCCCTGTTATCAAGTGGTGGCGTGAACGAACGCCACCGCCTGTCCGCAGGTGGTGGCCTGAATTTGTGATGGAAGAGGACTTTTCACGTCCTCTTCACATTAATTAATTCTTCGTTCTGTCTTTTCCTTGCCTCGCAAGAGGCGTGGTGGCATGCTGCGGACAGCACGCTGGGGAGCGTATTGCATGAGCGGTAAACGGGGAGCAGGTTTCAGCCTGGTCGAACTGATGATCACCTTGGTGGTCTTGGCTATTCTTGCGGCCGTCGCGTTTCCTAACTTTCAGGGCGTGATGCGCTCGAATCAGGTTGCGACAACCACCAACGAACTATTGGCGTCCTTGTCCTTGGCCCGTGCCGAGGCGATCAAGAGCGCCCGCGGCGCGGGCGTGTGCGCCAGTACCGCGGGAGCAGCCTGTGATGGCGCCACCTGGGGCGACGGCTGGATGGTTTGGACGGATGCCAACGGCAACGGTGCGTTCGACGCCGGTGAAGCCGTAGTGCGTGTTTCCCCCGGCAGTCCCAAGGTTGTCGCCGACGACGCCGACCTGGTAATCGCCTTCGATTCGCGTGGGCGTCGCCGTTCGCAGGCCGCGCAGGCCATTGCCCTGCAGCCTGCCGATTGCGGCGGGCAGGCCTTGCTGCGCACGGTGTCCATCAACCAGACCGGGCAGACCAAGGTTGCCAAGGGTGCCTGCCCATGAAGCGAGTTCGTCATATGCGCCGCACCATCGGCAGGCAGGGGCAGGTTGGCTTCACCCTGATCGAAGTGATGATTGCAGTTCTTGTGCTTGGCGTTGGCCTGTTGGGTCTGGCGCTGTTGCAGACGATGAACGTTCGCTTCGTGCAGAGCGCCAATTATCGTACCCAGGCGACCAACCTGGCCTACGAGGTACTTGATCAGGTGCGCGCCAATCGCATCTCCAAGGCTGCGTATGCGGGCAACTACGCCGCGTTGACCGCAGATGCGGACTGCGTGGCGCCAACCGGCGCCAATGTGACGCCAGCGTTGTTCCGCAAGGCCTTGCAATGCAGGATCGGCAAGGTGCTTGGGGCTGACGGCACTGCGGCGGTGGTGGTCAACGGAGATGTAGTCACTGTGACGATGACCTGGGATGACGAGCGCTGGCGGGATGACGGGAATGATGGGCAGGTTGTTTTGAGATCGCAGCTATGAGTCGTCTGTCTACCCTCTACCGCATGCGCGGTTTGACGCTGATCGAGCTGATGATCGCAATGCTGATCGGCACGATCCTCATCCTCGGCATCGTGCAGGTGTTTGCGAGTTCGCGCGCCGCTTACCAGCTCTCCGAAGGCTTGGCGCGGGTGCAGGAAAACGGCCGCTTTGCAATGGATTACCTGCAACGCGACATTCGTATGGCTGGCCATTTCGGCTGCGTCAATGACCAGGCGATGATGCGGCAGAACCCGCCGGCGTTGAGTACGACGTTTGCCGCCGGCGCGCATCCAGCGCTCAATTTTGGCGTGTCCATTCAAGGCTATGAGGCGGCGGGAACCGGGCCGGGTAGCAATGACGTTTCCTTGTCGGCAACCGATGCGGCTGACTTTGCGCCGGCCCTGCCTGCGGAGTTTTCGGCGCAGATGGCGGATGCGGTGGCCGGCAGTGACGTGATCGTGCTGCGTTACCTGGCGCCGGAGGGTGTCCCGGTTACTTCGACGACGGGTACGTCCGCGGCGCCGGTGTTCCATTTTGACAGCAGTCGCTGGAGCGTGCTGCAGAGCGGCGTGGCCAATCCCGGTGTTTTCGGCGTGGGCGACTGCATGGGCGCGGCAGTGTTTCAGGCGCAGGCCACCGGAGCGGCGGCGGGCACGGTGACGCTGGGGGCGCCGCCCAACAATACGGTGGCCTTGAGCAAGGTATTCACGCCTGGGCAGGCGGTCTTGTACCGCGCAGAAAACGCGATCTATTACGTGGCCACCAATGCCACCGGCGGGCGTTCCCTGTACCGGCTGCGCTTCCTGTTTGCGCCAAACGCGGCCAACCCCGTGGTCGACAAGGAAGAGCTGGTCGAAGGCGTGGAGAGCATGCAGCTGTTGTTCGGGCAGGATCGCGAGCTCAATGCGAATAATCCGCCGACGGGTTACATCGACCGGCAATATACCGCCTCGGTCATCGAGACCAATTCGCCAACAGCAATCGAGAATGCCTGGCGTCGGGTGGGTGCGGTGCAGGTTGGCTTGGTGATGGCCAGTCCCGATCGGGCGGCAGCTGATCAGGCAAGTGCTGCAAACAAGCTCAACGCACTGGGAGTGACGTTTGCGGCACCGGCGGACAGGCGCTTCCGCTCGGTGTACCAGAGCACCATTGCACTGCGGAATCGCCTTTATGGCAATTGAGGGAGCCATGTACAGAATGAGAGGGTTCCGGCCACGGCGCGCGCAGCAGGGTGCAGTGCTCTATATCGCGCTGATACTTTTGATATTGCTTGCCCTTATCGGCATCGTCGGCATGCGGGTCACTGGTATGCAGGAGCGGATGTCGGCCAACTACATGCGCACCAATCAGGCGTTTCAGCAGGCAGAGATGGCTGCACGCGTCATCGAAACAAACATCCAGACCGCCATTGACGGCGCCAGCGGCACTTATCCCGCCAATCAGGAAATCTGTTCGCCGGTGTTCGATCCGCTGACCTGGGCAGAAGGCATCTCCGCTGCCAGCGCGACCTACACCCGGCGGATTGACAAATGTTTTGCGGCGTCCAGCCTCAAACTCGGCGCGAAGCAGAGCGAGCAGACCGGCAATATCTACGAAGTCACAGTGTTGTCCAGCGACGACCCTGCAAATGCCTCCGCTACGGCGGTCATCGACACGATCTTTATCCCATGAACATGAAACGTCGTCTCTCATCCGTGGCCGGATCAAAGTGGCTCAAGATCGGTGGTGGCCTGGGGGCCATCGGTGGCTTGCTGCTGGTGGTGTCGAACCTGCCGGCAGCGTTGGGTGATTACAACCTGTCGCAGTCGCCGCTGTATCTGTCGCAATCGCAGCCGCCATTGATGATGATGGTGATGTCGCGCGACGAGCAGCTGTTCAACAAGGCGTACAGCGACTACACCGATCTCAATCCCGACGATAACGACGGCATCGAAACCACGTACAAGAATTCGTTCGAGTATGCGGGCTACTTCGATTCGAAGCTGTGTTACGCCTATACCACGTCGTCTTCCACGTTCAAGGCGACCGGTCCGGCCAATGGGCACTATTGTGACTCGGCGACTGGGCGCTGGTCGGGCAACTTCCTGAATTGGGCGACGATGAGTCGTCTGGATATTCTGCGGCAGGTGCTTTACGGCGGCCAGCGCAGCACGGATACCAACAACAAGACTGTTCTTGAACGTGCGCCCATTCCCAACGATCTGCATGCCTGGGTCAAGGTGTACAGCGGTTCGGATCTGAGCAAGCTGACGCCGCAGACCGAAAAGATCGTCTCCATCTGCAATGCGACGACAAGCAGTGGTGGTGCGCCACTGATGCAGGTCGCGGCGGGCAATACGGCATATACCGAATGGGCCTCGACGGCCGGCTACCAGTGCGGCGCGCCGCGCTCTGGCGAGGCGAAGAACGATGCGCCCTCCAGTGCAACCAACATGACGGTTCGGGTGGAGGTCTGCGATCCAGCCGCCGCGGCGGCCACCGCGAATCGGCGCGAATCTTTCTGTCGCAAGTACAGTGACGGCAGTGCGGACTCCTATAAGCCGGCGGGTCTGCTGCAGGAATATGGAGAGAGTGGACGGCTTCGCTTCGGCCTGATTTCCGGCACCTATGCCAATCCCCGCGATGGTGGCGTGCTGCGCAAGAATATCGGCAAGCTGGCGGGTAACAGCACGGGGAATTGCACGGCGGGCTCGGGCGATGAGATCAATCTCTCGACAGGGCAATTCTGTACTGAGAACACCAATACCGTTGGCAGCGTCATCCAGACCATTTCGAATTTCAAACTCGAAGGCTGGAACTACAGCAACAACTGGGATGGCTGTAATTCCTATGGCATCTTGAATCGACAGGGCGACAAGACGCTCACCGATCCGGGCAATGGCAGCTACAAGTGCAGCGCCTGGGGTAACCCCTTGGCGGAGATGTATTCCGAGGCACTGCGCTACTTCGGCGACATCGGAACGACGCGAACCGCAGCCTACAGTGCAAGTGGTGATCAGGCCGGTCTGCCGACGTCGGTGGCCTGGCTTGATCCCTATCGCGCGCCCTCGGCGGGCGGCAACTCCTACTGCGCCGCTTGCAACATCCTGGTGATGTCGTCGGGCTTGCCGTCGTTTGACAGCGACAACGTGCAGTCGGTTCCCCGTCTGCAGAGTGCGGCTGCGGCAACAACGGCGGTAGGTGCTGCAGAAGGGATCAACGGTCATGCCTATTCGATAGGGCGCGTCGGGGAAACGCCGCGTTACACCTCCCTGCCTACGCATGAAGATATTTGTACCAGCAAGAACGTCACCGATCTGGGCTTGGCGCGAGGCATCTGCCCCGATATTCCTTCGATGGAGGGTAGTTACCTGCTGGCTGGCCTTGCCTATGCGGGCGCTACTACTGATCTGCGACCGGGGCTGCAGGGCAAGGACGACACAACGCACAAGGTGACAACGACCACCTATGCGGTGGCGATGGCGGAGACGCTGCCCAAGTTCGATATTGCCTTGCCTGGCGGCAAGATTTCGCTGGCGCCGCTATGCCAGGCCAACAATTCGGGCACGGCAACTGCTGCCACCAGCAACTGGCGCAGCTGCTTCCTGGGTTCCGTTGGTGTTGGTGCGAAGACTGCCACCGTGTCGCCTAACCACGTGTACGGCAGGGCGCTGCGCACGGATGGCAAGGCGGGTAGCTTCTCGTTGGTGTGGGAAGACTCGCTGTGGGGCAACGACCACGATAACGACGTGGTGTCGATGCTGACTTATTGCATCGGTGCCACCTGTGACGATAAAACCAACCCCAAGAATACAACCACCACCAAGGACATCTGCTGGCGCGCCGATGGTGGTGGTTGCACCGCCGGTCAATTGAATGTGGGCGACAACGAGGTTCTGATCCGGATCGAGAATCTTTCCGCCTATGCCGGCAACGCAATGCTCACCGGCTATTCGATCTCGGGTTCGAACAATGACGGTGTCAAGCGCCTGCTGCTGCGGCCGGGCGACAACAATGGCTCTGTGCTGAGCACGACCGATGCCGCCCCAAATTCCTGGACCAAGGCGCAGGTGTTGCGCTTCCGGTTGGGGACCTCGTCCACCGGCGCATTGGAGAGTCCGTTGTGGTACGCCGCCAAGTACGGCGGCTTCAATGACAAGAACAGGAATGGCATCCCCGACGCGGGCGAGTGGGACTCGATCAAGGCGGGGTCACCGGACAATTACTTCCTGGCGCGCAACCCGGCGGAGCTGGGCAAGCGTCTGGGCGATATCTTCGAAGCCGCGGCTGGCAGCAACTCCAAGGTCTCGGGCGGCTCGGCGGGTGCGCGCATCTCTACCGACTCGCTTACGGTCACGGCGGGTTTCAACGTGCCGATCGACTCGAACGACTGGACCGGTGATGTCTCTGCAACCCGCGTCGCTGCCGACGGCACCGACGGTGCTGTGCTGTGGAGTGCGGCGGCCAAGCTGGACCCGAGTGCACGCCGTATTTACATGGTGAAGACCGCCAACAACGTCGATGGCAGTGGTGCGAATGTGCCTGTCACCGCAGGTGCATTCACCAGCGCCAATGTTCCGGGCACAACGCGGGAGCAGAAGCTGGCGGCAATGGGGCTGGAGACAATCCCGACCTGGTTCGGATCGCGCACGGTCGATACGCTTATCGGCTATCTGAAGGGCGGTGCGGTTGCAGGTTTGCGCACGCGCTCCTCGCTGATGGGGGATGTCGTGAATTCGTCGCCGGTAGTGGTCACGCCGCGCGATGACTATGGGTTTGGTGGATGGGCAGGGCAGACCGATCTGGCCTGGAAAAACGGGTTGGGGGTGAGTTACAAGACCTTCCTTGCCTCCAAGCTGTCCTCTGCAAAGCCGATGGTTTACGTGGGCGCCAACGACGGCATGCTGCATGCGTTTGATGCATCCAACGACACCAATGGCGGTGTGGAGCGGTTTGGCTTCATTCCATCCACGGCGTTGTCGCATATGGCGGAGCTGGCCAATCCCAGCTACGTGCACCGCTACTACGTCGACGGCCTGATCGCGACATCGGACGTCTATTACGGCAGCAGTTGGAAGACCGTGCTGGTGGGCTCCACCGGCGCTGGCGCCGCCTCGGTTGCGCCATCGGCGACGGTTGGCGGGTTTGGTTCGATGTTCGGCCTGGATGTATCGGCCCCCACCACCTTTGATCAGACCAAGGTGCTTTGGGAGATCACCGGCAAGAATGACAGTGACATGGGCTTCGCGCTGGGCAAGCCTGTCATCGTGCCGATAGCCAGCGCCACTGGCGTCCGCTTCGTGGCGATCTTCGGCAATGGCGTCAACTCGGCCAGTGGCCGTGCTGTGCTGTTCGTGGTCGATATCCAGACCGGCGAAATACTGGCCAAGCTGAGGCCTACCGATGCGGCATACGCCGGGCGCAATGGTGTGATGAATGTCGCGGCGGTATCGCTGAACAACAGCAGTGGCTTGGCGGACACTGTTTATGCCGGCGACATGCAGGGAAATATCTGGAAGTACAACCTTTCCGGCCCGACGCCGAGTGCGTGGTCGGTGGCCTTCTCGGGTACGCCGTTGTTCACTGCGGCCAAGGATGGCGTGGCACAGCCGATTACCGGCGGTATCGAGGTTGCGGCGGGCCCGGGTGGTGGCGTCAGCCTGTTCTTCGGTACCGGCCGCTACTTCGCGGTAGGTGACAATACCGGCGGTACCGGATTGCCGGTGCAGAGCCTCTACGGCATTACCGATGATCTTTCGACAACCGCCATCACCACCGGTCGTGACGCACTGGTTGGACAGGCGGTGATGGCGGCTACTGCGTCCGGTGGGCACGAGATTCGAGGCGTGACCAATAACCCGGTCAGTTATGTCAGCAAGCGTGGCTGGTATGTCGACCTGAAGGTTGTGACCGGCAACGCGGTCGGTGAGCGCTTCATCGGTACGCCGAGCATCCAGAACGGCAAGGTGTTCTTCACGACTTTCACGCCGGGTGAGGCGGCGTGCTCGGCGGGTGGCGGCGTGAACTGGCTGTACGGTCTGGATATCCTTTCCGGGGCAGGTGGCTTGTCCGGGCTGAGTTTGACGCCCGGTGGTGACCCGATGTGCACCGGGAACTGCGGTGGTGTTTCCCTGAACAACGCGGACAACCCGACATCACCACCCGTGAAGGACTCGAGTATTTTCGTGCCGAAACTTGCGCCATGCGACCCGACGGATCCGGCCTGTACGCTGGACAAGCAGATCCAGAGTGAAATGTGCACCTTCGTCCTGCGCGCTGTTGGTGCGCCGCCGCTATACATGCCGCGGCCGTGTGGGCGACAGTCTTGGCGTCAGGTCCGGTAAGGGGGGATGAAAATGAATTCTGGTTTCGCGTTGAAGAAGGCCGTCCGTGGCTTCACCCTGATCGAGCTGATGATCGTGGTCGTGGTGATCGCGGTGCTCGCCGCGATCGCCTATCCCTCCTATCAGGAGTACGTGCGCAAGGCGCGGCGTACGCAGGCCAAGGCGGACATCCTCGAGTACATGCAGTTGGCCGAGCGCTATCACACGGTCAACAACACCTATGTTGGCTTCACATTGGAGGCGCAGCAGCAGCGTTCACCGCGCGAAGGTGGCACCGCGTGGTACACGATCGCCATCAACCCGGCGGCAACTGCCAATGCCATCAGGCTGGTAGCAACGGTTTCGGCGAGTACCGCCCAGGCCAAGGACAAGTGTGGCAATCTCTCCATCACCCAGGCGGGTGCCAAGGGCAACACCAAGGGGTCGACGGCGGATTGCTGGTGATCCTGGTGTTGCCCTCCGCGGTTTGACTCTGTAGAATGCGCACCTCGCCCGAATAGCTCAGCCGGTTAGAGCACTTGACTGTTAATCAGGGGGTCGTTGGTTCGAGTCCAACTTCGGGCGCCATTTTTGAAAAGACCACGAGTGATCGTGGTCTTTTTTTATGTGCAGGGTTCTGGCTGGCGAGGGCGCTCACTGCGCGTGCGGCCAAGGTTGTTTATCACCACTTTTCCCTGCAACTGGCCTGCGTGGCAGAAGTAGAAGGTAGTGTTGCTACCCGCGCTGCGACCATCGGCTTGGAAGCGAATGCGCTTGCGCGAGGTGCCTGTCCTGATCGTCGCGCCAGCGGGCAGGGGTTCTTGGGGCGTGGCGAGCAGGACGTCGGCAGGTGATCCCGGCTGTGCTTTGCGGCCGCCGTCCAGGTACATGAGGCGGCCGCTGCTCCAGTCGCTGTCTGTCCGGCACAACACGCCATCCCGGCTTGGACACAGGCTGACCGGGGTGCTGCGGGTTATTGCGGTGCTGCGGGCCATGGCGAGTTGTGCATGCAGGAGCAGCATCTGTTGCCGAATCCGTTGCTGGGTCAGCATCTGTGTGGTGTGGGGCAGTGCAATGGCGGCCGTCAGCATCAGGATCGCCACGCAGATAAGTATTTCCAGCAGGCTGATGCCAGCAGAGGCTGAACGGCTGCCGATTTGCGCTTTCATGGTCGTTCATTGCCCGCAGCTGGGCGATCATCATCGTCAGCCGGCGTGTTTCGGCCCATCGTCCAAGCCCGGGATGAATCGTAGGTAGCCGGGATGGCGGGCTGTCACGCTGGCGCTGGATATACTGAGGGGTCACTTGAGGTCCCTTTACCATGTCAGACGACAGCTTCCAGCTCGTATCGCCGTATTCGCCTGCCGGCGACCAACCGGCCGCCATCGAAAAGCTGGTGGCCAACTTCGAGGCCGGCATCGCCAAGCAGACCCTGCTGGGTGTGACCGGTTCCGGCAAGACCTACACGATTGCCAATGTAGTACAGCAGGTGCAGCGCCCGACGCTGGTGATGGCGCCGAACAAGACCCTGGCGGCGCAGTTGTACGGCGAGTTCAAGGCGTTCTTCCCGAACAACGCGGTGGAGTACTTCGTCAGCTACTACGATTACTACCAGCCCGAAGCCTATGTGCCGTCGTCGGACACCTTCATCGAGAAGGACAGCTCGATCAACGAGCACATCGAGCAGATGCGTCTTGCTGCGACCAAGACCCTGTTGTCGCGGCCGGATGCGATCGTGGTGGCGACGGTGTCGGCCATTTATGGCCTCGGCGCGCCGGAAGACTATCTGTCGCTGCGTCTGATCCTGTCCAAGGGTGAGCGAATCGATCAGCGTGACCTGATCAAGCATCTGACCCAGCTGCAATACACCCGCAACGAGTACGAACTGCAGCGCGGCACCTTCCGGGTGCGCGGTGAGGTGATCGATGTGTTCCCGGCCGAGCTGGACAGCGAGGCGCTGCGCATCGAGTTGTTCGATGGTGACATCGAGCAACTGAGCATGTTCGATCCGCTCACCGGCGAAAGCCTGCGCAAGATGCAGCGCTACACCATTTATCCGAAGACCCACTACGCGACCACGCGTGAGCGTGTGCTGGCGGCGGTCGAGACCATCAAGGTCGAGCTGAAGGAGCGGCTGGAGCAGTTGTACGCGCAGAACAAGCTGGTCGAAGCACAGCGGCTGGCGCAGCGCACCCAGTACGATCTGGAAATGATGGCCGAGGTTGGATACTGCAACGGCATCGAGAACTACTCGCGTCACCTTACCGGCAAGGCGGCTGGCGATCCGCCACCGACACTGTTCGATTACCTGCCGCCGGATGCGTTGCTGGTCATCGACGAATCGCACGTGACCATTCCGCAGATCGGTGCCATGTACAAGGGTGACCGGTCGCGCAAGGAAACCCTGGTGGAATTCGGCTTCCGCCTGCCTTCGGCGCTGGACAACCGGCCGCTGCGCTTCGAAGAGTGGGAGGCGCGGTCGCCGCGCGCCATCTATGTGTCGGCAACGCCGGGTCCGTACGAGTTGCGCGAGTCGGGCGATGACATCACCGAGCTGGTGGTGCGCCCGACCGGCCTGATCGATCCGCAGGTGGAGATTCGCCCGGTCGGTACCCAGGTCGATGACCTGATGTCGCAGGCGACCGAGCGCATCAAGATGGGCGACCGCGTGCTGGTCACCACCTTGACCAAGCGTATGGCCGAGAACCTCACCGAGTATCTGGGTGAACACGGCATCCGCGTGCGCTACCTGCACTCGGACGTGGATACGGTCGAGCGCGTGGAAATCATCCGCGATCTGCGTCTGGGCAAGTTCGATGTGCTGGTTGGCATCAACCTGCTGCGCGAAGGCCTGGACATGCCCGAGGTGTCGCTGGTCGCGATCCTCGATGCCGACAAGGAAGGCTTCCTGCGTTCAACCGGCTCGCTGATCCAGACCATCGGCCGTGCGGCCCGCAATGTGCGAGGCAAGGCCATCCTGTATGCCGACAAGATCACCCGCTCGATGCAGGCGGCGATCGATGAGACGGATCGACGCCGGCAGAAGCAGGTGGAGTACAACGAGGCGCACGGCATCGTGCCGCAGTCGGTGATGCGGCCCATCGTCGACATCCTGGAAGGCGCGCATGAGGAAAGCTCGCCCAAGTCCAATGCGAAGGGCAAGGGTCGGCGCGTGGCTGAGCCCGAGGCGGATTACCTGCCGCTGGAGCCGGCCAAGCTGGCGGCACGCCTCAAAGAGCTGGAGCAGACCATGTACCAGCACGCCCGCGACCTGGAGTTCGAGGATGCCGCGCGTATCCGCGACCAGATCCATCGCCTGAAGGAAGCCAATCTGGGCTGAGGCGGCCCGGTGTGAAATATTTCCAGAAAACGGTTGTTCTTCGTGAAGAGCAGGGTTAAGATACGCGCCCTCGCAACGCTTAATTGTTGTTGAGAAGGGCGGTTAGCTCAGCGGTAGAGCACTACCTTGACATGGTAGGGGTCACAGGTTCGAACCCTGTACCGCCCACCACTTCCTCGCGAAGTGGCCACGAAAGCCCGGCACCGGCCGGGTTTTTTGTTTCCAGGTGACGTTATGCGTTGCAGTACGGCTGATTCGGCCCTTGTGACGTAGAAAGGCTTCAAACGGGCGGTTAGCTCAGCGGTAGAGCACTACCTTGACATGGTAGGGGTCACAGGTTCGAACCCTGTACCGCCCACCACTTGAAACCACGCGCCAGCGACGGTTTCGGTGGATTCACGTGACGAACGAATCAGGCCTTCTGGCCTCGCACTCGTACTCCGCCTATCCCGGCAGATCCGGGTATCTCTTGGTTCAGCAAGACCCTTGTGGTCACTCTTCCTGCGCGTCTCGCAGTGCGCTGGATTGCGCGTTGGGCGATGTCGTGTGTGGGTCCCTCGCTACGCCTGTCGCGACAGCGCCTTCATCCATTGCACGGGAGTATCTGTTCGCCTGACGCTGCGAGGTTCACTGGTGTTGGCGGTGGCTGGGTGCCGCGTGCGCTGCTATCCGTTGGCCTCGTCCCGTTGGCTGGCTGGTTGCCCTGTTGAATGTTCGTTGAGGTGGCGTGATGTCCAGTCGTAGGCAGTTTCTTGCCCAGCTTTCTGTTGGTGTTGGTGCGGCGGCATCCGTGAAGATCGGCATGTCTGCGCCGCTGGTGGCGATGGCCGAGTCGCAATGGCGCATGCCCGCGGAGGAGGCGCCGCAGGCGCGTGTATTCCTCGCCTATGCCGCATCCAGGGCGGTCTGGCGCGACTGGGCCGGCCCGGTGAACAGGACGGTTGCGCTGCTCGCCAGGACGATATCGCGCTATCAGCCTGTCACCATTCTGTGTCGCCAGGCGCAGGAGGCGGAGGCCCGGCGCGCCTGCGGCACTGCCAATATCCACTACATGCCGATGCCGCTGGATGACATCTGGGTGCGCGATTACGGCGGCTGTTTCGTGTTCGGGCCTGATGCGCAGCTCGGACTGGCTGATTTCAACTTCAATGGCTGGGGGCGCAAGCAGGCCTTCGCGGCCGATACTGCCGTGGCGAAGACCTTGAGTGGTGATCTGCAGGCACGCTACATACGCAGTCGCCTCATCGGCGAAGGTGGTGGTATCGAGGTGGATGGTGATGGCACGGCGATCATCACCGAGAGTTGCTGGGTCAACGACAACCGCAATCCGGGCATGAGCAGGGCGCAGATCGAGGCTGAACTGAAGTCGGTGCTGGGCTTGCGCAAGATCATCTGGTTGCCGGGGATCAAGGGGCAGGACATCACCGATGCCCATGTTGATTTCT
>Ga0308158_10003524_pt1 | contig 13742 bp, 15 predicted proteins | sample PhyBR2_FD_201038 | JGI IMG/M metagenome (GOLD analysis project Ga0308158, IMG submission 201038) | Phyllosphere microbial communities from UC Gill Tract Community Farm, Albany, California, United States - DLSLB.R2 | ecosystem: Host-associated > Plants > Phyllosphere > Unclassified | place: USA... | reverse complement strand
TCCGGCTGCATCAACGCCTGCGGCCACCATCACGTGGGCAGCATCGGCGTGCTCGGCGTGGACAAGAACGATACGGAATGGTATCAGGTGTCGATCGGCGGCGCGCAAGGCAACAACGCGGCCATCGGCAAGATTATCGGACCATCATTTTCCGCCCTGCAAATGCCCGAAGTGATCGCCCGCCTGCTGCACGTGTATGTGCGCGATCGCCATGAAGGCGAACGCTTTGTCGATACGGCCCAGCGCCTCGGTATCACGCCGTTCAAGGAACATGTGTATGCAACGCCGATCAAGGTCGGCAACCTGGTCGGAGAAGACGAATATGTTTGAAGTACGCGAAGAAATCATCAAGAACGCCGCCGTGGTTGCCAATGAATGGGGCGTATTGCGCCTGGACGAAGGCGAGTCGCCCGAGACCGTGACGGTACCAGCCGGCAAGGCTATCGTGCCGCTGTCCGTATGGCTGGCCCAGCGCGAGACGCTGGCCGCGCGCCTGCCCGACGTGGGCGTATGGCTGGCCGGCGATGAAGATCCGCAGGTGCTGGCCGATGTGATCGGGCAGCTGGCCGTGATCGGCATCGACTTTCCTAAATTTACCGATGGCCGCGGCTACTCGATCGCCTTCAACCTGCGCACCCGCCTGGGCTACAAGGGCGAACTGCGCGCGCTCGGCGACGTGCTGCGCGACCAGCTGTTTTCGATGCACCGCGTGGGCTTCGACGCCTACGCCACGCGTCCGGACCGCAGCATCCATGATGCACTGAAAGGCCTGTCGGTGTTTTCCGAAACCTACCAGGCATCGTGGGATCAGAAGGCACCGCTGTTTCGCCGCCATCAGCGCGAAGGCGTCAACCCGGACCTCGACAACGCGGCCGGCATCTAAGGAAACAGCATGAGCGACTTGTCCACTTTAGTCACCGCCACCGAGCAAACGCTGACACGCATCGCTGCCGATTTTTCGCCAGCTGTGTTCGCGTCCAGCCTGGCAGCCGAAGACATGGTGCTGACCGACATGATCCTGAAAGCGAAACTGCCAATTGGCATCTTCTCGCTGGAAACAGGCCGGCTGCACCAGGAAACCCTGGCCGTGCTGGGCAAGGTCAAGGACCATTACAAGCACGACATCACCCTGTACCGTCCACAGCCGCAAGCCGTGGCGCAGTATGTGGAACACAATGGCCTGAACGCGTTTTATGACAGCGTCGAGATGCGCCGCGAATGCTGCCGCATCCGCAAGGTCGAGCCGCTGGGCCGCGCACTGGCCGGCAACAAGGCCTGGGTCACCGGCCAGCGCCGCGCCCAGTCCACCACGCGCGCCGAACTGCATGTGCAGGAGGACGACGCGGCGCACGCCATGACCAAGTTCAATCCGCTGGCCGACTGGTCCGAAGACGACGTATGGAACTATATCCGCGCCAACAACGTGCCATACAACGCGCTGCACGACCAGGGTTATCCGTCGATCGGCTGCGAACCGTGCACCCGCGCCGTGCAGCCAGGCGAGGATGTGCGCGCCGGGCGCTGGTGGTGGGAAAACCCCGATTCCAAGGAATGCGGCCTGCATATGGTGGACGGCAAGTTGATCCGCATTAAATCCGTGGCAGCCTGAACAAAAACAGATTGAGAAAGCACCGACTATGAGCAATATCCTGAACCAGCGTCACCTCGACAGCCTTGAATCGGAAGCCATCCACATCATGCGCGAAGTGGCGGCCGAATCGTCCAACCCTGCCCTGCTGTTCTCGGGCGGCAAGGACTCGGTCGTGCTGCTGCGCCTGGCTGAAAAAGCTTTTCGCCCCGGCAAATTCCCGTTTCCCCTGGTGCATATCGACACCGGCCATAATTTCCCGGAAGTCATTACCTTCCGCGACAAGAAAGTAGCCGAACTGGGCGAGCGCCTGATCGTCGGTTCGGTCGAAGACTCGATCAAGCGCGGCACGGTACGCCTGCGCAATCCGGCCACCGATTCGCGCAATGCCGCGCAGGCCGTGACCTTGCTGGAAACCATCGCTGAACACGGCTTTGACGCCTGCATCGGCGGCGCGCGCCGCGACGAGGAAAAGGCCCGTGCCAAGGAGCGCATCTTTTCCTTCCGCGACGAATTCGGCGCCTGGGACCCGAAAGCCCAGCGTCCTGAACTGTGGGACCTGTATAACACGCGCGTCCATCCGGGTGAAAACATGCGCGTATTCCCGATCTCGAACTGGACCGAACTCGACGTCTGGCAATATATCGCACGTGAAAAACTGGAACTGCCGCCGATCTACTTTGCGCACGAACGCCAGGTGATTCCACGCAATGGCCTGCTGGTGCCGCTGACGGACCTGACGCCGCCGCGCGAAGGCGAAGCGGTGGAAACCCAGGTGGTGCGCTTCCGTACCGTCGGCGATATCTCGTGCACCTGCCCGGTCTCGTCGGACGCCGCCACGGTCGACGCGATTATCGCCGAGACGGCAATCACGCAAATCACGGAGCGCGGTGCCACCCGCATGGATGACCAGACCTCCGAAGCCTCGATGGAAAAACGCAAGAAAGCAGGATACTTCTAATGAACGCAGCAGCCAACATGACCGACATCACCACCAACGACAGCGTCGAGCGCGGCATGCTGCGCTTTATCACGGCAGGCTCCGTCGATGACGGCAAGAGCACGCTGATCGGCCGCCTGCTGTTTGACAGCAAGGGCATTTTTGCCGACCAGCTCGACGCCATGTCGCGGTCCAAGCACAAGCGCACCGTGGGCGACACGGTCGACCTGTCGCTGCTGACCGACGGCCTGGAAGCCGAGCGCGAACAGGGCATCACGATCGACGTGGCCTACCGCTACTTCGCCACGCCCAAGCGCAAATTCATTATTGCCGACACGCCGGGCCACGAGCAGTACACGCGCAATATGGTCACCGGCGCCTCGACGGCCGATGCGGTGATCATCCTGATCGACGTGTCCAAGGTCAAGCTGGGAGACGATGGCAGCGTCGAGCTGCTGACCCAGACCAAGCGCCATTCGACGATTGCCCATCTGCTGCAGATCGAGCACGTGGTGGTGGCCGTCAACAAGATGGACCTGGTTGGCTACGATGAAACCGTCTACAACCGCATCGTGGCGGCCTACCGCGATTTTGCGCAGACGCTGGGCCTGAAGGACATCACGCCGATCCCGCTGTCGGCGCTGGCCGGCGACAACGTGGTCGAGCGCGGCGACAAGCTGGGCTGGTACAAGGGCCCGACGCTGATCGAGCTGCTTGAATCGCTGTCGGTCTATGACGAATCGCACGACGCGCCATTCCGTTTCCCGGTGCAGCTGGTGGCGCGCCACAACGGCCATGAAGCCAACGACTTCCGCGGCTATATGGGCCGTATCGAAGCGGGCAAGGTCAGCGTCGGCGACACGCTGGTGGTGCAGCCGTCGGGCCAGAGCGCCACCGTCAAGGATATCGTCACGCTGGACGGCTCGCTGCCATCGGCCGTGGTGGGCCAGTCGGTCACGCTGCTGCTCAACGAATACCTCGACATCTCGCGCGGCGACCTGCTGGCAGGCGCCGACCGTCCGGCCACGCTGCTCAAGCAAGTCACCGCCGACGTCTGCTGGCTGTCCGAAGACGCGCTCGACCTGCGCCGCAAATACTGGATCAAGCACGGCACCAGGCAGACCGCAGCCAAGGTCACGGCCATCGATTCGGTACTGGACATCAACGTGCAGCAGCGCCACCCGGCCGAAGGCCTGAAACTGAACGACATCGCGCGTATCAGCCTGACCGTGCAGCAGCCGCTGGCAGCCGACGCCTATGACGATATCCGTGCTACCGGGGCGTTTATCCTGATCGACGAAGTGACGCACCAGACGGTGGCGGCGGGGATGATCCGGGTTTAAGGCACTCAGCCAGCGGCATATTCCGGGGCCGGCATATCACGTAGGTCGGATTAGCGCGCAAGCGCGTAATCCGACATGCCCGACACGCGACAGGCGCCAACAATGTTGTCGGATTACGGCCCCTGCGGGGCCTAATCCGACCTACGCATCAAGCAAGCAATCAAGGCAAGCATGAACAGCACCTCTACTCTTCCCGGCAAGGTCTACCTGATAGGCGCCGGTCCTGGCGCGCAGGATCTGATGACGCTGCGCGGCGCGCGCCTGCTGGCGCAGGCTGACGTGGTGCTGCACGATGCGCTGGTGACGGCCGACATGCTTGAACTGTGCCCGCAGGCGCGGCATATCCTGGTGGGCAAGCGCTGCGGCCAGCTGTCGACCGCGCAGGCCTTCATCAACAAGCAGCTGATCGACCAGGCGCGCAAGCACGCCGTGGTGGTGCGCCTGAAAGGCGGCGACCCGATGCTGTTTGGCCGCGCCGATGAAGAGCTGCGCGCGCTCGAAGAAGCGGGCATCGACGTGGAAGTGGTGCCCGGCATTACCACCGCGCTCGCCGCCGCTGCCGCCAGCAAACAGCCATTGACGCGCCGCGGCGTAGCGCGCAGCGTGGCGTTTTTCACCTCCAGCACGGCACCCGGCGAATCCGAACACACGGCCGTGCCGGACTGCGACACGCTGGTGCAGTACATGGGTGGGCGCGAGGCGATTGCCACCGCGCAGCGGCTGCTGGCGCAAGGCCGCCCGGCCAGCACGCCGGTGGTGGTGATTGAAAACTGCAGCCGTCCCGAACAGCGCATCGTGCGCATGGATCTGGCGCAGCTGGCGCAAGGCCTGCGCGACAAGCAGGGACCGGTGCTGGTGATGCTGGGCGAAGCGATGGCGATCCGTACCGGCCAGATCGATAACAAAGAAGCAATATCATCTGACCTGGCAAGGCAGGCCTGAAATCACTTTTCAGCGTGGTAATTGGTGTATTTTTACCGACCTGAAAGTCAGTAACTGACGTTTTTGCGCAAAACATGGTAGGATACGGACGCAACTTTTCTCGACTTACTGCGTCCACGGCCCTGCCAGACGCGCCTCTGGCGGCAACGCTGCCGATAAAAGCTGCGCCCGCCGCCGCAATACCGCGCAGCGCAACTCCAGCCCAGATTACTCATGACTTTCAATTCCATGCGCGAATCGCTGTATTCGCTCAGCCGCAGCAATGCCGGCGTGACTTCGGCCGTCCTGTTCAGCATGATCGCCGCCATCGGCCTGTGGACTATTTTTCCCGATATCGACAATGAAAACCATCTGCTCGAATGGCTGCAGGCGCTGTTCCTGGCGCTGGCCTGCGGCGTGCATGCCGTTCGCGCCTGGCAGGAAAGCGACCGCCAGACGCTCAGCTTCCTGATACACGCCGGCCTGGCCGTGCTGCTGTTCGCGTTCCTGCTGCGCGAACTCGATATCGACAGCTTTGGCGATGCGCCGTTCTGGACCACGCTGGAAAAAGCCTTGCGCGTCTTCGGCATGCTGATGCTGCTGCGTACGCTGATCTTTATCGCGCCGCGCGCCGGCAAGGTCTTTAGCAACGCAGGACGCATTTTCAGCATGCGCGTGACCATCCTGACCGCCATCGGCGGCCTGCTGATGGTGGCCGGCTGGCCTTTCGATAAAAAAGTCATCCCCGGCCTGCCTGATGCCCATGCCCTGCTGGGCGAAGAAGTGTGCGAACTGGGCGCTTACCTGCTGCTGTTCCTGGCCTCGCTGTCAGACACCACGGCAGCGCGCCTGATCAGCCTGGCGCCACGCAAAAAAGCTTAAGCACGCTCGAACGACGATGGCCGCGGCAGCAGCTGGCGCAAGGTTGCCGCCACGCGCTGCAGGCGTGGATCGTCCGTGCCTGCGTCATCGCAGGTATCGTTAATGCAGAAAAACGGCAGGCTGCCAAAACGCGACAGCAATCTGTCCATCTGCAGCGATGCATCGGCTTCACCGGTGGCGATATACAGGGGATCGAGCACCTGCTCGCGCGCATAGCCCATATGTACCATCCAGCGCGGCACCAGGTCCGGCAGCAGCGCCGGCGCCTGCCATGAGCGAAACACGCTGCTTCGCACGCCGGCAAACAGGGCCGGCGCCAGCGCTTCAAGTTCATGCAGCCGGCTTTTGCTCAAGGGGCGCGGCGCATGCGCATACAGGCAAGGCTGGTGAACATAGCTGGCGTACTGCGAAGAGAGCCATTGCCGCGAGAGCGTGGCGCAGTTGACGGGCGCCGCCACGTCGGCACGCAAGACGTCCTGCGGCGCTACTCGCGCACTTTCCGTAAATGCCGCCAGTGCGCCTGCCGGCCCGTCGCCAAACCACAGGGCAGGCTCGAACGGCGCGCCGAAAAACACATCATCGTTGAGGTAAATAAAGCGCTCGGACAGGCCGGCAATATGGTGCAGATACGATTCGATATGGCCCGAATCGAATACAGGCAAGGCGCTTGCGGCCATCAGGCTGGCGTGATCAACGACAGTCAGGCGCCCTTCCAGACTGGCCGCGTCGCGCAGCCAGGCTGGCGCCTGGCGGTCGGTCACCAGGTAGACGTGGCCATGGCCGGGGAAGAAGCGTTCGAGTGCACGCAGGTTGTAGCGCAACTCACCGTTATCGCGGTAGCGGCCAGCCACATTGCCATGCAGCGCCAGCTGTCCAGGGTCGCCTGAGCACCACTTTGCATAAGCGTCGGTGCGGCGCGCCTGCCAGGCCGCGTCGGCACCGTCTACCCACAGATAGACGATATCGATGGCCGCCGCGTCAGCCCTGCTGCTCACCTTGTCAATCAAGCGCCAGGTGCAGCGACACAGTAGTCGGCCATGGCAGCGAGCACGCTGGCGCTTTCGCCAACGGCCGGCACCACTTTCAGGCGCAATTGCGGGTGGGCCACGCGCAGTTCGTCGAGCAGCAGCGGCAGGTCGCGCAGCACATGGCCACCCTGGCCCAGAAATACCGGCACCACGGTGGCGTCCAGCACTTCGCCTTCGGGCAGCTCGGCCAGCAGCATGGCCACCAGTTCGGGCAGGCGCGGCGTCATCAGTTCGAGGAACGCCAGCGCTACGCGCGTATCGGGCATACGCGCCTGCGTCAGCTCGCGCAGCCGCTCGAACGGAGCAGCCCACGAGGCGGCGCGTGCGCCATGGGCAAACAGGATCAGCGCCTGCCGGGATGTATTGTTTGTCATCAGTGTCGCTCCACCCACCAGAGGCTAGCCAGTGCTGCAATCAGATAAAGCACGCTGGGCGCCGCCGCCGTGACAAAGGCTGGCCAGGTGCTGAGCAGGCCCAGATGCGAGAACAGGGTATTGACCAGCATGAAGCTCACACCGAGCATGATGCCGACGAAAATCTTCAGGCTCACGCCGCCACTGCGCGTATGCATGTAGGCGAACGGCAGCGCCAGCGCCATCAGCACGAAGATGGCCAGCGGGTCGATCAGCTTCTTCCAGAAAGCGATGCGGAAACGCTCGGTTTCCTGCTTGTTCTCGGCCAGGTGGCGCGTATAGACAGCCAGCTCGCCAACCGACATGCGCTCGGGGTCGGACGCCGAGACGGTCAGGATTTTCGGCGTCACTTCCGACACCATGTCTTTGCTGGCGCTCTTGACGGTATGGACCAGGCTCGTTTCCTGGCCAAAGTAGTTTTTCAGCTGCGGCTCGTAACCGGGCGTGGTACTGGCGCTGTTGGAAAAAGTGGTCTCGGTCACGTCAGACAGGCGCCAGATATTCTGGCCCTGGTAGACCGCGCTGGCAGCCGTCGTCAACACGCGCAGGCGCATGGTGCTGTCGAACTCGTAGAGCTTGACGTTTTTCAGCTGGCCGTCCGGGCGCGCTTCGCCGGCATTGAAAAAGCGCGAGCCGGTCACTTCACCGCTCAGGCCATCGCGCTTGATCATGTCCTTGGTCCACAGGCCCGAACGGAACTCGCTCGATACGGTGGCGCCGCGCGAGGTCAGTTTCAGCCGTTCGGCCAATGGTTCGGTATGGGGCGTGATGAATTCGCCAAACACAAAGGTAATGACCACGAACACCAGGCCGATCAGCATCACGAAGCGCGCCGCCATGCCGGTCGACATGCTCGATGCGCGCATGATGGTAAATTCGGAGCTGGCGGCAAACTGCGCCATCGTATAAATGGTGCCAATCAGAGCCGCAATCGGCATCACCTCATACACATGGCCCGGCACCAGCACCAGCACGTACAGGAAAGCGTACTGGATGGTATAGCCATTGCGCCCGACCTTGGGCAGTTCGCCCGTCAGGTCGATAAAAGCCTGCAGCGCCAGGAACGCCAGCAGCACGAAAAACACGGCCTGGAAAATCGAGACCGCAAAGTAGCGCTGTAATATTTTCATTTGCTTGCTGCTTCACTTGTTTTGCCGGCGCGGCGCGCACGCTTGAACGACGCCAGCAGCACCAGCGGATGATAGCGGTGGTTGACATTGAGGCGCCATGCAAACAGCATCACCACAGTCACGCCTGCGGCCAGATGCAGCGGCCACCAGGCCATGCCGAAGTCGAGGCGTCCCTGCTTGACACTGGCCTCGATCACCTTGGTCAGGTTGCTATAGCTGAAGAAGATCAGCAATGCGATGATCAGGTTGGTCGAGCTGCCGGCGCGCGGATTGACAAAGCCCAGCGGTATGGCCAGCAGCACCAGCATCAGCGCGATCAGCGGCGCGCTGATGCGCCACATCAGTTCGGCCATGGTGTACTGGTTGTTGGCGGCGATCAGCGCCACCGTGCTCATGGCGCGCACGCTCAGGTCAGCACCCAGCGCCTGCTGCTTGCTTTCAATGCGCATGATGTACTGCTCGAACTCCATGGTCTGGAAGTCGGCCTGGTTTGGAACGCCCTGATAGCGGCGGCCGTTTTTCAGCACCAGGAAGCGGCTGCCGGCAGCATCGGTATTGATCACGCCTTCTTTTGCCACCACCACCACCGCCGTGCCCTTGGCATCGACCGTATTGACGAACACATTGTGCACCACGTTTTTCTCGCCACCGCCGCCTTCGACAAAGAAGATGCGGTTGCTGCCGGCCGATTCGCGGAACTGGCCGGGCGTGACTTTTTGCAGGTCTTCGCGCTTTTCAAAGCGCGCCACGTATTCATCGCTTTTCTGCTGCGCCCACGGGGTGGCATACAGGCTCAGGCTGGCAATCAGGGCCACCAGCGGCAGGCCAAAGCTCAGTACCGGCGCGATCCAGCGCGACAGGCTCAGGCCCGACGCAAACCAGACCACCATTTCGGACTCCTTGTAGCTGCGCGTGACAACCATCAGCACGGAGATAAAACCGGTCAGTATCAGGATGGTGGGCAGCTGCATCAGCGCCGAGAAGGCGATCAGCGCCAGCACGTCGGACGAAGCGATCTTGCCGCCAGCGGCCTTGCCCAGGATACCGATCAGGGTCCAGGTCAGCAGGATACTGAATAAAACAGTGAAGGTGGCCCCGGCGGCACTAGCCAATTCACGTCGAAGGGCACGTTGAAAAATCATTCGGAGTTTATAATTCGGGTCAGTTAGTTGAGTAACACGTTACTAGTAAATGAAAACGGAGAACCAAATGGACTTTAGCATAAAAGCATTCGACACCAAGAGCACCCTCGGCACGGCCAAAAGCGGATGCATCGCGGTTGCGGTATTCGAAAACAAAAAACTGTCGCCAGCGGCACAATCGCTGGACAGCAAGGGTGCGATTTCGGCTGCGCTGAAGTCCGGCGATATCAGCGGCAAGCCAGGCACTACCCTGCTGCTGCGCGCTGTTGACGGCGTCAGCGCCGAGCGCGTACTGCTGGTCGGCATGGGCAGCGATGAAGCCGTCAGCGAGAAAAGCTTTGCCACCGGCGTACAGGCTGCATTGAAGGCTTTCGGCTCGCTGGGCGCCGCGGACGCCATTATCGCATTACCACTGGCCGAAGTGAAAGAGCGCGACGTCAATTGGTCCATCCGTTGCGTGGTGCAGGCTGCACACGACAGCGCCTATCGCAGCGACTCGCAAAAAAGCAAAAAAGATCCGGCGCCAGCGGGCGTGCGCAAGATCGTGCTGGCAGCGCCAGCCACGCCATCGACCCGCAATGCACTGGCCCAGGCCATCGCCATTGCCAACGGTTCGGACCTGACGCGCAACCTGGGCGACCTGCCAGCCAATATCGCCAATCCGACCTACCTGGCCGACACGGCCAAGCAGCTGGCCAAGGATTACAAGTTTGAAGTCGAAGTGCTGGACCGCAAACAGCTCGAAGCGCTGAAAATGGGCAGCTTCCTGTCGGTCACCAACGGCAGCGATCAGCCGCCAAAATTCATCGTCCTGAAACACAAGGGCGGCAAGTCCAAAGATGCACCTGTAGTCCTGGTTGGCAAGGGCATTACCTTTGACACGGGCGGCATTTCGCTCAAGGCCGGTCCTGGCATGGACGAGATGAAATACGACATGTGCGGCGCCGCATCGGTGCTGGGTACCTTCCGCGCCATCGGCGAAATGGATCTGAAGCTGAACGTGGTCGGCATTATCGCTGCCTGCGAAAACATGCCATCGGGCCGCGCTACCAAGCCGGGCGATATCGTCACCTCGATGAATGGCCTGACCATTGAAATTCTGAACACCGACGCCGAAGGCCGCCTGGTACTGTGCGATGCGCTGACCTACGCCGAGCGCTTCAAGCCTGCCGCCGTGGTCGATGTCGCCACCCTGACGGGCGCCTGCGTGATCGCGCTGGGCCACCACAACACCGGCCTGTTTACCCGCAGCGACGCGGCCCATGATGCACTGGCCAATGAACTGCTCAACGCCGGCAAGCAAGCGAGCGACACCGCATGGCGCATGCCGATCGAGGAAGCTTACAACGAGCAGCTGAAATCGAACTTTGCCGACCTGGCCAATATCGGTACGCCAGGCGGCGGCGCCGTCACCGCTGCCGCGTTCCTGGAAAACTTCACCAGGAAGTACACCTGGGCGCATCTCGACATCGCCGGTACGGCCTGGAAATCGGGTGCATCGAAAGGCGCGACCGGCCGTCCGGTGCCGCTGCTGACGACGTTCCTGCTGAACCGCGCGCAATAAACGCATTGCGCGCCGGCGATGCTCGGCAGGTCGGATTAGCGCTACGCGCGTAATCCGACAACATTGTTGGCGTCGCTCGTGTTTGTCGGATTACGGCCCGAAGGGCCTGATCCGACCCACGTCCTCTTATACGTCCTCTTAATAAACAACCGGGTCGGGTATCGGCGAAGGCTTGATGGCGGGCGCCGGCATCGGCGCCACGGCTGGCTGCACCACCGCCTGCGGCACGGCGGCAGCTGGCGCCGGCAGAGGTGCGGGCATAACCGGTGCAGGCTTGCGCGCCGGGTCCTGCATGACGATGGTCAGGGTAGATGGGTAGTCAAAGGCGGCGCCCGTATTGCGGTCGACGATGTAGCCCACGCCCATGGTCAGGATCACATTGCCCCACAGGCTGCCGTTGACGCGCGAATCGATCGCCTCGCTGGCCACCACGGGCGCGGCACCGGGCTTCTTGCAGTCGACCGACAAGGGCGCTTCGCTCTTGCGGATAATGATGCGCCCGGGCGTGGTAACGAACCACTTGCCCATGTCATTGCTGATCACGCAGCCGGCGCCATGCAGTTCGCGGTTGTCGTAGATGGTCTGCACCAGCACCATCTGGTCGGTCGAACCGGCAATCGTGCCGCAGCCGGCCAGGGTGCTGCCAAACAGGACACAAAGCGCAAGGCGGCGCATGATGCAGCCTTATTTGACGGGAATCGGCTGGCTGGCTGGCACCGGCACGGCCGTGACGCTGTTTTTCGGACTGCCGTCGATCAGGCGGTCGGAATACACCAGATAGATCAGTGCATTGCGCTTGCTGTCGACCATGCGCACCACGCGCACATGCTTGAAGAAAATCGAAGCCCGTTCGGAAAACACTTCTTCCTGGCGCGGCAGTTTGCCGTTGAACTGCAAGGGTCCGACCTGGCGGCAAGCGACCGAGGCGTCGGCCTTGTCTTCGGCCAGGCCGACAGCACCCTTGATGCCGCCGGTCTTGGCGCGCGACAGATAGCAGCTCACGCCGGCCACGCGCGGATCATCGTAGGCTTCGACCACGATCTTGTGATCAGGGCCGATCAGTTTGAACACGGTATCGACCGAACCGACGGTTTCAGCCTGGGCAACGGATGCGCAAGCGGCGCCCAGCAGCCATGCGCCGGCCCACAATTGACGGATACTGGTCATAAGATGAAATTCCCGGAAGATGTGCGGGCAGCGCCCGCACTGATTAATTGATCGGAGCGAAACGCTGCACCATGACGCCATCGACCTCGATCAGCTGAAAGAACACGTCTTTCGGCCGGGTCCAGATCGAGCCGTCAGCGGCGCGGTAGACGATCATTGGCGTCAGGTCCGCTTCCAGCGTGGCTTCGCACACCAGTTCGTAAATGCCGCCTTTGTAATGCCGGTAGCGCATCGCCGCTCCTCAGGCCTTGGTTTGTTCGCCAGGCTCGTCAGCGAGCATGTTCTGTTTCTTTTTCAGGCTCTGGATGACTTTCAGGATGCCTTCCATGCCGGCTGCACCGTCGGCGCTGCTGAAGGCGTCAAGCACTTCATTGAGCACCTTGTTGCGCACCGCTGCCTCGTCCGAGGACATTTCGGCAGCACGCTGCGCCTCGGCCTTGGCCGCCTTCTGTGCCGCGGTCATGCGCGGCTTGGCAGCAGGCTTGCCATGCGTCAAGGCTGCCTGCCAGATCACCCAGCGGCGCTGGGTTTCAAAAATCAGATATTCGTCCGGCTTGTCTTCTCTTCGCCGCACAATGTGGCCGTCACGCTGCGCCCACGCTTCAAATGCAGTTCGCATTTTCTTCCTTTGAATATGCTACGCGCAAGTCTCACTATTAAAACTGCAACATTTCTCTATCGTACCATTTCTTAACAAGAAAAAACAATCAGACATAGAAAACAAAGCAGTTCATAACAAGTTCGCGCCGCCACGACAGTCCTGTGACTGTACAGGCTTGGTCAGTAATCGGAAACACGCCGTACACGACAGTGTTCCTGCTTGCTTAATCCCTGGCAATAACAAAACTGTGTGACACAGTTGTTACATTGCGTCATTTTAGTAGTTTTTTTCAGGCTTTTGCGAGAAAGTTTCAACTTAATCGCCACTATTGGCTACCACCAAGTCCCCAAAACAGGCGATTTCACCCAATCCAGATCCAGGATGAATTCATCATACACAAAAACATATTATCGAAGCGCGACGATTGGTGAAAAATATATACTTTTTCTATACATTACTTCCCTTTGAGCAAATAAAACCACGTTCCTGCCTGCGCCTGTCACGCCACTGACAGCCATGCGGTAAGATTCAGCCCTGGATTTTGCACAAATATAAACAAGGAATTCGCTACATGAAACTCGTCACCTGGAACGTCAATTCGCTCAAAGTACGCCTGCCGCAGGTTTTGCAGTGGCTGGCCGACAATCCGGTCGATATCCTGTGCCTGCAGGAAACCAAGCTGACGGACGATAAATTTCCCGTGGCCGAGATCGAAGCGGCCGGCTACCAGGTCGTCTTCAGCGGCCAGAAGACCTATAACGGCGTGGCCATCCTGTCGAAGCTGCCGATCGAGGATGTCGTCAAAAACAATCCGCTGTACGAGGACGCACAGCAGCGCATCCTGGCGGCCACCATCGGCGGCGTGCGCGTGGTCTGCGCCTATGTGCCCAATGGCCAGAGCGTCGACTCCGACAAATACGCGTACAAGCTGGCCTGGCTGGCCGCACTGCACGACTGGCTCGCTGGCGAAGCGCAGCAGCATGCGCAACTGGCGGTAGTGGGCGACTACAATATTGCCCCCGA
>Ga0308158_10003522_pt1 | contig 13756 bp, 8 predicted proteins | sample PhyBR2_FD_201038 | JGI IMG/M metagenome (GOLD analysis project Ga0308158, IMG submission 201038) | Phyllosphere microbial communities from UC Gill Tract Community Farm, Albany, California, United States - DLSLB.R2 | ecosystem: Host-associated > Plants > Phyllosphere > Unclassified | place: USA... | reverse complement strand
CGCTGACGCGCCTGATGAACATGGGCGTGGCGCCGTTCAACATCGCCTCGTCGGTCATCCTGATCACGGCCCAGCGCCTCGCGCGCCGCCTGTGCACCTGCAAGCAGCCGCTCGAGACAAGCCACGAAGCGCTGCTCGCCGCCGGCTACCGCGAAAGCGACATCGACGACACGTGGAAGCCGTACGGCCCGGTCGGCTGCGACCGCTGCCTGGGCTCGGGCTACAAGGGCCGGGTCGGCATCTACCAGATCATGCCGATCTCGCCCGCGATCGAAGCACTGATCCTCGCCAACGGCAACGCGATGGACATCGCGGCCCAGGCCGAAAAGGAAGGCGTGAATTCGCTGCGCCGCTCGGGCCTGATGAAAGTCAAGCAGGGCCTGACCAGCGTCGAAGAAGTCCTCGGCTGCACCAACGAATAAGACCTGAACAGGAACCCCTATGGCAACTTCCCTATCCCCCAAGAGCCGCGGCGCACAGGTCAAGGAGAACGTGTACGCCTGGGAAGGCAAGGACAAGACCGGACGCACCGTGCGCGGCGAAGTGCGCGCCGGCGGCGAAGCGATCGTCAACGTGACCCTGCGCCGCCAGGGCATCATGGTCACCAAGGTCAAAAAGAAGGTCTACCGCAGCGGCAAGAAGATCACCGACAAGGACCTGACCATGTTCACGCGCCAGCTCGCGACCATGATGAAGGCCGGCGTGCCGCTGCTGCAATCGTTCGACATCGTCGGCAAGGGCCACGGCAACCCGTCGATGGCCAAGCTGATCCAGGACCTGCGCAACGACGTCGAAACCGGCACGAGCCTGAACCGCGCGTTCCGCAAGTTTCCGCTGTACTTCGATCCGCTGTTCTGCAACCTGGTCGGGGCCGGCGAACAGGCCGGTATCCTGGAAGACCTGCTCACGCGCCTGGCGATCTACAAAGAAAAAACGCTCGCGCTCAAGGGCAAGATCAAGTCGGCGCTGACCTACCCGATCGCCATTCTGGCCATCGCTTTCATCGTCACCGCCGTGATCATGATCTGGGTGGTGCCGGCCTTCAAGCAGGTGTTCGAAAGCTTCGGCGCCGACCTGCCCACCCCGACGCTGGTGGTGATGGCGATCTCGGACTTCTTCGTCACCTGGTGGTACCTGATCTTCGGCTCGATGTTCGCCACCGGCTATTTCTTCTTCCAGGCCTGGCGCCGCTCGCTCAAGATGCAGCAGGCCATGGACCGCCTGCTGCTGCGCCTGCCGATCTTCGGCCCCGTGATCCGCAAGGCCACCATCGCGCGCTGGACCCGCACGCTGGCCACCATGTTCGCCGCCGGCGTGCCGCTGGTGGAAGCGCTCGACTCGGTCGGCGGCGCATCCGGCAATGCTGTCTACCTGGAAGCGACGCGCAAGATCCAGAACGAGGTCAGCACCGGCACCAGTCTGACGGCGTCGATGCAGAATGCCGACGTGTTCCCGAACCTGGTGATCCAGATGGTGCAGATCGGCGAAGAATCGGGCTCGCTCGACGCCATGCTGGGCAAGGTGGCGGACTTCTTTGAGGAAGAAGTCGACGAGGCTGTCGCGGCGCTGTCGTCGCTGATGGAGCCGTTGATCATGGTGATTTTGGGCGTGCTGATCGGCGGGCTGGTGGTTGCCATGTATTTGCCGATTTTCAAGCTTGGGTCGGTGGTGTAAGTTCTCAGAATACTTCGCGGTTTCTCATAAAACTTCGCAGTGAATTCGCAGTGTTCGCATGTAGTACGCAGTGGTTTTGCTTGAGCTTGGCAAAACTACTGCACAAGTGGGATGCGAAGCAGTAATCACGGGCCTCACGTCTGTTGCAAGGCAATGTGCTTACAGGTCACTAGCAGCGTCAACCCTGCTCGTTCTCAGATGATCTTCCTACAGCGCGCTGCAACCAGGGACCAGGACTTGCCTGCAAGGTGAGGCCTGCCCCCTGTCTGCGCTCAGTCTGCAATGGCTTGAACCTGTTCTCTCATCCTCCCTGTCGAAAGCGGACCTGGGAAGCTCGACCAAGAGTCATCGGCATTCCAGTGCGGATGCGCTGCACCGCCGAGAGCCGCATCCGCAGCTGGCCTGATCAGGGCCGCACCGCGTCCGGGAACCGCAGGCCGGTCAGCTTCTCGATCTCGGCAATGCTGACTTCGCGGGCACTTGCGGTCGCGCTGAGCCAATCGGGATCGGCTTGTGGCGCAAACCCTCCGCGATACTGCTCGACCAGGAAGGGATGTACCAGCGGCTTGCCGCCGCTCGCCGCCGCCGCATACACCGCTACCATCCAGAATCGGCGCGGTATTCGCCAACCCTGGCTGCTCCAATCCGCATCGTCAAAAACCGGCCCTGCAAACACGCTGAGGCGTTGTGACTCTGGCTGCAAGCGCTCGTACACTTTCTCCTCCAGCCGGTACCATGCGCCGCGGTTCAATCGCATATGCTGCGGCGTGGCGTTCGGCCAATAAAAGGCCGCGCGCGCCGCAAGATCGGCAGTTTCCGGTGGCCCCCAGGCCAAGGCACGACGCGAGATCAGGTGCCCCCGGTCGATCTCTCTATCGGCAAACATCGCCTGCTCGGGTTGACGAGCGGCCGCCAGGCGCGGGTCGGCAACCCAGAAATCCGGTTGGCGCGGGACGCGCATGAAGAGAGATCGATCGACGTTGGCGGCAGCCACCAATGCCATACGATGACTGGGGTGCATCGCCACGGAATAGTGCAGATAGTGGAACCATTGACCGGACTGAATACTCCCATCAGCCGCAGGCAGGGCCGGCGCCGGTAGATGAAGACCAAGGAAATCGCTGTCGTAGCCGGAAATCCGCGGTTGGTGCGAGCCAAGTTGCAGCGGGTCCGCATTGACAGGGCTGGCGGCCGTGGCAGGGGTAAACGTGCCAGGCTGCGGCAACCCGATTTGATCCAGCACATGGGGCATGGCGACTGCGGAGTTTTGCTTGTACACGCCTTGCTGGAAGAATCCACCCAAGTGAATGCCCATAACGGCGCCTGTGCCGAGATCCACGACGGGCCCACCGGCCGTTCCACCAGTGGTAGTAGCGTCATGATCGAACAGGAAAGCGGACTTCCGGACATCGTCAGGCCGCCAGGCCTGGCCGATCATCGCCGATCGCGTGTCGTAGGCCGCCCCGAACACCGCCTGAAACTGCGTCGGCGTGCGCGCGTCCTGGGCGGGATAACCGATAACGGCGACCTTTCGATACGGGGCGCCGGTGTTCGCTGGTGGGGAGCCGAAGGCCGGTGGTGGCGGCAGCGCACCGCGCGCATCGATTCTGGCGACGCGACGCGCGGTATCGTCACCGGCGTCATCGATAGCCCCCCAATGAACCTTGCCAAGCTCGACGCGGGTACGGGTATCGGACGAATCTAGATACGCACTGAAGATCATCCAACGTCATTTCGCTGTGCGGCTGACCGCGAACGCAGGCACGACGACAGAGCGGGAATCAAGCACGAATCCGGTCGCTTTACGCTGTCCGTCTTCGAAGTAGGCGCCGACTGCCTCGACCACGCTGGCGTACTTGCCGCTCGTCTGAGTCGACCACGTTGACGCAAGAAGTACGGGACGCGCCTGCTGGAGGATGGTAGCCCAGGCTTCGACACCGCGGTCGCGCGCCTCCGGTTTGAGTACCTGCCGCACTGCCGCCGAGGAAATCGCCGCATTGAGATCCTGCGGTCCGGCTCCCTGTTTCTGTACCCCAGCGCTGAGAGCGATTGCCTTCAGCATCGTCTCACTCAGCACCACCAGCTGGAGCCGCTCGCGAGGGTCGACGAACCCGGACAGGTCCGGATCGGGACCTGTCCGGCGGCCATCCGCGTCCACGCCATGTGGAAACACCGTGAGCGGCGCATACCGTGCCAGTGCGCTGGGCGCATTCTCGCTATGGATACGAAAAGGATAAGCCTTGCCACCGTCATTGCGCTTGAGTTGTACCGGATCGAAGCACGTTTGCCCCTGCTCATCGGTGAGCGGGGCTGGCACCGGCTTTGACATCCAGTCGCCATGGAGTGCCAACTGCAGTCCGGACAATGGCAAATACAGCAGGGGTTTCCCGTCCGGTCCTGGAATGGGTGCTCCGTTTTTGGCCTGGATGCACACCTTGGCCTCATCGGTCCACGGCTGCAGTATCGCAAGCGCTGTCCCTAACAAGCCCAGCAGTACGATCACGGCTGTCGCTGTAGCCGCAACCTGCAACGATGGTGCCCGGCGCCGCTCCGCCGCCGGTGGGAGACGGTAGCCCCGGTCCGCCAGCCACGCCAGAATGTCGTGTGCGGATACGGAGTGCCGCTGCATTCCGGCGTCGAAGCTCGCCCGATGTATTCCTGCAAGCGCGCCATCAGCAAGAAACACGCCGCCGCCACTCATACCCGCCCGGGCTTCGTCCGGACCGACGAGTACGACATGTCCCTGCATGTCGCTCTTTCGTTCGACACGGAAACCTGCTACCCGCAAGGGCTTGACCACCTCTCCGTTCGACCAGGTGCTTGCTCCCGCCGGATAACCGATGATCGAGACATCGAGACTGTCCGCGTCGAAGTCGGCCCAGGATTCCACCGCCGGTCCATTGACGACGTAGGCGGGTGCCGCTTGGTCGAAGCGCAACAGCGTCCAGTCGTCATAGGCGGCAGGTGTCGCAGCGACGCCGCTCCCCATCATAGGCCCCAGCGCTACTCGCACAGCCTGTCCGCACAGGTCATCAACGTTCCGCCTCGTCTGACGTGGCGTCATTTCGTCCGGCCAGCGCTGGAAAGCCCGGCCGGGCGCCCATGCAATGATCTCGTCGAAGGGTCTCGCATTCCCTCCCAGGGTATCCGTGATCACATGCGCGCAGGTCAGCAGGAGACGTTCGATCAGCGGTGGATCATGTGGAATCCAGCGCGACTGGCCCGGGCTGCCATCGCGCTGCAGGTGCTCGAACCTCACCATCACCGCCGAGCCCATTGCGTCGGCCTCCCGCCCGACCGCCCCCCCGACGGCCCGGCGCGCTTCCACGTACCACACCGCAGCATCCCCACCCTTGGCGGCGCGGACCCGCCACTGCCTGAATTTGCGCAGAAACCAGGACGTCATGCGCACGCTCACTTGGTTAGAGCACCATGTCCTGGGGAACGAGCACCTCGCGCACCGGCGTGCCCTCCGTACTGCCCAGTGGGTCGTACATGCCAAGCTCGAAGCGCAAGCCCGTCTTCGACTCGATCATGGAGATTGGCACCTGGTAGGTCCGGTATTGGCCATACACGAATTCCAGTCCTTTGATCAGGTCGGCCTGGCTGAGTAGATAGCCGGTAGCACTCAGCATTCCGGTAGCCTGGTTGACCATCACCGCGACCTTCCAGAATTCCTGCGGCAACTGCAGGCCACGATAGGATTTGTCCGCGTCGCCAAAAACCGGGCCGGTGAAAATGCTGGCTTTGAAATTGAGGATGTTCGCGTTGCCGAGAATGTAGTCTTCAAGGCTCAGCCAGGTGCGCTGGTTCAAGCCTTCGTGCTGGGGTGCGCAGTTCGTGAAGTGGAAGGTGTCCTCCTCGCCCAGCTTGGCTTCTTCGCGCGTATCGCCCCAGGCCGGATCGAGCCGCCGGACAAGGTGCCCACGATCCAGGGGGTTTCCAACGTAGATCGCCTCGCTGGCTTGCACATCCAAATCCAGGCGGCCATCGTGCCACCACACGTCCCTGCTGCGCGGAAAACTGAACAGTTTTCCGCCATCGATGTTCACTGCCGTGTATAGCGGTAGCCGCCGGTCGGCACGCATCATGGTTGAGAAATGACAGTACTTCAGCTCACCGTCAGTCGCCGTGTCGGTAGGCGCGACCAGCCCCAGCAGCTCAGCATCCGGCTCCGGCAAGGGGACCTGGAGATCAGGATGTTCGCCGAGGAATTCGGGCCGGTAGCCGTCACGGCCGTCAAAGTGCTCCGGTGAGCGCACGCGCGGCTGCGCCGCCTCGGTTCGCCCGGCCTCAATGGACTCCGGCGGCAGAAAGATTCGGCGCGGCTCCAGCTCGGCAAGCTGGGCTTTCAGCCAGCCGGCCGTGACCGCAAAGTTCCGGCTGCGATAGGTCCCTGCGTAGTGCAGCCCGCACACCCGGCCGGTCGCCAAGTTGATGATGGGCGAGCCCGAATTGCCGCCGAGGGTCGTGCAGTCGTGCTCGAGCAGGCGTCCATTGGGCGTAACCGACATGACCCGGCCAGGGCTCAGGCGTTTCACCCGGTAGATGCCGTCGAAAATCTGCCGCGATGCCATCGCGTCGTTGCGGATATCCTCGGCCGGATAACCGACCACTGCAAGCGGCGGCCGGTCGTTCGGGTCTCCCGGGTTGAACGCAAGCGGCGCCTCGTCAAGTTCGATCGGCTCCGGCATGCGTCCGCCGCCGCGTTCGAGACGCACCAGCGCCATGTCCGGGAAAATGTCGCCGGCCGGGGAAATATATAAGACGTCGCGTACGCCGACCTGGGCGAGGTCCGCCTGCTGGTACTCGCGCTTGAAGTCGACCCGTACCCGCATCGCATTTCCGTCGGGCCAATTTTTGAAGCCGAAACCACTTCCACGTTGCGTGCCGAAGGCCTCGGCAACGTGCCGGTTGGTGATCAGGATGTCCTCGCTCAGCATCCAGCCGGTCCCAAGGTAATCGTGATCGTCGTCGCTGATGATCTCGATGCGTCCGACACTGGGCAGGCACTGCCGCAGTGTATTGCCGCTGTCGTCCGGGTTGCCCAGCCATTTGACGATCTCGACGCTGCGCGGCGCTTGCCACGTGTCCCGCTGTACCAGCAGCACAGGCCGGCCGCGCAGCAGAATGATTGCTTCGGTGGCTGTCAGGCCCTTGGTGTCGGACACGGCCAATTCGCGGCCTGCGAGCAGCACGTCGAGTTGGGGGGCCAGGTCGCCGGGACGCAGGGTGTCGAGCGTGGGCTCCCCCAATGAGTCCGTTGCCGCCTCATCCAGTTCCCGATACAGCTCGTCGCGTCGCTCGTTGAGACTCTCCATCACTGCACGATCGTGCAGCAGACTGCGTAGCGTGTTCTTCATGACCTCTCCTTTCCGACATGCTGGCGGCGACAAACATATCGCCGAAAATTCTTGTTCAGCGCTCCAAACTGTTTTTGGGCGTGGCGGCATGGTGGCTCACCACCCGTTTCCGATCATCCCATGCAAATTAGCGCCCTCCTCTTCGTCTGCAGGATCCGGATCCAGCGACCAGGCATCCCCGGATCAGGACACGTGTTGCGGCGGCATCCCGGACCGGGGCGCGCCGAGCTCGGGCGCTTCCTCGAGCAGGCGCTTCGCAACCAATGCCGCCAGCAAGGCAGTAGCGGTCTCCGGCAGCCCGCAATAGTTCGACAGCACATCCGCGACCGGCACGACAGCCCTGACCGGCTGGGCCCGCAGCGTCTGCGCCAGTGCGAAGCGGCCGTCTGCGCCGCCGTTGCCGAGCGCCACCGACACGGCCGCGAGTGCATCGTCGGCAAGACGGCTTCCCGTATCCAGCTGTTCCGGGAAGGTCTCTTCGACGCTGGTCCGGGAAACCTGCAGGGGAGCGCCGGCGGCCTCGTCGCCCGCGTCGGCCAGCACCTTGATACGGCCGATTTCGCGCAGCAGGATCGGCTCGGAATACGTCGTGAGTAAGGCGTCCGCCTGCTCGGGCAGGCTCGGCGCAAGTACCGCCATCTCCGGCACGTCCGCCCGCAAGGCCCCCGCCTCCAGCGCCATCTCCGGCATTACCGCCGACGTCCCGGTCGCGGCCGCGATCTCCTGGGCGAACCTGCCGGCCACCGCCTTGAAGCCTGCATTGTTCGGATGCAGTTCGTCGTGCCACCTGCTGGATTGGACGATGCCTCGGCAATCGACCAGGCGCACATTGGCGACGCGCTGGGTGAGCGCGACCAGTTCGGCATGAAACCGGTCAACGATGAGCTGGACAAGGCGGCGCTGCAGTACCGGGTCGGTGATACCGATCTTCGCCAGCGGCTTGCCCAACCAGCGGCCGCCTGCGGGAATGGCATGGTCATAACTGTGGCAGATGATATGGATGCCTCTGTCGATGGCGACGATCCGGCGGATCAAGATTTCGTAATCGGACAGGACGCGCCGCAGGTTGCTGTCAAAGGCCTTGCCGAGGTAGGCTTCCGCCGGGCGGTCCTTTTGATAGGGTGGCAGCATGTCGCTCAGCCTTGAGCCGCCCAGGATATCGTTGCCGCCCCCGCTCAGCAGCACAAGCTGCGGCCGCTCTTGCGCAACCGCCGAGACCAGCTCGTTCTGCTTCACCATGTCCGAGATCAGGTCGCCGGCGGCGTCAAGGCTGAAGATCGCATAGTCGTCGAAAAGGTTATCGATGACATCGTCGAGCAGGAAGGGGTACTGGAACCAGCTGTCCCCTTCCGACACGATCTTCAATCCTGCCCAAGTCCGCACCTTGCGGCGATAGCGCTGCTGCCTGCGCCAGCGCGCAATGCCGTTCAGCGAAGCCAGTGCGACCGCGCCTTCCAGCGCGCCCTCCATCGGCGTCGTCTCGACTTTGGCGGGATTGACTTTCACCACTGGGTTCAGGGGGGTGGACTCTTCCGCACTTTGGACGAGATACGGCCTGATTTCCGAGTCAGGCACATCGATATTGAGCAGCATGCGTTCCAGCTGCTTCATGGGGATTCGCTCTGTCATGTCGGCCTCGCAATCAAGGTTCAGGGTGTTATCCAGGGGTCCGGGAACGGCTTCTGCAATGAATGTCGACACATCCGCCGCCAACGCTGGGCAATGCAATTCCAGTGCGGCCGTAGGCTGCCATTCGTCCTTATCGTCGTCGCGATACTGAATGCGCGTATATTGGGAATAGAAAATAGATCTTGCTCGCCTCCAAAACCGTCGTGGAAGGGCAAGATGGCGGATCTGCGGATTGAATGAGGCATGGAAAGAGCGGCATGAAGATTGTCGCCACCCAAAACGCCTGCGGCGCGGAGGAGAAGGAGCCATCATCCGTCCAGTCTGCGACAAAAGACATAGACACCTCTTTCGGGAGGATGCAACGCGCTATCAATAGTTCCCGTATTGCTTTAATACGAGAAGATTTTCCCTAGTACAGACTTTCAAACCAGCTTCATGTGCATGCAAGGCCAAGTTTAAATAAATCCTGCGCCTTGCGCCAATATATATCTAGATAGATACACCCCCCTCCGTTATTTAAGATAACGGAAAGCAAGTGCATTGGAAAAGGGAATCTTCTTATTTCCCTGCTTTCATTTCAGGAGCAGCCATTTCAATTAAATAATTGTAGGCTTATGATCTCGATCACGCATCAAATTTTTATCGAAGATGAAAGAAACGACTTACTGTTGTATTTTTCCAAATACACGATAACGATAAAATTCTTATAGTAAATTTTATTAAACGGAAAAAATTAAAAAATTAAACTATTGCCGATTATTAAGAATAATGAAATGGTCTAATTACGCTCGAACACTCCCGCCACCTCACCCAGGATGCGCTGCACCGCCGGATGCCGCTCGCGCCGCTCCACCGACACCACATAGAAATGCTCGACGATGCTGTCGATGGTCCCGACCGGCGCCAAGCCATGCTCGGCAAGCACGATGTCGTACAGCACGGAGAGCGACACCATGAAGCCGGCGCCGGCAAAGGATTTCAGCAGCGCGCCGTCGTCGAACTCGCCCACCGTGATCGGGCGCAGCTCGTGACTTCGAACCAGCTTTTCAGCTGGGTATGGATGGCCGCGTCCTGGCCCGGCAGAAAGAAAGGCTCGTCGCGCAGGCCCTCGCGGCCGAGCTCAAGGAACTGGACGCAGCACTCGAACAACTGACGACCCAGTTTGCACCACATCTACGTGAGCAGTTCGGCGTCGGGTCTCAGACGGCAGCAATGTTGATTGCTGTAGCAGGTGAACATCCTGAACGGCTACGAAGTAAGGCAGCACTCGCCGCACGATGCGGTGTAAATCCGTTACCAGCGTCGTCCGGTAAGACGATCCGTCATCGCCTGAATCGAGGCGAGCGGAGTAAATTCTTGACATAGGAGCGTCAACGCCGGCGCTGAATACTTCTTCGTAAATCTAGAGATGGAGCATGCCTGGCAGCGCAATTATGCGAACCAAGCCGAAGCCAAGCTTGATGTGGCCAACTACATCGCCGGCCTCTACAACTGTGAACGCTTGCATTCTGTATTGGGTAATCCGCCGCCTAGCGTCTATGAACGCGCAATGACGGAGAAAGAACTTATTGTCGTGTCCGAAAATACTTAACCACTACATCTGTCTCGGGTTCGGGACTATCCACTTAGTCGGACTGGTTCAGCGCTGGTCGGCCCTTTAGCTGTTGGTGGTGACTGGCGGCGCGTGAACGCAAAGGTCTGCAAGGGGTGGGTAGCATACGTATATGACGGTGTCCGAGCGCTGATATTGGCAGCTCGTTTGTAGACGGACCAAGGCTACGTCGCAAACATTCATCCCCATAGCCATTGGCCGCTTATAGCAACGTCCGCCCTCTCCCGCCGCTCAGAAATCGTAACGCAGCCCCACGGCCAGCGCACGACCGCCACGCACACCGCCATCCACGTCGGCCAGGCCGCCACGACGCGTCGTCAGCGCCGCCGTCTCGGCTTCGTGATACAGCTCGGCAAACAGCCTGGCGTCGCGCGACAGCGCATAATCGATGCCCAGGTGGATAATCTCGTCACCGTAATTGTCCACCTTCGCCAGCATCAGCTTGATCGTGCTCTTGCCCAGCGCATAGTGACCATACAGATTGATGGCGCGGTTGCCGTCGGTCGAGAAGCCGCCTGGCTGGCGGTTGCCCGTCTCGAATGCCTCGTACTTCACCGCGAGGTACAAGGCATCGGCCTGGTGACTCAGTGTGACGCCGTAGATGCGGTTCTTGCCATAGCCCGCGTCGCCCCGGTCATCGACGCCTGCCGCCAGACGGGTGTCGCCGCGGACATACGTCGCCACTGCCTGCCAGCGCCGGTCGTCGATGCGCGAGGTCGAGCGGCGGTTGCCGCTGCTGGGGGCATAGCCTGCGCCAAACGACAGGCCGTTGTAGGCCGGGGTTGTATACGCGAGCGTCTTGGCTACCCGAAACACGGTGTAGGTCGCATAGCCGCTGTAGTAGGTGCTGAACATGTCCACCGGCGCCGCCACCGCGTTGTAGTAAGGCATCCACTGCTGGCCGTACGTGAGCGCGCCGAGCGTGCCCTTCACGCCGACGCTGGCGATGCGGATGTTTTCATCCTGGTCGTAGGGATCGCGCAGTCTGGCGTTGGCGACATCGACCGGCAACTCGACCTGGCCGACGAGCGCCAGACCGGCATTGATCGGGTATTGGCCGCTGACACCGACGCGCGAGTACGCGTCGCGCAGGCCAGTGTAGGAATCGGCACGGTCGGGGTGGACCGATTCGACCTGGGTGCGCAGCGAGCCGTAGAAGTCGAGCTCAGGCGTGTCCTGCGCGAACGCGGCGCTGCAGCAGAGCGAGCCCGATAATGCAAACGCCATGCGGGCAGGTGTGGTGGTGAAAAAAGTCATCGATGGTCTCCAAAGGTCAGGACCATAAGGTCACATTAAAACAGCAAGATGGGTGGTCACCGGCATCAGCCCGAGCACCAGTTCGCGCACCCCGTCCCAGACAATCTGCACGCCCAGACACAACAGGATGAACGCGGTCAGGCGCAGGAAGACGGCGGTGCCGGCTTCGCCGATCAGGCGCAGGAAATGTTCGCCGTAGCGGAACGCCAGGTACAGCAGCACGCCGATGAGGCCCAGGGCGAGCAAGGCGCCCCCCATGCGCGCCAGTGAAAACACGACCTTGACATCATGCAGGGCAACACCGACCGTGATGGCAACGGCGATCGAGGCCGGCCCGCAGCTGATCGGAAAGGTCAGCGGATAAAAGGCTTGCCGCTGGGCGTGTTCCGGCGTGAAGGTTTCGGCCAGGGAGGCGCGGCTGTCAGGCGTGGCAGGCGTCGCCCCGAGCAGGCGCCAGGCGACGGACGCCAGGATCAGCCCGCCGCCAATGCGGACGATGGGCAGCGAGATCCCGAAAAAATCGAGGACGTACGAGCCGACCAGCATCGAACCGGCCATCAGCCAGAACATGTTGCGGGCGATACGGCGTGCCAGCAGCGTCCGGATCGTCGGCGATGCGCCTTCGGTCAGGCTCAAAAAAATCGGCGCGGTGGCGGCCGGATTAAGGATTGGCAACATCGTCACCAATACAAACAGGAAGCTCCTGGCTGCCACCAGAATAAGTTCGATCGTCATGGATAGTCTGGCAGCCCCGTCAGGCTGAACTCGGTTGTCAGCGCTTGGCGCCGCTGGCGTGGTGGTTGTTGACGTGCACACCTTCAAGCGAAACACGACGCGTGCCGAGGTCGAACCTGCCGTCGTCACGGGGGCTCTTAGTCTCACAGCATAAACTGTACAGGAAGGTCGGGCGGGATGGACACACGCCTGGCGTCGCTCCGTGGTGTGCGGAGGTGCGTTGAACGCGTGGACGGGAAACCCGCCCACCCTACCCGTGAAAAAAAGCGGCACCGCCAGCACCGGATCACGTGAATGACCCTGTACTGACGGCGCCGCCGTCACGCTACCCTCACACGCTTAGTGCTTGGTATCGCCCTTGTCCAGCTCGTGGATCTCGTGGTCCTTCAGTGCCTTGCGCACCTTGGCCACATCGGCTGCACCGACTGGCGCGGCCTTGTTACCCCATGCATTGCGCACGAAGGTGGTCAGATGCGCCGTCTCTTCGTCCGACAGACGCCATGCGAAGCCCGGCATGCCCAGCTCCGATGGCGCCGTCCTGGTCGATGGCAGGCGTGCACCGGCCAGGATCACGCGGATCAGCGAGCTCGGGTCCTGCTGCAGCACGGTCGGGTTGCCCGGCAGCGCCGGGAACACATTGCCCGATGCCTTGCCGTCGACACGGTGGCAGGCCGAGCAATTGTCCAGGTACAGCTGGACACCGCGCTGGCTGTCGTCGCCGCTCATGATGGTGTCGACCGTCGCCGTACTGGCCGTGAAGCTGGCTTTCTTGTTGCCCGTGGCCGGCAGCGTCTTGAGGTAGCCTGCCATGGCGCTCAGGTCGGCATCCGTCATGTTCTGCGTGCTGTGCAGGACGACGTCCTGCATCGGCTCGCCGAGCACGCCGGAATGGCTGTTGCGACCGGTTTTCAGGGTATCGACGATATCCTTCTCGCTCCAGTTGCCCATGCCATCGACCTTGTCGCCACGCAGGTTCACCGCGAGCCAGCCGTCGATCAGCGGACCGCCAGCCAGGTACTCGGGACCGGACTCGTCCAGCGCCAGCTCATTGAGCGTGGCCGCGCGTGGGGTGTGGCAGGTGCCGCAGTGACCTAGGCTCTGGACCAGGTAGGCGCCGCGTGCGATGCGCTGGTCGGCGTACTTCGACAGGTCCATCGGGCCCTGCACCGGCACGAAGGTCTTGCGCCAGATGCCGAGCGGCCAGCGGATCGACAGCGGCCAGCGGATGTTGGCCTCACGGTTCGCGGCGCTCGCCGGCGCTACGCCGTGCATGAAGTAGGCGTACAGCGCGCGCAGGTCGTCGTCGCTCATGCGGGCATACGACGGGAACGGCATCGCCGGATACAGCGTGCCACCGGCCGGCGTGATGCCGTGGCGGATCGCACGATCGAAATCGTCCAGCGTGTAGTTGCCGATACCGGTCGTCTTGTCGGGCGTGATGTTCGTCGAGTACATATTGCCGATCGGCGACTGGATCACGCGGCCG
>Ga0308158_10003520_pt1 | contig 13763 bp, 12 predicted proteins | sample PhyBR2_FD_201038 | JGI IMG/M metagenome (GOLD analysis project Ga0308158, IMG submission 201038) | Phyllosphere microbial communities from UC Gill Tract Community Farm, Albany, California, United States - DLSLB.R2 | ecosystem: Host-associated > Plants > Phyllosphere > Unclassified | place: USA... | reverse complement strand
ATTAGCCTATCCGCTTCTCAATGGGCAGCACCAGAATGCCTTCGGCCCCGATGGCCTGCAAGTCGCCGGCGAGCTGCCAGAACTTGTCTTCTTCGACCACCGACTGCACCGACACCCAGCCTTCTTCGGCCAGCGGCGTTACGGTGGGCGACTTGATGCCCGGCAGCAGCGCCTTCACCGCGTCGAGGGCGGCTAGCGGGGCGTTGAGCACAATGTACTTCGAGCGCTGGGCCCGGCGCACGGCCTGCATGCGGAAGCGCAGCTGGTCGAGCAGTTCCTGCTTTTCGGCGCTCAAATTGGGGGCGGCGATGAGCACCGCCTCCGACCGGAAGATGGTTTCGACCTCGCGCAGGCCGTTGCCGAGCAGCGTCGAGCCGCTGCTCACGATGTCGCAGATAGCCTCGGCTAGCCCGATGCTGGGCGCGATTTCGACCGAACCCGAAATGGTGTGCAGGTTGGCGCGCACGCCCTGGCCGGCCAGGTAGTTGCCGAGCAGTTTGGGGTACGAGGTGGCGATGTTCTTGCCCTGCAAGTCGGCCACCGAGTTGTACTCGGCCCCGCGCGGCACGGCTAGGCTTAGGCGGCACTTGCTGAAGCCCAGCGCTTCGACTTCGAGGGCGGCGCCGCCGGCTTCAACCAGCACGTTCTGACCCACGATGCCGAGGTCGGCCACCCCATCCTGCACGTAGCCAGGAATATCGTCGTCGCGCAGGTAGAGGATTTCCAGCGGGAAGTTGCTGGCCTCCACCTTGAGCTTGTAGGACGACGAAACGAAGCTGATACCGCACTCGCGGATGAGCTGAAGGGAGTCCTCCGAGAGGCGGCCGGACTTTTGAATGGCTAAACGCAGCATGAGAAAAAATAGCCCGCGGCCCAGTTGCGGGCCAGCGGCGAAAGGAAGACGAGGCCCCGGCTAGCCCATGGCTGCCCGGAAGCTCCTCCGTAAATACCCAAACGAAGTAAAAGTTATTTCCCGGCCTACGGGCGGGGCGGTGGTGGAGACGCGAGCGGCTGGCACTAGTAGGCTACAGGGTAGCGGCCAGCCCGGTTGCCCGGTCTCCTACAGATGGTGGTGGTGCTGCGGCGCGGCACCAAGTGGCTGCGTAGCCCGCCAGGCAGCGGCCAGCCCCGAAACGGGGGCGAGCAGCGCGGGGCTGAGGGCAGACGTAAAGCAGCAAACGGGGGTCATCGTGGGGCAAAGGTAGGCAGCGAGGCCTCATTACTGCTATACCTAGCCCAGGGTTTTACTTTTCAGCTTGCCGGGCCCGGGCAAACTCACGCCGGGCCAGCGTATCGCGCAGGTTAAAATGCCGCTGGCAGGAGGAAGTTCTGTACGCAACCGATAGGTCGGCGTCTGCCTTATAGAGGAATACCACGTAGTCACCGCCACGTACAAAGCGGTAATCGCACATGCTACCCGTCCCGCTGATAATAAGCTTTTTATCCCGCCAGGAGCCTTTGTACACCCGCTGCACCCGCGCCTTTACGTAGGTACCGGCGTCAAACGGTGGCCGCACGGGATTGCTATACAAGTCGTACTGTACCGTGTCTTGAATGGCCTCGACGTGCACCCGTAACACAAAATCTGCCCGGCGATAATTCTGCGCCGTGGACTGCGCCAGACAGTCGCAGGCCCGGGCCGGGAGGCTCCCCAGCCCTAGCAGCAGCGCCGTAACCAGCACGAAGTCCTTCATACGTAGGGAAGTGGTCGGCTAGGTTATCGAAGGCTAGCGAGAAAGTAAAAAATCCCGAATAGCCGCCGCCGCCAGCTGGGGGTAGAAGTAATGCGCGAAGTGGTCGCCCGGCAATTCTACGAACGGCTCGTCGGGTGGGCGCACTACGGTGTCATTTTTAGCGTGCAGCCGCAAATCGGGCGCTGTGGTAAGCGGCAGCACCGGGGCAAACAGCACCCCTAGCTGCTGGGCCACGTAGCGGCGACGAAAGCGCCCCATCCCCGCCACCAATTGCCCGTGCAGCGCCCGCGACTCATCGTGGCGGTAGCGACGCCGGAAATAGTCGTTCAGCCAGCGGTTTTGCACCAGGCCCAGGTGCGCGTAGAGGCTGAGCAGGCGCGGGCTGCGAATCTTCGATACAATCTTGGCCTGGTCGGTAAACGAGCTGAGCAGGATGGCCGTGGCCCCGGTTTGCTCCTTGAGGTGGGCCGCAATCCAGCCGCCCATCGAGTGGCCGATGAGCACATCGGTGGCGCCGATGTGGTAGCGGGCGGCCAGGTGCCGGGCCAGGCTCACCACATTGGCGGGGTCAGCGGGGCGCCAGCCGGCAAACTCCGCTTCCAGCTCCAGGGGCACTACTTGCGCAAAGGTGGGCAGCAACGGGAGCAGCGGGTCGAAAATGGTACGGTCTTCCGTGTAGCCATGCAGCAGCAGCAGGCGGGTCATAAGCAAAAAAAAGCTAGCGTTGCGCAGCCGGCCAAGGGCAGCCCTACCCAACAGCAAGTGGCAACAGCCCCGCGCGGCTAGATGTTGGCGGGTAGCTGCTTAGCGGGCTACCCCCACTGAACCAAAAACCTATGCCCCCGCGTATATTTGCGCAGCCCGGCAAAAGGCCAGGCCCCAAACAACGGCCGCCCCTTGCGGCGCGGCCGTTGCCACCTAGTGCAGCCAGTGGGCTACCGCCGAGGCGGCCGTCCCACTCGCTACGATACCAATAAGCCAGCGAACTAGCTTACTGGACATGCGGAGCTTGAACAGAACTTCAAACTCCGACTTCGCGCTGTCCTTTTTCATCTGTTCAGAAGTTGAAAGGGTAGCTCTAATACCCCCACACTTCTCGAAGCCCTGACCTGTTCCCGCAGGCAGGGCTTCTCTTTGTAACAGAGTAGCCGTTGGGCTGGGGGACGTACCTAACGCGAGGTACCGGCAAAGATACCGCTCCCCTAGCTAAAGCTAAGTATTTTAGCCACCTAAAACCAGGTCTACGCCTTAACTAGCGGTTACTACTTGGCCTAGCATAGGTGCTGCTAGACCGGCAAGGCCAGGTAGTATCGCTCGATGCTGCCCGGCCCATCACCCCCCTGCTGCCGGCCGATTTGGCAAAGCTGCTCCGCTAGCCCCCACCCGGCCTAGAACCGGGCAATGGCCCGCAGGTTGACGACGCGCTGCGAAAGGTAGCTGGGCACGGCGTAGGTGCGGCCGTTCACGTCCTGCAGGTAGCTGTAGCCCGCCACGTTGTTGGCTCCCAAGATGTTAAGAATCTCCAAACTCAGCCACAGGCTTTCGAGGGCGTACGGGTGGGCCTTGGGCGTGGTGCGCAGGCTCACTACTTTCGAGAAGCCAATATCGGCACGCTGGTAGGCCCGCGTGGCATTGGTTTGGCGCTCCTGCAGGCGGCCGGGCGCGCTGAAGGGCAGCCCGGTGCCAAATACCAGGTTCACGTAGCCGCGCACCGAGGGATTGTCGGGCAGGTGGTCCTGGAAGAAAATGCTGGCCGTGAGGCGCTGGTCCTGCGGCCGCCGAATGTACCCTAGCGTTTGGTAACCAGTGCGCTGGCCCGTCGTGGCATCGTAGGTGGCCGTGGTATCGCCCTTTTCCTGGGTCGTGAGCAGGCCCAGGCTCAGCCACGACTCGACGCCCTTCACGAACTCGCCGCTCAGGCGGGTTTCGAGGCCGGCGGCGTAGGCCGTGGCCTGGTTGGTGGCGTAGTAGCGCAGGCGCACATTGTCGACTTCGTAGGGAATAACGTCGGTGAGATACTTGTAGTAGGCCTCCGTGCTGAGGCGAAACGGCCGGTTCATGAGGCGCACCTGCACCTGGCGGCCCACCACCAGGTGCAGCGATTTCTGGGCCCGCAGCGCGGGGTTGAGCTGGCCCTGCATGGTGCGCAGCTCGCGGTAGAAGGGCGGCTGAGCGTAGAGGCCGGCGGCCAGCTTCCAGCTGCGTTCGGGGTGGCGGCGGTCGCGGGCCGCAAATTGCAGGCGCGGGCTCAGCACCAGCTGCTGGTTCTGGGTCCAGTAGTGCGCCCGCAGGCCGTAGGTCAGGGTCTTGAGCGAGTCGATTTGCCAGGTGTGCTGCACGTAGCCCTGGGTGCGCGTCGTGAGCAGGCTCAGGTCGGCCGTGAGGCGAGTGCGGCGGGCATCGGGCACGTAGTCGGCCGAGTCGGCAAAGCTGTACTCATCGAGCTGGTCCTGAATACTTTCGCGGCCCACCTTGGCCCCGAAGCGCACGGTGTGCGCCCCGAGCGGGTCGCCGCCGGGGTTCCAGCGGCCGCGCAGCTCGGCCGTGTACACGCGGGCCGTGAGGTCGTTGCGGGCGTGGTTGAAGCTGGAGCCAATATCGCGCTGGCGCACGGCCTGGTTGAAATCGGGGCTGGTGGGGTCGCGGTTGATGTCGGCAAACGTGTAGGCCGCTTCCACATCCCGAAACTCCGACTCGCGGGTGCTCAGGGCCGAGGCCAGCAAATCGAACTGCAGGCCGGGGTGAAAATGGTGCCGCAAATCGAGCCCCCCCTGGTAGGTATCGTACTGCATACGCTCGCGCCCCGCGTAGTAGATATTGACCCGGGCCACCTGGTTCACATCCGTCGAAAGCGATACCTGCCCGCTCACCGGCACGAAGCGGAAGTCGTTGTGCGCCACCACGCCCAGAATGCCCAGGCTGGTTTTCTGCATGTTCGCCGGCTTGCCCAGGCCAATAGTTACGTAGGCCTGCCCGTCGTAGAACGTGGGGTTGTACTGCCCCTGGTTCTGGCGCAGGGCGTTGAACACGTACTGCGCATTCTTGTAGCGCACGCCGGCCAGGTAGCTCACCCGGCCGCTGGCCGAGCGCGCCTCGGCGTGGGCGGCCCCGCCCACGAGGCTGGCCGTGGCCGAGGCCGCGAACTGCTCGGGCTCCTTGTACTGCACATCGAGCACCGAGGCCAGCTTATCGCCGTACTTGGGCTGCCAGCCCCCGGTGCTGAAATCGACCTTCTGCACCAGGTCGGGGTTGATAAAGCTCAGCCCCTCCTGCTGCGCCTGCGTGACGAGGAACGGCCGGTAGACCTCGAACCCGTTGACGTAGAGCAGGTTTTCCTCGTAGCTGCCGCCGCGCACGTTGTAGGTGCTCGTGAGCTCGTTGTTGCTCACCACCCCGGGCAGCGTCTTGAGAATGGCGTTGAAATCGCCGAAGGGCGAGGGCAGCACCTTGGCTGCCTGCGGGTCGAGCTGCACCAGGCTGGCCTGCTCGCGCTGGTCGGCCCCGGCGGCGCGGGCGCGCACCGTCACGCCGCCCAGCGCGCGCGCATCCGCTTGCAGGGCTAGCCGCAGGGGCTGGCTGGCCCCCTCGGGCAGGCGCAGCGGCTGGCGCAGCGTTTGGTACCCTAGCCGGCGGGCCACCAGCACGGCCGGGCCACTAACCGGCCGCAGCAGGCGCAGGCTGAAAGTACCCTGCGCATTAGTCGTAGCGCCGCCGGGCTGGCCTTCGAGGCCCACCACCACCAGCTCCAGAGGCTGGCCCTGAGCATCGCGCACAGTGCCGGTGAGCAGGGTGGTTTGGGTAGCCGTACCCGCGCCGGCCGGCGCTTGCTGGGCCAGCACCGGCGCGGCCACCGGCAGGCTACTTAACAAGAGAAACAGAGGGAGAGGCTTCAACGCAGAGGCAGCAGAAAAAACGGTTCCGTAAAGCTACGCAGGGGCCAGCCAGCCCGGCCGCGCGGCGACTAGCTTAACAGCTTCTCAACTGCCCTCGGCTAGCTTTCCGGGGGTGGCTAACCCACTTTTAGCGCCTGGCCACTCGCTCACCGTGCTTCGCTACGCCGGCTGGCCCGCCTCGCGCAGCAGCTGGCGCAGGCCGGCCAGCGTAGCCACCGGCCCATCGCCCGACTTAAACACGAAGCTGCCGGCCACCAGCACATCGGCCCCGGCCTGCACCAGGGCGGCGGCGTTGTCGCGGCTCACGCCCCCATCCACCTCAAGCAGGGCTTCGGAGCCGCTGTCGAGCAGCAGCTCTTTCACCTCGGCCACTTTCTGCAGGGTGTGCGGAATAAAGGTCTGGCCGCCGAAGCCGGGGTTTACCGACATCACCAGCACCAGGTCAAGGTCGGCGGCGATGTCTTGCAGCAGGCTGGCCGGGGTGGCGGGGTTCAGGGCCACGCCGGCCGTGCAGCCCAGGCTTTTAATCTGCTCCACCACGCGGTGCAGGTGCGGGCAGGCCTCGTAGTGCACCGTAATATGGGTAGCGCCCGCGTCGCGGAAAGCGGCCAGGTAGTCCTGGGGCCGCTCTATCATCAGGTGCACGTCGATGGGCTGCCTGGCGTGGGGCCGCAGGGCTTCCAGAATGGGCAGGCCGAAGGAAATATTAGGCACGAAGCGGCCGTCCATCACGTCGAAGTGCAGCCAGTCGGCCTCGGCGGTGGCCAGCAGTTCGGCCGTAGCCTGGATATTGGCCAGGTCGCTGGCGAGCAGCGAAGGGGCTAGCAGCGGTTCGCGGCGGCGGGAAGAGAGAGCGCTCATAGGCCCCAAAAGTACGCCGCTAATACGTGATGGGGTGATGGAGTAATGAGGGTGACGCAACAAGTACGGGGCGGCAGGCAAGGATTCTTATTTCTCCTCTCCCGCCGCCCCGTACTTAGCACCTCATTACCCCATCACCTCATTCCTTCGTCACTCATTCCGCTTTCTTCTCAAACGCGCGCCAGTCGAGGTCGCCGTTTTCCTTGCGGCGCAGAAAGTACGACTGGTCATCGTCCTTGTTTTTACCGAACGTGAGGTCGCCGCGGCACGAGAGGCACTTGACGGAAGTGTACTTGAACTTGCCCTGCGCCACGCGGCTAGTCAAATCGAGGTTATCGGAGCCGCAGAGGCCGCAGGCGGCCACGTCGGGAAAGCTCAGGCGGTCGTATTCGGCCACGGCTTCGTGCAGATTGCCGCCCTGCACGGTGAAGTGAAACTGGCGGCGCCCAATGCGCTTGGTGGTCATTAGCTGTAACATGAAAAAGAGGGTCTGATTGACGGTTTAAAGATACGGCTGCCGCAGCAATTAGCCAATAATATTAGCTTTAGTATCCCAATTTTATTAGCTAACCAACCAATCTACTGCCGCACAAACCGCACGGTTTGGGGCGCCCCGCCCGCCACCGGCTGCACCGTGCAGAGGTAGGCGCCCGGGGCCAGCGGCCGGCTGGGCCGGCGCAACGGCACGGTGGCGGCGGGGCTGGCGGGCAGCAGCTGCTCGCTCACGAGTGCGCCCCTGGCATCGCGCAGGCGCACGCGCAGCACCTGGCCGCGCAGGCTAGCCGGCAGGGCCAGCATCAGCTCGTCGAGGTGGCTGGGGTTGGGGAAAATGGCTAGCCCACCCGGGGCGGCCGCTGCGGCCGGGGCCGCGGCCAGTAGCGCGCCGTGGTGCAGCAGGCTGTTGGCAGTCACGAAGTTGGCGATGCCGTAGCCGAGTGAGTTGTCGGGGTTTTGGGCCTGCGACGCCCCGGCGGCCAGGGCCTGAATAACCTGCTGGGCGCTGAGCGTGGGGTTGGCCTGCCAGAAGCCCGCCACCAGCCCCGCCAGCTCGGGGCAGGCGTAGGAAGTGCCGTTGCCGCGCACGGCCACCCCGCTCGGGGCCAGCACCGCCGAGGCCACGCCCATCGCGGCCAGGGTGGGCTTGATGCGCCCGTCGGCCGTGGGCCCGTAGGAGCTGAAGCCGGCCTGGTTGCGCAGCGAGTCAACCGCGCCCACCGTGATAATGCTGTCGGCATCGGCGGGCACGCCAATGTAGTGCCAGCTGTTGCCGCCGTCGTTGCCGGCCGAGTTCACCACCACCATGCCGGCGCGGGCCGCCCCTAGTGCGGCCAGGCTGCCAATGGCCGTGCGGCCGTTGAGCTGGGCGTAGGTGTGCGAGAGCGCAGGGTCATCGAAGGTATTGTACCCTAGCGACGAGCTAATGATATCCACCCCCGCCGAATCGGCGTACTCGGCGGCGGCCAGCCAGTTAGCTTCCTCCATCGGCGACTCGCTGGCCACGTCTTCCGTAATGCAGAGGTGAAAGGTGGCGCGCGGCGCCGTGCCCACGTAGTAGCCCGGCAGCTCGCCCCCGATGAGGCTCAGGCAGGCCGTGCCGTGGCCGTTGCGCCGGTACACCTGCCGGCCGCCATCCACGAAGTTGCGGGTGCCGGCCACCCGGTTCTGGGTTTGAATATTTTGCAGCGCAGTAATCTTATCGGCTCCCGGAAAGCCGGCGTCGAAGATGGCAATGTGCAGGCCCTCGCCTTGGTAGCCAGCCTCGTGCATGGCCACCGCCCCAATGAGCTGGTTCTGGGCGTAGGCCTTGCCGTAGGTGGCGCGGGGGCTAGCGGGCGCGGCGGGCGGCGGCGTGGGGGTCACGGCCGGGGCGGCGGCCGGCGCCTGGGGCAACAGCCGGCTCAGCAGCTGGGCGCTGCGCACGGCGGGCAGCTGCTGCACCCTGGCCAGGGTGGCCGAGTCGCAGGCCAGCACGGCCCCGTTGAGCCAGCGCGAGGTAAACACCACCTGCGGCTGGCCGCTCACGGCGCGCACCTGGCTTAGGTAGGCGGGGCTCACCGGCAAGTCGCGCGGGCGCACTGCAATACCCTGGCGGCTGCGCCGCCCCAGGGCCCGGGCCGAGAGAAACTGCTGGGGCTGGCCCACGGTGTAGGGCGTGCCGGCCTTGTCCTTAAAATACACGAAGTAGCGGCGCACCGGGCCCGTTTGGGCCTGGCTGGCCGGGGCCGCGCCTAGCAAAGTGGCGAGCAGCAGCGCCGCCGGCCCGAATAGTTTTTTCATATGCACAAAATAAGGGCGGCTAAAGTACGGCGTTTACCGCGCGCGGCCCGGCTAAAAAAGCGCTGGCCGGTCGGCTTGCGGGAAAGCAAACCAACCGGCCAGCGTCATTTGCAACCGCCGGGCGGCCTAAATTGTGCCCGTTTCGAGCAGGGTTTCGCGGTGGGCCACGCCCCGCTGCACCACGTTGGGGGTTAGCGTCTCGGTGCCGTCCGGGTTCGTATTGTAGAACGAAAAGCTGTAGCGCCGCCGCGCCACCAGGCCCACGCCCTCGGCATAGACCTGCCGGTAGCCGCTGCGCCGCCGCAGGCCATCGTCATCCTGGGCCGAGAACACCTTGTAGGTCGCCACCGTGTTGGCGTAGGTTTTGGCCGGCTGGCCGGCCGTAGCGGGCAGCGTGTAGGGCCCGCCCACGCTAGGCCCGTAGAAGCGCTTGAGGCTGGTAATGGTATCGGGCGAAGCCGTGAAGGCGCTGTCGTTCCAGCCTTTATCGGCCCGCACCGGGTAGATAAGCTCCACGGTACGCACGTTGTTGCGGGTCAGCAGCACGGCCCTGGGCCGGGGCTGCACTAGGAGCACGCTGTCGTCCGTCCAGCCGGCGCTGGCGCTGGCCCGCCGCGAGCGCACGAGGCGGTAGGCCGGCTGGCCGGCGGCGTCGGTAAAGCGCTCGGCCACGCGCTCGCGCAGTTGGTAGCCCGAAACCGTGACGCGGGCACTGGCCCACACCGAGTCCGTAACGGCGTAGGTGCGGAAGGACCCCACCGCCAGCGGAAAATAATCGACCACCGGGTTGGGCACCACCGACTCGGCGTGGCAGCCGGCCAGCAGGGCGAGTAGCGCGGCCCAGCGAGCATTTTGCAGCGCGGATAACGCGCGAAAACGTAGATTCATACAAGAAAATCTGTTCATAAAAATACCTTGCCGGCCACCCCCGCGGGCCACCGGCAAGGTACTAACGGCCAGCCATAACGCGGGCCATTATGTTCCTGGTATATATAGCGCCGCTAGGCCAAGGCGGCGGCCGCCAGCGCGGGCACCTCCCCAATGACGTGGCGCGCAATCCAGCCCCCGCCCAGCACGTCGTCGCCATCGTAGAACACGGCCGCCTGGCCGGGCGTGATGGCGTGCACCGGCTCGGGGAAATAAATGTTAATCGTGTCGCCCGCCTGCTCCAGAAACGCCGGCGAGCCGGCGTGGTGGTAGCGCACCTTCACCACGGCCGGCACCAGGCCGCGGCCATCGAGGCTAGCTAGCTTGCCCATATTGAGCTTGTGCACGGTGGTGGCGGTGCTGGCCAGTTCGTCGTAGTTGCCCAGCACCACCTCGTTGGTGTCGGGCCGAATGGCCGTGACGTAGGCCGGGAAACCCAGCGCGATGCCCAGCCCCTTGCGCTGCCCGATGGTGTAAAACGGGTAGCCCTCGTGCGGGCCCAGGTCCGTACCGTTTTTGTCCACGAAGCGGCCGCCGGCCACGCGCGCCTCTAGGCCCGGCACGCGGCGGCGCAGAAAGCCCCGGTAATCGTTGTCGGGAATAAAGCAGATTTCGTAGCTCTCGGGCTTGTTGACCAGGGCCGTGAAGCCGCGGCGGCGGGCCTCGTCGTAAATCTCGGTTTTGCGCATGGCCCCCAGCGGAAACAGCGTGCGGCTCAGGCTCTGCTGCGTCACGCCCCAGAGGGCGTAGCTCTGGTCCTTGTTTTCGTCGAGGCCCTTGCTCACCACAAAGCGCCCGCTAGCCTCGTCCCGGCGGATTTGGGCGTAGTGGCCGGTGGCGATGAACTCGCAGCCGAGCTGGTCGGCGCGGCGCAGCAGGGCATCCCACTTAATGTGGGTGTTGCAGAGCACGCAGGGGTTAGGGGTGCGGCCGGCCAGGTATTCTTCGGTGAAATTGTCGATGACAAAATCACCGAACTCCTCCCGAATGTCGATGATGTAGTGCGGAAAGCCCAGGCGCACGGCAATGTCGCGGGCATCGTTGATAGAGTCGAGGGAGCAGCAGCCAGTTTCTTTTTTCGAGCCGCCGGCCGTGGCGTAGTCCCAGGTTTTCATCGTCATGCCGACTACTTCGTAGCCGGCTTCGTGCAGCAGCACGGCGGCCACCGACGAGTCGATGCCGCCACTCATGGCCACGAGTACGCGGCCCTTGGTTGGGGTTGGGGTCATGAAGGAGGCTAGCCACCCAGGGAGTGAATGTTCCGGCTGGTGCCGCTGCAAAGATAGTGAACAGGGAATAAGGTGCGGGGAACAGTTGTTGGCGCGACCTTTGTGGCCGGGGCGGCGCGGCTCCCTACTCACTCTTACTTGCTCACTGAAGAAATGTCTTTAGCCATTCCCGTGCTCGTGCGCGGCATCAATAACCTCTCCGACGCCCGCTACTGCGCCGGCATGGGCGCTCAGGGCCTCATTTTTACGCTCGATGCCAACCTGCCCGACGCCGTAGCCGCGGCCACCGCCCGCGAGCTGGCCGGCTGGGTGGCCGGCGTTGATATCATCGGCGAGTTTGGCCACGTGGCCGGCGCTGAAATCAACCGCCTGGTCGAAGAATGTGGCCTCACCGGCGTGCTGCTGCGCCTCGACCGCGCCCGCCAGGCCTGGCCCGCAGGGCTGGCCGTGCCCGCCCTCATTGAAGTGCCCGCCGACCTCATCATCAAGCAGGAGCACTATACGGCGGCCCTGTCCGACCTCACGGCGGCCTTTCCGGAGGGTTTCGCCCTCTTCACCACGCCGCCCCACTACTACCCCACCGACTATGCCTACTGGCACCAGCTAGCCCGCCAGGCGCCGCTGTGGCTGGCCGGCCCCACCGACCCCACCGAGGCTGCCGACCTGGCCCAGCAGGTGCATCCGGCCGGCCTCATCTTGGCCGGCGGCGACGAGATAAAGCCCGGCCTGCGCGACTTTACCGAGCTGGAGGCCGTGTTTGAGGCGCTGGAAGAGGCGTAGCCAGTGCCACGCAGGCCTTAGGGTTCGCGCTTTGCCTAGCTACTGGGCGCCAAACGCGAACAACGCGAACCCTGAGGCCCGCGCTACAGCGAAAACCGCACGTACTTGATGGGCACCCCCACGGCGCGGTACTTGCCCTCGAAGTGGGTTTGGATGGCCTGGGCGGCCTCGAAGGCGGGGTCGGTTTCGGCGTAGAGGTCGCGGGTAGCCACTTCGATGCGGGCGTCGGGGCGGCTGGCCAGCACCTCCAGCGTGTAGTCATACAGGCCTTCGCTGTCGGTTTTGAACTGGGCCACGCCGCCGGGGGCTAGCAGGGTTTGGTACTGGTTGAGGAAGCGCGGCGAGGTGAGGCGGCGCTTGATGTCGCGGTCGCGGGGGCGCGGGTCGGGAAACGTTAGCCAGATTTCGCTCAGCTCGCCGGGCCCGAAGTGCTCGCTGAGCTGGTGGGCCATGAGGCGCAGAAAACCCACGTTGGTAAGGCCTAAGGCTTCGGCGCGGGTGCTGCCGCGCCAGATGCGCTCGCCCTTGATATCGAGCCCCAGAAAGTTTTGGTCGGGGTGCCGCTGGGCCAGCCCCACGGTGTACTCGCCCTTGCCGCAGCCCACTTCGAGCACCAGCGGGTGGTCGTTGCGAAAAAAATCGGCGCGCCAGCGCCCGGCCAGGTGGCCAAAGGTGGCTTTGCCCGGCTCTACAATGTCGGGGCGGGTGGCATTATCGGCAAAGCGCTGGAGTTTGATGCGGGGCACGGCGGGCGTTTTTGAGCTAAAAAGGGCTGCAAAAGTACGCCCGGCGCCTACTTGTCGGGCGCCGCGGGCCGGTCGTCCTCCACGCCCTCCACTACCCCACCCACGTACTTACCCACGATGACGCTGACTACGAACAGGTCGTAGAAGTGCCCGAGCAGGCCGAGCAACACGGTGGCTTTGCGGGCCACGTTGCTCAGGGGCACAATGTCGCCGTAGCCCACGGTTAGCAGGGTTACGAAGCTGAAGTAATTGAGGGCCTGCACCAAACCCGGCTCGGGCGGCACGTGGGCAAACGCCCCCGGCTGCACCACTTCAATAAGGACGAACAGGAACGTGCCCACCATCCCCAGCAGCACGAAGCCGCACATGGTGGCCGCCAGCAGCTCGGGTGATACCCGCCCGGCGCCCAGCACTTTACGAAAGATGCGCAGCGTAATCGAGAAGCAGAACACACTGTACGCAATGCCAGTGTGGGCCCGCACCGGCGACCAGCCCCACACCTGGGCGGCGACTTCCAACCCCACCACCGCCAGCAAACACAGCAGCAGCAATAAAGGCTTCTCTTTGGCAAATACCAGCACCCCCACGGCCAGGTTTTGCAGCAGCAACGCGGCAAACACGTGCGGGTCGGCCGTGGCCGGGGCGAAGCCCGACCCTAGCACCAGCAGCAGCAGGCTGGCCAGCAGCAGCTTGTAGCGGTGCCGGGCCAGCCGGGCGTAAGAACTGCGCAGGTAGCTCATGGGCAAGGAGGCCAGCAAGGGCCCGTGGCAAAAGTACCCGCTAGCCCGGCTCGTAGAGCTCGGCTACCTCGGCCACCACAAAGGTGCTGCCGCCGATAAATACTACATCATCGGGACTAGCCGCCGCCCTAGCGGCAGCTACGGCCGCCGCCACCGGCCCGTAGGCCCGCCCCGTGAGGCCCTGGGCCGTGGCCAGCGCGGCCAGCTCCTGGGCCGGCAGCGCGCGCGGAATATCGGCCTGGCAGAAATAGTACGTGGCCGCGCGCGGCAGCAGGGCCAGCACCTTGGTCACGTCCTTGTCATTGACGGTGCCGATAACCAGGTGCAAGTGCCGGTGCGGCACCCTAGCCAGCTGGGCCAGCACGAGGCGCAGGCCGGCTTCGTTGTGGCCCGTGTCGGCCACCACCAGCGGGCGCTGGCCGATGATGCTCCAGCGGCCGCGCAGGCCAGTGAGGCGGGTGACCTCGCGCAGGCCCTGGCGCACGGCACTTTCGGGGATGCTAAAGCCCTGGGCGCGCAGCTCATCAAGGGTAGCCAGCACGCCGGGCAGGTTCAGGCGCTGGTAGTCGCCGAGCAGGCCCAGGGCCACGTTGTCGAGGTAGGGCTGGCCGTCGCG
>Ga0308158_10003517_pt1 | contig 13767 bp, 11 predicted proteins | sample PhyBR2_FD_201038 | JGI IMG/M metagenome (GOLD analysis project Ga0308158, IMG submission 201038) | Phyllosphere microbial communities from UC Gill Tract Community Farm, Albany, California, United States - DLSLB.R2 | ecosystem: Host-associated > Plants > Phyllosphere > Unclassified | place: USA... | reverse complement strand
TGGGATGACGGGAATCGAACCCGCGTCATTAGTTTGGAAGACTAAGGCTTTACCATTAAGCTACATCCCCGGATTTCGGGGGCTTGTCGCCCTCTCGGCTGCTCCGTCGAGCGAAGCACCTCGTCAAGCATAGCGGACGGAGAGACGTGTTCCGTCCGTTAGACTCGTGGGGGCCGTTCCCGTGTGCGCGGGTTCAAGCCGGGGCGTAGCTCAGCTTGGTAGAGCGCCCGCTTTGGGAGCGGGAGGTCGCAGGTTCAAATCCTGTCGCCCCGACCACGGCCCGAAGACTTGCGCCGTTCGCGCGGAAACCACAAGGAGAACACACCAGCATGGCCAACAGCACCGTCGAGAAGCTGTCCCCGACCCGGGTCAAGCTCACCATCACGGTCACCCCTGAGGACCTCAAGCCCAGCATCGCGCACGCCTACGAGCACATCGCTCAGGACGTGCAGATCCCCGGTTTCCGCAAGGGCAAGGTTCCCGCGCCGATCATCGACCAGCGGGTCGGCCGCGGAGCGGTCATCGAGCACGCCGCCAACGAGGCGCTCGACGGCTTCTTCCGTGAGGCAGCCTCCGAGCACAACCTCCGCATCGTCGGCCGCCCCGCTGCCGACATCACGCAGTGGCCGAACGAGAAGGACTTCTCGGGAGACCTGCTCGTCGACATCGAGGTCGACGTGCGCCCCGAGGTCGAGCTCCCCGAGCTCTCGGACATCACGCTCACCGTCGACGCCATCGAGGCTGACGACGCGGCGATCGACAGCGAGCTCGACAGCCTGCGCGCCCGCTTCGGAACCCTGATCCCGGTCGACCGTCCCGCCGCTAAGGGCGACTTCGTCGAGCTCGATCTCGTCGCCACGATCGACGGAACCGAGATCGACCGCGCCGAAGGCGTCTCCTACGAGATCGGCTCGGGCGAGCTGCTCGAGGGCATCGACGAGGCGCTCGACTCGCTGACCGCGGGCGAGGAGACCACCTTCCGCTCGGCACTCGTGGGCGGCGACCACGCCGGCGAGCAGGCCGAGGTCTCTGTCAAGCTGAAGGCCGTCAAGGAGCGCGAGCTCCCCGAGGCCGACGACGACTTCGCGCAGATGGCATCGGAGTTCGACACCATCGCCGAGCTGCGCGACAGCCTCGCAGAGCGCGTTGCGCAGCAGGGCGTGTTCACCCAGGGCGCCGCCGCTCGCGACCAGCTGATCGACACGCTGCTCGAGCAGGTCGAGATCCCGGTTCCGCCGCAGCTCATCGAGGACGAGGTGCACGCGCACCTCGAGAACGAGAACCGCCTCGAGGACGACGAGCACCGCGCCGAGGTCACCGAGGCGAGCGAGAAGCAGTTCCGCACGCAGGTGCTGCTCGACACGATCGCCGAGAACGCGAACGTTCAGGTCTCGCAGGAGGAGCTCAGCCAGTACCTCATCCAGTCGGCCGCCCAGTACGGCATGGCTCCGCAGGAGTTCGTCGAGGCGCTGCAGAGCGCCGGCCAGCTGCCGGCTCTCGTCGGCGAGGTCGCCCGCAACAAGGCTCTCGCCGTGACCCTGGGCAAGGTCACCATCGTCGACAGCAACGGTGCCAAGGTCGACCTGTCGGAGTTCATCGGCGACGCCGAGGACGAAGACACTGCTGAGACCGAGGAGGCTTCTGCCGCCGAGGAGAAGCCTGCTAAGAAGGCCCCGGCGAAGAAGAAGGCTCCCGCCAAGAAGGATGCCGCTGACGAGGCCGAGGCTGAGAAGCCTGCCGCCAAGAAGCCCGCGGCCAAGAAGGCTCCGGCGAAGAAGGCTGCTGCGAAGGACGAGGCTGAGAAGGCCGAGTGATCACTTCGTGATCGAACGAAGGGCGGATGCTGCGGCATCCGCCCTTCGTCGTATGAGGAGGAGGACGAGATGGATCATGCACCGGATGAGTGGCAGTCGCGCGTCGATGCCGTGTGGGCCGATGACGCCCTGACCGACCACGAGCGGGTCACACGGATCGATGATCTCGCCGCTGAGCTCAGCCCCGGGCATCCGGTGGCGCTGTTCGAGCGGGCCGGGGCGAGAGACAGCGCGGGGGAGGAAGAAGCCGCGGAGCCGCTGTATCGAGCCGCGCTCGACGCAGGGCTCGATCCCGCACGACGCACGAGGGCGATCATTCAGCTCGCCAGCACCATCCGCAATCTGGGCCGCGTCGACGAGTCGCTCACCCTGCTCGCGGACGAGTACGAGCGCACCAGGGGCGGGGCGATGGCCGACGAGGCCGCGGCGTTCTACTCTCTCGCCCTCGTGTCCTCGGGTGACGCGGTGCGCGGGGCATCCATCGCCCTGGCGGCGCTCGCCCCGCACCTGAGCCGCTACACGCGGTCGGTGACGGGGTACGCCGCCGAACTGCTGGACCCGAGAGCCGGCTGAGGGCGCGACGGCGCCACGCTGATATGCCGACGGCGAACACGGCCGGACGCGTGCGCGATCGCCGGTAGATTCGAATCACCGAAACACGGAAACAGGAGCTGACATGGCTGAACCCCTGATGGCGACGAGCGTCTTCGACAGGCTGCTCAAGGACCGCATCATCTGGCTGGGCTCTGAGGTGCGCGATGAGAACGCGAACGAGATCTGCGCGAAGATCCTCCTTCTCGCCGCCGAAGACTCTGAGAAGGACATCTACCTCTACATCAACTCTCCCGGTGGGTCGATCACCGCGGGCATGGCCATCTACGACACCATGCAGTTCGTGCCCAACGACATCGTGACGGTCGGCATCGGCATGGCGGCCTCCATGGGTCAGCTGCTGCTCACGAGTGGCACCAAGGGCAAGCGCTACATCACGCCGAACGCTCGCGTGCTGCTGCACCAGCCCCACGGCGGCTTCGGCGGCACGGCCAGCGACATCCAGACCCAGGCTCAGCTGATCCTGTCGATGAAGCGTCGCCTCGCAGAGATCACCGCGGCGCAGACCGGCAAGTCGGTCGAGCAGATCAACGCCGACGGAGACCGCGACCGCTGGTTCACCGCCGACGAGGCGCTCGAGTACGGATTCGTCGACCACATCCGCGAGCACGCCAGTGACGTGCACGGCGGCGGCGGCACCGGCGCGGATAAGTAAGGCAGGAAGACACGCATGTACACACCCACGTTCCGCGCGGCCGGCAACCTGCCCTCGAGCCGCTACATCCTCCCGCAGTTCGAAGAGCGCACGGCTTACGGCTTCAAGCGCCAAGACCCGTACAACAAGCTGTTCGAAGACCGCGTGATCTTCCTCGGCGTGCAGGTCGACGATGCATCCGCGGATGATGTCATGGCCCAGCTGCTCGTGCTCGAGAGCCAGGACGCCGAGCGCGACATCACCATGTACATCAACTCACCCGGTGGCTCGTTCACCGCGATGACGGCGATCTACGACACGATGCAGTATGTCGCTCCGCACATCCAGACGGTCGTGCTCGGACAGGCGGCGTCCGCAGCGTCCGTGCTGCTCGCCGCGGGTGCGCCGGGCAAGCGTCTCGCGCTGCCGAACGCGCGCGTGCTGATGCACCAGCCCGCGATGGGCGAGGCCGGCCACGGCCAGGCATCCGACATCGAGATCCAGGCCGCCGAGATCCTGCGCATGCGCACCTGGCTCGAAGAGACCATGGCGCGCCACACAGGCAAGCCCGTCGACCAGATCAACCGCGACATCGACCGCGACAAGATCCTTTCGGCCAACGAGGCTCTCGAGTACGGCATCGTCGACCAGGTGCTCACCTCGCGCAAGCGCGGCTGATCACTCCACCGAAAGGCGGTCCGGCATCGAGCCGGGCCGCCTTTCGCGTGTGCGCCTGCCGCGGAAACATGCAGCACGCGCGGAGAGAATCGGCATACGGGTCCGCGCGAAGCGCACATCTCCGTGCGAAGCGCGCAGCAGGGTGACGTCGGTACCCAACGGATGCGCAGCGCTGCAGCATCCGGATGCTCATATGAGCAGTCGCATGCGCGTGCGTCGGCGGACTTCTAAGCTGGAAGCGGAAGGAGGATGCCGTGGACGACGAACTGCTCATGGTGCGTGTCGCAGAGCTCTCGTACGACGAAGACAAGACGCAGGACGAGATCGGCGCCCTCCTCGGCATCTCGCGCTGGAAGGTCGGTCGACTGCTGGTGCAGGCGCGGGAGCGCGGCATCGTGCGCATCGAGATCGTGCACCCGCGCGCTCGACGCCTGGGTCTCGAGCGCGAGCTCGTGCAGCGATACGGGTTGCGCGACGCGGTGGTCGTGCCCGCTCCGGAAGAACCGGATGCCGTGCTGGAGCGGGTCGCGCGCGCCGCAGCCGATATGCTCAGCGCCCTTCGGCCCGTGCCGCGCACGCTCGCTGTGAGCTGGGGGCGAACCCTGACCGCGATCGCCGAAGCGCTGCCCGATGGCTGGGCGCGCGGGGTCACGGTCGTGCAGGCCAACGGGGGAGTGAGCCTCAATCGCCGAGCCGGCGGCGCCGCATCTGTCGCTGCCACGATCGCGCAGCGCGGCGGCGGTCATGCGGTGCTTCTGCCCAGCCCTGCCATCCTCGAGCGCGTCGAGACCAAGCGCGCCATCGAGTCGGACCGCACGGTTGCCGCCATACTCGAGCAGGCTGCGAGCGCGAACACCGTCCTCTTCACCGCAGGGCCGGCTGACGCCGGCTCCGCCCACGTCGAGAACGGGTACCTCACGACCGACGACATCGCCGAGCTCGTGCGCCGCGGCGCCGTCGGCGATCTGCTCGGGCGGTACATCGACGCCGACGGCAACATCGTCGATCCGCAGCTCGACGAGCGGACGGTCGGCGTCGACCTCGAGCAGCTGCGCACCGCACCCCGATCCATCTTCGTCACCGCCGGTGCCGCCAAGCACGACATCGCGCGTACAGTCGTGAACAGCGGGCTGTGCAGCATCCTGGTGACCGACGAACCCACCGCTCGCGATCTCTTGGAGGAGAAGTGACGACTACAGAACTGGCCCGCCGCAGCGCAGTCGACCTGCTGGGGGGCGAGCCTGACGACCAGACCCTGCGCCGGTTCCTTCATGGTCTGCCCGGCGTCGACGCCGTGGGTCTGGAGCAGCGCGCCGCAGCACTCGGCACGCGCTCGATCAAGACCACCTCGAAGGCGTGGGCGCTCGACAAGATCATCTCGCTGATCGACCTGACCACCCTCGAGGGCGCCGACACGGCTGGCAAGGTGCGGTCGCTCGTGGCGAAGGCGAACAACCCGGATGCTGCTGATCCGACCACACCGCTCGTCGCGGCCGTCTGCGTGTACGGCGACATGGTCGGCCATGCCGTCGAGGCGCTCGGAGCGCTGCACGGAGACCCCGACGACGGCCGCATCTCGGTCGCCGCCGTCGCCACGGCCTTCCCCTCCGGACGCTCCTCGCTCGCTATCAAGCTCGCCGACACGGCAGAGGCCGTCGCCGCCGGCGCCGACGAGATCGACATGGTCATCGATCGCGGTGCATTCCTCGAAGGGCGCTACGGCTTCGTCTTCGACCAGATCGCTCAGGTCAAGGAGGCATGCCGCCGCGAGGACGGCAGCTACGCCTCGCTCAAGGTCATCATGGAGACCGGGGAGCTCAACACCTACGACAACATCAAGCGCGCCTCGTGGCTGTCGATCCTCGCCGGTGGCGACTTCATCAAGACGTCGACCGGCAAGGTGCAGCCCGCAGCCACCTTGCCCACGACCCTGCTCATGCTCGAGACCGTACGCGACTGGCACAGGGCGACGGGCGAGAAGATCGGTGTGAAACCGGCCGGCGGCATCCGCTCGTCGAAGGACGCCATCAAGTACCTCGTCACCGTCGCCGAGACCGCCGGTGAGGAGTGGCTGCAGCCGCACCTGTTCCGCTTCGGCGCCTCGAGCCTGCTCAACGACGTGCTGCTGCAGCGTCAGAAGCTCATCTCCGGACACTACTCCGGCCCCGACTACGTCACCATCGACTGATACTCCGTCGAACTCAGCAACCGAGGATAGATATGTCATTCCTGGAATACGCTCCCGCGCCGGAGTCCACGGCGATCCTTCGCCTCAAGGACAGCTATGGCCTGTTCATCGACGGGGAATTCGTCGACGGCACCGGCGACAGCTTCCACACCATCTCGCCCGCTGACGAGCGCCGCATCGCCGAGATCGCGTCGGCGTCCGACGGCGACATCGATCGCGCCGTCGCGGCCGCCCGCCGCGCTCACGACAAGGTCTGGTCGAAGATGAGCGGTCGCGACCGCGGCAAGTACCTCTTCCGCATCGCGCGCCTCGTGCAGGAGCGCGCCCGTGAGCTCGCCGTCGCCGAGAGCCTCGACAACGGCAAGCCGATCAAGGAGAGCAGGGACGTCGACGTGCCCCTCGTCGCCTCGTGGTTCTTCTACTACGCCGGATGGGCCGACAAGCTCGACTACGCCGGTCTCGGTGCGAACCCGAAGGCGCTCGGTGTCGCCGCTCAGGTCATCCCCTGGAACTTCCCGCTGCTCATGCTCGCGTGGAAGGTCGCTCCGGCTCTCGCAGCAGGCAACACCGTGGTGCTCAAGCCGGCTGAGACGACGCCGCTGACCGCACTGATCTTCGCCGAGATCCTGCAGCAGGCCGACCTGCCCGCCGGTGTCGTCAACATCGTCACCGGCGCGGGCGCGACGGGGGCCACGCTCGTGAGGCATCCGGATGTCGACAAGGTGGCCTTCACCGGGTCGACGGGAGTCGGCCGCGACATCGCGAAGGCGATCGCCGGCACCGACAAGAAGGTGACCCTGGAGCTCGGCGGCAAGGCGGCCAACATCGTCTTCGACGACGCGCCGATCGACCAGGCCGTCGAAGGAATCGTGAACGGCATCTTCTTCAACCAGGGTCATGTCTGCTGCGCAGGCAGCCGTCTGCTGGTGCAGGAGTCGATCCACGATGAGGTCATCGACCGGCTCAAGCAGCGTCTCTCGACACTGCGTCTGGGTGACCCCCTCGACAAGAACACCGACATCGGCGCGATCAACTCGGCCGCTCAGCTGGCCCGCATCCGCGAGCTCAGTGAGATCGGCGAGGCCGAGGGCGCTGAGCGCTGGACGGCCGACTGCGCCATCCCGGAGAAGGGCTTCTGGTTCGCCCCGACCATCTTCACCGGCGTGGAGGCATCGCATCGCATCGCCCGCGACGAGGTGTTCGGCCCTGTGCTGTCGGTGCTGACCTTCCGCACGCCTGGTGAGGCGATCGCCAAAGCCAACAACACCCCGTACGGCCTGTCGGCCGGCATCTGGAGCGACAAGGGCTCGCGCATCCTCGCCGTCGCCGATCGGCTTCGTGCCGGCGTGGTGTGGGCGAACACGTTCAACCGATTCGACCCGTCGAGCCCGTTCGGCGGATACAAGGAGTCCGGCTACGGCCGTGAAGGCGGCCGGCACGGCCTGACCGCGTACCTGAAGGGAGCCTCGGCATGAGCAAGCGCCTCACCGTTCCGAAGACGTACAAGCTGGCCATCGGCGGCGCGTTCCCGCGCAGCGAGTCGGGTCGCACCTACGAGGTCGTCTCGTCCAAGGGGGCCTTCCTCGCGAATGCGGCGAAGGCATCCCGCAAGGATGCCAGGGATGCGGTGGTGGCCGCACGAGCCGCCGTGAAGGCGTGGTCGGGCGCCACGGCCTACAACCGCGGCCAGGTGCTCTACCGTGTCGCCGAGATCCTCGAGGGCCGCCGGGCGCAGTTCATCGAGGAGATCGCCGACCAGGAGGGCGTGTCCGCCGGCGTCGCCAGCGCCCAGGTCGACGCCGCGATCGACCTGTGGGTCTGGTACGCCGGCTGGTGCGACAAGTACGCGCAGGTCGCCGGGAACGCCAACCCGGTGTCGGGCCCCTACTTCAACATCTCGGTGCCGGAGCCCACCGGCATCGTCGCCACGATCGCGCCGCAGGACTCCGCGCTGCTCGGACTGGTGTCGGCGATCGCACCGGCGCTCGTCACCGGCAACACGGTCGTGGTCGTCGCGAGCGAGCGGTTCCCGCTCTCGGCAATCAGCCTGGCCGAGGTGCTGGCGACGAGCGACGTACCGGGGGGAGTGGTGAACGTGCTCACGGGATCGCCCGCCGAGATCGCGCCGTGGCTTGCGTCCCACGCCGACGTCAATGCGCTCGACCTGAGCGGCGCCGGCGCGCTCGACTGGGTCGACCTGGAGATCGCCGCGGCCGACACGCTCAAGCGCGTGCTGAGGCCGGGCAGCGTCGAGCCGAGCCTCGATCGGATCAGTGCGTTCACCGAGACCAAGACGGTGTGGCACACCAAGTCGATGGTGTGAGCGCCTGACCACGGGCCCGATTCCGCCCAGAGCGGAGTCGGGCCCGTGTCGTGCGCCCGTCAATGCGGCCCGGTGTCGGGGCCAGCGGTTACGCTCGAATGACGATCTCTCATTGCCCCGAGGAGGACGCGCATGGCACGCATCGGTGAAAGCGCTGATCTGTTCAAATGCTCTTTCTGCGGAAAGAGCCAGAAGCAGGTGCAGCAGCTGATCGCCGGCCCCGGCGTCTACATCTGCGACGAGTGCGTCGAGCTGTGCAACGAGATCATCGAAGAACGCATGGCCGAGGCAGGAAGCGGGCCGGTCGCCGACTTCGAGCTGCCCAAGCCGCGTGAGATCTTCTCGTTCCTCGAGGAGTACGTCGTCGGCCAGGACTCGGCGAAGCGCTCGCTCGCGGTGGCCGTCTACAACCACTACAAGCGCGTGCGCGCCCGCGGCACCATCCAGTCCGCCGAGCAGCGGGCAGAAGAGGTCGAGGTCGCGAAGAGCAACATCCTCATGCTGGGCCCGACCGGCTGCGGCAAGACCTACCTCGCTCAAACCCTCGCGAAGCGGCTCAACGTGCCGTTCGCCGTCGCCGACGCGACGGCTCTGACCGAAGCCGGCTATGTCGGCGAGGACGTCGAGAACATCCTGCTCAAGCTGCTGCAGGCCGCCGACTACGATACGAAGCGAGCCGAGACCGGCATCATCTACATCGACGAGATCGACAAGATCGCCCGTAAGGCCGAGAACCCGTCGATCACTCGTGACGTGTCGGGTGAGGGCGTGCAGCAGGCGCTGCTGAAGATCCTCGAGGGCACCGTCGCTTCCGTTCCCCCGCAGGGCGGTCGCAAGCACCCCCACCAGGAGTTCCTGCAGATCGACACGACCAACGTGCTGTTCATCGTGGCAGGGGCGTTCGCAGGCCTTGAAGAGATCATCTCCGCTCGCGTCGGAAAGCATGGCGTCGGCTTCGGCGCTCCGCTGCACGACAAGGGCAAGGATCTCGACCTGTTCAGCGAGGTTCTTCCCGAAGACCTGCACAAGTTCGGACTCATCCCCGAGTTCATCGGCCGTCTGCCCGTCGTCACCTCGGTCTCGCCCCTCGACCAGGATGCCCTGATCGACATCCTGACCGGTCCCCGGAACGCCCTGGTCAAGCAGTACCAGCGCATGTTCGAGATCGACGGCGTGCAGCTCGAGTTCGAGGACGATGCGCTCCGCTCGATCGCCGACCTCGCGGTGCTCCGCAAGACCGGCGCGCGCGGGTTGCGCGCGATCCTCGAAGACGTGCTGGGCCCGATCATGTTCGAGATCCCCTCCGCCGAAGACGTGTCGAAGGTCGTCGTCACCAAGGCGGCCGTCGAAGAAGGAGCGCCGCCCACCGTGGTCCTCTCGCGCAAGCGCAAGAGCGCCTGAGCGGCATGACGGACGACCACCGCCCCCAGCCCTGGCGAGTGGTCGCGACGCGAACCATCGTGGCCGATCGCTGGATCTCCCTGCGAGCAGACGATTGCGAAGGCGCCGACGGCCGGCGCATCGCGCCCTACTACGTGCTGGAACCCGGTGACTGGGTGTCGGTGCTCGCGCTGGACCACAGCGGCGACGCTGTCGTCGTCGAGGAGTACCGGCACGGCGCGCGTATCGTCGCGCTCGGTACGATCGGCGGTGCCGTCGAACCGGACGAGTCCCCGATCGATGCGGCGCATCGCGAACTGCGCGAGGAGACCGGCTACATGGCATCCGATGTGGTCGACCTCGGAGCGACCTGGGCGAACTTCGGCAACCACACCAACCAGGTGCACCACTTCCTCGCCTGCGACTGCGTTCTCGCGGGGGAGCAGCGGCTCGACGACACCGAGAGCATCACCGTGCGAACCATGCCCGTGTCAGGGCTGGGCGATCATCTGACGCAGAGCTACCACCAGCTCACCTGGTACAGGGCGATGCAGTACCTGGCGCGGCAGCATCACGACTGAGACGCAGACCTCTCACACATCGAGGCCCCGGCGTGCGAGCAGCGGAGCGATCTCGGCATCCCGACCCCGGAAGTCGCGGTAGGCCTCGAGCGGATCCTTCGACCCGCCCACGCCGAGCAGGCGTCGACGGAATCGCTCCCCGTTCTCGCGGGTCAGGCCACCGTTCTCCCTGAACCACTCCACGGTGTCGGCGTCGAGCACCTCGCTCCAGATGTACGAGTAGTAGCCGGCGCTGTACCCGCCCGAGAAGACGTGAGCGAAGTACGCGGATGAATAGCGGGTCGGCACGACGGGGTTCAGCAGACCGACCTCGGACAGAGCGCCGCGCTCGAACTCTGCGACGTCGCCCGTCTCGGCCTTCGTGCCGATCCGATGCCACGCGTGATCGAGCCACGCGGCGGCGAGATACTCGCTGGTCGCGTGACCCTGGTCGAACCTCTCGGACTCGCGCAGGCGTTCGATGACCCCGGCGTCGAGCGGCTCGCCCGTCTCATGGTGACGCGCGTAGTTGCCGAGAACCTCGTCCCAGAGGATCCACATCTCGTTCACCTGACTCGGGAACTCGACGAAGTCGCGGAACACGTTCGTGCCGGAGAAATGCGGATACGTGACGCGGGCGAACAATCCGTGCAGCGCATGACCGAACTCGTGGAACAGCGTGGTCACCTCGTCGAGCGTGAGGAGAGTGGGCATCCCTTCCGCCGGCTGCGAGACGTTGAGGTTGTTGGCCACGACCGGCAGTGAGCCACGCAGAGCCGACTCGCTCACGATCGGGTTCATCCACGCCCCGCCTCGCTTGGAATCCCGGGTGTAGAGGTCGAGCACGTAGAGCCCCACCGGTGAACCGTCTTCGTCGTGCACCTCGAAGACGCGCGCGCCGGGATGGTACGACACCGCGTCGGCGCGCTCTGTGAAGGTGATTCCGTAGAGTTTCGTCGCCGCGAAGAAGACGCCGTCGCGCAGCACCCGCTCGGCCTCGAAGTACGGCCTGAGGGCTGCGGTGTCGATGTCGTAGCGAGCCTGACGAACCCTCTCGGTGTAGAACGCCCAGTCGTGGGCCTCCAGCGGGAACGGCTCGGCCTCGGTCTCGTCGATGATCTTCTGCAGCGCTGCCGCTTCGCGTCGTGCGTTGCGTGCGGCTGGAACGGCAAGCTCTCGAAGCATGCGCTCCACGGCGTCCGGAGAGCCGGCCGTCTCGTCAGCGGTGACGTATGCGGCGTGCGAGTCGTAGCCGAGCAGCGCCGCGCGTTCTGCGCGGAGCGAGACGATCTCGGTGAGAACGGCTCGGTTGTCGTGCTCGTTCCCCCGTGAGGCGCGCGCGAGCGATGCCTGCATGATGCGGCGACGGCTCTCGCGCTGGGTGAGGGATGCGAGATAGGGGTGTCCGCTGAACAGCGGCAGCGAGACGAGATATCCGCCTTCGAGCCCGCGCTCCGCTGCCGCGCGGGCGGTCGCGCTGAGCTCGCCTTCGGAGAGGCCGTCGAGCTCGGCGGCATCGTCGAAGACGACGGCGAGGTCGTTCGTGTCGGAGAGGAGGTTCTTCTCGAATATCGTGCTGAGCGTCGACAGCCGCTGATTCAGCGAGGTGAGACGTGCCTTGGCGACGTCATCGAGCGCGGCGCCCGCGTGGGTCATCTCGCGGAAGCGGCGCTGCACGAGATAGCGCTGCTCGGGTGTCAGATCCAGCTGGTCGAGTCGATCGTGCACCCGTGACACGCGCCAGTACAGCGCGCCGTCGAGGCGGATCGCGTCGTCATGAGCGGCCATCAAGGGGGCGAGCTGCTCGTCGACCGCTTGGATCCCGGGTGACGCATCTGCCGAGCTGACCGTGTAGAACGTGTGCGCGATGCGGTCGAGCATCTCGCCGCTGCGCTCGAGAGCTTCGATCGTGTTCTCGAAGGTCGGCATCGACCGCACCGCGGTGATGGCCCGGACTTCGGCGAGGTGCTCATCGAACGCCACCTGGAACGCCGGGAGATAGTGCTCGGGTCGGATGGCCGCGTAGTCGGGCATGTCATAGGGGAGCGCAGAGCGGGTCAGCAGCGGGTTGGTGGCCTCTGTCATGAGCCGAGTCTATGGCGGCGGCACTGCCCGGTTTGACACGAACGCCCAAGCCCCCCACAATGATGAAAGTCATTTCGTAACGGTTATGAAAACCGATTAATAAATGGGGTCAAGGATGTCCACCATCGATGCGAAGCTCGTCGCAGCTTCACTCGCGAGCCTGCGCGACCTGGGCCGCGCCACCATCTCCGACCTCGCAGAGACGACGGGCCTCTCGCGACCGACCGTGACGGCGGCGCTCAACGCCCTTGTCGCGTCGGGCCAGGTCGCCGAGCACGATGCCCGCGCGGCGGCGGGCCGTCCCGCGCGCACCTTCTCTCCGGTCGCTGGCTCGTCGGTCGCGGTGGGACTCGATCTCACCCGCAGCACCGTTCGCCTCGTCATCGCCGATCGAACCGGCCGTGTGCTGATCGCGCGCGGCTCCGACGTCGTGCCGCCCACGACAGGCCGGCCCTCGCTGGTCCCCGTGCGCTCTCTCCTCGTGCAGGCGCTCGAACGAGTCGGGCGGGGGCTCTCCGACGTCGCAGCCATGGGCGTCGCGGTCGCGGGGCTCATCGATGAGGACGGAATCCTCGTCTCAGCGCCTCAGATCAGCGACTGGAGCGGGCGCCACCTGCAGACCATGTTCAGCGACTACTTCGGCGTGCCGACCGTCGTCGACAACGACCTGTCTCTGGCCGCCGAAGCGGAGTCGCGTCAGGGGGCGCTGGCAGACGCCGAGACGGGCGTGTACGCACTCACCTGGCACCATGTTTCTGCGAGAGTCACGGCATCCGGCAGCGTGCTTCGGGGCCGCAGGGGACGTGCAGGCGAAGTGGGACTGCTACGCGCTTTCAGCGACGTGGAAGTGCCCGAGGGAAGCCTCCTGGAAGCCGTTCCGCGAGTCGAGGCCGAGCTGCGTCGTCTGCGCGACGACCCTGCCGATCAGCGCGGCCTCGCCGCGTTGAACGCGCTGAGCGCGGCGATGACCCCGGCGATGGCTGCGCTGCTGCTCACCGTCGACCCCGACGTCATCGTCCTCGGGGGCGAGCTGAGCGAGTACGCCGACCTCCTCGCCGGCCCGCTGGCAGACGGCATCCGCGTCGCCGTGACCGGCATCGAAGCAGGAACACGGGTCATCCGCGGGGGCGATCTGGGGGCGGACGCCGCTGCTCTCGGCGCTCTCGGGCTGGCGTTCGAGAAGCACTCGCACACCATCTACGGGCTGCCGGACGTGCCAGCGCCCCTCATCACCACCGAACCGGAGAACGAACATATGACCACTGCCGCAGCCGTCGATCACGCACCCTTCCGCGCGGCGGTGATCGGCGTGGGCGCCCGTGCCGGAGTCGCCCTTCACGTGCGGGAGGCCGGCGGCAGCGTGGTCGCGGCAGTCGACCCCGATGCGAAGACCCACGACCGCGCGAGACGCCTCTTCGGTGACATTTCGGTCTTCGGGTCCGTGGCGGAGATGCTGGCATCCGGAATCGAGATCGACGGGGCCTTCGTCACGA
>Ga0308158_10003516_pt1 | contig 13770 bp, 9 predicted proteins | sample PhyBR2_FD_201038 | JGI IMG/M metagenome (GOLD analysis project Ga0308158, IMG submission 201038) | Phyllosphere microbial communities from UC Gill Tract Community Farm, Albany, California, United States - DLSLB.R2 | ecosystem: Host-associated > Plants > Phyllosphere > Unclassified | place: USA... | reverse complement strand
TCGTACACGCGCTCCAGCCCACCCACGACCAGGCGCTTGAGGTACAGCTCCGGGGCCACGCGCAGGTACAGGTCCAGGTCCAGCGCGTTGTGGTGGGTGGTGAACGGCTTGGCCGTGGCGCCGCCGGGGATGTAATGCATCATCGGCGTTTCGACTTCCAGGAAGTCGCGGCTGTCCAGCCAGGCGCGCATGGCGCGGATGATCCGCGAGCGCTTGATGAACACCTCGCGCGACTCCGGGGTCACGATCAGGTCCACATAGCGCTGGCGGTAGCGCTGCTCCACGTCGGCCAGGCCGTGCCACTTGTCCGGCAGCGGGCGCAGCGACTTGGTCAGCAGGCGGATGCTGGTGGCCTTGACCGACAGTTCGCCGGTCTTGGTGCGGGTCAGCCCGCCTTCCACGCCGATGATGTCGCCCACGTCCCAGCCCTTGAACGCCGTGTAGGCATCGCCCAGGGTGCTGCCCTGCAGGAACAGCTGGATGCGGCCGGACTCGTCCTGGATCTGGGCGAAGCTGGCCTTGCCCATGACGCGCTTGGCCATCAGGCGGCCGGCCATCTTCACCTGGCGGTCGGTGGCTTCCAGCGCTTCGGCGGTCCACTGCTCGGCGTCGGCGAACTCGGCCTGCAGGGTGCCGGCGAACTGTTCACGGCGGAAATCGTTCGGGTAGGCGATGCCCTGCCCGCGCAGGGCGGTCAGTTTCGCGCGGCGCTCGGCGATGAGGCTGTTCTCGTCGACGGGGGGCTGCGGCGCGGCGGTCTGATCGTTCATGGCGTGGGTCTATGTATGTCGGGGGGAGGTACGGTCCCCGCCATCATGCCGATGGTCGGGGCGGATTGCGAAACCGGGCGCGGCCCGGGCACACCGGATCGGGGCCGCGCGCGGCGGCCCCGACGGTCAGGCGTCGGTGCGTTTGGCACCCACGGCCAGGCCGGACTTCAGGCTGGCTTCGACGAATTCGTCGAGGTCGCCGTCCAGCACCTTCTGCGTGTCCGACCGCTCGATGCCGGTGCGCAGGTCCTTGATACGGCTCTGGTCGAGCACGTAGTTGCGGATCTGGCTGCCCCAGCCGATGTCGGACTTGGTGGCTTCCACGGCGTCACGCTCGGCGTTGCGCTTCTGGATTTCCAGCTCGTACAGCTTGGCGGCCAGCATCTTCATCGCGTTGTCGCGGTTCTGGTGCTGGCTGCGGCCGGTCTGGCAGGCCACGACCGTGTTGGTCGGAATGTGCGTGATGCGCACCGCCGATTCGGTCTTGTTGACGTGCTGGCCACCGGCACCGGAGGACCGGTACACGTCAGTGCGCAGGTCGGCCGGGTTGATGTCGATCTCGATGTTGTCATCGACTTCCGGCGACACGAACACCGAGGTGAAGCTGGTGTGGCGGCGGTTGTCAGAATCGAACGGCGACTTGCGCACCAGGCGGTGCACGCCGGTTTCGGTCTTCAACCAGCCGTAGGCGTAATCGCCTTCGACGCGCAGCGTGGCCGACTTGATGCCGGCGACGTCGCCACCGGACACTTCCATCAGCTCGGTCTTCCAGCCGCGCGATTCGCACCAGCGCAGGTACATGCGCAGCAGGATCTCGGCCCAGTCCTGGGCTTCGGTACCACCGGCGCCGGCCTGGATGTCGACGAACGCCGCGGCGTTGTCCATCTGGCCGGAGAACATGCGCTGGAATTCCAGCTGTTCGACGTGCTTCTGGTACTTGTCCAGGTCGGCGACCACGGCCAGGGCGGTATCTTCGTCCTGTTCGCTCTCGGCCAGTTCCAGCAGTTCGCCGGACTCGGACAGGCCGTCCAGGATCGTGGCGATGCCGCCCACGGTCTTTTCAAGGTTGGCGCGTTCGCGGCCCAGGTTCTGGGCGTATTCGGCGTTGTTCCAGATATCCGGGTTTTCCAGTTCCCGGGTTACTTCTTCCAGACGCTCTTTCTTGGCGTCGTAGTCAAAGATACCCCCTGAGCGACAGCACGCGATCGGTCAGATCGGTGATGCGCTGGCGGACAGGATTGAGCTCGATCATGTCGGCAATTAGTGCGTGCGAAAAGACTGTCCATCATAGCCTATCCGGGGCTTTGAGGCCGCAACGGCCGGCGGCGGTGGCGCCCGGGCGGCCCGCGTCAGCGATGGGTGAACACGCCGGGCAGGCCAGAGGGTAGACTCCTGCCGCGCCCGCTGGCCCCCGCCAGCGGTCGTCCCCAATACCACCTACATGGAGTTTTACCCGATGAGGAAGTCATCCTCCGCTGTTCTGCTGGCCCTGGCCTGCTTCGCCGCTGGCAACGCCTCGGCCATCGACCTGAAGTCGCTGGCCGGCACCGGCATGAAGGCCGGCCAGGCCCTGACCCTGTCCGATGCCGACGTGGCCAAGGCCGCCGACCAGGCCTGCGCGTACATGGACAAGGACAACAAGATCGCACCGGCCAACAGCCCGTATGCCCAGCGCCTGGCCAAGATCACCCAGGGCCTGGCCAACGAAGACGGCCTGAACCTCAACTTCAAGGTCTATCTGACCGAAGACGTCAACGCCTGGGCCATGGCCAACGGCTGCGTGCGCGTGTACTCGGGCCTGATGGACATGGCCTCCGACGACGAAGTGCGTGGTGTGATCGGCCACGAAATCGGCCACGTGAAGTTGGGCCACAGCAAGACCAAGATGCGCACCGCCATGCTGACTTCGGCCGGTCGCGACACCCTGGCCGCCTCCGGCAACGCCAACGTCGCCGACCTGACCCAGGGCCAGCTGGGCGAGTTGGCCGAAGGCTTCGTCAATGCCCAGTTCTCGCAGAAGGAAGAGAGCGCAGCCGACGAGTACGGCTACCGCTTCATGAAGCGCCACAGCTACGACCCGGCCGCGCTGGCCAGCATGTTCCGCAAGCTGTCCAGCGAAGGTGGCCTGATGTCCTCGCACCCGGGCTCGGAAGCACGCGCCGGTCGCATCGACGCGATGATCAAGAAAGACGGCAAGCGCTGAGCTGCCTGACGGCATCCCGGGCATCCGGGGTGCCACGCCGGCTGGCGGCGCTCTGCCGTCAGCCGGTGGCCTGCGCCGCCAATGCCTGGCGGAACGATGGCAGCTGCCGGCGGCTGCACGGCACCCGCCCGCCATCGTCCATGTGCAGCAGCGCCTCACCGCCGTCCAGGGGCTCGATCGAGACCAGCCGGCGCACGTTGACCACCCAGCTGCGGTGGGCACGCACGAAGATCGCCGGATCCAGCCGCTCCTCCAGCGCCGCCATGGTGCTGCGCAACGGATAGTCATGCCCGCGCACACGCAGGTTGACGTAGTTGCCGGCCGCCTGCGCGTATTCGATATCGGCGGTGGCCACCAGGAAATCGCGGCCCAGCTTGCGCACCAGGAAGCGTTCGGGACGTGCCACATCGGCGGGCTCCGCCGTGGGCGCGTCATCGGGCGCTGCCAGCAGATGCGCCTCGCCCTGCCGTCGCCGGCCGAACCAGCTGAAGAAGTGTTCGATCGCCACGAAACTGAAGAACGCGCGGACGTCCTTGAGGTACTCGTACACCAGCCGCGTCGGCCAGGGTGAGCCGTCTTCGTAGTGCTGGCCCAGCGCCGCATAGGACGCGTGACGGAGGACCATCATCCCCACCACATGCACCAGCGACCACGCCACGCTGGCCAGCAGGTACGCCGGCAGCCGTCGCTTCCAGGTATCGGCGTGCAGCGGCCAGCGCTGGCAGCCCCACCACAGCAACGGCAGGGTCAGCAGGATCATGACGACACTGCTGAGCTCCCAGATCATCGGTTCCCACAGTGCCAGGCCATCGCCACGGCGCTGCGCGTCCATCACTTCGACGAAGGCGTTGGCGACCGCAGTAGTGAGCAGGATGGCCGACCAGACCAGGAAGCGGGTGGCGGGACGCCAGCGCACCGGCGCGGCGGGGGCCATGACAGGGTCCATGCAGAAGGGCCGGAAAAGAGGGGCAGACCCTGGATTGTAGCCGCCCGCCCCAGTACAGACAGGGCGACGTCACCTGCGTCGCCCTGCCCTGCTCCCTGTCCAACCGCAATGGCGTGCTAGCGCACCTCGAACTCGCCCACCAGCACCGTCTCGGCTTTGTCCTTCAGCCGCATCGTGACCTGCTGGTCGCGCTGCTTGCGCGTGCTCAGGCGCAGGCTCAGGGTGGTGGCGCCGGTGACCAGCTGCTCGCGGCTGCCGAAGAAGTTCGCCTCCACTTTGTACTTGCCGGGCTTGGCATCGCGCAGCGAGAACTGCTCGGGCCCGTAGCCGCCGGTGAAGTCCTGCGACATCTGCCCGCCCTGGTAGGTGAGCCGGTTGCCATAGTAGGCGCGCTCGCCGTTGGGGTCGGTCACCCACAGGTCCATGTCGCTGTTGTCGCTGTCCCAGCTGAGCACCACCCGCAGGTCCAGCGGCAGTGCACGGCGCAGCCGCGGATCGACGGCACGGGCATCCACGCGTTCGCGCGCCGCCAAGGTGTTGAGTTCGTCCAGCGCGATCAGCGAGATGCCGTCGAAACGGCTGTCCCAGGGCCGCACCACCACCTCGTTGAGCGCGTCCAGCGCCAGCTGGTACTGGCCGCTGGCCTCCAGCGCCAGACCCAGGTCGCGGAAGCTCTGCGGCTCTTCCTCGCCCAGCCGCAGCACCTGGCGGAACACCGGCACCGCCAGGTCCGGCGCATTGGCCTGCATCAGGCGGTAGCCGAGCACGCGCAGCACGTGGCGGTTTTCCAGTTGCATCTCGGCCAGGTTGGACAACACGCGCAGGCCCAGTTCGCGCTGGCCGGCGGCCAACAGCAGGTCGGCCACGTCCAGATAGAACGCACTGCTGTCGCTGTGCTGCTCGCGTTCGGCCAGGTACAGCGCGTACAGCTGAGCGGGTGCGGCACCGCGCAGGCGGCGGGCATAGGCCGAATCCGGTTCCCAGGCAGCCAGCGTGACGGCGATGGCGCCACGGTTGCTGCTGCGGCTGCGCTTGCTGCCGGTGACAGCGATTCTCTCCAGGTTGCCCCGCGGTGCGGCGGCCGGGGCCATTTGTGGCGATGGCGCCGGCGGTGCGGGCGGCGAAGACGGCGTGACCACGTCATTCACGCGCGCCTCCATGTAGACCTGCGCATCCGCAGCGGCAACCGCCATGGGCGCGGCCTTGGTGAGCACCGGTTGGGTCGCGGGCGTGCCCTTGGGCCAGCGCGTGTTCCACCAGCGCTCGCGTTCGGCGAACTGCAGCGCGATCTGGTCCAGGCGCTGCGCACGCGCCTGCTTTTCGTCGCCGATGCGCACGGCATGCAGGCGGTCGTAGTCGGCGCGCAGCGGCGCCGGGGCGCGGATGCCATAGCGCAGGTAGTCGTCCAGGGTCTCCAGCACCAGCAGCGAGGTGTCCGCACCGACCATCCCGAACTGCTGCGACAGCGCGCCGATCCGCGCGGCATTGCCCACCGGGTCGGCGGCGTAACCGGCCACCGTGGCGCTGGCCCAGGCCTGCGCCACCAGCCCCCCGTCCAGTGCCCGGGCACCGGCCAGCGTGATCCGCTGGGTGTGGTCGCGGCCATCGGCCAGGCGCACCTGCACCTCCACCACGCCATCATCGCGCTGCACCCGGCCGGACACCCGCACCCAGCCCTGGCTGGCCGCGCTGGCGTCGGCCACCAGCTGGTCCACGCCGGTGCCGCGCAACGCCACGACCTGCGCCGGTTGCTGCAGCAGCAAGGGCAGCACCGCCTCGACCTCGGCCACACCGGACAACACCAGCGCCTGGCCATGGTGGGCCCCGGTCCATGCCCGCAGGCGGGCACCATCGGTGCGCGCGCCGGCGCTGCTCAGCGCGTACAGGCGCTGGCCCGCTGCCAGTGTCGGCGGCGCCGGGGTGCCGTAATTGGACAGGCCATCGCTGACCAGCAGGTACTCGCCGATGTCGGCGCGCGGGGTCCACGCGCCAAGCGCGCTGGCACCGTCCTGCGGCAGGCCGGTCAGGTAGGTCCGCAACGCGCTCCAGTCGCCGCGCTGGATACGGAAGCGGCGCGCCGGTTCGGCGCGATCGCGCAGTACGGTCAGCTCCACCTCGCCCGTGCCCAGCGCAGCGAAGTAACGGTCCAGCACCGCGAACTCCGCGGCCCGGTCACGCTGGCGCGCCGAACCGGATGCGTCCCACACCAGCCCCACGCGCTTCGGCAGCACCCGCGGCGTGGCCTGTGCCGGTACCGGCACCTGCGCCAGCAGATAGCGCTGTCCCTCGTGCAGGCCGGTCACCACGTCGGGCTGCCTGACCTGCGGCAGACGCCACAGCGCCTGGGCAGGCAACGCATCGCCGCGCCCTTGGCACTGCGCGACATGGGCGCCTTGTTCGGCACTGAATTTCCAGGGCGACGGCTGGATCGTTGTCGGGGCACCGGTGCCCCGGGCTTCCATGCGCAGCACCACCTCGTCGGCGCCCCGCGCGAACTGCAGCGGCACCGCCCAGCGCAAGCCCTGTGCATCCACGGGCAGGGTGTCACGGAAGGTGAGCACGATGCGGCGGCTGCCCTGGGCCGGGATCGGGTACACGCGCAGGCGGAACTGGTTGCCCGCGGTCTGCTCCAGCAGGCCCGGGTCGACCCGGCGCCGCTCGATCGCCTCGAATATCTGGCGGCCCTGCGCCTTGGGCACCGGCACCGCGTCGCGCAGCACGCCGTCGATGTCCAGCGCGAACCCGGCCACCTGCTGGCCGTCGGCCAGCGGGAATTCGAGCTGCCCTTCCAGCACGCGGCGGTTGGGGTTGAAGAAGGTCATCTCGATGCGGGTCTCGCCCAGGCCCGCCACCACGCGGCTGTCCAGGCGCACCTGGCGCAGTTGCACGGGCACCTCGGCCCCGGCCACCTGCAGCACCGGCGTTACCGGTGGCGGACGCGGCACCGTGCGTGCCGGTGCCAGACCTGCCTGCGTGCCCAGCAGCAGCATGCCCAGCATGCCGATCCCACGAAGTGTGCGTTGCATGTGACGCTCCTTATCCGATGACAGCAGGTTGAACGGATCATGCCGGCAAACGGGGTTGAGCCGATGCAAGGCTTGGCGTGCCCGCCGCAGTGGGCCAAGATGCCGCTCCCCCATTGCGTCATTACAAGGACGTCCCGCATGCGCCTGCCTGCCCTGCTCCCCCTGCTGTTGCTGGCCCCGTTGCTGCCGGCCCACGCCGCGCCCGCCGCCGTCAGTGGCGTGAGCTTCACCCACAACGACTGGACGCTGGCCTGCGACAACACCCGCACCTGCCGCGCGGCCGGTTACCAGAACGACGAGGACGGCGGCAATGCGCCGGTGTCGATCCTGCTGACCCGGCTGGCGGGCCCCGACCAGCCGGTCAAGGCCGAGGTGATGCTCGGGCAAATGGACGGACCAGCACTGCCCAAGCAGCTGTCACTGCAGATCAACGACACCAAGTTGGGCGCGCTGGCCTACAAGGCCGCAGAAGGCACCGCCGTGCTCTCGCCGGCGCAGGTGAAGGCACTGCTGTCCACCCTGACCGGCACCAGCCGGATCGTGCTGACCGGCAACGACGGCAAGCGCTGGACGGTGTCCGATCGCGGCGCCTCGGCGGTGCTGTTGAAGATGGATGAATTCCAGGGCCGGCTGGGCACGCCGGGCGCGCTGGCCCGCAAGGGCACCAAGGCGGAAAGCACGGTGCTGCCGGCCGTGCCGATGCCGGTGGTGAAGCTGGCCAAGGTGGTGCCGACCCGCCCCGCCGATGAAGCACTGGGCGAATCGAAGGCACTGCGCGCTGCGCTGGCCGCATCGACCTCGGCCGACGACTGCGAGGCCCTGCACCCGGGCGACAGCATGATCTCCAATGAAGGCCCGCAGGAGATCACCGTGCAGCGGCTGAGCGCGGACAAGCTGCTGGTCTCGCAGGCCTGCTGGCGCGCGGCCTACAACACCGGTGACGGCTACTGGGTGGTCAACGACCGCGCCCCTTACCAGCCGCGGCTGGTGACCACCTCGGGCGCGGGCGATGACGTGCGCACCATCGGCGAATCGCACAAGGGCCGCGGCCTGGGCGACTGCTTCTACAGCACCACCTGGGGCTGGACCGGCACCCAGTTCGTGAAGACCGAAGTCTCCAGCACCGGGCTGTGCCGGCTGGTCTCGGCCGGCGGCGCCTGGGAAATGCCCACGCTGGTGACCAAGGTGCAGGAGTAAACAGCGGCACCGGTGCTGCGCGCCCGCGCGCAGCACTCACGCGTCGGCGCAGTGCTCGATGATGAGCTGGATCGCGCCGCCTCCGCGATAGTCATCGCTGACCAGGCGGTAGGCGATATGCACGTGGTTGGCCGGGGCGGTGCCCTTCCAGCCACTGAAGTGGATCGCATTGATCGGTTCGGCACGGCCGGGCACGCGCAGGCTGAGTTTCAGGTGCTTCTCCTTCAGCACCTGCCAGCGCGCCACCTGGAAATGGCCGTCAAACAGCGGCTCGGGGAAGCCCTGCCCCCACGGGCCGGCCAGTCGCAGCGCTTCGGCATGGCGGAAATCGAGTTCCCCCGCCGCCAGCTCGCCATCGCTCAGCAGCAGCTGCTGCAACGACGCCGGGTCCATGCTCGACTCGACCACGGCTACGAATGCCTTGTGGAAATCATCCAAGCGCGCGTGCGGCAGGCTCAACCCCGCCGCCATCGCGTGGCCACCGAACTTGTCGATCAGGCCCGGGTGCGCGGCATTGACCAGCGCCAGCGCGTCACGGATGTGGAAGCCGGGGATCGAGCGTGCCGAGCCGCGCAGTGAATCGCTGCCCGGTTCGGACGGGGCAAACGCAATCACCGGCCGGTGCAGGCGGTCCTTCATCTTCGATGCCACCAGGCCGACCACGCCGGGATGCCACTCGGCATCGAACAGACATGCAGCGATCGGGCGTTCGCCTTCGGCCGTGAGCATCGCGCGCGACACCGCCAGTTCGGCGTCGTCGGTCATCAGCTGCTGCACCGCGCGACGTTCGGCGTTGATCTGCTCCAGGGTCTGGGCGATCTCGCGGGCCTGGCCGCGGTCTTCGGTGAGCAGCAGCTCGATGCCCAGCGCCATGTCTTCCAGGCGCCCGGCGGCATTCAAACGTGGCCCCAGCGCGAATCCGATGTCGGTGGCGCTCAGCCGTGCCGGATCACGGCCGCTGGCCTCGATCAGGGCCTGCAGGCCCACGCAGCCTTGCCCGGCACGCAAGCGGCGCAGCCCGGCAGCAACCAGTGCCCGGTTGTTGGCGTCGAGCGCCACCAGGTCGGCCACGGTGCCCACCGCGACCAGATCCAGCAGGGTCAGCAGGTCCGGCTCGCGGGTCGCGGCAAACGCCCCCTGTTCGCGCAGGTGGCGACGCAGCGCCATCAATACGTAGAAGATCACGCCCACGCCGGCCAGCGCCTTGCTGGGGAAGGCATCGCCGCTGATGTTCGGGTCCACCAGCGCATCGGCCGGCGGCAGCCGTTCGCCCGGCAGATGGTGGTCGGTGACCAGCACTTTCCAGCCCAGCGCCTTGGCCGCCGTCACGCCGGCATGGCAGGCAATGCCGTGGTCGACGGTGACCAGCAGGCCCGGCTGCAGGTGCGCCAGGTCAGCCACCAGCGACGGCGACAATCCGTAGCCGTGCAGGATGCGGTTGGGCACCGCGTGCACCACGTCGCGCGCACCGAGCATGCGCAGCCCGCGCACGCCCACCGCGCAGGCCGTGGCGCCGTCGCAGTCGAAATCGCCCACCACCAGGATGCGGGCGTTGCTGGCAATCGCCTCGGCCAGCAGGTTTACTGCGGCCTGCATGCTATCCATCAGCTCCGGCGCGTGCAGCTGCGCCAGCTTTGGCTGCGCCTGCGCCGCATCGGTGACACCGCGTGCGGCATACAGACGCTGCAGCAGCGGCAGCATGTCGTCGGGCCAACCGGCCACCGGCGCTGCGTGGCGGCGCTGCAGGGTGACGGTGTGCGTGGTGACAGGGAAGGCGGAGAGCGGCGCAGCGGCGGCGGTGGAAGACATCGGCATCGCCGGGTTGCAGAGAGTGCCGCCATGATACCGGCTGGCTCCGGTAGCTGCTCTGCGGGTACATCGGTCGACACGTGCGTTCCCGTGCATGCGCCGATGCTGGATACTCCCTGCCCGCTTCCACCCGGGTGTTTCATGCCTTTCTCTGCATTGCCGTGGCGCCTGGCCATGGCCCTCTCGCTGGCACCGGTCACCGCCGCGACGGCTTCTTCACTGGGTACCTCGTTCTTCGAGCACGACTGGCTGCTGGCCTGTGACAACACCCGGACCTGCCGCGCCGCCGGATTCAGCGCCGACGCACCGCTGGCCTTCAGCCTGCTGTTCGAACGTGCCGGCGGGCCGGATACCCCCGTCACCGCGATGTTGGGCTACGTGGACGGCGCGCAATACGGGGATGCCGGAGAGAAGACGCCGGCGCCCAGGCCCACCGGCGCGCTGCAGCTGCGCGTGGACGGCCGTGCGCTGGGTGCGGTGGTTCCCACGCAGCCCGAGGCACCGGCCACACTCAGCCAAGCACAGGTAGACGCGCTGCTGGTGGCGCTGCGGCGCGATGCGCCCATCGCGATCGTGGATGCGGCCGGCAGCGCCTGGCCCATTTCCAACCGCGGCGCCAGGGCCCTGCTGCTGAAGATGGACGCGGCGCAGGACCGGCTCGACACCCCCGGCGCGCTGATCCAGCGCGGCACCCGGCCAGAGTCGAGCGTACCGCCGGCCTTGCCCAAGCCGGTGCTGAAGATCCCCCACTGCTGGCGGAAACACGGCCGAACGATGCGGCGCTTGCCGAACGCAAGGACCTGATGGACGCGCTGTTGGCCGGCCGTGACATGCAAACGGTGTGCGCATGGCAGGAGGATCGGGTGGAATCGACATCACTGGACGTGCACCGGCTGGACCCGGAGCACCTGCTGGCGTCCATGACCTGCCTCGGGCCGGGCTACTACGCGAGCGGGCCGAGCTGGGTGATCCGCGCGCAACCGCCGTTCGAGCCGGCGCTGGTCACCACCGCACACGTGTTCCTGCGGCCTCCGGACGCGGTGCTCTACGAAGAGAGGGACGAGCGGACGCTGGGACGCTGCGGGTTCGGACGCTACTGGGTCTGGGATGGCACGCGGTTCGTGGTGAGCCGCGAATACGTGACCGGGCTGTGCCGGGCCATGCCGGGCGGCTTCTGGCACCTGGCCACGTTCGAGACAGATTTGCGCTGATCCCCAGGGCTGGCCAGAGGCAGGAACGCCGACCCTCGGTCGGCGCTCCACTCAGGCGTCGTGGAGCTGGACCGGCTTCTTCCAGAACCGCCAGCGCTGGCCCTTGTCGATTTCGAAGCGCACGCCGTCTTCGAAATCCAGGACCAGGCGACGCAGCTCACCGCGCTGTACCGCCACCAGCAGCGGCCGGATCGCATCCTTGCCCAGCTGTTCAAGCGAGCGCAGCTGGCGCAAATCCACCAGCGCGTCCACCTGCTGCTCGCCATCGGCATGCACGCCGGCCGCACGAGCCAACGCCTGCAGCAGTGCCTCGCGGCTGCGTACCTGCGCGTGCGGGGTATGCACGGATTGGGGCAGTTGACCGCCGCCCCAGAACCACAACGAATTGATGGCGCGTTTGCCCGCCGCCGTGCGCTGCTCATTCCACGGGTGGGTATGCAGCACCACCTGCGCTTCGGTCAGCAGGGCACGCCAACGGCGCCCGGCGTCGCCTTCGGGCAGATGCGTGAACAGGTCATCGCCGAGCACGTCATCGGGGGAATCGAACACCGGCAAGGTGGTGCCCGGCGGCAACCGCAGGTACCACCGCGACGGCACCGGCGCGTTCAGGGTGAACCCGAATCCGGCAAACAGCGGCTGCAACGCCGGCAGCAGCTGGGCCACGTCTTCGGCGTCGGGCCGCAGCGTGTCGCCGTGGCCCATCATCCGCGCACCCTGCATGTCCGGCACCACATGGGCCGGATCGGCACGCAGCCAGCTCGCCTCGCCCGCGTCGCCCACGTCCAGCTGGCGGGTCAACGCGGCCACTGGCCAGTGCGCCGGCTGCAGCTGGAAATGCCGCTGCAGCTGGGCACGCTCGCCGGCCTGGACACTGCTGCGCTCGGCCCGCCCCAGCGCCTTTGCCGCGTCATCGGGCAAGGGCGCGGCGGGAAAACGGCTGCGGGCCGGCAGCAGCAGCGTCGCGGTGGCCATCGTTTCAGTCCAGGTACTGGACGCTGACGATTTCGTACTCGCGCTGGCCGGCCGGTGCGTCGATGGTGACCGCATCGCCTTCCAGCTTGCCGATCAACGCACGCGCCAGCGGCGAGGAGATGGCGATCAGGCCAAGCTTGATGTCCGCTTCCAGGTCACCCACGATCTGGTAGCGCTTTTCCTCGTCGCTTTCCACGTCCGACAGCTCGACGGTGGCACCAAACACCACCTTGCTGCCGGCGTTGAGCTTGGTGATGTCGATGATCTCGGCGTGCGAGAGCTCGCCTTCCAGCTGCTTGATGCGGCCTTCGATGAAGGCCTGCTCCTCACGCGCGGCGTGATACTCGGCGTTCTCCTTGAGATCGCCGTGTTCGCGCGCTTCGGCGATCGCCGCGATGACCTTGGGGCGCTTGACCGACTTCAGATGGTCCAGCTCTTCGCGCAGACGCTGCGCGCCCTTCAACGTGATCGGTGCTCTCATGCGTTCAACTCCTTGTGCAGTTCCTGCAGCGACCAGACCGGGCCGGTCCCGCGGAATTCCAGTGATTGCACCAGCGCCTTGGCGCCGGCAATGGTGGTCGAATAGGTGACGCGGTGCTGCAGCGCCTCGCGACGGATCGAGAACGAGTCGTTGATCGCCGCACGCCCTTCGGTCGTGTTGACGATATACACGATCTCGCCATTCTTGATCGAGTCGACGATGTGCGGACGGCCCTCGACCACCTTGTTGACGATCTCGCAGTCCATGCCGTGCTGCTGCAGCCACGCACCGGTGCCGCGCGTGGCCACCAGCGTGTAACCACGCTCCAGCAGCAGCTTGGCCACCGGCAGCACGCGCTGCTTGTCCGGGTCACGCACCGACACGAACGCCTTGCCCAGCGGCGGGGCCTTGATGCCACCGGCCTCCTGCGCACGTGCGAAGGCGGCGCTGAAGCTGCGGCCCACGCCCATCACCTCACCGGTGGAGCGCATCTCCGGCCCGAGGATCGGGTCGACGCCCTGGAACTTGGCGAACGGGAAGATCGCTTCCTTCACCGAGTAGTAGTCCGGCACGATTTCCTTGGTGGCGCCCTGCTCTTCCAGGGTCTTGCCCGCCATGCAGCGGGCCGCGATCTTGGCCAGCGGCATGCCGGTGGCCTTGGACACGAAGGGCACGGTGCGCGAGGCACGCGGGTTCACTTCCAGCAGGAAGATGGTGTCGTTGCCTTCCTCATCGGTCTGGATCGCGAACTGGGTGTTCATCAGGCCCACCACGTTCAGGGCCTTGGCCAGCTCGACCACCTGGCGACGCAGCTCGGCCTGGGTTTCAGCCGACAGCGAGTAAGGCGGCAGCGAGCAGGAGGAATCGCCCGAGTGCACGCCAGCCTCTTCGATGTGCTCCATCACGCCACCGATCAGGACGTTGCCCTGGGCGTCGGCAATGATGTCCACGTCGCACTCGACGGCATTGTCGAGGAAGCGGTCCAGCAGCACCGGCGAATCGTTGGACACCTTCACCGCGTCGCGCACGTAGCGGGCCAGGTCGGATTCGCCATAGACGATTTCCATCGCGCGGCCACCCAGCACGTAGCTCGGGCGCACCACCAGCGGGTAGCCGATCTCACGCGCCAGCAGCAGGGCTTCCTGGTCGTTGCGG
>Ga0308158_10003514_pt1 | contig 13773 bp, 10 predicted proteins | sample PhyBR2_FD_201038 | JGI IMG/M metagenome (GOLD analysis project Ga0308158, IMG submission 201038) | Phyllosphere microbial communities from UC Gill Tract Community Farm, Albany, California, United States - DLSLB.R2 | ecosystem: Host-associated > Plants > Phyllosphere > Unclassified | place: USA... | reverse complement strand
CGTCTATAAGCAGGTCTTTAAAAAGACCGTCTGACTGGATCTACGAACAGACTCCTGACGAGAAGCCGTTGAACGGTCTTCGTCGCATAGATGCGGATGCCGGTCGAGATGGTCTGCCTAGCCTCTGATTCTCGGCACGCTACGACTATGAACGAACAGCAGCAAATGGGCGATCACCCCCTGCCCTACGGCTTCGCGCCAGACCCAGTTGCGGCCATTCGCTGCCCGTCTCTGGCTCTACGATAGCGGACGTTGGTTCATCGAGCACCGCCTATGGCAAAAGGGCACGAAATACGGCAACGACACGGCATGAACCGTCTCGCCTTTCTTGCCCTCACTCTGGCGGGACTTGCCTGGGGGCTTGGCTTTCCGCTCGGCAAGTTAGCACTGCGCGAACTCGACCCGGCGCATATGGTGCTGCTCCGCTTCATCGTTGCCAGCATGGTCGCTGGTCCATTCGCCTTTGCCACGAAGGAGGCTCGAGCGCTGTTCCGTTCGCCGCCGGTGCTGCTGGCCGGCGCGCTTTACGGATTGGCCTTTGTGATCCAGTTCGAGGGGCTGGCCGGGGTCACCGTCACTCTTGCTGCCCTGCTGGTCGGAGCGATGCCTGCGCTGATAGCGGTCTCGGCGTATGTGATCGGCGAACGTGTCACACGCGCCTCATGGATCGGCGTCGTCGCAGCGACTGGTGGCTCGGCTTTGATTGCCGGCAAGCCGGGCGGTGCCGGCACTGCGATCGGCATCGCACTTTCGTTGGCATCGCTACTGATTTTCCTGGCTTGGCTGCTGGCGCTGAAGCGCGTGCCAGTGACGCGATCAGCGATGGCTGTGCCTGCCGTCACATTGATTGTCGCGACGCTCACCGTGCTGCCGATCGCTCTGCTGCTCCATGGTGCGCCCCCGCTCGCGCTGAGTGCGGTCGCCTGGAGCGGGATCATCGGGCAGGGTCTCCTCTCCACCTTCCTTGCCACGGCGGCCTGGCAGTATGGCGCGGCGCGCGTCGATAGCGCCAGTGCAGGCGTGTTCATAAACATCGAGCCGTTGATGGGTGCCACGCTCGGCATCGGCCTTTTCGGTGATCCGGTGGGATGGCCAGTCCTTCTCGGCGGAATGCTGATTGTGCTCGGCAGCATTGTCGTCGTTCGCGGCGAGCGCCCCAATGCCAGTCACGCAGCAGATGCTACGCATGGTCTGTCAATGGACTAGGTCCTGTGACCCACCAAGTGGACGTTCAAGCCGCCCTGCTCGCTTCCCAGCTTCGGTCGTTCATTCATGTAGTTGGTCCGCTCGCCGTAAGCGACGTCTCGAGGACGCGGACCGGAGAAAAGTGGGACGAAGCTGTCATTCGGACACACTCCGCTGAACGACGGCTATCGGCGAACCAGGTCGTTCGCGAGCCCACTTTGCATCCTATGGTCTACGCGCGAATTTGGTGGAAACAGAACGACAGCCTTGGGACGTCCACCCCCAGCACAAACGGCCGTTCGTTCACTCTCGGGTGGTCGGCGGATGCCTGAAAAGCGACCCATCCGGCTGCCGTGCCGTTTCGTCGGGCCGGCTGACGACTCCGAGCGGCGTTAGGCCAGCGTCGGGTGTCAATCTCAAAAATCGCTTACCCGTTAATCCGACTCACCTTCCTTGAACTCGATGCTGCGCATCCGGTCATAGCATCTCGATGCCGCCGTCATGTATCTGGCGGTGAAACTGGTTGAGGCGGCTGTTCGCAATCCTCAATGACGCACGCTCAGTTTGAATTACCTGGTCCTTATCCACCGACAGCCGAAGCCGGACCTCCATCGCGCAGCTCTTTTCCGATGCAACTTCGACCTCGAAATAGTCTATTCCACCAGGCTCGATGGATCTGGCGACCTTGTACGTTCGCGTATGAGGACCGCGATCGACATCAATAAGAGCGCCGTACCTACTGTCCGGGGGGAGGGCGCAGTAAGCAACCCATTGCCGATCGATGCAAAAACCTGACCTCGTAACGTGGAGATCGCCACCAGGATGGTTTGAGAGTTCTAGCGGTAAAGAGCTTTCGAAGCGGCCATTCAAAGATCGATAGCTGACGACAATGCCCGCGAGCTTGATCGTTTCTTGAGCTGGATCCCGAGGCGGATCGGCTTTCGCAAACTCGGCTCTCGCCCAGTCCGGATCAATCGGCTCAATCTGCAGGGGGTCAGGAAGAGGAAATGGCCATCTTTTTCGTGCGGCGAAACCGGCCACTTTCGCCTCATGCACGTTCGCATGTGATGCTTCCTCGCGACGCCGTTGCTCGTTACGGAGCCATAGCTCTAGGCGTGCTTGCCGGTTCATGTCCCAAGCTCGATCCAAGGCGGAACGCTCTCTATCCAGTAACAGCCGTAGCTTTTCCTGGTCGAGCCAACCGTGGCAAACGGTCATAGTTGCGACGCCGCCGCCAGCGACGTTTACCTCCGTCTTCATTGCACCGGGCGGAGCCAGTTCGCTTAGCAGATCCTCATGGATCGACATCTCGTAGGGGCGGTTCGCCCCCCAGCCGTGATCTTCCAAGTGAATGTCTAAGTTTTCATTGCGATCACCGCTGGTATCTGCGCTTGCGCTCATCACCGGTGTATCGTCCATCGTCAGCCGCTCGACGATGACATCCAGCGACCATATCAAAGCTGTTGCATTGCCGCCGTTCCGGAGCTTCACGCCCAGAACAGGGAAATGGCGCCCGCGGACTTCGATCGGCAGATCGCGAAGCGGCGAGTCGTCGGCGCTCATCGCGGCGTACCGGTCCGCCCAGTTGGAGGTGACGGCTTGGCCCGCTCGGTGGGATGATCGACGAACATGTCGACCAGCTCGACTGCGGACCGACGTCGGGCACTGTCACGGCGCTGCAGCATGGCGACGACGATGTAGCAGGCGCCGGCCAAAATGACGCACGTCATGCCCAGGTAAAGCATGATGTCTAGCACGCGAGAGAGGAGCCGGTACGTCGACTGTCCGTCGATGCCTGAGAACACCTGCATCTTCAGCACTTGGCTGATGAGCGCGTAGAGGATGACAAGCATTAGCGCTGCCAGACTGAGCGGCGTCTTCACTCGCGGTATCGTTGCGCTCAGCCATTTGACGATTGCATCCATTGCTCGCCCCGGTTCGCAGATAATGTATCACGCCAAGATACGCAGAACATTGGCCCTACGGCAACTCCATATACAGGGCACAATTACACGCAGGGTAATCGGCGCGGATGCGGCCGCCATCTTTCCAATTGCGGTGTTAGATCGTGGCGCCCGCCGTGATCCGGCCTCAGTTCAGGTCCTACGCGGTCCGGGAACGCCGTCGCGAAGCTGACCGGCGCATGTCACTTATGAGATTCTTGCGAGTGATGAGCAATGATTAGGATCTGGGAGCGATGAGTAAGCTTCGAATGTCCTCTCTTGGGGCGTCTGCCCAAAGGCAGCTTCACAAAGCTCGGACGGCTGCTGCTGTCAGCACTGGACGTTCTCGCCGATGCTGGCGAACGCCTTGGGCTGGTCGAAAGCTGCCGCGGCCGTCAGGATTCAAGGGTCGGCATGCGAAGACTCTTTCACCAACCCAACTTCAGCCGTTGGTTCATGTCGCGGGAGCGGGTTAAAGCGACTTTGTCTAGGAGATCCAGGCCTTTAAGTCGGGTTCGCAGAACGACGGCTTCGGCCACAGACCATCATCGTTGGGAAAAGCCGACGCTCGCAAGCCCTCGAAGATCGGCGGACCGCGGTCGCGTAGCATTTCGAGACGCGATCGCTGCCATTGCCCAAGCCACCTTTGCGTGTAGCAGCATAGCGAGGCGGGCGCCGTGCACCCATAAGCGAAGGTAATCGCATGTGACGCCGCCTGCGCTGGACGGTGCCGCGTCTCAGCCAGCAGGCGCCGCGGAAGGGCTATGTTGCCCTGCGTTAGATGTCTGCGCCAATTCGTCCCACGGCGTCCAGCGGCTCTTCGCGCCTTGGGGAGGTTGAAACAGCGCCAGCCCGGCCAACTCGCCGAGCCTGCGGTATGCCTCCCATTGGACCTCGTCGAAGAACTGGTCGCCGGTAGACTGCTGCGGAAAGTCGGAGCAGTCTGAGCGGGCGGAATACGCGAGCACCTCGGGCGGCTCCCGGAAGGTGAGCCGCGGCTTCACGAGCAGGAGTAGGCCTTCCGCGCCGCTGCGGTAGGTAAGTCTCGCCAAGGCGGCGATGGGGCCACCCGGTCGGGCCGCATCGCCCCGCACGAGTTCGTCCAGCTGACCGATGACGCTCGCCAGCGGGGTTGCCGGCCCGAGCTCGACGTCTAGAGCCGCGCGATTCAAAAAGTGGATCTCGGCACCGAGGTCGGTCCGCGCCCGACCGACCAATCTGATCAGGTCCTCCAGACGGTACGCCGCGTCCGCGCCATTGTCGGACGCGACTATAAAGGCGAGTTCGCGCTGCAGGAGCGGGTAAATCCCGGTGTTGTCGAAGTGGCCGCCGTCGGTCAGGTACCAGCGCGGTGACCTGGTGCCGCGGAACGCGCCACGCAGTTCGCGGAGGAGATACCGCTGGATGGGGTTCGCCACGGCCTGCCGGCTGGGTCCGGACGACCCCTTGCGGCTTTGCTTCCACCAGTAGCCGAGCCTGACGTTGGCCATGGTCGCCATGATCGAGAGGCCAAGCGAACTTCCGGAGCCAATGGCGGCCGATACCGCCGCGCCGGAGATTGCGATCCAGTTGGCGAGCGGCAGCTCCTCGCCCCAGCGACGTCCCTGAGTGACGACGTCGCCCGGCCGCTCCCCTTCGAAGACGAGCCCTGCCGGCGAGAGGTGCATCGGCTTTCCCTTGCGGTCGCGCGCCACGAGGTTGGAGCCCGCGGGTATCGTCTCGGCAATGGTCACGTTGATGAGGTGGAGGGGGGCGCCCTTCTTCAGACCCTCTCGGTAGTAGTTCTCGAGACGAATCGCGTCTTCGGGATCGTCTTCGCTCACGCTGGTGAAGGGACGGCCGTAGCTGGAGGCGCCGATGTATGCCCGCCGGAGCCGCGATGCGTAGAAGGTCGAGAGCGACGAAAGGTTTATGAAGGAGAACGAGACGCCAGCGACAATGTTGACGGCGAGGACCACCGCCAGCGTGGTCCCGGCCCGGCCGCGATGGCCGGTGTCGAGCCAGTGCGAGAGGCCGCTCCATATTGTGAGCCAGGTGCCTACGAGCAGCAGGCCCGCGATCAGGAGGAGCGTGGAGCGGGGCGCGGCGCGGTCGTTGTTCGTCCAAGCGGCCTTCTGCAGGCGATAATTCGCGAACCAGCTGAACGCGGGCGCCGCCGCCAGAAGAGTCGGCCAGGCCTTCCTTACCGCATCCCCGCAGCCGCCGATGTTCAGGCCGTGCGCGTTACCAGCAATTGTGTCGTACAGCAGACCGCCGAGCCAGTCGACTACAATCACGGCGATCACTGCGAGAGTCGCCGTCAGAGCCTTGCTCAGGCTGCGGCTGTGAGCCGAGCGCACGCGGTCCTCGGCAGGAATCAGCAACTGCGGGTTCCTGAGGTCGCGGCGCCGGTGCTCGCGGGTCTGCCGGGCGTCCGCCCCGGCCGGCGGATCTGTGAAGTCGACGTAGCCGTAGCGGTATTCGGCCCACACGTGCAGCCCAATCGCCAGGAGAATTACAACGCTGACGAACACGGTCCAGGGCGAGGTCCAGAACAGGCTTCGCGTTTCCTGAGACCACAGATCGTGCGTCAACCAGCCGAGGACGGCGAGCAGGGCGAGGAAGAAGAGGTTGGTCCCGAGGCGGGCGGTCCTCGGTCCGGGGATCCAGTCGCGTCTCGTTAGCCAGTAGGCGAGCGCCGCGGCCGCGGTAAAAGCGCATGCGACCACCAGCGCCCAGGTCAAGGACCAGCTGACGTGATCCGACTTAGGCAGCCCGTGAAACCAGTCCACCCACCGCAGGAGCGAAAAGCCGAGAAGCGCGCCCATGCCGATCACGAGCTGGACCGCCGTCCAGTTGCGGGCGACGACCGCGGCGCCGAAGAAAGCATCGCTGGTGCCGGCAGGCGTCAGGTAGCGGCCGGAGTCGCGTAGGCGGCGCACCGCCTCGACGCCGAGCGGCGACTGCAGCGGTGCCGCCGCGTCAAATGCGGGGTGCCAGCCACCGGACTTGGTGCCGCTGCGCTCCTCCCCGTGAACGAAGAGGGCACCAAAGAAGCTGCCGACGTAGCTGCCGCCTGAGACGCTCGAAAGGTAGTCGAAGCGGTGGAGGGCGCCTCGAGCGCTCAGCGCCTGAAGGAGGCCGAGGCTGAACGTCGCACTGCGGATCCCGCCTCCCGACAGCGCCAATCCGACGGCGGCCTTATCCGCCTGAAGCCCGAGAACGGAGCGACGCGCCCGTCGAAGCCGGTCCTCCGCCCGGATGAGCGCCTCGAAGTCGTTGATCGGACCTTCTGCCGCGGCGTTTTCGCTTTCCATGTCGGAAATGTCTTTCCTGTTCAGCTTATCACTATGCCCGCTAGCCGCGGCGATGGCCTCGACAGGTGCCCCGCCAGCTGACAGCGCCGCGTCGGAGCGGAACCGTGCAACGTTTGTGGCACCAGTCGTCCGGCGTCCTCAGATGACGGTCTTCGCCACGTCGATCACCTTGTCGACGATCCTGAGGAACTTGGTTACGCCCCCGACGAACGCGCGGATATCGTCGAATTTTTTGATGGCGGCCTCGACCTCCGGGATCGCCTTGGCGACCGCGGCCGCTCCGCGGCTGATCGCGGCCGTCTGCTGCGTCAGCAGCTGGCGTCCCACGGCCCCGACCCGCGCGTTCACCTCGGCAATCTCATCTGTGATTGCGACGACTTGGGCGGAGGTCTGGGCTTCGTCGATCGACGCGTTGAGCGTCACCACGAGGGCCACCAAAGAGCTGTGCATCGCCTTCAGGTCGGGATTGGCAGCGGGCGGGGTTCCGGTCTTGCTTGTGTCGTTCATCGCGCGCCCTCCTCCTTGATCTCCTTGGCGAGGTCGCGGACCTCATCCAGCCTTCCTTCGATCACGTCGAGCAGTTCGCCGACCGGCCGCTTGGAGCCGTCCGCCGCCGCGGAGTAGGCATCCGCGAGAGCGAGGAACGACTGCCTGAGCGCCGCGAGGTCGTTCAGCTGCGCCTGACGGCGGTTGAGCGCAGAAAGGTAGTCGTTGACGATAGATTGTTGGCTGGCTTCGTCATGATTTGTGGCCGCGGCGGCGTAGGCGCGCTGCAGCTCGCCGGTGGACGCGGTCCAGGCTGCACCGACCGTGCCGCGCAGGCCTTCGCCGTCGGTGTCGCCGATAGCTTCCGCCATCGCGGTAAGCAGACCCCTTACGTGCGGATCGTTGCGGCGCAGGATGTCCAGCGCCTTCCGCCGGGCGCTATCCCGCACGAGCGCTCCGGCGAGAGACGAGAACGCTGCCGCGACCCCGGGAGAGATGCCTGCGCCCACGGCGCCGCCGTTCAGCTCGACGCCGAGCTGCTTGAAGGCCTCCGTTGTCTGTGCCCCCTGCTGAGAGTCGGTGAGCGTGCCGAGGAGGAGGCCGTAGCGCTCAAGGTAGCCGAGCGCCGAGCGCCAAGCGGCCGCGACGTCGGGCGGAACGGCCGGCGGGAACGGCTTCTCCGTCAACCCGACCGCGCCCGACCGGACGAAGCGATCCACTTCCGCCGCGCGCGCAATGCCGTTAGCGCCAGCGAAGTTCACATCCGTCTGCTTCTGGAGCACTGCCGCGGCGGTGCCGAAGCCGGTGAGGTCCGTCGAGGATACTGTCCTGGCGCAGCCCGCAAGAGCCGTCGCCGCGAGGAACGCCGCTGAGAGTAACGTCACCCGCCGGAACTGCTGCCGGGCGGTTTCGGCCCTCCCGGATGATCTCAGGTGGTCGTTCATCTGCATCTCCGATTGTGCGAGAACACGGCGTGACGGCCGTGGCGCCGCTTTCTCCGCCGGTGCGGGGGACGCCGCGAGGCGGGGCGCTGACAACGTGCGGCGATAGAGCGTTCCGGCCGGACGCGGCCCTGCGGCCGGATGGAACGTCGAAGCCGGACTGCCTTAAAGGGCGCCTAGGGTGCTGATCGCCGGGGCGAAGAAGTATTCTCCGCCCTTGTGATGCACAAACTCGCCAAAGCTTGCTGTGGCGGTCGCGGCGTCGCGCTTTCCCCAGGTGGTGCGGACGGTCAGGTTCTCGGCGGCGGCGGAGCCACGCTGTCCGATCACGGGGTCCCGGCCGGTGCCGCCCCGGACGAAGCCCGGGTTGTTGGCCCAGCTGGCCTGGGTGAACTCGAACCCGGTCGCCAGGTTGTTGTGGAACGACATGAACATTAGCCCGACGCCGCCGTGGGGTTTGTCCGCGGGGTCCACCACGCGGTCTCGCCGGCCGTAGGTCATGCCCCGGCGCGCCATGATGTGCGAGCGCTCCTCCTCCAAGCTGACGCCGAACTCGCGCACGCTGTCGCCCCGCGGGTTGGTCTTGCGGATGTGCGCATGGAGCGGGCACCGCAGGCCGTCGGGGTCGCCGGCATAGTCGAAATTGTTCATGACGGGGTTGTCGCCGCCGTCATCCCTCTGCAGCACAACGGGAGTGCCGTCCTCAAAGCGCCCGACCAGGGTCGCGCCCATGAGCTCGCCCATGCCGCCCAGAGCCCCGTCCTCCCCCATCTCCTCCTCGCGCGCCTTGAACCCGGCCACATCCTGCTCAAGCTTGCGGAACACGAAGAAGCTGCCGAAGCCGGTCTCGGTCGACGGCGAGCCGGGATCGGGGACGAGCACTTGCCCAATGGGGAACGTAGGATCCCACACGCTTATGCCATCGCTCTCGTCCCGCTCCCGTTCGACAAGCTCGTCGAGCATCAGCGGCTGGCTGCGTCCGTCGACATAGCCGAAATGCTCGATGCCCTCGATCTTGTGGGTGCCGAGCTCGTCCGTGCCGTTGTCCTTGAAGATCGCCCGGCCGACTTCGACCGCGACTACGTTGGCGCGTCCCTGCAGGATGTTGAGGATCTTGGTCTCGGCGTTTTCGGTCTCGGTGGACTCCCAGCTGTCTGCTGTGTCGGGGTTGCCGCCGATCACCACCATGGCGTCGATGCGCTGGCGGTAGGGCTCGTCAAGTTCGCCCGCGTCGGGGTCGGCCAGCAACTCCGACCTTGCGAGCATTCCTTGCGCGAAGGCGCCGTCGTCGTCCGGGTCCGGCGCCTTATGCGCCGCGTCGAGCGCGGCATAGCCGGAGGAGGATAGGAGGAGGCCGAGGAACGGCGGGCCGCTCACACCGTGCTCCCGGAACGCCTTTGCCTCAGTCAGCTGTTCCAAGGTCGAGGTGATGTGGGGTGAGAGCTCGCGAATGAAAGCGCGAGAGGCGGCCGCGTCGTCGCCGAACCGCAGGAGGACGTGCCGCGTGGCCTTCCTGCCGTGCCCGTCGAGGATGTTGCCCTGGATATCCGCAAGCGCAGCCTTCTCCGACTCACTGGCCGTCGTCCACCGTAAAGTGCTGTTCAAAGCTAAGCTCATGCTCCACCCCTTCGTTTTGAAGACGGACGCTTTAAGCAACGCGACTGTGCCCCATTGTCGGAGCAGGCGACTCATGCTTAATGTATAACATCGTTACGGAATTCACACAAATTATTGTTGTCACCGCCCATTCTAGGAAAAATTAGGACCGGAATTGCTACGGTACGGCTTGGGCGTGTGCAGCGCGCCAACCGCCATGTTATTAATGGAAGGGGCTAGTCAATAGTCCTGATGCGTAATTGAGGCTTCGCCCTGATTGTGCACGAGCAGCTTACTGCGGAACCTTCTTGACCCACTTTCAGCCATTCAGACTGGCATTGTCATTTCCCGGCTTGCGCCGTTCGTTCATCTAGCCTCACCAGCGCTCACAGTGAGTTGGCTAGCCGACCAGCGAGACGCTGGAACCGCGGTTGTGAGCGCCACCAGTAGAGCCTGGCACGATTGCAGGAGCCAATTTTCTATTCGTCTCGATCTCGGGCGCCTCGGAAGGTGGCAAGTCACCCTCCTTTCCAAACTTGCGCGGCGGTGGCGCTACGTCGTTGCTGAGCCCGGTCGGCGCATGATCGCTGAAGCGGGCAATGAAGACGGCAGCACGATTCCCTTGAACCGATGCGGCTGCGTTCGGCCGACGAGCGCTTGAATGTCCGCCGCGGACTTCAGAGCGGATCAGAAAACTGACGTTCTCTGATCGGGGCGTCGTGAACGTGACCGTCGCGATTGCTGCTACCAGTGCCAAGTACTCGCGCGTTAAGACCCCTTACCTCCGGTAGCCAGACTCGATCGCTTACGATCCCACCAGCCAGTAGGGCTCGCCCAGCGCCGAGGCGGTGGGACGAACAGAGAACCTCTTCTCCGGAGGAAGACCTGAGAAGATTAGCTGATGCATGTCCGTCAGAACCTCACGAGCCTCGCCAACATATCCGTGGCCTAATGCAGAGACGTCGATCCCGCTTACGCTTATCGTGTCGATGCCGCTGAAAATGCTGACGGGAGGCGAGAAGCCCACTCGTGGGTAGCCGTGCAGCCACCGCGATAGGCCGACTGCACGGTCCTTTTCCGATACGTACAAGGTTGTCCTTGCGGCAAGCTCGGAATATGCGGTCGCCATCTCCTTGAATGAATCCACGTCAACGTCCGGGGCGGCCAAAATCAACTGGCCGAACTTGATGCCGGCTCTCCGCTCGGCGTTCCCGAAGATGCGCTCAATGGCCCGGAGCAGGCCTCGGTTTCCCATGCTGTGTGCGATCACGTGGACGGCATCTGCCTCCGTCATTGTAGCGAACTTGACTAGAAAGTCCGTTAGAGCTCCAGTGCTTGCTTCGATGGCGCTCTCATCAGAGGGGTAGTCCTTGACCTCCCCCTGCGACGGCCAGCTAAACATTGCCATCGCGGACACGCCTAAATCTGCGCCTATCTGCGCCGCCCTTATAGCAGCTTCTTCGAACGAAACGTTGTAGCCGTGGATGAAGACGACGGCGTGCTTGCCTGAGGCGCTACTAAGGCGGCTATTGAAAGATTTCCAGAGGTCGGCTTCTGCCAACCTGGAAATTCGGGTGAGTTGGAGCCGGTCGTCTGTGCGGGTGAAGAAGCGCACCAGGAAGCTCGATCCAATCGATCCTATCTTGTGTGATATGGGGATAAACACGTCGCAATTGCCATAGGTTGTTGTTGAGGAGCGCTTCCCAGAGAACCCAGCGTTTGGATTGGCAGTGTCGTTTGCTGCGCGATTCGTGGCGTAGCTGACGCGGTATGTACGTTCACCAAGAACCTCGTCCAAGTTCTCGGCGCGCTGATCTGGCGTCTGGAGTTCAGCAGGCTTGAGTGGCTTAGATAGCTCAACGTCAAACTTTCTGATCGTTAGGCCACCGAACCGCTTGTTGAACCGTGGCAGTTGTCCGCCGACGTCAAGCGTTCGCCCCGAGCGGGCCGAGTACCGGTCGTAGCGCGGCGGTTCGAAGCTCCGGCGCTTGGTTTCCGCTTTCTCCTGCTCCGGTTCGGACTTTACAGTGCTGCTCGCGTGACCAAGCTGAGGCTGCTGTCTGTCGCTTAGCGACGGGTAACGGATCGCGCTCCACGGTATTGGAGGCTTTCCATCCGATGGCGACGTCAGATCCAGGGTGGCTTCGATCGTATCCGGGCCCATGTACTTCGGTGCTAAAGCCTCGGCATCGTCATTTAGAGGCGTCGTTGACGCGGAGGCATAAGGCCCAGCGTCTGACGACTGTGCGACCGAATTAGCCTTATGTCGCTCGGAGCGTGCGGTTGCGCGTCGCCGACGGTGACGTCGAGAAGTCGATCGCATAGACATCCGCACCAGCAGGAGGATCGCGAGACCAAGCGCGATCACTACGAAGGTCCAAGGATGAATGCTTACAAAACTAATGACATCTTGAACGAGTGAGGCCATGAGGTTCAGTGCCTTTCTGATGATTTTCAGGGTGGCACCAAAATTAGCACAGGTCGAGGCACCCCGGCCGGTCTCTTCGGTAGGATAAGGTCGAAACACGGGAAACCGCGCCACCCATATCTTGCCGCTCTCGGACGTTACCCAGCTGGCGAATGGCCGACGCGATCGCCGGTTTGGAAGAGCGGGTCCATCTCTACATCTCGGGGCGGTTCACCGGTTGGGACAAGACGGCGGATCAGCGCTCAATGGACAAGTGGCTACGCCTCCCGAAGCTGCCGCCCCCACCGACTGATCTCGGGGACGAAGTTCGGGCGACCCTAGACCGAAATGGGCGAAAGCCAGGGCGCGAGGTCGAGCCGATCGAGATATTACGGATGGATCCGCTCACAGCATGGCAGGTTCGAAAATTCGCGGAAGGTGTCGGCATCGCCGACGTTGATGCACTGCTCAAGGCGATCGAGCACGGGAACCTATGGTCGTTTGCCGCACGCCCTCTCGACCTGGGCTGGATGGTGGATTTCTGGCGAGCGCATAAGCGGCTCGGGACGCTGCGCGCGATGATCGAAGAGAGCATCAAGGCGCGCCTCCTCGATCCTGATCCAATGCGCCGCCGCAACGATCCAATCGGCGGCGAAGCGGGCCGTCGCGCGCTCGATCGAATCGGGGCTGGTTTCCTTTTCTGCGGGAAGGATACTTTGCGCATCCCTATGGCGGGGCTTGACCCGGCACCCGCAGAAACGTCCATCCCCCTCGAAGACCTTCTTCCTGATTGGAGCGACGAGCACCGGCTACATCTGCTGCGGCGCCCGGTTTTCGATCCCGCCACGCTGGGCCGGGCGCGTCTGCACAATGACAATGAGCAAACGCTGCGCACCTACGCAAGGAGATTGACTGTCGAGAATAGCGATGTCGGATCAGTGATGAGCGTGAGCGAACCAACGCCGCTGCTCATCATTACAATCCGCGCGTCTCCCGCCGCCTTCAGAAGCGGCGTGAAAGCCTGGGTAACGCGGATCGGACCAAATAGGTTGACCTCGTAGGTAGCCTTCACATCCTCCATGGCCAGCTCGCTCGGCGGTGTCTCAAGATCGAGAATGATCCCCGCATTGTTCACCAGGACATGCAAAGCGCCGACTTCGGCTCCGACCGTCTCCGCCGCGCGTCGCACGCTTTCATCGTCCGCCACGTCAATTTCCAGGAATCTGACGTCGAGACCTTCATCCCGCAGCGCGCGGGCCGCCTCCTCACCCCGGCTGCGGTCGCGAGCGCCCATCCAGACCGAGAGACCCGCCTGAGCAAGCCCCCTGGAGATGGCGAGCCCGAGGCCCTTGTTCGCGCCGGTCACCAGCGCCCGTCGTTTGTCCGTCATGACGGCCTCACTCCACAGTGGCTTCGGCCGGGGCGGCCACATGCTTGCTGACGTCGCCGAAGAGGCGGGCTTCGACTTCGCGCGACACGAAGCGCCATACACCGTCGTGACGTTCGAAACCGTCGATGTACCGCCCGGTGACGATCGGCTGCAACGGCAGACCCGGCAGTTCCTGGTGGACCGTAAAGTAGCAAATCGAGCTGACGGTCGTCTCGGACGCGACGTCGACGATGACGTTCGAGACAGAATGCCAGGTACGCGGAGTGTCGTCGACGTGGTACTGGAGGTTCAGACGCCCATCGTCGGATCAGGCATCTACGCGACCCACGCCAACGTGCCCGCATCGGCCCTGGTGAAGTCCATTGCCGGAACGACGGCGATCGAGGAGGCCGCGGTTTGGATGGCGGGACTTCAGGCCTACAATCTCATCACGAAGGTGCCCGTCGGCGCCGGGGATGATCTTCGGCGGCCAAGACGTGCGTGGATGGGGCGAGTAAGTCCCCGCTACCACCCAATCACGATAACCAAC
>Ga0308158_10003513_pt1 | contig 13774 bp, 14 predicted proteins | sample PhyBR2_FD_201038 | JGI IMG/M metagenome (GOLD analysis project Ga0308158, IMG submission 201038) | Phyllosphere microbial communities from UC Gill Tract Community Farm, Albany, California, United States - DLSLB.R2 | ecosystem: Host-associated > Plants > Phyllosphere > Unclassified | place: USA... | reverse complement strand
ACGTTCACGGCAGTAGCCAGTACGCCCTGAGTTTGGCCGAAGTCGAGCGGCAGAGCTGAAATGACACAGTTGGCCACGATCTTGAGCGTGACATCAAAGGTGGCAGTATTGGTGCCATTTCCGTAAGTGGCAGCGTGGCTTGCGCCAGGCAAGGCAGCGGCAAACAGCGATACGGCAGCAGCGGCTGCAACGGCGAATGGGGAAAATTTAACACGCAACATAATAGCCTCCGGATGATCATTCATCAGTCTATGGCCCTTTGTACAGGGCACGCGGATAGTCACGGTATTGCCGGCGTTTCTCGGGCACGCAAACCAGGACAACAATTTCAGGAGCAGCCATCGTTCTTGGGCTGCTGCGTTCTGCCTTGCGGGCAGAACATAGTTTGTAGTGACTAACATTGCTTCTCGTCAATCTATGGCTCAATTATTGGCGATCTGAAAGATTGGCGCTTCTTCCAGCCGCGAAACAGCTTTTGAAATACGAGAAAAGCAGAAAAAAATTTAAAAGCAGGGCATAATAAACCACAACTTGTTTTTTGGTTAATATGCCCGGCATACCATCTGGTGCAAAAAAAGCACCAGAAAGTAGCAGGCTTTTGAATCGATCAGGCCATGCCAGTGACCAGCGAAACCATTAAAAAAAACATCCTGATCGTGGACGATTCCACCTTCGAACAGCGCATGCTTGCCGAATTGCTCAGCGAGCAGCCCTACCGTTTCACGGCAGCCTACAATGGTTACCAGGGCTATCAGCTGGCGCTGGCCACGCGTCCCGACCTGATCCTGCTCGATGTGCGCATGCCCGAGATGGACGGCTTCACAGCCTGCCGCCTGCTCAAGGCCAATCCCGAGACAGAAAACATCCCGGTGATTTTTCTCAGCGGCGCCGACGCCGTCGATGAGCGCATAATGGGCCTGCAGGTCGGTGGGGTGGACTATATCGCCAAGCCGTTTACGCCAGCCGAGCTGGCAGCACGCATCCACATCCACCTGGGACTGGTGCGCCGCAGCGACAGTACCTTGCCAGCGGCCGAGGAAGCCGACAGCAAGGCGCTGCAGCAGCACCCCGACATGGTGTTTGTCAACGCCGTCAAGCAGCTGATCCTCGACAACCTGGGCGATCTGCCCAACCTGTCCGAGATCGCCAGGAGCGTGGGGACCTATCGTGAAAAACTCACGCTGATGTTTCGCGAGCAGACCGGCATGACGGTGTTTGCCTTTATCCGCGAGGCGCGCATTGCGCGCGGCGTGGAGCTGCTGCAGCAGACCGGGATGGACGTGCAGGATATCGCCATGATGATCGGCTTTCACAACGCCGGCAACTTTGCCACCGCCTTTCGCGAACGGATCGGCATGACGCCCAGCGCCTACCGCCAGCGCCTGCAGGAGCAGGCGCTGGACCATTAGCTCATCAGAACTTGTAGTTCAGCTTGAGCGCGGCAAATCGCCCGCGCGGATCGGCCTGGGTATAGTCGAAGCCGGTAACCGAATAGTCCCAGGGCGCGCGCTTGTCGGCCAGGTTCTGCACGATCAGTGTCAGATTGGCCGCCGGCGTAAGCTGCCAGCTGGTGGTCACGTCGAAGGTGCTGAAGGCGGCCACCGACTCGTCCAGGTGCGTCTTCTGTGCATAGCTGCCGATATAGTTCCAGGTCAGCGTCGAACTCCACTTGCCCTGCTCCCAGGTGGCCGAGCTGACGCCGCGCCATTTTGGAATCGAGCCAAAATAATTGCTGCCGGCGCCATTGGTCAGCGCCGCGCCTTCGGTCAAAGGCTCGGCAAAACGCAGCACACGGCTGAGCTGGCCGGCCAGCGTCAGCTTGCCCCAGTCGCGGCTGGCGAAACGCTGGCGCAGGTCGAGGTCGACACCGGACACTTCGCGCTGGCCCTGGTTGCGGTACTGGCGATACAGCGTGGTGATGCGCCCGTCGCCGTCGCGCGCCACGTTCTGCGGTGCGCTCGCCTCATTGGCCAGGATGGTGGTGTCGCTTTCCGTACCAATGACGCCGCTCTGGCGGATGCGGTAGTAATCGATGCCGATGCTGGAACTGGCAGTCGGCGAGATGACCACGCCCAAATTCAGATTTTTCGAGCGCTCGGGACGCAGTTCGCTGTTGGCCGCGGTAATGGCGGTGACGCCACGCGCCTGCGTCGGCGTGATGGGATCGCGCGCATCGATTACGCTGGTGTAGCTGACAGCGGTACTTTGCGTGATCTCCGGCAAGGACGGGGCGCGGAAGCCGCGCGATACCGTACCGCGCAGCAGCAGCCAGGGCGCTGCCTGATAGCGCGCGCTGGCCTTGGGCGAGAAGGCATTGCCAAAGTCGCTGTAATGGTCGGCGCGCCCGGCCACGTTGAGCGACAGGTCCTTCACTACCGGCACGTTCAATTCGGCAAACAGCGCCGATACGTCGCGCGAGCCGTCGATGATATTGATGGCCGGACGCAGCTCGGTGCCCGACAGCACGGCGGTCGAGGTCTGCGAATTCATCTTCTCGCGGCGCCACTGTGCTCCGGCAGCAAAACCGAGCGGGCCGGCTGGCAACTGCCACAGGTCGCGCGCGGCGGAGAAATCAACCGTATCGAGCGTCGACTCGGCCGGACGCAGGGTAGACAGGCGCAGGCGGTTGCGCACCGCTTCGCTGTTGCCGGCCTGGTTGACGAAGTTATAGCTGCCGTCGGCCAGCACCTTTTCAAACTCGTAGCGGTTGACGAAGTTCTGCACCGTTTCCTCAAGCTTGCTGCTCGAATGGCCAATCGCGGCGTCCCAGTCCCAGCCGGCTGTCGTGCCCTTCACACCGGCCAGCGCACGGTAGAAGGTCACCTTGTCCTGCTTCATGCGCGGCCCCAGGTCAAACAGGGTAGCGGTAAACGGCAAGGGCGTGGCACCGGGATTGTTCGGATGGCCGGCCGGCAGTGCGACGTTGATGGTGTCGAGCGACTGGGCCGCGCTGTTCCAGGCGCGCGTGGCGTTGTTGACGGTCAGCGGGGCGCTGAAGGTCTGGTCGGCGCGCGAGTAGCTGTGCAGCAGGTCGACATAAGCCTCGGTATCGGCATTGAGTTTTAGGGTGCCGCGCACGGAGCTGTGCACGCGCTTGATCCCGGGCATCAGCGTCTTGTACGGCGCCGGATTGTAGGCGAGCACATTGCCGGTCTTGCCCGGCGTAATGGCGCTGTACGGCACCAGCTGCAGCGGGCCCTGCACGCCGCCGAGAATACGGGTCGGGTCGCTGCCGGTGTAGTTGGTCGGCACCCAGGCCAGCGCGCCGCGCTGCTCGTTACGGTAGTCGCTGTCGCGCATCCACGCCACATCGCTTTGCTGCAGCTTGTCGCGCTGCTGGGCGTCAATCGATACAACCACGCTGTAGCCGTCTTCTTCCAGTTTGCCAAAACCGGTCTGCAGCGCCGCGCTCTTTTCATGCTGGCCCGTGCCTTCGGTCGAGCCGCCCCACTGCGCCGTCAGCTCGGTGCCGGTAAATTCCTTGTACAGGATGATGTTGACCACGCCGGCCACTGCATCGGAACCGTAGACCGACGAAGCGCCGTCCTTGAGCACTTCGATGCGCTGCACTGCCGCCATCGGCAGGCTGTTCAGGTCGACAAAAGTCTCCTGCAGGTTCTGCGCCGTGGCGTAGCTGGCCACGCGCTTGCCGTTGACCAGGATCAGCGTGTTTTTCTGGCCGATGCCGCGCAGCGACAGGCCCGATGTACCGGCTGAAAAACTGGCCGTGTATTGCTCATTGTAGCTGTTGCCGCTATTGGCGGAAATGGCGCGCAGGACGTCGGCCACGCTGGTCTTGCCGCCGGCTTTGAGTTCCTTGGCGGTAATCACCTGCACCGCGCTGGCGCCCTCTTTTTCGCTGACGCGGATATTCGAGCCGGTCACGTTGACGCGGACCATTTCTTCCTCGGCGTGGACAACGGCAGGAAAGGCGGCAGCGATAGCCAGGCTGATGGCGAGTGGTTTGAACATGGTTTTCCTCTTGATGGGATTGCGGCCCTGGCATACACAGGGCCGGACGGCAGCACGCAGGCCCGATGGCCGGCGCGCGACAACTGATGGATGAAGTGGGGCTTACAGGGTGCGTGGACGCGCACCCATCGGCATGCCCATGCAGCGCATGCATGGGAGCCGGAGGGAAGACAATACGGTAAAACAGGACAAGCGCAGCATGAAAGACACCAGTAAGCGGAGAACGTCCACTATAACGTGGCTACTTTCTTTGGAGAACGAATTAAAAATTGAATGTATATATGATTTGAGTCTAAGGGTTTGCGTCTAAGGATGCACAGCAGCGCGGCGCGCCTGCAGCCGCCACCAGTACCACGACACCAGCGCATTGACCCAGTAGGCCGCGTACAGCACGGAAGTCAGATACAGCTCGCGGCTGTAATAGAGCGGCACGGCCACCGTATTGACCAGCAGCCAGAATGCCCAGGTTTCGATGCGCCGGTTCATCAGCAGGAACTGCGCAATGATGCTGAAGACCAGCACGGCCGAGTCGATAAACGGCGCATAGGCATTGGTAAAACGGTGCAGCAGCAGGCCATAGATGACCACGGCTGCGACGCCAGCCGGCACCACCCACGCCAGGCTGCCCCACCCGGCACGCGTGATCGGCAGCGGCTTGCCGCCATTGCCGCGGCGCCATTGCATCCAGCCGATCACGCAGGTAACGATAAAGAACAGCTGCAGCAGCACGTCGGCATACAGATTGACTTCGTAAAACAGCACGGCAAACAGCACGCAGCCCACCATGCCGACCCACCAGGAATGAATATTGTTGCGTCCAGCCAGCAGGATCGAGGCGGTCGTCAGCACATTGGCGGCAATTTCTAGCGGGGCAATCAAGCGGTTTCCTTTTGCGCAGGTGGCGTAGTAGCGTACGGTCAAATGACCGGCTTGCCATCATATCAGGTACGATCAAAGCTTCTCCATCCGCCAGAAGAGCAGCATGCGCCTTTTGATCCTGTCCGATTTGCACCGCGAGCTGTGGCACGATGAAGCGCCGCAGAGCAAGCTGGCGCAGAGCTGCCCGGACGCAGTGATCCTGGCCGGCGACATCGATACCGGCGCCAGGGCCGTGGCCTGGGCCGACCAGGCTTTTGCCGGCCTGCCGGTGCTGTATGTACACGGCAACCATGAAGGCTATGGCCACCATCTGGACAAGGTGCGCCAGGAGCTGCGCGCCGCCTGCGACGCGACTGGCCACGTGCATTTTCTCGACAGCGACAGCGTCACGCTGCCGGACAAGAACGGCGGCCAGGTGCGCTTCCTGGGCGCCACGCTATGGACCGATTTCCGCCTGCTCGGCGACGACACGCGCCAGGCGGCCATGCGCGAGGCCGAAGCGATGATGACCGACTACAAGCGCATCCGCCTGGCGGCCCAGGGCTACCGCAAGCTGCGCGCAGCCGATACGGCGATGTACCACGCGCAGCAAAAAGCCTGGCTGGCACGCGAGCTGGCGCAGCCCTTTGACGGCGCCACCGTGGTCATTACCCATATGGCGCCGTCGCTGCAATCGGTGGACGACGCCTATGGCAGCGAAGCCTGTTCAGCCGCCTATGCGTCGCGGCTGGACGAACTGGCGGCACAGGCCGACCTGTGGGTGCACGGCCACGTGCATGTATCGCATGACTACCGGATCGGCCGCTGCCGCGTGGTGTGCAATCCGTGCGGCTACAGGACGCGTACCGGCAAGGCGCAAAATGCGCAGTTCGACCCCGATTTCGTGGTCAGCCTCCCGGCGCGGCCGCATCCTTGAGGTGGCTAACGCTCGGGCTTGATGCGGCCCGACAGCAGTTGCTGCAGCTGATGCTTGCCGGCCCGGCGCGCCGCGCGCGGCGACTGCTCCGACTGATGCGCACCGGCGCCGCCGCGCAGCTTGGCTGCGGCCACCAGCGGGTTGCGCGGCTTGGGGGTTTTCAGCTTGACTTTCATGTTCTCTCCTTTCAGCCCTTGATGCAGACGACCTGGCGCAGCGTATGCACCACTTCCACCAGATCGCTCTGGTGCGCCATGACCGCATCGATATCCTTGTAGGCAGCCGGTATTTCATCGACCACGCTGCCATCCTTGCGGCACTCGATACCGGCGGTTTGCTCGGCCAGGTCGAACTGATTGAAACGGCGCCTGGCCTCGCTGCGGCTCATGCTGCGCCCTGCCCCGTGCGAGCATGAACACAGGGAATCAGGATTGCCCTTGCCGCGCACGATAAAGCTGCGCGCCCCCATGCTGCCCGGAATAATTCCGAACTCGCCCTGCTGCGCCGAAATGGCGCCCTTGCGCGTCACGTACAGATGTTCGCTGCCATGGACTTCCTGTGCAATATAGTTGTGATGGCAGTTGATCGCCTCGCCATCGAGCTGGAACGGCGGCGCATGTTTTGCCAGCACGTCAAGCACCCGGCGCATCATCTCGCTGCGGTTGAGCAGCGCATAGTCCTGCGCCCAGTCGACCGCTTCCACATAGTCGTCGAATACCTCGGAGCCGGCACTGAAATAGGCCAGATCGGCATCCGGTAACTGCTGCTGGTGGCGCCGCATGTCCTTCTGCGCGGCAGCGATGAAATAGCGGCCGATGGCGTTGCCGACACCGCGCGAACCCGAGTGCAGCATCACCCATACGCGCTGCTGTTCATCGAGGCAGATTTCAATGAAATGATTGCCCCCGCCCAGCGTGCCGGTCTGGCAGATCCAGCTGCGCTCGAACTGGCGCACCATCTTGGCAATGCCGCGATGGCGCCCGACGATACGTTCCAGACGGCCGGCCAGCGGGCGCGTGGCGCGCGCATCGCGCGAACCCTGTACGCGGCTCCAGTCATGCTGCTCGAAGCCGACCGGCACCGCCGCTTCGATGGCGCTGCGCAGGCGCGCCAGGTTATCCGGCAAGTCGCTGGCCGACAGCGTGGTGCGCACGGCGTTCATGCCGCAGCCGATATCGACGCCGACAGCGGCCGGAATAATGGCGCTGCGCGTGGGAATCACGCTGCCGACAGTCGCGCCAATACCGGCATGCACATCGGGCATGGCCGCTACAAACGGATGGACGATCGGCAGGCTGGCGATATGGCGCAACTGGCGCAGCGCCTGCGCGTCGATATCGTCGGTAAAAATATGCACGGGCACCTGGCCGTCGTGCAAAGTCTGATGAATGGGCATCTGTAAAACCTTGGTGTGTCCAGGTTTTGCCCACGGCCGCCGCATGCATGAATGCGACGCCGTAAAAACAAAACCCCGACGAGTTTCCTCGCCGGGGTTAAAGAACGCCGGCTCGGGATCAGTGACCCCGAGCAACATGCACGGGGCTATTTTTTATTCGTATGATGTTTAGCCTGGTATTGCATGTTGCGTCCTTTCGTCAAGTAGATGGTTAAGCTGAATCGACTGCAATTTTGCGCCTGCTGGCGCGGCGCTGTCAATCACCAGTGTGGCAAAAATGATCAGCTGTTGTTTTCTTCAATAAAATTGCGTCTGTCGGTAATGCCCAGGACCGTAGGTATGGCGCGATGTACTGGGCGGCGCGCGCATTTCAGCCGCATTCAGGCAGATGCAGCGAAACCGCATCCGGCCAGCTTGCAAGCTTTGCAACCGGCTTTGTAATACGATGATGGTTTCGCCTTTGACGATATGCACAATATGCGCCTGCTGATTTTGTCCGACCTGCACCTTGAAGTCTGGGGTAAAGCCACACCTGCCATCAACCTGGCGCAAAGCCGGCCCGATGTGGTAATACTGGCTGGCGATATCGCCACCGGCAGCAACGCCGTGGCCTGGGCCGCACGCACTTTTGGTGCGCTGCCGGTGCTCTATGTGCATGGCAACCATGAGGGCTATGGACATCAGCTGGAGCAGATGCAGGACGCCATACGCAAGGCCTGTACTAAGGCCAACGCCAAAGGCGCCAGCATCCGGCTGCTCGATCAGGATGCGGTGATCATCGATGGCGTACGCTTTCTGGGCGCCACGCTGTGGACCGACTTTTTGCTCTTTGGCGAGGAGCGCCGTGAAGAGGCGATGACAGCAGCGCAAAGCTACATGCCCGACTACAAACATATCAGCACCGGCAGCGGCAAAGAAAAGCGCCTTTTGTCCTCCGGGGACACGGCCGCGCTGCATGCGCAGCACAGGCGCTGGCTGGAGCAACAGCTGGCGCAGCCGTTTGACGGGCGCACGGTGGTGATCACGCATATGGCGCCGTCGATGCAATCGGTCCAGGCGCAATACGCAGGCAACCTCGGTTCACCCGCGTTTGCCTCGCCGCTCGACGCCCTGGTGGCGCAGGCCGACCTGTGGGTGCACGGCCATATGCATGCCTCGCACGATTACCGCATCGGCACTTGCCGCGTGGTGTGCAACCCGTGCGGCTACCAGTGCCGGGACGGCACGGCGGAAAATGAAAGCTACGATCCCGGCTTTATCGTCGATCTTGGCAGTCCGGCTGAGTCTTTTCGATAGCGCAGCTGCACCACGCCGCTGGGCAGAAGGCGCGTGTCGTCCAGGCGCCACCTGCTGCGCGGCAGGGTCTCGTCGAACAGGCGCATGCCCTTCCCCAGCACCACAGGCAGCACGGACAGGGTCATGCTGTCGATGACACCCTCGCGCAAGCCGGCGCGGATGATGGCACCACCATCAAGGTACACGTGGCGGCATCCCTGCGCGGCCAGTTCTTCGAGCACTTCACGCAAGCCGCCTTCGCGGCGCTCTTCCCCATGATGCGGCACGAATTCCCGGTGGCTCAATACCACCACGCGCTTGCCCGCATATGGCCACGGCTCGAAACCGAGCACGGCGTCGTAGGTGCTTCGGCCGATCAGCAAGGTGTCGGCCTGCGCCATCAAGGCCGTATAGCCGGTGGCATCAGGCGAATCGGGCGCCAGCTCGGCCAGCCAGGACAAGTCGCCGTTCTCTCCCGCTATACAGCCATCGATGCTGATACCGAGAAATACACTAACAAAAGTTTTTTTCATGAGAGCGCCTTCACTTAATTCTACAGTGTAGAATTATGCCCATGAAAACGTCAAACATTCAAGCTATCGAAGTTCCTCCGCGACGCGCCGGGCGTCCCCGCCGTGCACTGCCTGCGCTGGACAACGCCAGCATCCTGCAGGCAGCCCTGGCCTTGCTGGAAGAAAAAGGCGAAGCGTTTTCCATGCGCGCGCTGGCACAAAGCCTGAGCGTCGACGCCATGGCCTTGTATCACTATTACGCGGGAAAAGAAGAATTATTGCTGGCTTTGATGGTACAGCGTTTTGCTGCGCTCGATCCGTGCCAGCCGCCATTTACACGGCGACATGCGCCATTACGGCGCGTGCTGGCGCTATGTACGCTGTACTTGGAACTGGTCAGTGCTACACCGTATTTCGTACGCCTGATGGCGCGCGGGCTGGTGACGCAGGCCGATGTGGCCGAGCGGTTTGCAGCACTGTTCGAGCAGGCCGTGGACGGCCTTGGCGTGGACAGGAAAACCCGGCTGCGTGGGCGCGATGCGCTAGTCGACTTCCTGCACGGCTATGCGCTCGCGGGCAGACCCGCCAGCGAGACGCAATGGCACGATTCGGTCAGACTGATTCTGACGGGCATGACCGCCGGGAACACTGCTGTGTGACGCCCGGCAGCCAGACCCACTACCCGGCCATCAGGCCAGCAGCTTGAGCAGCGCTTCGGCCGCTACTTCCGACGAGGCCGGATTCTGGCCGGTCACCAGCAGGCCATCGGTAATCGCGTAAGGCTGCCAGTCACCCAGTTTCGAGTACTCGCCACCGTTCTGCTTGAGCATGTCCTCGACCAGGAAAGGCACGATATTGGTCAGGCCCACCGCTTCTTCCTCGGTGTTGGTAAAGCCGGTTACGCGCTTGCCTTGCACCAGCGGCGTGCCGTCGGCCGCCTTCACATGGCGCAGCACGCCCGGGGCGTGGCAGACGGCGGCGACCGGTTTGCCGGCAGCAATCATCTGTTCGATCAGCGTGATCGAGTTGCGGTCTTCCGCCAGGTCCCACAGCGGACCGTGGCCACCCGGGTAGAACACGGCGTCAAAATCGGCAGCTTTCACATCGGCCAGCTTGCCGGTATTGGCCAGCACGGCCTGCGCCTGCGCGTCGGCCTTGAAGCGGCGCGTGGCATCGGTTTGCGAATCGGCTTCATCGCTCTTCGGATCGAGCGGCGGCTGGCCGCCGTTGGGCGACACGACCGTCAGGTTCGCGCCCGCTTCTTTCAGGGTGTAATAAGGCGCGGCAAATTCTTCCAGCCAGAAGCCGGTTTTCTTGCCGGTGTCGCCCAGTTTGTCATGCGAGGTCAGTACCATCAGGATGTTCATATCGTGTCCTTGTCAGTGAAATTAAAAGTATGACTTACAGTGCTGCTTCGAGAATACGGCGGCTGCGCGCGAGGTCGATATCGCGGTGTTCGCCCAGGGCTGTCATGCCATGTGCTTCAAGCTGCTTCAATACCGCTTCGATGGCGTCCTGGCCCAGCTCATAGGCCGACAGGCGGGTTGGAATGCCCAGGCCTTCGAAGAAGCTGCGGGTCTGCGCAATGGCCGCGTCGATGCGTTGGTCGTCCGTGCCGGCCTCGCTGCCTATGCCCCAGACACGCTCGCCATACTGCAGCAGCTTGCCGCGCTTTTGCTCGCGCTGCACGTCCAGCAGGGCCGGCAGCACCAGCGCCAGCGTGCGCGCATGGTCGATGTCGTACAGGGCTGTCAGTTCATGGCCGATCATGTGGGTGGCCCAGTCCTGCGGCACGCCGGCGCCGATCAGGCCGTTCAGCGCCAGGGTGGCGGTCCACATCAGGTTGGCGCGTGTTTCATAGTCGTCCGGCGAGGCAACCGCCTGCGGCGCGATCTCGACCAGTGTTTGCAGCAGGCCTTCGGCAAAACGGTCCTGCACGCGCGCATTGACCGTGTAGGTCAGGTACTGCTCGGTGGTGTGCACAAACGCGTCCACCAGGCCATTGGCAACCTGCTTGGCCGGCAAGGTAAAAGTCTTGGCCGGATCGAGGATGGAAAAGCGCGGGTACAGCAGCGGATTGCGAAAACTCAGCTTGGCCTGCGTGGCTTTTTTCGTTACCACGCCGCCGCTGTTCATTTCCGAGCCGGTGGCCGGCAGCGTCAGCACGGAGGCAAACGGCAGTGCCTGATGGACGTTGGCGCCGCCCTGCTCGGCAATTTCCCACGCCTCGCCGTCATACAAGGCTGCGGCAGCAACGAACTTGGTGCCGTCGATCACCGAACCGCCGCCCACTGCCAGCAGGAAGTCGAGCTTGTCGCGGCGCACCTGTTCGATGGCGCGCATCAGCGTTTCATAGCTCGGATTGGGCTCGATGCCGCCAAACTCCTGCACGTGGCGCCCGGCGCCAGCCAACGCGGCGCGCACTTCGGCCAGCGTGCCGGTTTTCTCGGCGCTGGCGCCGCCGTACAGGATCAATACGCGCGCATCAGCCGGCACCAGCTTGGCCAGTTTGGCAACGCTGTCGGCGCCGAACACGATCTTGGTCGGGTTATGGAATTCAAAGTTTTTCATGGCGTGCTCCTTTTCAATTAGACTGGTCGTCTAGATTGGCTTTCTAAAAAACGCGAATGATTTATTAGCTCATTCGCGTGCTTGTCTTATGCGCTTTTTCTGTCGGCTGGCAACTGCAGCATCGCCAGGGTAGCTTGCCAGGCTGCCTGCAGGGCGCTGGCGTCGCGCCGCAGCTTGGTCAGCAGCGCTGCCCCCAGCCACAGCTGGTACAGCGTCAGTGCCGTATGCGACGGGTCGGGCAGCGGCGCCAGCGAACCGTCGGCCACCGCCTGCTGCATGGCCACCGCCAGGCGCGCCACGATACGGCTGGTGCCGTCCAGCAACGCCACACGCATCGGCTCGGACATATCGGCCACTTCACTGCTGAGCTTCACCACCAGACAGCGGCAATCGCAACCGCTGCCATCGAGGCTCTCGCTGGTCCAGCTGGCCCAGTAGTCCATCAGCGACTGCGCTGCGCTGCGCTCTGGCTGGGACAATACCACATCCATTTCGGCCAGGTAGCGCGTCACGTAATCGGCCAGCATCGCTTCGCCAAACAGTTCCTTGGACTTGAAGTAATGGTAGAACGATCCTTTGGGCACGTCAGCGGCCGTCAGTATCTCGTTCAGGCCCACGCCGGCAAAACCCTTGCGGGTAATGATGGCCTTGCCCTGGTCAAGAATATGCTGGCGGATGTCGGTGTATTCGGCTTTCATGAAACGTACTATAGCACAAAATTAGACCGGTCGTCTACAACATAAAAAACGGGCGCGCTGCGGAACTTGCTTAGTCCGCTACCTTCAAGAGAACCGGTGCGTGGTGATGGCCGGAAAAAGCAGCAAACAGACCGCCGCGCAGGGTGACCTGCTGGCCCAGCTTGGGACGCCACTGCGCATACTGCTTTTGCGTGAGTACCAGCTGCACCTCATGCACGCCCTCCTGCGCTTCCTGCTCGCCAGCCGCATCGGCCTGCGTGCAGAGCGGCTTTTTGAGGGTCAGGTAGAAGCCGGTTTCCGGCTCGTCGCCGCTGGCTATGCTTTCGAAATTGGGCCTGCCCGGAAAGGTTGCGCGGTGCAGCTCGCCGGACACGGTCACCACGGCCGGTTCGTACTTCAGGCACTCTGCAGCATGAGATGTACACACGAGCATGCTGCACAGCGTGGCGCCGGCCAGCCTCAGGAAAATAGTCATCAGTCAGTCCCCCTCATGCAGCCGATACTAGCGCGGCGCCTTGCGCGGGTCAAATGACAGATCAGAAAGGTGGGCGTTGGGCCCCACATAAGCTGAGATCGATTTATCTCTAAATCAATTACTTAGCTCGGAAAATCTCGCATAAGTTGAGATTATTCAGATTGCCTGTTTAACGAGCAGATTCTCATCCCGCTCCTCTGTGAATCTGCCAAACGGCTTTTGGCCGTCCGGCATTCCGTCATGTTTTCAGCGCGGCAACATGCTAAGCTGGCCGGACCGGCCGAGAACGGCCAAATGCGGACATTGGGCCACCGAACTTGAAAGGATGTTAGTGAAAAAACGATTGGTTTTTTGCGGTTTGTTTGTCTTTGCTTTGCACGCAGCAGCTCGTCAACCTGGCTGTGAGAATGTCGGCACGCATCTAAACGAACTGGCCAGTGCAGACCAGCAAATCCGACAAGAGTCCGAGGTGCTTGAGCAAGACCCCAATGCCGCTACCGCCCAGAGGGATGCTCTACAACGGCGCTGGCAAATTATCGATAGTGAAAATCTAAAGCAATTCAAGCAAATCATTGCAGCATGCGGCTGGCCGAAAACGAGCAAAGACAGTCACAGCGCTTGGTTGTTAGCTCAGCACGCAGATAGCGACTTGGTGTTCCAACGCCTTGCGAGGGGACTTTTAGACGCATCTGTCAAAGCTGGTATTGCAGCACCACGTGATCTTGCCTATCTGGCTGACCGCATCGCGGCCAACGAACACCGTCCACAAGAATATGGAACGCAATTCTCACGGACTGATCGCTGCCATTTAGTGCTTGACCCGGTCGATGACCGAGCGTTGGTCAATCATCGCCGCCTGGCGATTGGACTACAGAGCCTTGAGGAATATGAGGCAGAAGGACGTAGGCATTTTATTCCGCCCGACTGTCCGCCGAGTGAGCGCAAAATCGAATGACTGCTTTGGGGCGAAAGCAGTCATCGTCCCGAGCATCTTGATTTCATGTGACGCATAGCTAACTCCAGCAGTTAGACGACTGGCCAACTTGTGCTGTCATCCCCCAATGGAATCAAGCATTCCCC
>Ga0308158_10003510_pt1 | contig 13778 bp, 11 predicted proteins | sample PhyBR2_FD_201038 | JGI IMG/M metagenome (GOLD analysis project Ga0308158, IMG submission 201038) | Phyllosphere microbial communities from UC Gill Tract Community Farm, Albany, California, United States - DLSLB.R2 | ecosystem: Host-associated > Plants > Phyllosphere > Unclassified | place: USA... | reverse complement strand
ATTGCTCATTTGATGCCTCATCGATTAACCGTTAAGCCGTGTTAACCTAATGGTGAACCGATTCAGTCGGTGGGTCCAATAGCGAAACCTGTTAACTTTGAGACGTTTTTGATATGGAACTTCGCCACCTGCGTTATTTTGTTGCCGTAGCCGAGACGCTTCACTTCACTCGTGCCGCCGAGATACTGGGCATATCGCAGCCGCCGCTGAGTCAGCAGATACTGCGGCTGGAGCAGGAAATTGGCACACCGTTGCTGAAGCGCCTGACGCGCGGAGTGGAACTCACCGAAGCGGGCGAAGCGTTTCTGGCGGATGCCAGGCAGATTGTGCAACTGGCCGATCAGGCGCTGGAGAACGCACGCGGTATTGCGCGCGGGATCAGTGGTCAGCTGTCGCTGGGCTTTGCCAGCTCGGTGGCGTTTAATCCACGCATCTTCACCCTGATCCGCCAGTTTAAAGAACGTTATCCGGCGATGGAGCTGCTGACCCGCGAAGAGAATATGTCTTTGCTGATGCAGGATTTACAGGAAGGATTGCTGGATGCCGCTTTTATCCGGCTGCCGTGTGAAAGCAGCAAAGCATTTAATCTGCGCGTCATCTCCACCGAAAAGATGCTGATTGCGCTGCCGCGCTGCCATCCCCTCAGCGGCACACCCACCGTGGCACTATCCGCGCTGGCGGGGGAAACCCTGGTGATCTTCCCGCGCGACGTCTCGCCCAGCCTGTATGAGTTGATTGTCACTGCCTGTCTGCGGGCGGGCTTTTCGCGCCACACTTTTCAGCAGGCTCCGCAGATCACTACGTCGCTGGGCATGGTGGCGGCGGGCTGCGGGATTGCGCTGGTGCCGGAGTCGATGCGCTGCGTCGATAACCCCGGGGTCAGCTTCTGCGATATCGAAAACAACACGCTGTTTACTGATGTTGCCTTTGCCTGGCGTCGGCTTCATCCGTCAAAAGCGGTGCTGCATCTGCTGGCGCTGCTGGCAGAACAGCCTGCGGCACCAGGCGAAGCGGGTTGATAAGCGCCAGCTATTGAACTGAAAACAATAACCAACTGGCGGCCAGGGACCGGGATGCCAATAATCGGTGCATGACTACATACCGCGTAAGAGTCGGGTTTCACAACCCGTCAGCCCTGACATTCAGGCAACTGGATGAAATTCTGGAGCCGCAGCGATTCTGGAGAACAGATTCGGCGGGCGGCCAGTTCCGCTATTTCATGGAGTATGAGTACCAGTCTGACGTGCGCGATCTCTGTTCGGTCTGCTCGCTGGCCTACAGTCAGGCCTGCAAAGTCAGAAAGTGCCCGCTGATTCTGGTCGAGGTGATGAACTGATCCTTTCCGGCGATCCCGCCGTTCTCAGCACGGGATCGCCGGGTATTGTTTTAACGTGAACCGCGCTGCATCAACAGACTTAACGCGGCGGGCAGCACCGTGAGCGTCACCAGCGTACCGCTGACCAGACCGCCAATAATCGCCAGTGCCATTGGCCCCCAGAAAACCTGATGGGCGATGGGGATCATGCCGAGTATTGCCGCACAGGCGGTCAGCAGAATGGGACGCGCACGGTGATGGGCAGCCTGCCGGATTGCCTCACCCGCGGTCAGGCCGGCCCGGCTATTCGCATCGACTTCACTGATCATGATCACCGCGTTGCGGATGATGATCCCCGCCAGGGCAATAATCCCCAGCAGCGCCACGAACCCCAGCGGTGTGCCAGCCGGCAGCATCGCGGATACGATGCCGGGCAGGCCAAACGGCGCCATGCTCAGCGCCAGCAGCATGCCGGAGAAGCGTTGCAGCTGAATCATCAGCAAGACCAGCATGACGCAGATTGTTACCGGCAGCAGAGCAAACACTGAACCGTTGCCTTTGTCCGATTCGGCCGCCACGCCACCTTCTTCAATACCGTATCCGGCCGGCAGCGAGGCGCGCAGAGCGGCGACGGCTGGTGCGAGCTGCTGCGAGACCTGTTCAGCCCGCTGACCGGGCGCAATATCGGTCTGTACGGTGATGTAAGCCAGCCGCTGACGTCGCCATATCACCGGGTCATCCACTCCCCAGTTCAGGGTTGCCACCTGTCGCAGCGGGATTTTCTGTCCGCTGGCATTGGTGATCATCAATCCTGCCAGTGTGTCAGTGTCCTGCCGCTCCGGGTCATTGCTGCGCAGCACGACGTCGATCAGACGGTTACGATCGCGCAGGGTGGTCACCACGCTGCCGGACATCAGAGTATTCAGCGCGGTGGCTATCGTCTCGGAAGAGAGTCCGGCTGCGCGGGCTGCAGTCTGGTTCACCGCCAGCGTCATGACCCGTTCTGGCTCTCCGGCGGTAAGATTGACCTCGCGAGTCAGCGGTGAGCGGGCGATCAGCGCCGCCAGCCGATCGGCTGCCTGCCGCACCCTGGCATTATCCGGGCCGGTGATGCGATATTTCAGCGGCCAGCCGACCGGTGGCCCCAGCTCCAGCGGCGATACCCGGGTAGTGATATCACTGAAATCCACCGCCAGCTTCTGCTCCAGCCTGCTGCGCAGCCGATCGCGTGCCGCCAGATCTTTCGCCACCACCACCAGCTGCGCGATGTTTTCATTATCCAGCAGCACATCCATCGGCAGATAAAAGCGTATTGCGCCCGAGCCAACGTAGCTGGTGTAGTTCGCCACATCCCGATCGTTGCGCAGCATCTGTTCCAGCTGTGCGGTACGGCGGGTGGTTTCAGCCTGGGCTGCACTGGCGGGAAGCGTCAGGCTGACCAGCAGCTCGGGGCGATCCGATGCAGGGAAAAACTCACCCTGCATAAAAGTGGTGGCGTAAAGGCTGACCAGCAGCACCGCCATCGCTGTGCCAATCGTCACCAGCCGGTGACGCAGAATCACCTCCAGCAGCCGGTGATAGCTGCGCGTCAGCACGCCCGGCGGCTTATCGGCCTTGATGTGCCTGGCCGACAGCAGCCAGCAGCCGGTGAGCGGAGAGAAGATGACCGCGACGACCCACGAGCAGAGCAGCGCCAGGGTAATCACCACAAACAATGAGTAGCAATATTCTCCGGCACTGGAGGCGGCGAACCCGACCGGAATGAACCCGGCGATCATTACCAGCGTACCGGTCAGCATCGGAAATGCGGTGGTTTTAAACGCATAGGTGGCGGCCTGCCACTTGCTGTCGCCCGCTTCCAGTCGCGCCACCATTGCCTCGACGGTGATCATGGCATCATCCACCAGCAGCCCCAGCGCGATGATTAGCGCGCCAAGCGAGATGCGCTGGAGTCCGATGCCTGCCATTAACATGCCGGTAAAGGTCATTGCCAGTACCAGCGGGATCGCCGCCGCAACGACCAGACCGGCACGCAGTCCCAGTGAGACAAAGGAGACGGCTAACACGATGACGACCGCTTCGCCCAGTATCCGGACAAAGCCGCTGACCGCGTTTTTCACCACGGAAGACTGGTCGGCCACGCGGGTCATAGTAATACCGTGCGGTAACTGACTGGCCAGCATCTGCATGCGCTGACTGAGCTGCTGACCGAAATCGAGCATGTTGCCGCTGCCGGCCATGGAGATCGCCAGCCCGATAGCCGGAACGCCGTTAACTCTAAACGTCGGCGCCGGAGGTTCGGCAGGTTGCAGGCTGATGGTGGCCAGATCGGTCAGCGGAATAAAACGCTCACCGATATGCAGGGTAATCGCCCGCAGATTTTCAACCGAAGTCAGGGTGCCGCTGACCCGCAGCGCAATATTCTCGCGGTCGGTACGCAGGCTGCCCGCCGGGACGACATCGTTCTGAGCTTTAATGGCGTCGCTGACCTGCTGTAAATCGAGCCCCATGCCGTTCAGCTTGCGCGGCGAAAAGGCGATAACCACCTGCTGCTCCTGTACACCTAACAGGCTGGTTTTACCGATGTCGGGCAGACTGGCCAGATTGCGACGCAGGTTATCGACCCGGTCGCGTAGCTCTCTGGCGGTAAAACCCTCCGCCGTGAAGCCATAAATGGTGCCGAAGGTGTCATCAAATTCGTCGTTAACGGCCGGACCCTGCACGCCCTGCGGCAGTGAAGGGGCAACATCCTGCATCTTTTTACGCAGCTGGTACCAGATGCCGGCCACCTGAGAGGGCGGCGTGTCATCGCGCAGGTTGACATAGATGACGGTTTGTCCGGCGCGGGTTTCGCTCTCAACCGCATCCAGCGACGGGATCTCCTGCACTTTCTGTTCCAGTACGTCAGTGAGCAGTTGCACCGTGGTGTTCACATCAGCGCCTGGCCATTGGGCTGAGATTACGGCGGTTTTGATAGTAAACGCCGGGTCTTCATTGCGTGACAGATGTTCATAGCTCAGCACACCCGCCGCCATGACCAGCAGCATGAAAAAGATCACCAGTTGCTGATGCGCCAGCGCCCAGCCGGAGAGGTTAAAGCCAGACGTTTTTTTCATGGAGCCTCCTGCGAAAGCGCCACTTTTTCGCCAGGTTGCAGGGTGCTGACTCCGGCGGTGACGACGCGCTCTCCCGGCTTGATCCCGGCAGTGACGAAGATTTGCTGCGCGTTAAAGCGGGCCAGCACTACCGGACGAAGCTGCAGGCGTGACGCCGCATCAACGACCAGCAGCGCGGGTTTGTCTGCGGAGCGGGTCAGGGCGCTGGCGGGCAGGGCGATGACCGGCGGCTGCGCATCGGGAAGGGTGACAATGACTGTGGCACCGGGTGCCATCGCCTCAGGCGGCTGATTCAGTGAGATGCGCAGCCGCCATGTGCGGGTCTGTGGATCGGCCTGCGGGCTGATGTCACGCACTGTGCCACTGGCCTGCACGCCGGGATCGGCGAGCAGCGTCACTTTCAGCGGTGTCCGATCATCAGGATGCAGCAGCGCAGGCGTTGTCAGGTCAAACACCGCATCGCGTGCATCCCCTGCTGCCAGCGTCATCACATTTTGTCCGGCGCTGACCACCTGACCTGGCTGAACCGTGATGGCGGTGATCCGGCCTGCTGCAGGCGCAGTCAGCTGAGTCCAGCTGAGGTTATCCTGGGCATTTTTCAGAGCCGCTTCGCTGCTGAGACGGCGGGACTGTGCGCTCTGCCAGTCCGCCTGGGCGCTGTCCAGCTGGCTGCGGGCGATGGCCCCTCCGGGCATCAGCAGCCGCATCCGATGCAGGTTAAGCGCGGCGACCCGTTCGGCGGCGCGTGCGCTGTCGAGATCGGCCCGTGCGCTGCTTAGCTGATTGCGTGACTGATCATTTTCCAGCGCTGCCAGCGATTGCCCGGCGCTGACGCGATCGCCCAGCTCAACCGCACGGCTCACCACCCGGCCATCCAGTCTGAAGGCTAGCGCGACCTCTTCATGAGCGCGGATTTCGCCAGTCAGCACCAGCGATGCATCACTGCTGAGCGGTGGAGCAATCACCGATTTAACCGGGCGGAGCGGGGCGGCAGGCGGAGCAGAACTATTGTCCCGGCAACCGGTCATGATGAATACCCCGAGCAGCACGAAGATGATCGGCGCAAAGATGTGAATACCGAAGAGATGACGCCACACCTGGCGGGCAGCATCCGATAAGAAGTCTGTCATAACCGGGTTCCTTTAATGAGTTGTGCTCATTGAACCCGGCATGTGTCCAGAAACGTTCCATGAACCATCAAGAAATGGTCAAGCCAGAACAATTTATCTCGTCGGCAGCGTTATCCCGATCAGCAGACCGCCGTCGGCGGGCAGTGTGGCGTGAAGCGACCCGCCGTGCGCCTCGACAATCGCTTTGGCAATCGACAGTCCCAGACCGCTGCCGCCGGAGTGGCGGGCGCGTGAGGAGTCAGCGCGGGTAAAGCGGTCAAACAATTGCGGCAGGAAGTCCGGCTCCACACCCTGACCATAATCGCGGAAGGTCATTATGATCGCCTGATCGTTCTGGCTGGCCGTGATCAGCAACGCGCCACCGTCGGCAGCGTAGCGCATTGCATTCTCACAGATGATGGTCACTACCTGGCCCAGCCGGAAGGTATCGGCATACAGCCGCAGATCGTTGGGTGATGTCACGCTGATGGCAATCCCCGCCTGTTCTGCCTGCGGCAGAAGCCAGCCGGAGCGCTCGCGCAGTAACTCGCTGAGATTAAACCACTCGCGGTTCAGGGTAAGCTGCCCGGCATCCGCCAGCGACAAGAGATGCAGTTCGTCTGTCAGGCGACTGAGCTGCGTCAGTTGCTTCATGATCATTGCCAGCTGTTGCGGTTCGGCAGGAAAGACGCCATCCAGAATCCCCTGCAGGCGGCCCATCGCCGCCGTAAGTGGCGAGCGAAGCTCATGCGCCATCGCCACATGCGAGGTGCGCAGCTCACGCTCGTAACGCGCCAGCTGCTGCGTCATCTGATTAAAATCTTCAGTAAAACGTACCAGCTCCTGTGGGGCTTCTTTTACGATTACCGCCGATCGGCCAAATTCGCCTTTTGAAACCGCTCGCGCCGCGGTAGCCAGCTGGCTGAACTGCGCCGACAGCGGACGGGCGAAACGCAGCGCCATCAGCACCATAAACGGAATCGTTACCACGACCAGCACGATCACGGTAAGCCAGTCCGACGAGGCCAGCGACGGATCGGAGAAGTTGATGCCCCACCACTGGTCCATAATCTGATGAAAGCGTGCCGGATCGCTGGCAGGGTGGTGGCGCAACCGGGTGAACTCCTCCAGCAGCGCGGGCGGCATCCGGTAATAGACCCAGTACGCCTGCACTGCGAAGCGCAGCCACATACAGATGGCGATGAGTACCACGCTGCCAATCGCCAGAAACAGCACCCGGATGCAGATCCAGCGCCACAATGAAGTATGCGTATCGTTCTTCATGGCTGTCTGAACCGGTAACCGACGCTGCGCACTGCCGGTAAGACATCAGAGATGCCCGCGGCTTCCAGTTTGCGACGCAGGTTATAGACGTGGGTATCGACCACCCGCTCAAGCGCATCGCTTTCCGGCAGACAGTGCTCCAGCAGAAACAGGCGGGTAAACGGACGCGTCGGAGCGCGCATCAGGGTGACCAGCAGGGAAAATTCGGTCGGTGTCAGATCGAGGCGGCGCGGTGAAGCACTGTCACTATCCACCACTGCGGTGAGTGCCACCGGGTCCACCACTAAACCCGCCCAGCGCAAGGTTTCTGCCGCGGGCACCTGACTCTGCTGGCTGCGGCGCAGTACTGCCTGAACGCGCGCCACCACTTCGCCCGGATGATAGGGTTTGACCACGTAGTCATCCGCGCCATAGCGCAGTGCGCCGATGCGGTCCGGCGCATCACCCATCGCGGTCACCATGATCACCGGGGTATCGTCACGACGTCGCAGCGCTGCCAGCACTTCAGTGCCGTTCATGCCGGGCAGCATGATATCCAGCAGGATCAGATCGGGCTGCCAGCGTCTGGCGGCATCCAGCCCGCCTGGCCCATCACCGGCAATCATGACCTCATAATTTTCACGTTTCAGGTAGGCCTCAAGTACGCCCGCCGCATCAGCATCATCTTCAATAATCAGTACACGTTTTGACTGCATTTTCGGATCACCTTGACTGTTTCTTCATAAATCCCTGGTCGTTAATTGACACTCGCCTCGCATACTCCGGCCATTGACGCGGCTCTGAACCCCTCAGCTCCGCACCTGATGTGATAATGAGGAAACGTGATGATAACCGGAAAAATAACGCTGCACATGGTCTGTTTTTCGCTGGCATTAAGTGCCGCTGCGGCCATGGCTGATGAGAGTACCACGCCACCGCCCAGCCTGACGCTGGGCATTGCAGGTATCAATGCACCACGCTACAGCGGCGCCGATAAGCAGCACTGGCAACTGATGCCGGTGATCCAGGCGCGCGATGGGGCCTTCTTTTTAGACTCGCAGAAAGGGATTGGCTACGACCTGCAGGCAGATAACGGGCTTTATCTTGAACATACGCTGGGCTACGGGCTGGGCCGATCTGACCGGAATTCATCCTGGCGTGACGGGGATGACCGGCTCAGGGGCATGGGGAATATCGACGCAACGATGAACACCGCGCTGGCGCTGGGATGGTCGGTAACGCCGTGGCTGGTGCTGGAGGGCAAAGCGACGCTGCCATTAAGTGATAGTCAGGGTGTGCAGTACCGGACTTCCGTAACCCTGATCCCCTGGCAGACCAGCGACGATACCGTGGCACTGCAGGTGGCGGGACTGTTTGGCGACGGGCGTTATATGAATACCTGGTATGGCGTTAACAGCAAGCAAAGTGCGCGCAGCGGATTTGAACGGTACGACGCCGCGGGTGGATTTTATGGCACCGACACCAGCCTGACCTGGAGCCATCAGTTCACGCCTGCCTGGGCTGCCAGTGTGATCGGTGACTACAGCTGGCTGGATAAGCATGCTTCAGATAGCCCCATCGTTGCACGGCACAACGGCGCATCGGCCACCCTGGCATTGAGCTACACCTTCTGAATGGCACCATGAAGAAAAGTGAGATGCGCAGCCACCGCCTTTTGCTTGCGGCACTGATTCTGTTGTATGTCGTGGTCTATACCCTGACAGGCGTGGCGCTTAGCCTGTTGGATGCGCCGGGACGGGGATAGGGAGCGAGCGGTATAAACAGCGTGATCGGGCTGGTTATGCCGTGACTTAAATAGAAAATTAACTTTTCGTAAAGCGGTTCAGACATTAATGGTCAGCGTTAGAAGTTTCGGGTACATCCGGAGGTTTTAATTATCGCTATATAAATTGATTAAGGTGGTTAATTTAGAACGCGTCGTAATCTATCTTGCTAATAAATTTTTTAAAAGACTATGGGTGTAGTTAATCTATATAGACTGGGCAAGGTTTAAATATTATAAATTAAAATCTGATCCATTAAGATAGCCTCTTCGCTGTGGTAGCAGCGCATGGAATTTACAGGGGCTGAACTGATGAAAAATAAAAAAAGTGCTACACCTCATGATGCTACTTTTCGACAGTTTCTTACGCATCCGGATGTTGCCAGAGATTTTATGCAGATCCACCTTCCGGAGAAATTGCTTAAAATCTGCGATCTCACCACACTGAAGCTTGAGTCCGGATCATTTGTTGAAGACGATTTGCGTCAATACTTCAGTGACGTTTTGTATAGTCTCAGAACCTCAACCGGTGACGGATATATTCATGTTCTGATTGAACACCAATCCACCCCTGACAGGCATATGGCATTCCGCCTGATACGTTATGCGGTAGCCGCTATGCAGCGCCACCTTGAAGCTGGCCATAAAAAACTGCCTTTAGTCATACCTGTACTGTTCTATACCGGTAAGCGCACTCCCTATCCGTGGTCGACCCGCTGGTTCGACGAATTTGATGATCCGGTAGTGGCGGAAAGCCTTTATAGAGGCGCCTTCCCGCTGGTGGACATTACGGTCATCCCGGATGATGAGATCATGACTCATCGCAGTATGGCCGCCCTGACGCTTTTGCAGAAACATATTCATCAACGCGACATTGCAAGCCTGACTGACCATCTGGTCACGCTACTCATGGCCGATTATCTTTCTTCACCCCAGGTGATGACGCTGATACACTATTTACTGCAGGCTGGTGAGTCAGCTGACTACGAAGCTTTCGTTCGCGAACTGGCACAGCGGGTGCCACAACACGGAGACGCACTGATGACCATCGCACAGCAGCTTGAACAAAAAGGGATCGAAAAAGGTCGCGCAGAAGGTATCGAGCTTGGTGAACGGCGTGGTATTGAGAAAGGTCGCAGTGAAGGTCGTACTGAAGGACAGCGTGAAGCTACCCTGAAAATTGCGCGCACTATGCTACAAAACGGCCTTGATCGTAAAACTGTCATAGAAATGACCGGCCTGACGTCAGACGATCTGGCGCAAATACGACACTAATATAAACAAGAGTAAACCCGGTCATGACCGGGTTATCGTTTTGAATACCGCACCAGATAAATCATCATAATTATCAGAAAGGTGTAACCTGCATACGTCCTGAACTACAAGCCATTATTTGTCTGGCTGACGCTGCAGGAAATTCCAGGTTGCGCCCAACATGCCGGAGTCGTTGCGGTAGGTCGCGGTATCAATGCGGATATCAAGATCATATTTTGCCAGTTGCTCTGCCAGTTCCTCGAGGAACGGTTCCCGCTCGGTAATTCCACCACCGATAAATATCATCTGCGGATCGAACACGCTGAAGAGGTTATATAAGCAGGCTGCAAGATCCTGGTAGAATTTATTCACCACCTGCTGCGCGGCTTCTTCTTTGCGATCGTATGCGTCAAAGACATCTTTACCCGTGACGTCGTCGGAAGATTTTTCGATGAGCTGGCTGTAATTCTCCCGAAGCGCCGTCATGGTACAACTCTGGCTCATGGTATGGGTTCAATATTGCTGCTGGTGGGGCGCGAAGTCAGCAGACTGCCAAACTCGCCCGCGCGGTTACGACCGCCCCGGATCAGCGCGCCGTTGCAGAAGGCCGCTCCGCCTAATCCTGTGCCGATAGTTAACATCAGAAAATCACTGAGTTTTTTTGCTTTGCCCAGCCACTGTTCAGCCAGTAAGGCGCAGTGGGCGTCATTTTCGACCGTGGCAGGCAGTGAGGTTTTTTCCGTCAGCCACTGGCTCAGATGAAACTGGTCGAAGTCCCGAATGGTGCCACCCATGGCGATATATCCAGCTTCTGCATCAATATAACCGGGCGTGCTGACGGCGATGCCAGCACAGCCGGGATTTTTCTCCAGCCAGGCCAGGATCTCATCAAGTATTTTGTCGCGTGAATTATGGGAAATATCAGCACTCTCACTGGTCAGAATATTTCCCTGCTCATCAATCACGCCCATTTTTAAAGAGGTACCACCAATATCGAAAGCTGCAATCTTCATTAACGTTCTCTGAGGTTGTTTTCATCCGATTAATTGTAGTGCTGAAAGAAAAAGGGCAGGAGGGCTGGCGGAGGCAATTTTGTCAGGAAAGGTACAGATTTATAAAGCGAGTGTTGTACAGAGGGTGTTTTGATAAACCCCGGCACACAGGGAACAGCTGTGCATGATTTTTCAGGACGTCCGATGTATTACCCGCGCTAAGAGGGTGTCTGGCAGCGCGGGCTTAATCGTCACACTGCAGTCATTGCCACTTACGCAACAGGAGACTGGCGTTGACGCCGCCAAAACCAAAACCGTTCGACATGGCATAAGTCAGCGCCGTGGGACGTGCATTGAGCGCCACCAGGTCCAGATTGCCTGCGGCTTCATCGGGATGATGGAGGTTCAGCGTCGGCGGAATAAGCTGCTGCCGCAGCGCCATCAGGGTGAATATCGCCTCAACGCCGCCTGCCGCACCCAGCAGATGGCCGGTGGCGGATTTCGTTGAGGCGATCGCGACCTGCGAATCATCGCCAAACACTGCGCGAATAGCCGCCAGCTCACCGTGATCGCCAACCTGAGTTGAGGTTGCGTGTGCGTTGATATGCTGCACGTCTTCCGGGCTAATGCCCGCCTGACGCAGGGCGGTTCTCATCGCCCTTGCAGCCCCGCTGCCATCCTCCGGACCCGCGGTTAAATGGTATGCATCGGCGCTGGTGCCATAGCCGACAATCTCCGCCAGCGGTGTCGCGCCGCGTGCTTCGGCATGGGCCAGTGACTCAATCACCAGCAGGCCTGCACCTTCGGCCATCACAAAGCCGTTTCTGTCACGATCAAACGGACGTGAGGCATGGTGCGGCTGATCTTCATAGCCCACACATAGCGCACGTGCAGCCGCGAAACAGCCCAGCGTGACGCGATCCAGCGCCGCTTCTGTGCCGCCACAAATAGCAATGTCCGCTTCACCGCTTCTGATCAACCTGGCTGCATCACCAATTGCCTGAACTCCCGCCGCACAGGCGGTAACGGGCGCACCCAGCGGGCCGGTGAAGCCGTGTTTGATCGAGACATGACCCGCGGCCATGTTGGCCAGAAACGAAGGTGCTGTAAAGGGTGAGAGCCTGCGCGGGCCGCGTGCATCGGTGGTGCGCACCGCGTCGGCAATGGCACCAAAGCCGCCGACGCCTGAAGCAATAATCGTCGCGGTACGTTCACGCGTCGCCTCATCTTCAGGATGCCAGGCTGCCTGATTCAGCGCTTCTTCTGCTGCCAGCAGCGCGAATTCTATAAAGCGCGACATCTTTTTACGCTCTTTCGGCGCAATGAACGCTTCGGGGTCGTAACCTGCCAGCGGATCTTCATCGATGCCCGGCACGCTGCCACCTACTGAAATACCGGTGCCAGCAGTAAGCGTATCGGGAAGGGTACGTATACCTGATTCTCCAGCCGTTAATCGCCGCCAGACGGTTTCAACGCCACAACCCAGTGGCGAAACGATGCCCGCGCCGGTAATGACAATGCGTTGTGATGAGGCTAAGTGACTCATTGGATTACTCCCGTAGAGAGTCCGGACAGTGATTGAAATGCTGCCGCAGACAATGGATACACGCCTTGAGCGCGGAAGGTGAGACCCTGCGTAGAATGGTGCGATGGACGAACGCAGGGATGGAATAGAGCAGAGAGAGATAAGCTTAGCAGCATCAGAATCCTGAGCGATAACCAGACAGAGTGCTATCGTTGCTCTTGTGACTAAATAAGTCAATAGTCACATCATGCGCATTGTTCAGGGCGCAAGGCTACGTAACACCAGCGCTGCCAGTTGTGCAGAGGCTTCTTCAGCGTCATCAAGGCTGTACTGCAGCAGTACCGGACTGGCGTAGGGTTTGATCACCCGATAGATTGCCTCCGCCGCTTCGTCAGCCGGGGTTTTACGCTCAAACTCACCTGCTTCACGCCCTCGGCGCAGGATCTGCTGAATCAGGCTGAGCAGTCGTTCTTCATGCGCCATCGCCGACGGCCAGCGGTCACGCGACGCGACGGCAGCAATATCATAGAGTTTACGTTCGTGAAAAAAGAGTTCAGTGCCGGTGACGGAAAGCGTGCGGAACAGTCGCCGCAGTTGTTCCGATGCTCCAGGCGCATCGGCGATAGCGACTTCGACGTGCTGCATAATCATCGCCAGCCGGGTGGAGCAAATCACTTCGCCAATCGCCTGTTTTGATTCAAAAAATTTGTAGATATACGCTTTGGAAAAGCCGATAGCACGGGCGAGATCGGAGACGGTGGTTTTTTCGTAACCATAATGCGCGAAGTGCTGCATGGCAGCATCGACAATCTGGTCACGCACATTGTGCCCGGCCGGGCCGCGTGTGCCATTTTCCGTTACGGATTGAGTCATTGTCAGAACCTGGCAGATCAAAGGTGGGTGAAAAAATTCAGTGACCACTGTTAGGGGTGGTCACATTTTAGGCCCTGTTGCGATCAAAAGCCATGTTTTGAACGGGCTGAATGTATGCTGGTGTTGCTGAGTGCCACCAGCCGGTTATTGGCGCAGTGTATCTATAGAGATATTCCACTGATTGAGCTTGTTATAGAGCGCCGTGCGGGAAATGCCCAGCAGCTTAGCGGACTGCCGCAGATTACCCCCCTGCGCGCGAAGGGTCTGCAGGATGCAGGCTCGTTCATTATCCTGCAACAGGCTGCTGGCCGCTGGTCTGTTTTCGGCTGCGCACGTCACCATCGCTGGCGGCAAATCGGCAAGGTCGATGATGCTGCTCTGGCAAAGATTAACGATCCGCTCAACCAGATTTTCCAGCTCACGCACGTTGCCGGGCCAGTGCCATGCCTGCAGGGCGTTCATTGCTTCAATGCTCACCTGCGGAGGCGTTTTATTCAGCCGCTGACACAGGGCGTGAATGAAGGTATTCACCAGATCAGGAATGTCGC
>Ga0308158_10003509_pt1 | contig 13779 bp, 9 predicted proteins | sample PhyBR2_FD_201038 | JGI IMG/M metagenome (GOLD analysis project Ga0308158, IMG submission 201038) | Phyllosphere microbial communities from UC Gill Tract Community Farm, Albany, California, United States - DLSLB.R2 | ecosystem: Host-associated > Plants > Phyllosphere > Unclassified | place: USA... | reverse complement strand
GCGGGCGCCGCGTTGGCCGTGTCCGGCCTCGTCATGCAGATGCTCACGCAGAACCGCTTCGTCGAGCCGACCACCACCGGGACGACCGAGTGGGCCGGGCTCGGGCTGCTCGCCGCCACGATCCTCGTGCCCTCCGCGAGCATCATGGCCCGCATGGGCGCCGCCGTCGTCGCCTCCTTCGTGGGCACCATGATCTTCTTCCTCCTGCTGCGCCGGCTCACCCTCACCAGCTCGCTCGTCGTCCCGATCGTCGGCATCATGCTCGGAGCCGTCGTCGGAGCCGTCTCCAGCTACATCGCGCTCGCCACCGACACCTTGCAGAACGTCTCCGTGTGGTTCGCTGGATCGTTCACCTCGGTGTTCAAGGGACAGTACGAACCGCTGTGGATCGTCGCGCTCGTCGTCGTGGCTGTGGTCGTCGCCGCCGACAGGTTCACCGTCGCGGGCCTCGGTAAGGACGTCGCGACCAACGTCGGGGTCAACCACGAACGCGTCATCCTCCTCGGCGCCGCCCTCGTCGCGGTCGCGACGGGCGTCGTGACCGTCGTCATCGGCAACCTGCCGTTCGTGGGTCTCGTCGTCCCCAACGTCGTCGCCCTCCTGCGCGGGGACGACCTGCGCAGCAACCTGCCCTGGGTGTGCGTCCTCGGCGTCGGGCTCGTCGCCGCCTGCGACCTCGTGGGCCGCATCGTCATCGCCCCGTTCGAGGTGCCCGTCTCCCTCGTTCTCGGAGTGGTCGGCGCGGTCGTCTTCATCGTCATGATCCTGCGGGGGCGACGCCGTGGCTGACGTCATCACCCGCACGGACGTGGCGACCGGACTCGAGCCTGCGACGCCGTCCCACGCCGACGCCGCCCCCAGATCGTCCGGCCCGTTCACCTCGCGCCGCGGCCGGACCAGGTTCACGGTCCTCGTCGTCGTGCTCGCGGCCGCCGCCGTCGCGCTCGCAGCCGGGTACCTCCTGCTCGACAACCCCGGACGACCCGGCACCACCGGCCACCTCCTCGTCATGCAGAGACGCGCGACGAGCCTCGCCGTCATCGCCGTCGTCGCCCTCTGCCAGGGCCTCGCCACGGTCGCCTTCCACACCGTCACCGGCAACCGCATCGTCACCCCCGCGATCCTCGGGTTCGAAGCCCTGTACGTCACCGTGCAGACCGGGGCCGTGTACGCCCTCGGGGTCGCAGGCATCGTCGCGCTCGACGGCGTCCCCCAGCTCCTGCTGCAGATCGGCATCATGGTCGCGCTCGCCGTCGGCCTGTTCGGCTGGCTGCTCTCCGGGCGCTTCGCGAGCCTGCACGTCATGCTGCTCATCGGCATCGTGCTCGGCACAGGCCTGCGATCCGTGTCGAGCTTCATGCAGCGGCTCCTCACCCCCTCCGAGTTCGACGTGCTCACCGCCCGGATGTTCGGCTCCGTCTCGAACGCCGATGTGTCCTACCTGCCCGTCGTCGTGCCGCTCGCACTCCTCGCCGGCGGACTGCTCCTCGCGCGGTCGCGACGCCTCGACGTGCTCGCCCTCGGACCCGCCGTCGCGACCGGGCTCGGCGTCGAGCAACGCCGCGAGACGCGCATCGTCCTCACGCTCGTCGCCGTGCTCGTCGCCGTGTCCACCGCCCTCGTCGGACCCATGACGTTCCTCGGGTTCCTCGCCGCGACCCTCGCCTACCAGGTCGCCGGAACGTTCAGCCACCGGCACGTCATGCCGGTCGCCGCCCTCACGGCTTTCGTCGTGCTGTGCGGCGCCTACGTCACCCTCAAGCACGTCTTCTACGCGCAGGGAGCCGTGTCGATCGTCGTCGAGCTGGTCGGCGGCACCGTCTTCCTCGTCGTCCTGCTCCGGAAGGGCCGCCTGTGATCACCCTCGAGAACGTCCGCAAGGACTACGCCTCCGACGTGCGGATCGGACCGCTCGACGTGACCATCCCGTCCGGCGGGATCACCGCGATGATCGGCCCCAACGGCGCGGGCAAGTCGACCCTCCTGACGATGGTTGGGCGACTGCTCGGGCTCGACGCCGGAACCGTCACGATCGCGGGCCACGACGTGACCCGCACGCCGTCGAAGAAGCTCGCCCGCGTCGTCTCGGTCCTGCGGCAGGAGAACCACTTCGTCACGCGGCTCACCGTCCGCCAGCTCGTCGGGCTCGGCAGGTTCCCGCACTCCGCCGGCAGGCTCACGGCCGACGACGAGCGCAAGGTCAGCGAGGCGATCGACTTCCTCGACCTGAGGCACCTGGAAGGACGCCACCTCGACGAGCTGTCCGGTGGGCAGCGGCAGCGCGCCTACGTCGCCATGGTCCTCGCGCAGGAGACGCCGTACGTGCTGCTCGACGAGCCGCTCAACAACCTCGATATGCAGCACGCGGTCGCGATGATGAAGCATCTGCGGGGTGCGGCGGACACGCTCGGCCGCACGGTCGTCGTCGTGCTGCACGACGTGAACTTTGCGGCGCGCTACGCCGACCACATCCTCGCGATGAAGGACGGCATCGTCGTCGAGCAGGGCGCGCCCGACGAGATCATGCGCGACGACGTGCTCACGCGGATCTTCGACACTCCCGTGACGGTGGTGCAGGGCCCGTACGGCCCGGTGATCTGCTACTGCTGACCGCCCGCCGGGCCCCACTGGACGCACCGATCGCTCGTTTGCACACCCGGAGTGTGCATCCGGGCGATCTGTCGGAAGGGGGAGCGAGGGGACTGGTCGGCGAGGACTTCGCCCGGGTCCGGCCGGACGCACCGATCGCTCGTATGCATAGGTGAGGTGTGCAAACGGGCGATCCGTCGGGAGAGGGGGGAGTGTGCATTCGGGCGATCCGTCGGGAGAGGTGGGGAATTCCGATCTGGCCGCTAAGGTGTGCGCGTGATCACGCCCTGGACCGCCGAGCAGGTCGCCGCCGTCGCGACCGACGCCGCGTCCGTCGCCGCCGCCCGCAGGCTCGCGGCGCCGCAGACGTGGGACCGGGCAGGCGTGTGCGCCGAACCAGCGGTCGTCTTCGGCGAGTGCCAGGGCTCCGGCAAGACCCCATACGTCACGGTCGTCGACCTCGCCGGCCCCGCCTGGACCTGCACGTGCCCCAGCCGCAAGCTGCCGTGCAAGCACGCGCTCGCCCTCCTGCTCCTGTGGAGCGCGGGATCGGTTCCCGACGCACCCGAACCGTCACCGGCCGCCGGCGCATGGCTCGACAAGCGCCCGGCCCGCGCCGAGAGATCCGTCCAGCGTGCGGCCGCACCGCGGCGACCTCCGTCCCCAGCGACGGTCGCCCGCCGTACCGAACGGATCACCGGCGGCGTCGACGACCTCACCGCGTGGCTCGAAGACCAGGTCGCCCGCGGAGTCGCCGCGCCCGCCCGCGACGAGATCAGACGAACCGCCGCACGACTCGTCGACGCGCAGGCACCCGGCCTCGCCGCCCGCGTCCGCGACATCCACGTCGTGACCCGCGACCCCGCGTGGCCAGGCACCCTGCTCGAGTCCTACGGCCTCCTCCACATCGTCGCCGACGCGTACCGGCGCGCCGACACGCTGCCCGGCGACCTGGGCGCCGTCGTCCGCCGTCACGTCGGCGAACCCACCCGCACCGACGACGTCCTCGCGCAGCCGCCCCTGCGCGACGTCTGGGACGTCCTCGCGATCCACACCGACGAGACGCGCCGCCCCGCCGTCCACCGCACCCACCTGCGCGGACGCACGTGCGGACGCTCGCTCGTCCTCGTCGAGGTCGGCCCGCGCACGGCGGGCGTCCAGCTCGCCCCCGGCACGAGCATCGACGCCGACCTGCACCCCCACCCAGCGGACCGGGACCGCGCCGTCCTCGGCACCGTCCACCGCCCCGCGGCCCCGATCGACGAGCCCCCGCACGCCGACCCCGCGCACGCCCTCACGCAGCTCTGGACTGCCGCCGTCACCGCTGACCCCTGGATCGAACGCCACCCGGTCGTCCTCTCCGGCGCCGACCTGCGGCGCGACAGCGACGGCGGCTGGGTCGTCGACCTCGGCGGCGACGCCGTCGCCGTCGTCGAGTCCTCGACGACCGCCGCCTACGCCGCCGTCGCAGGCGGACGCCCCGCAACGCTCGTCGGCGACTGCACGCCGCACGGTCTCGAGCTCCGCAGCATCTGGGACGGACGGAGGCTCGTCACCCCATGACGCACCTGCCCGACCTCACCGGCGCCGCGATCAGCGGATCGCCCGACGCCCTGCCGCCGACCGCCGTCGTCCAGGCCGCGCTCGCGGCCACACCTGCCGGGGCGAGCCCTGCCCGGCGACTGCTCGACGCCGCAGGAGTCGTCGGCATCGTCCGCCGTGCCCTCCTCCCGACCCAGCCGACCGCAACCCTGCCGCCAGCCCCGGACCCCGCACCGGACGTCGTCGAGCAGGTGCTCTCGCCCGACGCCGCCGTCACGCTCCGCAGCTACCTCGCCCAGCCGGACCTCCCCACCCTCCACGAATGGCTCGAGCACGTCCGCGCCGCAGGCCGCGTCACGCCGCCCGAGCTCGTGCCCGCGGTCCTCCGCGCAGCAGCCGCGACACGATGGCGAGAGGCGCGCCACGGCTACGTCGCGATCCTCGGGACGCGCGGACGCTGGTTCGCGGCGCAGCACGACGAGTGGCGCCACCTCGTGGTCGAGCTGCCGCGCGCCGACGACGGGACCGTCGACGTCGACGCGCTCGCGGACGCGCCCGCATGGCGCGACACCACACCTGATGCGCGGACCGACTGGTTCGACCTCGTGCGCGCCGCCGCCCCCGACGCCGCGCGCAGCCTCCTGCTGCGCGACGGCGCCACGATCGACCCCGCGTCGCTCACCGGATGCCTGGGCGTCCTCGGGCTCAGGCTCACGCTCGCCGACGAGCCCGTGCTCGAAGAGGCCGCCGCGCACCGGTCACGCTCCGTCGCAGAGACCGCGCGCCAGCTGCTCGAACGGCTCCCCGGGTCAGCCGCCCGCGCACGCCTCGCCGCAACCCTCGGCGACGCCGTCACGATCACCCGCGGACGGCTGCTCGGCCGCACCCAGATGACGGTCGACGACGCGCTCGCGCCCGACGCGCTCGCAGCCGCCGTCGGGGCCAACCCGCTGACCCGATGGACCGATACGGGACTCGGCCCGGCCGAGCTGATCGACCTCGCGCTCGCCGCGGGCGACCGTGGCGCACCGGTCCTCGACGGATGGCTCAGGACGACGATCGACGAGGGCAACAGCACGTGGGCCGACGCGTTCCTCGCCGCGCCGGCGGCCGGAGACCCGATGACCGTGATCGAGGTCGCGACACGCCCCGCGCTCGTCGCGTTCTGGACCCGCGTGGGCCGCGCAGCCTTCACGTCGACCGAGGGCGTCTGGCCGTTCATGAGCATGCTCGGCGAGCTCGAGGGAACCGTCCCCGTCGAGGTGACGCTCACCCTCCTCGAGCTCGCTGCTCGCAGCGCAGAGACGATCGGGGTCGACAACGTGCGCGGCGTCGTCCAGCGGCTCGCCGTGCGCAGCGAGCCGACGGTGCGCGTCCGCGACGCGTTCACCGCGGCCGCGCAGCGCATCACCGCGCCCGACGACGTCCGCACCGACCTCGAGGAGGCCTTCCGCACCGCCTCCGCAGACATCCACACCCGACTCACCCAGGCTCAGGAGCTCACGTGACCACGACCCCCGACCTGCTCCGCCCGCACGCTGAGCAGCAGTTCGCCGCGGAGCTCGCGGCCCTCGCCGCGCACGACGAGCGTCAGCGCCCACCAGCGTGGAAGCTCTCACCGCAGTCCGTCGTCACCTACCTCATGGGCGGGACTCTCCCCGACGGCACGGTCATCACCCCGAAGTACGTCGGACCGCGCCGTATCGTCGAGGTCGCCGTGGCGACGCTCGCGACCGACCGCGCCCTGCTCCTGCTCGGGCTGCCGGGAACCGCGAAGACCTGGGTCAGCGAGCACCTCGCCGCTGCGGTGTCGGGGCGGTCGACCCTCCTCGTCCAGGGGACGTCCGGAACCGCGGAGGACGCCGTCCGCTACGGCTGGAACTACGCGCGCCTCCTCGCGGAGGGCCCGAGCGAGGCCGCGCTCGTGCCGTCGCCCGTCATGACTGCGATGCGCGAGGCCGCGGTCGTCCGCATCGAGGAGCTCACCCGGATCCCGTCGGACGTCCAGGACGCTCTCATCACGATCCTCTCCGAGAAGACGCTGCCGGTCCCCGAGCTCGGGACCGAGGTGCAGGCGGCGCGCGGGTTCACGGTCATCGCGACCGCGAACGACCGCGACCGCGGGGTCAACGAGCTCTCGTCCGCGCTCCGCCGCCGCTTCAACACGGTCGTGCTCCCGCTGCCCGCGACCTTCGAGGAAGAGGTCGAGATCGTCACGCGGCGCGTCGCGCAGCTCGGCACGTCCCTCGACCTGCCCGGGCTGCCCGAGGGGCACGAGGAGATCCGACGCGTCGTCACCGTGTTCCGCGAGCTGAGGTCAGGCCGCACGCTCGACGGCCGCACGGCGGTCCGACCGCCGTCGGGCACCCTCTCGACCGCCGAGGCGATCTCGGTGCTGACGAACGGCGTCGCGCTCGCGACGCACTTCGGCGACGGGAACCTGGGCGCCGACGACGTCGCTGCAGGCATCCTCGGCGCAGTCGTCAAGGACCCCGGCGCCGACTCCGCCGTATGGAGCGAATACCTCGAGACGGTCGTGCGCGAACGTGAAGGGTGGGGGAGCTTCTACGCCGCGTGCCGCGAGGTCGCGGGATGACAGAGGTCGACGCCGCTCCCGTCACGACGCCGCGCCCCGCCGGGGTGACGACGCCGCGCGTCGACGTGCTCGGCGTCCGCCACCACGGCCCCGGGTCTGCGCGCGCGGTCGTCGCCGCGCTCGACGAGCTCCAGCCGTCCGTCGTCCTCATCGAGGGGCCCGCGGACGCCGACCCGCTCACGGTGCACGTGCCCGCGCTCGAGCCGCCCGTTGCGCTCCTCGGGACCGTCGACGACGACCCCGCGCAGGCGTCCTTCTGGCCGTTCGCCGCGTTCTCGCCCGAGTGGCAGGCGCTGCGCTGGGCGGCTGCCCACGACGTGCCCGTGCGCTTCATCGACCTGCCGGCAGGAACCGTCGCGGCGCTCGCCGCGGCGCGGCGTGCGGCCGCCGAGGAGGCGCGCGACGAGGCGGCTCACGCTCACGACGGCGCAGCTGCCGACGCGCTCGACCGCGACGCGGCGGACCCCGCCAGTCCCGACGTCGACGCCCGCGACGTCGTCGACCCCCTGCATCCCGCTGCGGTCCGCGACGACCCCCTGGGCGCGCTCGCCGCGGCCGCGGGGCACGACGACGCCGAACGCTGGTGGGAGGACGTCGTCGAGCAACGTGCCGGCGGACTCGAGACCTTCGCCGCCGTCGCCGAAGCCATGACCGAGCTCCGCGCGAGCGCCCTCGACGGGCTCCCGCCCGACGAGCACGAAGAGCTCCGCGAGGCGTTCATGCGCCAGCAGGTGCGAGCCGCGCTGCGCGAAGGCAACGAGCGCGTCGCCGTCGTCTGCGGCGCATGGCACGCCCCGGCGCTCACCCTCCCGCTGCCGCCCGCGGCACCCGACGCGCGCCGTCTCCGCGGCCTGCCCCGCACCCGCACGACGCTCACCTGGGTGCCGTGGACGACGTCCCGCCTCGCCCGCGGCTCAGGCTACGGCGCGGGCGTCACCGCCCCCGGCTGGTACGGGCACCTGTTCGAGGTCGCCGACGACGTCGTCGCCCGCTGGTTCGTCGCCGTCGGCGCCGCGCTGCGCAACCGCGACCTCCCCGTCTCGAGCGCGCACCTCATCGAGGCGACGCGGCTGACCGAGGCGCTGGCAGCGGTGCGCGGCCATCGCTCGCCGGCCCTCGACGACGTCGTCGACGCCACCCGCGCGGTCCTGTGCGGATGCGACGCAGGGCTGACCGAGTGGGTGACGCGCGAGCTCGTCGTCGGCAGCGGCATCGGGGCCGTGCCCGACGACGTCCCCGCCCTCCCCATCGTCGTGAACCTGCGCGCCACCGCACGCAGGCTGCGCCTCAAGCTCGAGGACGCCCCGCGGGACCTCGACCTCGACCTGCGCACCGACGGCGGCCTCGCGCGTTCCCACCTGTTCCACCGCCTCGACCTGCTCGACGTCCCGTGGGCCGTGCCCCGGGGGAGCACCGTCAGGTCGATCGGCACGTTCCGGGAGAGCTGGACCCTGCGATGGCATCCCGAGCTGTCGGTCGCGCTCGCCGAGGCCGCGCTGCACGGCACGACGGTCGAAGCCGCCGCCACGTCCGCCGCCCGCGCCGCCGCGCGCAGCGCCGACCTGCCCGCCCTGACCCGACTCGTCGAGACGACGCTCGTCGCCGACCTGCCCGACGCGCTCGCGGACGTCCTCGCCCGCGTCGACGAGCGTGCCGCGCACGACGGCGACGTCGAACAGCTGCTCGACGCCGTCACACCCGTCGTACGCGCGTTCCGGTACTCCGACGTGCGCGGCACCTCGACCGCGCACCTCGCACGTGTCGCCGAGACGCTCCTCGTGCGGGCCTGCGCAGGGCTCGTCCGAGCCGCGCTCGGCCGAGACGACGACACCGCGGCCGAGCTCGCGCACCGCGTCGCTTCCGCCGACGGCGCCGTGACGCTGCTCGGGCACGCGCCCACCGCGGACGTGTGGACACGCACCCTGCACGCCCTCGCCACGCACGACAGCCTGCCCGGCATCCTGCGCGGCCGCGCGACACGCCTCCTGCACGACGCCGGTCACCTCACCGCCGCCCAGACCGGGGCGCTGCTCAGCGTGAGCCTCTCCGTCGGCACACCGACCCCCGCACAGGCCGGGTGGGTCGAGGGGTTCCTCGCGGGCGGCGGGCTCGTCGTCGCGCACGACGCGACGTTGCTCGGGCTGCTCGACGAGTGGGTCGCGACGATCCCCGGCGAACGCTTCATGGACGTGCTGCCCGTCCTGCGGCGCACCTTCGGGGCGATGCCGCCGGCCGAGCGCCGCGCCGTCGGCGACGCGGTCGCGCGGCTCGCAGACCGACGCGGCCCCGGGCCGGAGCGCGTCACGGCCGCCGGGGAAGGCGACGGCATCGCGACCACCGATCCCCGCGTCGCCGGACCGCTCGCGACCGCGCTCACGCTCCTCGGAGGTGCACGATGACCAGCCCGCCCACCGACCGGCCGGCCGCGCGCGTCGCCGAGGACGAGCTCGCACGCCGGTGGCGCCTCACCCTCGGCCAGGACGGCGGGGGTGACGCCCGGCTCACGGCAGACGACACCCGGGTCGACGGCGCGCTCGCGGCGGTCTACGACACCAAGCCCGAGGGCGGTCCTCGCACCGCCGGTCTCGGGGGCGGAACGCCCGCGGTCGTGCGCTGGCTCGGTGACATCCGCACGTACTTCCCGACGAGCGTCGTCGAGGTCGTCCAGCGCGACGCCGTCGACCGGCTCGGGCTGCGTCGGCTCCTGCTCGAGCCCGAGCTGCTCGCAAGCGTGCAACCCGACGTGTCCCTCGTGTCGACCCTCGTGTCGCTCGGCTCTGCGATGCCAGAGGCGACCCGTTCGACCGCGCGTCGCGTCGTCGCGCAGGTCGTCGAAGAGATCGAGCGGCGCATCGCCGTCGCGACGACCTCCGCGGTCCACGGTGCCCTGCGGCGTGAACGCACGCACCGGCCGCGGCTCAAGGACGTCGACTGGCCCGCGACGATCCGCGCGAACCTGCGGCACTACCTGCCCGAGCACCGCACGATCGTGCCCGAACGGCTCGTGGGCAGCGCCCGGCACGGACGGGCGGTCGTGCGGGACGTGATCCTCGCGGTCGACCAGTCGGGGTCGATGGCGCAGTCGGTCGTGTACTCGGCGGTGTTCGGCGCGGTCCTCGCGAGCATGCGGTCCGTGAAGACGTCGTTCGTCGTGTTCGACACGGAGGTCGTGGACCTGACACCCGAGCTCGTCGACCCGGTCGAGGTGCTGTTCGGCACCCAGCTCGGCGGTGGGACGGACATCGACCGGGCCGTCGCCTACTGCTCCGGCCTGGTCGAGCGCCCCGCGGACACGGTGATGTTCCTGGTCACCGACCTGTATGAGGGAGGGGACGAGGAGTCGCTCGTGCGACGGGTCGCGGCCTTGCGGGCCTCGGGCGTCCTGGTGGTCGTGCTGCTCGCGCTGTCCGACGACGGCGCGCCCTCGTACGACCAGGGCCTCGCGGGGCGTCTTGCCGCCCTCGGGGTTGCGGCGTTCGCGTGCACCCCGGACACGTTCCCCGAACTGCTCGCGCTCGCCCTGTCCGCGCGCGACGTCAGCGGATGGAGCCCGCCGGCTTGAGGGGTGCGAGGTGGCTCGCCGTCGGGCCCTGTCGCCTCGCTGGCGCAGCCCGCGCCCAGACCGACCGATCGCCCGTTTGCACACGTGAGGTGTGCATTCGGGCGATCGGTCGGAGGGGGGTGGCCGGGATTCGGCCACCGATAGCCCGGATGCATGCTCGGGCTGTGCAAACGGGCGATCCGTCGGGGGGAGGAGGAGTGCGCTGCCCGGACCGGGCGATCCGTCGGGGGGCTCAGGGACGCTCATGTCCGAATCCCGCCAGACACCGCACGCGCGAGGTGCTGGAATGAGGGCATGACCTCGCCGCCGCTCCTCAGCACCGCCCCCGCGCAGACCGCGCACGCAGGCGCTCGCGGCCGCACCCACAGGGCGGTGAGCGGCGCGGACGGACCGACGCACCCCCTGTTCGCCGAGCGATACCGCGCGATCGACGCGCGCGACGCCCGCTTCGACGGACAGTTCTTCACCGCCGTCTCCTCGACCGGAGTCTACTGCCGGCCGTCCTGCCCGGCGCGCACCCCCAAGCCGGAGAACGTCACGTTCTACCTCACGTCCGCCGCCGCCCAGGAGGCCGGCTACCGGGCGTGCAAGCGCTGCCTCCCCGAGGCGACCCCCGGAACCCCCGAGTGGGACCTGCGCCGCGACCTCGCCGCCCGCGCCATGCGGCTCGTGACCGACGGCGTCGTCGACCGTGAGGGCGTGGACGGCCTCGCTACCCGACTGGGGTACTCCGTGCGCCACGTCCACCGTGTCCTCGTCGCGGAGCTCGGCGCAGGACCGTTGCCGCTCGCCCGGGCACGCCGCGCACAGTCCGCGCGCGCCCTGCTCGTCGGGAGCGACCTGCCGGTCGCGCAGGTCGCGTTCGCCGCGGGCTTCGGTTCCGTCCGCCAGCTCAACGACACCGTCCGCGCGGTGTTCGCCGCGAGCCCCAGCGAGCTGCGCGGCCAGCTCCGCGGGCGTGCAGCGACCCGCCCCGACGCACCGCTGGGCTCCGACGCCCACGTCAACCTCGACGTCGAGCTGCCGGTCCGCCACCCGTTCGACGCCGCAGGCGTCTTCCGCTTCCTCGCGGCCCGCGCCGTCGCGGGCGTCGAGACCGCGGACCTCACGGACCCCGATCGTCTCCGGTACGCACGCACCCTCGCCCTGCCCGGCGGCCCGGCCGCCGTCGAGATCGTCGCGACCCGCGGCGATACCCGCGGCGACGCCGTCTGGCGCGTGACCGCGCACCTCGAGCTGCGCACGCTGGCCGACGTCGCCCCCGCCGTCGCGCGCATCCGGCGCATGCTGGACCTCGACGCCGACCCCGTCGCGGTCGACGCCGCGCTCGCGACCGACCCGGCGCTCGGCCCGCTCGTCGCACGGACCCCCGGCATCCGGGTGCCCGGCGCTCCCGACCCGCACGAGCTCGTCGTGCGGGCGATCGTCGGGCAGCAGATCTCCGTCGCCGCTGCGCGCACCCACCTGAGCCGTCTCGCCGCGCACGCGGGCACGCCGTGCCCGTCCGCGATCCCCGGGCTCACGCACCTCTTCCCGACCGCGGAGCAGATCGTCGCGCACGTCCCCGAGCCAGCCGTCGACGAGCCGCCCGACCCGGACCGGCCCCTGCGCCTCCCCGCGCAGGCCGTGCGCGCCGTTCTCGCGACCGCCCGCGCGCTCGCCGACGGCGAGCTCGACGTCCACGTCGGCGCGGACGCCGACTCGATGCGCGCCGCGCTGCTCGTGCGCCCGCGCATCGGCGAGTGGACCGCCTCCTACATCGTCATGCGCGTCCTCGGCGACCCCGACGTGTGGCTGCCGGGCGACGTCGCGCTCGTCGCGGGCGCGCGGAGCGTCGGACTGCTCGACCCGGACCTGGGCAAGGCGGCGAGCCATCGCACCCTCGCGGCGCACAGCACCGGCTGGGCGCCCTGGCGCTCGTATGTCGTCATGCACCTCTGGCAGGCCGCGACCGCGGCCGCACCTCGGAAGGACCACCCATGACCCCGTCCACCACCGCGACCCTCGACACCCCCGACGGCCGGTTCGCCGTGGTCGTGCGCGACGGCGTCGTCCTCGCCTCCGGCTGGACCGACCATGCGGGCGACCTCGTCGCGCTCGTGCACCCGACCCTGCGACCGCACGACGACCTTGACGAGGTCGACGCGCAGGACGAGCGTGTCCGCGCCGCGGTCGACGCCGTCACCGCCTACTACGACGGCGACCTCACCGCCCCGGGCGCGGTTCCCGTGCAGCAGGTGTCGGGCGAGTTCCGGATGCGTGCGTGGGACGCGCTGCGCCTCGTCCCCGCGGGTGAGCGCGTCACGTACGCGCAGTACGCGCAGCGGGCCGGAAGCCCGCTCGCGGTGCGCGCCGCCGCCGGCGCGTGCGCGATGAACGCCGCCGCACTGTTCGTCCCCTGCCACCGCATCGTGCGGACCGACGGCGGTCTCGGCGGGTTCCGGTACGGGCTGCCGGTCAAGCGCAGCCTCCTCGAGCGGGAAGCGACACCCGCCGACGGGCTGTTCTGACGGGACGCCGTCCGGCACGCAGGCGTGACCACCGATCGCTCTCGCCGGGCGGCGGTTGGGCGGTGCCCGGACGCGCGGTAGTGTCGAGCGGCACGAAGGAGGCCTGACCGTTGGCACGCATCACGATCGCGGACATCGCGCGCCACGCAGGCGTGTCGACGGGCGCTGTGTCGTATGCGCTCAACGACCGCCCCGGGGTGTCTGACGAGACCCGGGCGCGGATCCTCAAGATCGCCGCAGACCTGGGTTGGGCGCCCAGCTCGGCTGCTCGTTCACTCTCGGGGGCGCGTTCCGAGACGATCGGGCTCGTCCTCGCGCGGGATCCGGCCACGCTCGGCTTCGAGTCCTTCTACATGCAGTTCATCGCGGGCATCGAGTCCGAGCTCGCGGCGCGGTCGTACGGCCTGCTCCTCCAGGTGGTCCCCGATCTCGACGCGGAGCTGCGCGCCTACCGCAAGTGGCGGGCCGCGCGCCGGGTCGACGGCGTCGTGACCGTGGACCTCCGCCTCGACGACCCGCGCGTGGCCTGGCTGTCCGAGCCGGAAACGATCCCGGCCGTCGTCGTGGGCGACCCGGCGCTCGCCGGCGACCTCACGAACGTGTGGACCGACGACGCCTCGGCCATGCGCGAGTCGGTCCGCTACCTGCACGCCGTGGGTCACCGGCGCATCGCGCGCGTCGCGGGGGTCACGAGCTTCGGGCACACGCACATCCGCGACGAGGCGTTCCGCGAGGAGGTGGCGCGGCTCGGCGTGCACGGGGAGATCGGGCGGACCGACTACACGGCCGACCAGGGGGCGAGCGCCACGCGCACGCTCCTCACGGGACCGGAACGGCCGACGGCGATCATCTACGACAACGACGTCATGGCCCTCGCGGGTCTCGGCGTGGCGAGCGAGCTCGGCGTCCGTGTGCCGTCGGACCTGTCGATCATCGCCTGGGACGACTCCCCGCTCTGCCAGGCGACGTACCCCCGGCTG
>Ga0308158_10003506_pt1 | contig 13790 bp, 17 predicted proteins | sample PhyBR2_FD_201038 | JGI IMG/M metagenome (GOLD analysis project Ga0308158, IMG submission 201038) | Phyllosphere microbial communities from UC Gill Tract Community Farm, Albany, California, United States - DLSLB.R2 | ecosystem: Host-associated > Plants > Phyllosphere > Unclassified | place: USA... | reverse complement strand
TGATCTCGGTGCTCGTATGTGGCTGGCAAAGATGGTCCGGTTTTGCCGGATTTTCGCCTGTCGACCGGATACGAGCCTTGAGGATGCCCGGAATGCCGCTTGCCCATTCTTATCGGGAGCAAGGCCCAGTTATGGTCACGTACGAGCGATAATGTCTAAAAGAAAAAGACATTTGATACGCCCAAAATACAGAACTCCCGCGAAGAACCCGCGCGAAAGTTCTGTATTTGACAAGCTTTTGGCGGGTTGCTCAGATAGCGATCTCGCCCTCGTCACTACCGTCCCAGTAACGAATTGCCTTTGCGTCGACATGGATCATAACAACGCCGGGTGTGTCGATGCCCTGAGGAAAATACCGATCGAGATCCTTGGTCCAGTGATCGGCGAACGCGGCTTTGTCCTCGATTAGCGCAGCGGCGCCTTCGACAGCTACAAACAGTGGGGGACCGCCGAGCATACCGACGGCGCCGGTATAGCTAAGCGTGACGTGAGGATCGGCGCGCAGGTCAGCAATCTTCCGTGAGTTATTGTAGGAAAAAAAGTAACTGTCACCTTGATATTCGACATCGCCATTGTTGCTCATCGGGCGGGCCGTCATCGTTCCATTGGATGAGCGAGTGGCCATCATTGTGAAGTCCAACTTTGCCATCTTTTTTGACAGTTCGGCTAGGCTGAGGACCGACATGGTATTGCTCCTTCAAAGTGGGGCCATGACATTTGCCCGCGCGGTTAGAACGAACGTAGTGACGTGTGGGCTGCGTCAGATGACGTGCGTATCCTATTCATGCTGAGACGCTTTCCGAAAACGCGGCGCTGGCTCGAACTCAAGTCTTCCGCCCTGCAGACTGCCTGAACGATGACCCACGCCCATGGTCACCTATATGAGAAACCCAGTCGCAATCACGATTGTGCGACAAACAGGTGTTTTGCGGCACTCGAGTCTGCCTCCGACGCTATGCGTATATCTGGGGCCGTTCTATGTACGATCCCGTCTTACGATCGTGCGCCCGCGGCGCCGGTCAGTGTCACGTAATGCCGACCAACGATCACCGCCTGCGTTCAATCTCCGACAGCATGTCGAGAAACGCGGTGACGCGCGCCGGCCGGTAGGGGGTATCGGGCATGACCGCGTAGATCCCGCCGCTATCCAGATGCCAATCAGGCAGCAGCCGGACGAGCCGGCCGCTTGCCAGATCGTCGGCGACGGCGAAATCGGGAAGAACCGCGATACCGCCACCGTTCCTCACCGCCTGCAGCACGCCGAGCGTCGCGCTGATCGCGAGCGTCGCCGCAAACTGCAGCGATTGCTGACGCCCGTCCTGGGTGCGGAAAGTCCAGCCCAGCGGATCGCGCAAGTTGCTGTTAGCGACGAAGGCTAGCCCCGCGACCTGCTCAGGCGTGAGGTCGCGTGCGAGATGCCCGGCAAATTCAGGGCTCGCGACGAGCAACTGGTCGAAGGCCCCAATGCGCCTCGATCGTAGCGCGCTGTCGACCAGCCAGCCCACTCGAATTGCCAGTTCAATGTCGCTCCCGATCGGATCTAACGTTGCGTCACCGATGACAAAATCGACAGTACAGCCCGGATAGCGCTGCTGGAACGCGGCGATGACAGGAACGACCACGGCGATCCCGTAGTCAAACGGTGCGGTCAGCCGCAGTTTTCCCGTCGGCGCGCGGTCGCTGCTCTCGAGCCCATCGAACGCCGCCTGCGCCTCCGCCAGCACGCGCGCGCTCCGTTCATAGAAGGCGCGCCCTTCCTCAGTCGGGCGGACGCTGCGTGTCGTGCGTACAAGCAAAGTAGTTTCGAATGCGCGTTCAAGCGCGGCGACCTGCTGGCTAACGACAGCCTTGGTGATTCCCAGGCGCTCCGCCGCGGCGGTGAACGAGCCGGTTTCGACCACTTCCGCAAAATACGCGAGCCGCTTCAGATTGTTGATGCCGCGGTTTGATCCGGAGCGAACATTGTGTGGCAAAGACATACGATCTGATTAGATCTTCGTTCTACACATCGCAATCGACGGGGCGCATATTCCGGTCATCCTGGAGTCGATGACGATGACGACGCGCTTTCTCTACATCTACGATCCACTGTGCGGCTGGTGCTACGGTGCCTCCGCCGGAATCGCTACGCTCGCAGCCCAGGGGGACCTGACCGTCGAGCCGATGCCCCGCGGATTGTTCGCGGGCAAAGGCGCCCGCACTCTCGACGGCGCGATGAGCGATCACATCATGGCGAGCGACCAGCGGATCGCGACTGTCACTGGTGCGGTCTTTGGCGCGTCCTATCACGAACGGATCGCCGGCAGCGCCAGCCTGACGCTCGACAGTGGACCCGCAACGCTGGCGCTGAGCGCGGTTGCGCGAACCGCGCCGATGCGCGAACTCGAAGCACTCGGGATCATCCAGCGCGCCCGCTATGTCGACGGACGCGACATCACCGATGCGTTCGTGCTGATAGATCTGCTTGTCTCCGCCGGCCTCGATGCCGCAGCGGTCACGCTTGCCAATCCCGCGCCTGGCCTGCGCGAGGAGAACCGGTCCCGGCTGGAGCAGGCGCAGACAGTGATGCGGCGCTTCGGAGTGAGTGGCGTACCAGCGCTGTTCCGGATCGATGGCGACCGGATATCACCGATCGACGCGGCCATCTTATACCATAACCCGCTCTCGCTCGTTCGTTCACAGGGTGTCGCGTGACCGTGCGCAAATCCAACCAGCCAGTATTCACCATGCCTAACCGGAGACAGATGATGACGATGATCGCAGGCGGCGCAGCCGTATCGATATTGGGTCAAGGCGAAGCGCTCGCTGCCGGCAAGGCGCTTCAGTGGAAGGCATTCCCAGCCGGCGAGCCTGGATTCTTCCGTGCGCCGGTACTGGTCTGGGGCGCGACCGAGGCGGTCCTGATCGATGGCGGCTTCACGCTTCCCGACGGCCGGGCGCTGGTCGAGGCGATCAAGGCGACCGGTCGCACGCTTACCACCATCTATGTCAGCCAGAGCGATCCCGACTATTACTTCAGCCTGAGCCCGATCAAGGATGCCTTCCCCGACGTTCGTGTGCTGGCCGCGCCCGAGACGATCGCAGCGATCACGGCGAACGTCGACAAGAAGCTCGCGACCTGGAGTCCGCAGCTCGGCGACAATGGTCCCAAAACGCTGGCCGATATCGTCATGCCGAGCGCGTTCTCGGATACCCAGCTACTGGTCGACGGGCAGGCGATCGAGATCGTCGCTGCGAGCAGCCTCGCCAACCGTCGCTATCTCTGGGTGCCGTCGCTGTCGGCAATCTTCGGCGGGGTGCTGGTGTTCTCGGGCGTCCATGTCTGGACCGCGGACACCGCCGGTGCCGAGGCGCGGGCGGCATGGATCGCTCAGCTCGACGCGATGCTGGCGCGCAAGCCCGATGTGGTCGTGCCTGGCCACATGACCCCGTCGGCACCGCTTGGCCAAGCCGCAATCATCTATACCCGCGACTATCTGCGGGCGTTCGAGGAGGAGATCGCCAAGAAGCCGGACAGCGCTGCGCTCATCGCGGCGATGACCGCGCGCTATCCCGACGCGGGGATGGGCGTGGCGTTGCAGGTCGGCGCGAAGGTCGCGACCGGCGAAATGAAGTGGGGCTGAGCATGCAAAGCAACACCGACATCATTCGCGCCACCTATGAAGGCACGTCGGCGGAAAACGGCGCGCATCTGAAGGCCGCGCTCGCGCCGGACGCGACATGGACCGAGGCAGCGGGATTCCCCTATGCAGGCACCTATGTCGGCTATGACGCCATCGTCGAGAACGTCTTCCAGCGGCTCGGCACCGAATGGGAGGGGTATACCGCCAAGGTCCACACCTATCTCGCCGAGGGCGACCGCGTCGCCGCGTTCGGGATCTATTCAGGCACCTACCGTGCGACCGGCAAGGCGGTGTCCGCGACTTTCGCGCATCTCTATCGGTTGGAGGACGGCAAGATCGTCACGATGGAGCAATATGTCGACAGCGCGACGGTGATGGCTGCTCTGGACGGCGACAACAGCTGACATGCATCTTCGACGATGGCTTTGCCGCGGTATCTCGACGATAGACCGGGGCACCGAGGCAACGCCGACCGTTCGATTTTCTCGAACCTGATCGTCGAAACTATTCGGCTGTGTCCAAGCCGCAGTTGGGCCGATAGCGACTTCCAAGGCGGCGCTGCAATCGGGCGCTCCGGGAGTGCATCATGGCCTATCTCGATCTCGAACTGAACCTTCCCCGCGGCGCGCTCGAGCAGGCCCAGACGCGTGCCACGCCACGACACGATCCGGTTTCACGGCTGAGCATGCTGGAGCGTCAGGTTATCCAGCTTGCACGTACCGATGGCCGGTGGAGCCTGGCCGGTTCAGGTCGGTTTCAGTCGGTGCTGGCGACAGTGTTAGGGCTTGAGCGTCCGAACCCCCTCGCAGATCCACGGCTTGAGGCGTTGCGCCGCTATGCGGTCACGCTTCGTCTAAGCGCCGGCAGGCTGTCGCGCGCGGACGACGATCGACTGATCGCGTTCGGTTTCTCCTCGGCAGCGATCACTGATATTCGCCGATTGGTACTCGACACCGTGCAGTCGGTGGCGTGATGCGAACCGCCCTCACACGCGCCAAGCCGGACTTCGTCACTTTGACGGCGGTCGTTGTACAGCTTGCGGTCGTCATAGGTGCCGCCCTGCTGCTCTATACAGAACTGGTTCGTAAGCTCGACGATCCGATGATCTCTGTCGTCCTGACGCTAACGGCATTGCTCACGTTCGTAGCCCTCGTCACCTCGAATGTACGCAGGCGTCCCTGAACCGACCAATCACAGCTGCCCCCGCAAGCGCTCGATAAGCCAGGCAGCAGCGGGGCCTGGCGGCGTATCGCTCCGATGGATCGCGTGCATCTGATATTCCCCGCCCGGCGCATCCGGCATGTCGAGCAGAACGAGCCGCCCAGTGTCGAGATCATCCCGGATCATCGCTTCGGGCATGTAGCCCCAGCCGATCCCCGCCTTCATCAGCATGTGCTTCGATCCGAGATCGGCGAGTCGCCAGGTCTGGCTGCTCATTACCGCAAAATCGCGCCCCTGCGTTAGCGGCGAGCGATCGGTCAGCACCAGCTGGATATGCGCGCGCCCGGCGCCTGGTGCGTTGCGTCCCGCCAGCACCAGCGGATGCGTAGGGGCTGCGGCCGGCAACAGGCGGATGCTGCCGATCGCGATCCGCTCGATCCCGTCCACCGTGTCGAGCGGGCCACTGACGCCCAGCGTTGCCCGGCCGTCGCGCACCTGCTGCGTCACCGCGCCCAGCGTCTCAACCGACAGATGCAACGAAACCGTCGGAAAGGTCGCGAAGAACGCGGTCAGCGCATCGACGACCCGCGCCTCGGGCAGGAATGTGTCGAGCACCACGTGCAGTTCGGACTCGAGCCCCTGCAACACCCCCTTGGTCTTGGCCCGCAAGGAATCGATGCTGCTGGCGACCAGCCGCGCTTCGCCCAGCACCATCCGGCCCGCTTCGGTCAGTTGCGGCTTGCGCGTCGTCTCCCGATCGAACAGCCGGACACCCAGTTGCGCCTCCAAATTGGCGATCGTGTAGCTGATCACAGAGGTCGCACGGTTCAGCGCGCGCGCGGCGCCTGCGAAACTGCCGGCTTCGACAACGGTCACGAGAACGCGGAGCTGGTCGAGTGTCGGCGTGCCGGGTTCCGAAATAATGATGCCTTTCCGTCTGCGGCGTGGATCGATGCATAGGATGATCACGCAGACGCGCCAACCGGCCTTGTCGAGATTATCGAACGTAGCGATCGAAACTTAGTCGGTTTCGCTAAAAGTTGCGTGTCCGTATCTGGGTCTCACGACGCAAACAGGCGTCTCGGACACGACCATGAAAAACCAGCGCTCCGATACCCACCCCCTGACGAACACCGAATGGTCGACCGTCGCCGAGGCGCTCTCGACGGTCGAGAACGACGGTGCCGAACTGGTATCGCGTTTGATGCGCCGGGTCCGCGTTGCGCTGACTGGCACCGCGCCGACACTGCCGCAGGTCGATCCGCGCACCGCCGCGATCCGCGCCTTTGTCAGCGACACTCGGCGCTTCGGTCGACCGGCAGACGCCGCGGGCTCGGCGCTGCTCGGTCACGGTTTCAATGCGAACCAGGTCGCGGCCCTCGCAGCGCTGTCGATCCACTGATCCCCCTTCTTCGGAGACCTGCCGTGACGCTTCAGTCCCATACCGGCCCGGTCGAACAGACCATCCTGCCCGCAACCCGCGATCTCGGCGATTTCTCGGTGCGCCGCGCACTGCCCTCGGCCAAGCGGCGGATGGTCGGGCCGTTCGTGTTTCTCGACAGCTTCGGTCCGGTCGTGCTCCGTCCCGGCCAGGGTGCCGACACCCGTCCGCACCCGCATATCGGGCTCAGCACGCTCACCTATCTGATCGAGGGCGAGAGCGAGCACCGCGACAGCGCGGGCTACGTCCAGACGATCCGGCCGGGCGAAGTGAACCTGATGACCGCCGGTCGCGGCATCGTCCATTCCGAACGCAGCGGTGTCGAGAGCCGTGCGCGCACCGAGACGATGTTCGGCTTCCAAGCGTGGCTCGGGCTGCCAAGGGCGTTGGAGGAAACCGATCCCGGCTTCCAGCATGTCGCGGCAGGCGACGTGCCGGTGATCGCCGATCACGGCATCGAAGTTCGCCTGCTCGCGGGCCGCTTCGGCGGACGGCAGTCGCCGACCAACATCTTCTCCGAGACGCTCTATGCCGATGTCGTGCTGGCGGACGGGATGTGCTTTCCGATCAAAAGCGCGCATATCGAGCGCGCGGTCTATGTCGTCGGCGGATTGATCGAGGTCGAGGGCCAGACCGGTCGTTTCGGCAAGGACGAACTGGTCGTGTTCCGTCCCGATACCGAGATCGTCGTCCGCGCGGTCGGCCCGACGCGGCTGATGGTGCTGGGCGGCGAACCGCTCGACGGCCCGCGCCACATCTTCTGGAATTTCGTGTCGAGCCGCCAGGAGCGCATCGACCAGGCCGCTGCCGACTGGCGCGAACGACGCTTTCCCGGCGTGCCCGGCGACGACGTCGAATTCATCCCGTTGCCCGAGACGCCCCCCCGTCTCGCAGCCTGATCACTTCCTTCCCCAACCAGAAAGACCCAGGACATGAAGCTTCTCCATATCGATTCTAGCATTCTCGGCGATCATTCCGTCAGCCGCATGCTGTCCGCCGAGGCGGTCGCGCGCCTCGTATCTGATAGCGACGACGTCGTCGTCACGTACCGCGATCTTGCCGCCGACCCGATTCAGCATCTGTCGGGCGCGTATCTCGGCGCGCTCCAGAATGCGGATGCGCAGCACAGCGAGGCGATGCGCGCCGATCTCGCGACCGGTGCCGCTGTGCTCGAGGAATTCCTCGCCGCCGACACGATCGTCATCGGCGTCGCCTTCTACAACTTCACCGTGCCATCGCAGCTCAAGGCGTGGATCGACCGGATTCTCGTTGCCGGTCAGACCTTCCGCTACACCTCGGAAGGCAAGCTCGAAGGGCTCGCAGGCGGCAAGCGCGTGATCCTGACGGTCGCTCGCGGCGGGTTCTATGGTCCCAACTCGCCACTCGCCGGTATAGAGCACGCGGAAACCTATATGCGCGCCGCGCTCGGTTTCGTTGGCATCCACGATCCCGAAGTCGTCATCGCCGAGGGCATCGCGACCGGTCCCGACGCGCGCACTACCGCGATCGAAACCGCAAAGACGCGCATCGCCACGTTGACGGCGTGATTCATAGTACCGGGCTGGCGATGCGCGTCGGCCCGGTTCACGATCGGTCCGGCAGGCGCGGATCCGCACAATACTCACGGAGAACACCCATGGAAATCGGCATCGACAGTTTTGCCGCCACGTCCGCGTTGCTCGGCGGGGAGAACCCGGCCAGCGATTCCGATCGGATGGCGTTCCTGCTCGACGAGATCGAGGCTGCCGATCGTGCCGGGCTCGACGTGTTCGGGATTGGCGAGCATCACCGCAGCGACTATCTCGACAGCGCGCCATCAGTGATCCTGGCGGCAGCGGCCGCACGCACCAAGACCATCCGACTCACCAGCGCCGTATCCGTTCTGAGCGCGGCCGACCCGGTGCGCGTCTTCCAGGAATTCGCGACGCTTGACCTGATCTCGCGCGGCCGGGCCGAGATTGTCGTCGGTCGCGGTTCGTCGGTGGAGGCGTATCCGCTGTTCGGCTTCGACCTCGTGGATTACGACGCACTGTTCGCCGAGAAGCTCGATCTGCTGCTCAAGGTTCGCGACAACGCGCATGTCGAATGGTCAGGCCGCTTCCGCGCGCCCTTGCGGGGCCAGGGCGTGTATCCGCGTCCGCAGCAGGCGTCGCTGCCGATCTGGCTCGGCGTTGGAGGCACCCCGCAGTCGTTCGTTCGCGCGGGAACGCTGGGCTTGCCGCTCATGGTCGCGATCATTGGTGGCGAAATCGCCCGGTTCCGCCCCCTGATCGACCTGTACCGCCAGGCGGGTGCGAAGGCCGGGCACGCGGCCGACACGCTGAAAGTCGGGATCCACGCGATGGGTTTCGTCGCCGATACGACGCGCGAGGCGCAGGACCGGTTCTTTCCCGGCTGGCAGCAGATGTTCACCAAGATCGGCCGCGAGCGTGGCTGGCCGCCTGCGACGCGTGCGCAGTTCGACCAGCTCGTCTCGCCGAGCGGTGCGTTTCTGGTCGGCGATCCGGAGACCGTCGCCGCCAAGATCCTGCGCGCCGACCGTGACATCGGCGGGATCGACCGCCTCACCTTCCAGATGAGTTCGGCCGCGCACGACCAGCCCGCCATGCTCCACTCGATCGAACTGCTCGGGCGAGAAGTGCGGTCGCGCGTCAACGCCGATCCAGCGTGAAGAGACAGCGAGGAGCCGACCGTCATTCCTGTGAACGGCGCCACGATCTGAAGAGACGTGGCGCCGTTGCTCAGCTTTGCGTTCAGGCAGCCCTGACAGCGTGATCCAAAAACGCAGCGGCGTTTTCGATCGCCTCGCGACCTTCCGCCAACTCGGCGTGGAACATATGCCAGACGTGGAACATACCCGGCCACACTTCGAGCGAAACACGAACCCGGTTCTCACCGAGATGTGCCGCGAGGCGGATGGCGTCGCTCAGCATCAGTTCGCCTTCGCCGATCTGCACCATGATCGTTGGCAGGCCACGAACATCCGCGAAGACCGGCGAGGCTTCGGGACTGTTCGGCAGCGCGTCGCCCAGGAAGGTCCGAGCCATGAGGTCGAGGCCCGCCTTGGTGTTCAGCTTGTCCAGTCCCTCACGATTGAACATCGAGGCACCGGTGTGTTCCAGGTTCGCCCAGGGCGAGAGCGCGGCCCCACCGGCCGGTAGTGGCACGCCGGCGTTACGCGCCATGACCATTACGGACACGACCATAGCACCGCCAGCAGAGTCCCCGGCGAACGTCACCGACTTCGGGTTCTGCCCCTGATCGATCAACCAGCGATATGCTGCAAACGTATCTTCGATCGGAACGGGAAATGCATGCTCAGGCGCCAGTCGGTAATCCGGCAGATAGACGCGCGCCTTCATCGCCTTTGCGAATGCCGCTGCCAGCCCGTGATAGCCGCCGGGTCCGCCGACGATGTACGCCCCACCATGGATGTAGAAGAGCACTCGGTCGCCCTCTACGTCTTCCGGGGTAACGAGCGTCCCAGGAACACCGCCCATGTCGATCTGCTCGATACGCACGTCGGCAGGCGTCGGGTGCTCGGCCATCTTGCGGACGTAGGATTGGCGAATTTCATCGATCGTCACATCGGTGTTCTCGCCCAGGATGACGGGGCCGAGATGCTGCAGGCTTTCAGCCCATTGGTTCAGGCGATGCGTCACGATGTCGTTGAAGGCCATTTCATTTGCTCCTGATGTCGGTAAACTGCTCAGGTCATCAATATAGTCCGTTGATTGGCGATCGGACGTCTACACTGTGGAGGAGCGGAAGCGTCTCATGGCGCCAGGCAACATCAATGACATCGTCGCCTTTGTTGCGGCAGCCGAAGCGGGAAGCTTCGTAGGAGCAGCCCGCGTGCGTTCGATGACGCGGTCGGGTATCGCCAAGAGCGTTGCGCGCCTGGAGGATCGGTTGGGCGTGCGGCTGTTCCACCGGACGACGCGCAGCCTTGGGCTGACCGATGACGGTCGCATCTTCCTCGAACGCTGCACGCAGATCCTGACCGACCTCGAAGAAGCAGAATTGTCGATGTCCGATGGCGGCGGAGAGCCTCAGGGACTGTTTCGGCTGACTGCGCCGATGACGTTCGGACGCGTCATGGTCCTGCCGCTGCTCAATGATTTTCTCGCCTCATGGCCAAAGCTCAAGGCGGACGTGAGCTTTACGGACCGGGTCAGCGACATCGTCGAAGACGGTATCGATCTGGCGATCCGAATTGGCGAGACTCGCGAAAATAGCAGCCTCATCACCAGGACACTTACCCACCAGCACGACCTGGTCGTCGCCAGCCCCGCCTATCTGCTGGTCAATCCAGCACCGAGCCATCCCGACGATCTGCTGGGCCATGCTTGCCTGAACTATGTAAGCGCCGGCCAGAAGCGCGCTTGGCGGTTCAAGCTCGAAAACAAGACCATCCTGGTCAATCCGCGAGCGCGTCTCTCGCTCGATAGCGGAGAAGCATTACGCGACGCCGCAATCGCGGGGGCGGGTTTGGCATTCCTTCCCAGCTACGTCGTCAACCAGGACCTTGCCGACGGCCGCCTCAACAGGCTGTTGATAGATTATGCCGCGCCCCCGGTCCCGATCAGCTTGATTTACCCAAGCCGCCGTCACCTGTCTCCGAAAGTCCGCCGATTCATTGATCTCTTGGTGCGCAACATTGCGCACCGTTCAGCCATTGTGATTTAATAGCAGACATTATTTGGCTCTCCGAAAGCGAGCCAGACGTTCGCTAGGCACCATCAAATACGACAGCTGGTTAATCGCGGTCGTCTGGCTTGAATTAGTTCTCGAAATGCCATCCAGACTGTGCGGAAACCTACCATTATCGCCGTTCAAAGGTCAGGTGCACGAAAAACCCGATTACAAGCACGACTGTACGACAAACAGGTGTTTTGCGTCTCCTGCGCGGCCTTCCGGTGCTTAGGCCTAGCGACGGATACGGCTCAAGCGGTGACCGCTCCGCGCATGAGAGCTTGATCAATCATATTCGATCAGGAGTTTGGAGCACACCCGGCGAGATTCCCGGGTTCAATTTATGTATCGATCTCAAATAAATGGTCTAGCGCGACCTGAGATTGCCAGCGACCAATCAAGTACCTAGATGCGCGTTCAGAAATGGAGACTTCTATGTCCGACACTACCCTCGACCTGAACCCCGTTGAACTCGCCACGGAATTGACAATCGCTTGGTTGGCCAATCCTAACACGCGTACCAACGCTGACGACGTTCCGGCCTTCCTGAACAAAATGTACGAAACTGTTTCGGTGCTGGTTGGCGGACACGCGACGGCTGCTGAGCCCGAAGCATCTGCTCAAGAGTACACCCCGGCAGTGACGGCGCGTAAGTCGCTTGCCAGCCCCGATCACATCATCAGCATGATCGATGGTAAGCCGTACAAGACGCTGCGTCGTCACCTCGCTACTAACGGCATGACGCCAGTGGAGTATCGCGAGCGTTATGGCCTGAAGGCTGATTACCCTATGGTCGCTCCTACCTATTCGGAAGCACGTCGCACGATGGCGAAGAGCATTGGGCTGGGCCGTAAGCCTAGCCAGACGAATGTAGCCAAGGCAGAAGCGAAGCCTGCTTCTGCTCCGCGCAAGCGCAAGACCGAAGAAGCAGCAGCGGAATAACCTAAGGGCTGGCTTCCTAGAGAACGGGGAGCCAGCCATTTATGGTGCATGTGGATCACGCATGCTGTTAAGCGATATTCTCTTCCGCGCTAATTGCTTCTTGTTCTGGTGCTGGCAAATGGCGGTACAGAGTCGCGACCGAGACGCCGATAGTTGGGGCTATTTCGCGGGCAGTCATTCCAGAAGATAAAAGTTTCCGCGCGGCTTCGAGGCGCTTGGGTGTCATTACTGTCTTCCGTCCACCTACCCTGCCCTCACGCCGAGCGACGATCAACGCAGCCGTCGTGCGCTCACGTACCAAGTCACGCTCCATCTCGGCCATTGCCGCCATGATGTGGAAAACGAGTTTCCCAGCTGTGCCTGCGGTATCGATCCCATCTGTAATTGATTTTAGTTCGATCCCCCTTGCCGCCAGATCGGATGAGAGGTCGATCAGTCCTTTCATGGTACGGCCGAGCCGGTCGAGCTTCCATACTACAAGAATGTCGCCGGTTCGCGCATGGGAAAGCGCGTCGGCTAAGCCGGCGCGGTCGGCTTTTGCTCCACTGGCCTTATCCGAGAAGGTTCGTTCGCAACCCGCACTGCGCAACGCTTCTAGCTGCGGGGTTAGATCCTGTTCCGGGGTCGACACTCGGGCATAGCCGATCAGCATGAAGCATTCTCAGAAGTCATGTCTGACGCCTATCATGTCGAGGCCCAATCGCGAAAGTGTTTTGAGACGCTGGTATCGCCTGCTACAGGTTCTCACATGATGGCCCATCAAAAACGATCGTTTGAGAGAATGCAAAGTACCATCCAATTACGGTAGCAGCGGGTCGGCAGGCTAGGTGGAGTGCTTTAAATGAGATGGCTACTTGCCCCTGATCCACATGCCTGGGAATCTCTAGGCCAATGGGTTAAACGGATTGGCCAGCAATACGGACATTCGTCCGTCCAGAGTTTTATGAAACAGTACGGTTTTCATAACCTCACTAGTGCCGGTCTTTTTTACAGCCCCTCAGAAGACGCATTGAACGTTATATCTCGAAATACTGGGTACAGCACTCTTCTGCTATCTCGTCGAACTTGTAATTTTCTCGGTAATATTGGGAATTTGGATAAATTACATAGTTGTGAATTAGAGTACGCGCATCGTTACGTCGTAAGTGAAATAGACGCCCCTTCTTTGTTCAAGCGACGCGACATGCTAGCAGTCCTTACCAAGCCGCATTTGCACAAAAAGACCTGTATTCAATTTGAAAAAGGCGCGGCTCTCGAGTTGACTAAGCTCTGCGCCAGTCAGCCCGTCACGAGCATTGTCTTTGGCAATTTACCACAACTCGTCTTTTCGAAACGAGAGGCTATAGATATTTGCGCGATAATAGTTGATAGCGGTTGCGAGTTGTTTGACATGCGGAGCCGGCTTAGAGTTTCCACCAGATTAGAACTAGACTTTATTTGCTTTTTTGAGATGTTGAGATGGCACATTCATCAAAGGGCAAGCCGTACAACGAAACCATCAACATTGCGGGGGCGCCAGCCAAGCCTATCATGTTCCGAAGCAGCCGATGCCTGTCGACGATACGAAGACGGCGAGAAGGTCATCGATATAGCTGACAGGTACGGCGTAGCTCGATCGACCGTCTATCAATACCTAAAAGCTCGCTCGATTGTGAACCTTCACGCCAAACTGCATCCTGTCGTCTGAACCCAAAACGATCGCTAGCCCTCCCATATCGAATGGTTTATCGCCCCAGTGCAATTGCTTGATCCCCACTGCAAACGGCAGTGCATCAGTGCAAATCCCAGCGCCGGGTGTACACCTCCCCCGGTCAGCGCAGCCATCGACGCCGAATGATGCGGGCTGCGGAACGGGCGGGTTCGAGTCAGCCGTCCCCCCGACAACGCGCCTGCCACTGACTGGACCATCGACACTTCGAGCGCCTCGG
>Ga0308158_10003504_pt1 | contig 13793 bp, 13 predicted proteins | sample PhyBR2_FD_201038 | JGI IMG/M metagenome (GOLD analysis project Ga0308158, IMG submission 201038) | Phyllosphere microbial communities from UC Gill Tract Community Farm, Albany, California, United States - DLSLB.R2 | ecosystem: Host-associated > Plants > Phyllosphere > Unclassified | place: USA... | reverse complement strand
GCAGCAATCGCCCTTGCCGTCCTTGCAGCAATCGGCACCGTCTTTGCAGCACGCCATGTCGGCGCAGCAGGACCCGGCCGCGAAGGCTGCGGTCGGAAGGGCGAGCGCCAGCGCTGCGCCGATCAGCGTGAACTTGGTCATTAAAATCTCCGTCGATTGAATGTGTGAGACCTGTTGGAGGGTCACACGGCTCGTGGAGGTGGAGTGGCGGGCGGTATCAGCCACCCGTTCATGACAGGGGCCGGCGACGGCCAGGCGGCGATCGGGAATGAGGATAACGGCTCGACCCTCGGCAGGGCTTTCCCCAGAACGGCGATGCAGGGCGTCGCGCAGGCTACTTGCGGTGCCTTTTTGTCCGGTGCCGAAGGGTTCTTTTCCTCGCACCCGGCCATTGCCGACGCGATCGGAGCGGCTTGAGCACTGGCTTCGCAGATCGGCCCCAGCCGGATGGGCAGCATCATCGCAAGCACGGCCAGGACGGCCGTGCGAAAGACGCTGGCGAGAGGACGAGATCCGGACTTCACGCCCACTCCCGGCAGCCTTTTGGACCTGAAGTCAACGCCTCAGTGCGGCATCGAAAGCGCAGCCGGGGCAATCACCATCCATAGCGCCATGGCGACCATCATCACGTTCTCGGTCAGCGAGAGGAAGCCGAGAGGTACGTTGCTATCTCCGCCCACGCAGGCGCACTTGAGTTCGCGCTTGTCGACATAGACCGCCTTGATGACGGATACCGCACCGATTGTCCCTATGACGAGCGCGATCGGCACCGACAGCCAGGTGAGCACACCAGCGGCCATCAGCACACCCGCGAAACCTTCCGCGTAGGGATAAACGTAGGAATAGGGCACCCAGCGCTTGGCGAGCAGATCGTAGTTGAGGAACATGCTCGAGAAGCTCTCGACGTTCTGGAGCTTCAGCATGGCGAGCACGCACATCGAGAAGGCGATGAACCATTCCCCGGCGCGGACCGTGAATGGCGCGCCGAAGGCGGCGTAGCTGGCCGCGAGCGCCATCAGTGCGGTCATAGCGAACACCGCGACTACGGGCCGGTAAGTGACGGCTTTGGGATCGCGCACCGCCTTGCCGAAGAAGCGGCGCAGATCATCATAGCCTCCGACCCGCTCGCCCCCGATGAAGGTCTGCGGCGTGGTCTTGACGCCGTGCTCTGCCTTGAACGCGTCCGTTTCCTCGCGCGTGCGCAGCCAATGATCCTCGACCTCGTAACCTTGCCGACGCAGCAGATCCTTGGCCTTCACGCCATAGGGGCAGGTGTGCGTCGGCATCACCATGCGAAAGATCGTCGCTTTCTTGGGCGCCGCGGTCGCCATCTCACTTCTCCGTCCTGTTCGCGGAGCCTATATAGGGCCCGTACCATAGTACGGAGTCAAGGCATGGCGGCGCTGACGATTGCGGGTCTCGCGCGTGAAGGGGACGTCGGTGTCGAGACCGTTCGCTACTACCAGCGCCGAGGTTTGCTCGATACGCCGGATCGGCCTCAAGGCTCGGGTTCGGGCGGAGGAATTAGGCGATACGGGCTGAACGATCTGCGTCGACTACGCTTCATCCGATCGGCGCAGGCCGCCGGGTTCACCCTGGACCAGATTGGCGAATTGCTGGCCCTTGACGCAACGGACGATCGCGCGCGTGCGCGCGAGCTGGCTAACGCTCAGATCGCCGCTCTCGATGTGCGGATCGAGGAGCTTGAGCGAGCGCGGGCGTCACTTCGCGAGCTTGCGCGCGAATGCGGGAGTGGGTCGGCCGGGCCGTGTCCGATTTTGACGGCGTTCGATCACCTCTGAGGATCAGGCATCGCGCCTGCTTCGTCCGGTTCGACCCTAACCGGCCGCCATGCGCCGAAACGGGCGTACAGGGTCGGGAGCACGAACAGCGTCAGCAGTGTGGCCGAGATCAGTCCGCCGATCACGACGGTAGCAAGTGGCTTCTGCACCTCCGCGCCGGCGCCGTGGCCGAGCGCCATCGGCACAAAGCCGAGGCTAGCGACAAGCGCCGTCATCGCGACGGGGCGTAGCCGAAGCAGCGCGCCTTCACGTGCCGCACAGGCCCGCTCCATCCCCTGGCGCATCAGGTCGTGGATGGAGGAGACCATCACCAGCCCGTTCAGCACAGCAACGCCGGAGAGGGCAATGAAGCCGACGGCAGCCGAGATCGAGAACGGCATGCCCCGAAGGACCAGCGCCAGGATGCCACCTACCAGCGCCAGCGGCACGCCGGTGAACACGAGGGCCGCGTCCCGCACCGAGCCGAGCGCTCCGTAGAGTAGCAGCATGATCACCGCAAAGCAGATCGGCACCACGATCGCCAGCCTCTGACGGGCTGCCGCAAGGTTCTCGAACTGTCCGCCCCACTGGAGGTAGGTGCCCGGCGAAAGCTGCACTTGGGCGTCGATCGCCGCCTGCGCATCGGCCACGACGCCCGCCACGTCACGCCCACGCACGTTCGCTTGCACGACGACGCGCCGTTTTCCGTTTTCGCGGCTGATCTGGTTGGGGCCATCGCCGATTGCGATATCGGCTACGCTGGCGAGTGGCACGAACGAGCCATTGGCGGTCGGCACCGGCAAACGTCCAAGTGCCTCGACATCCGAGCGCGCGCTGTTGTCGAGACGGATCACCACCGGAAATCGTCGGTCACCCTCGAAAATCACGCCGGCTTGCCTGCCGCCCACCGTGGCGGACACGAGATCCTGGACATCGCCGGCGGTGACGCCGACGCGAGCCATCGCGTCGCGGTTCGGCCGAATGTCGAGGAGCGGCAGCCCTTCGGTTTGCTCCACCCGCACGTCAGCGGCGCCCCGGACCTTCCGCAGGACCTCGGCGATGCGCATGGCAGTCGCGTTCATGCTGGCGAAGTCGTCACCGAACACCTTTATCGCAATGTCGCCGCGTACACCCGCGATCAGCTCGTTGAAGCGCATCTGGATCGGCTGCGTGATTTCATAGCCATTGCCCGGAATGGTCGAGACCTTCTTCTCGATGCGCTCGACCAGCTCCTCCTTGGGGAGGCTCGGGTTCGGCCACTCATTCCGCGGCTTAAGCATCACGAACGTGTCGGTCGCGTTGGGCGGCATCGGATCGGAAGCGATCTCCGACGTGCCGGTGCGCGAGAAGGCATATTGAACCTCCGGCTCCCGGCTGATCGTCCGTTCGACCGCGAACTGCATGTGCTGGCTCTGGTCGACCGAAGTGCCGGGCGGACGCCAAGCCTGAACGAGGATGTCGCCTTCATCGAGTTGGGGCAGGAACTCCTGGCCCAGGGTGGTGAAGGCAAGCGCCGCCAGGACGACGCCGAGCACGGCGCCGCCCATGGCGAGTGTCGGTCGGCGCATCGCGGCGTCGAGGCCGGGCTCATACCTGCCTCTCAGCCAGCGGACGACGCGGCTCTCCTTCTCCTCGACGCGGCCGACGAGGAAGGCGGCGATGGCTGCCGGGACGAAGGTCAGCGACAGGACGAAGGCGAAGACGAGTGCGATGATGACCGTCAGCGCCATGGGCTCAAACATCTTGCCCTCGACACCCGAGAAGGTGAGCAGCGGCGTGTAGACGAGGATGATGATCGCCTGCCCATACAGCGACGGGCGGATCATCTCCCGTGCGGACGCAGCAACCACCGCGAGCCGCTCCTTGAGTGGGAGCTGCGCGCCAGTCTCGTGTTGCCGCTCGCCGAGGCGTCGCAGGGCGTTCTCGACGATAATGACGGCACCATCGACGATCAGACCGAAATCGAGCGCGCCGAGGCTCATCAGGTTCGCCGACACGCCGGCGCGCAGCATCCCCGTGGCCGTGAGCAGCATTGTGATCGGGATGACCATCGCTGCTATCAGCGCGGCCCGGAAGTTACCAAGCAGCGCGAACAAAACGACAATGACGAGCACCGCGCCTTCCGCAAGATTGCGCGCGACGGTCGAAACGGTCGAGTTGACCAGCTTGGTCCGGTCGAGCACCGGCTTCGCAACGATGTCGGCAGGAAGCGACTTTCCGATAATGGCCAGTCGATCGGCGACTGCGGTTGCAACCGTGCGACTGTTCTCACCGATGCGCATCACCGCGGTGCCGACGACGACTTCGTGGCCGTTCTCGGATGCCGAGCCGGTACGAATTCCCTGGCCCGCACGGACCATTGCGACCTGGCTTAGCTGGACGGGGACGCCCTCCCGTGACGCGATCACTGTTCGCGCAAGTTCATCGGCCGTGCGGACGCGGGCGTCCGAGCGGACGAACAGGCCGGCGCCATTCAGATTGACGGTCCCAGCGCCGACGCTGGTATTGCTACGCTCCAAGGCGGTCGCGAGATCGTTGATCGTCAGCCGCATCGCCGCGAGCCGCTGCACGTCGGGCACGACGAGATATTCACGGTCATATCCGCCCAGCGAGTCCACGCCGGCAACGCCTTCGGTGCCGCGCAACTGCGGCGACACGATCCACTCCTGAACGGTGTGGAGATAGGTCGCCTTGTCCGCCTCGCTAACGAGATGATCGCCCTCGGGCGTGATGTAGCTGCCGTCGCGCTGCAGGCCGGGCTCGCCGTCGCGGTGCCGGACCTTGTCGAGTTCACGAAACTCAATCGTCCACATGAAGATGTCGCCGAGGCCGGTCGCGATCGGCCCCATCTCCGGCATGATGCCGGCAGGCAGCCGCTCTTCGGCCATGCGCATCCGCTCGGTTACCTGCTGGCGCGCGAAGTAGATGTCGGTCTTGTCGGAAAAGACAGCCGTGATCTGGGCGAAGCCGTTGCGGTTGAGCGAGCGGGTGTATTCGAGGCCGGGGATGCCGGCGAGCGAGGTCTCGATCGTGAAGGACACCTGCCGTTCGATCTGATCGGGCGACAGTGACGGCGCGAGCACGTTCACCTGAACCTGATTGTTGGTGATGTCGGGGACGGCATCGATGGGGAGGCGCTGGAGGGCGAAAACCCCTGCGAGCGCGGCGATGGCGGTGAGCAGCAGGACAAGCCAGCGCCGCTCGACCGAGAAGGTGACGAGGCGGGAGATCATGCGCTTAGTCCATGTCCATTTCGCCGCCCTTGCCGAGTTCGGCCTTGAGCGTGAACGAGTTCGTTGTGGCGATCCGCTCTTGGCCGGTTAGGCCCGAGCTGATGACCACCTGATCGCCCTGACGCCGCCCGGTCGTGACCGGCACGGCGCGAAAGCCGGTGGGCGTGCGGACGAACACGACGGTGCGGTTCTCGACGCTTTGCACCGCGGTCGATGGGACAGCGATGCCGCGATCACCCGTTGCGGGCAGCAAGAAACTGGCGGTGACCGGCTCGCCGACACGCCATGTTCCGCCCGCGTTATCGAGCGTGGCAATGACCGGGACGAGACGCGTGCTCTCGTCCAGCGCGGGGGATACGAAGGATACCCGCCCTTCCTGTCGGCGACCCGCTGCCGTCACCTCTACCCGCGTGCCGGGGCGGATACGTCCCGCGTCGGCAGGTGAGACGGAGGCCGTGATGCTCACCCGAGAGAGGTTCGCCACCCGGTAGAGTTCCGCGTTGGCATCGACCGTCTGGCCGAGCACCGCAGGGCGCGCAATCACCTGCCCCGAGATGGGGGAGCGCATCGCGATGCGATTGAGGGCTCCGCCCCCACCGCCCGTCGCGCCGAGCTGCTGCTGCGCAAGACGGAGCGCAATGCTTGCCTCCGTCGCAGCGGTGCGGGCCGCAACCAGGTCCTGCTCGGGCGAGACGCGCTCGGCGAAAAGGCGCTGCTCCCGCCGAAGGTTCGATTGAGCCAGCGCCGAACGGGCCCGTGCGGCCTCGACTTCCGCCTTCAGCGATGCAGCCTCACGACTCTCGATGACGGCAATCGGATCACCCTGGCGTACCGATTGCCCCAGATTGCGCGTGAGCGCGACCAATCGGCCCCCGATGGTCGCTGACACGACCTGCACACCCTGCGGATCGCCCTGGACAAGACCCGGCAGTTCTATGGCACCCGCTACCCCGCCGACGGTCGGTCGAGCGACCTCGATACCGGCATCGGCAATCTGTTGCGCAGTGAGGGTGACCGCGTCTTTGTCGGCTTTCCTTTCGGCTCCTTCGCCCTTCTCCATGCCTTCCATGCCGGCCATGTCGTCGGCCTTCTTTTCAACCCCGCCGCAGCCTGCCAGCGCGAGCGGAAGGAACGCGAACAGGAGCGTCCGCTTGTAGCAGTTCGTCATCGTGCATCCTTCGCGTCGGTGGGCGCCGGGGCGGTGAGCCGTTCCAGCCGGGCCTGTGCGTCATGGTAGGCGGCGAGCGCGTCGATCGCGGCCGCGCGGATCTCGGCAAGCGTGCGCTCAGCCTCGAGGAGATCCAACTGCCCAAACTTGCCCTCGCGATAGCCGATGCGCGCAATGCGGGCGGCTTCCTTCGCCGCGGCGAGCGTCGGGCCGGTCGCGTTACGAGCAGTCGTCGCTGCGTTTGCGGCCTCAGCTTCAGCCGACGCTATGGCCTGTTCGGCGTCAAGCAGCGCCACCCGGCGCTGCGCATCCGCCTGTTGGCGCTGGGCCGAGGCGAGATCTACGCCTGCACGGCCGTTATTGAACAGCGGTAGCGGCACAGAGAGGCCGAACACAGCCGCCGTGTCGTTCGTGGCCTCCAGCCGGCGTGCCGAGGCGCTGATCGTCACGTCCGGAACCCGCTGGCTCCTGGCGAGCCGGACCTGCGCGGTTGCCGTGGTGAGGTCGGCCTGTGCGGCTGCCGCAGCCAGGGTGTTCTCGCTGCGCACGGGCATTCGCGGTCCTGCCGCATCAACCCGGGCGAACCAGGCGGCATCAAGCGTCGTGGCACCGCGTCCGATCAGGCGAGCGAGATTGCCGAGTGCTACTTGCGCGGAGCGTTCCGCGCGTTCTGCCGCCCCCTCGGCGTTCAGTCGGGCAACGTCGGCGCGCTGCTCTTCGAGCGGGGAGGCACGACCAGCCGCCACGCGGATACGCGCGGCCCGCAAAACTTCCGCCGCGATCCCGACCTGCTCTCGTGCGTTCGCCGTCCGGCGCTGGGCGGCCACTGCATCGTTATAGGCCTGCGTGACCCGGAGCCGAAGGTCGGCCTGGGCAATCACCGCATCGAGCGTCGCACGGTCGAGCTGCGCGTTCGCTACCCCCACGCGTGCGGAGCGCTTGCCCCCAAGCTCTAACGGCAAGGAGAGCCCTACCGTCGTTTCGGACGAGCGCAGCCCCTTGTACATGCCGGTGCCCGCGACGTTCTCGGTCATCGTGTCGAGAGAGGGGTTGGGGCGCAGCCCGGCAACCGAACGTTGGGCTTCAGCCGCTCTTACGCCGGACTGTGACGCCTCGACGGCGGGCGATACGGCGCCCGCTGCGGCAAGCGCCTCGTCCAGGGTCAACGATGGGGGCGCCGACTCTGTATTCTGTGCCTGTACCGACAGAGTCGATGCACAGGCAGTTGCGGCCAGGACGGCCGCCATCATGCGTTTCATTTTGGGTGCTCCTGACGAACTGGTCTCGGGCGCCACACGGCGCCCGACGCCTTCGTCAGGCCTGCGGCGGTCGAAGTGCTGGGTCGCTTTGGTGTGCGAGCCAGAGCGGAGCCTTGTGGCTCGCGAACTCGGTCCAGCGATAGGTCAGCGCGACGGTGACGCTGGCCTCCGCGGGGGTTGCGACTTGGTGCCCGTGGCAGGCCGCGTGGTGATGCGGATAGCCCTTGTCGGCGTCTGCCGGCACCTCGTCGCAGTCGCCGGCCATCTCCATGGCGGCATTCGCCTGCAGCGCCTCGATACATGCTACGCCTTCGGCAGCGTGTGCGATGCCCGTCCAGCCGGTCAGGACCAGCATCAGGCAGGCAAGGAAGGGCAATAGCTTTCGCATCCTCCGGCTCCATATCATCCCGCCGGCACCGCGTAACCCTGGGCCATCATGGGTGTTCGCTCATCTCAGACAGGGCGCCGCGCGTAATTTCCCATGCCGAGTGCAGGAACAGGAGCGCGATTACGCCGGCGACGACAAGATCGGGCCATGCCTTACCTGTCCATGCGACAAGCCCTGCCGCGGCAATGACAGCTATGTTGGCAAGTGCATCGTTGCGGCTGAACAGCCAGATCGCACGGACATTGGCATCGCCTTCACGAAATCGCGAAAGGACCAGAGCCGCACTCACGTTGACAATCAGCGCGACGATCCCAATCCCACCCATCAGTTCGGCTTCCGGTGCCACGGCATTCGTCGCGCGCCAGATGGCGAAGCCAATGACGCCCAGACCCAAGGCACCGAGGAACAGGCCTTGCGAAAGCGCGATCCGCGATCGGGCACGGGCCGTCCAGCTCAAAGCGACAAGCCCGAACAGGGAGATCGTTCCGTCACCAATGAAGTCGAGTGCGTCGGCTTTGAGAGCCTGACTGTCAGCCAGAAATCCACCGACGATTTCAACCAGGCCAAAGCCGAGGTTTAGTAGGACAACGATCCAGAGCGCACGACGATACGCGGGGTCGCGTTCCGCCCGTTTCGTATCGCCCGTACATCCGCATGAGGAGGATTCGCTTGCACTCATCCCCTCCTCCTACGATCTACAGTCACTGTAGGAGCAAGCGAAATCGCGGGGATAGCAGCGTGTTGATGATCGGCGATTTGGCGAAGCGGACAGGGACCAAGGTCAACACCATCCGTTTCTACGAAGGGATCGGATTGATGTCGGAGGCAGTCCGCACCTCCGGGGGACGGCGGACCTATGGCGAGGCCGATGTTCGGCAACTCGGCTTCGTTCGACATGCGCGCGAGCTGGGCTTTTCGGTCGAGGAGATACGATCATTGATCGCTTTGTCGGCAAAGCCCGATCAGGATTGCCACGAAGCTGGCGCAATAGCTCGTAGGCATCTTGCCAGCGTTGAGGACCGGATCGCTCGTCTCATGGCCATGCGCGACGCCCTGAGTGATGCGACCCGCTCTTGTGATGGCGGAAAGATGGCGGACTGTCGGGTAATGGAAGCGATTACGACCTTACCCACCAGCCGCTAGTCATCGTGCCCGGGCCACGGCGATGCTCGACAAATCGGTCGCCGCATCGACTGGAACGCCGGCCTGCTTCCTCTCCGAGTAGCGGTCGACGAGCTGAACCGCATGGGGACGCATCAGAACGGTAAAGCGCACCAGCTCCTCCATCACGTCGACGATGCGATCATAGTAGCTCGAAGGCTTCATGCGTCCCGCTTCGTCGAACTCCTTGTAAGCCATCGCGACCGACGACTGGTTCGGAATCGTGAACATCCGCATCCAGCGGCCGAGCAGGCGCAGCGTGTTGACCGCGTTGAACGACTGCGATCCGCCCGACACCTGCATGACGGCCAGCGTGCGCCCCTGTGTCGGGCGCATCCCCTTCATTTCGAGCGGCAGATGGTCGATTTGCGCCTTCATAATTCCGGTGATCTGGCCGTGTCGCTCAGGGCTGCACCAGACCTGTCCCTCCGACCACATCGACAGCTCGCGCAGCTCGTGGACCGCAGGATGATCGTCGTCCTTCACCTGATCGGGAAGCGGGAGGGTCGATGGATCGAAGATGCGCGTTTCGGCCCCGAAGAGGTGCAGGAGGCGCGCGGCCTCCTCGACAGCGAGCCGCGAGAACGATCGCTCGCGTAGGCTCCCGTAGAGCAACAGGATGCGTGGCGCCGGATCGAGGGCACCCAAGCCCAGCGCGGGTTGCTGGCGAACGAAGGCGGGATCGAGCGCGGGAAGGCTGTCAGGATCGGTCAACGGACGAAGCGGCATCAGAGAGCTTTCACGAGATAGGCGGCCGAGGCGGGGCAGAGCGCGGTGAACTCGTGCGACGTGGCAATGGTCGCCGGAGCGCATTCGCGGCTTGCATCGGCAAACCCGAGGCTCCGGAAGAATGACGTGGCCGTGGTCGTCAGCAGGTGGAGGTGCACCACTCCGGCAGCGCGAGCTTGCTGTTCGAGCGCGGCGATTATGGCACGGCCGCTGCCGCGCCCTCTGCGATTGGTGACGACGACAATCGAGCGAAGCAGGCGATCGGCTCCCTCTCCTTCCAGACCACCATATCCTATCAGGCCTTCGGCATCGTCGAAGCGGAAGAAGGTGCGGCCGGGTTCGCCCAAGTCCGCGATCGGCAGTTTGGCTGCAGTCAAAGGGGCTGCCATCTCGTCCAGATCGCCGGATCGAAGCATGGTGACGACCATGCTCGTCATGCGAGGCTGATCCTGATCGCAAGCGCCGCGAGCGTGATCAGTAGCACCGGCACCGTCAGCGTGACACCGACCCGGAAGTAATAGCCCCACCCGATCCGCACGCCCTTCTGGCCGAGAACATGAAGCCACAGAAGCGTCGCGAGCGACCCGATCGGCGTCAGCTTGGGGCCGAGATCGCAGCCGATCACGTTCGCGTAGATCATCGCTTCCTTGACCGCGCCCGTGGCATGCGCAGCGTCGATTGACAGCGCGCCCACCAGCACGGTCGGCATGTTGTTCATCACCGACGACAGTACGGCCGCGATTACGCCGGTTCCGAACGCGGCGCCCCACACACCACCTTGCGCAGTGCGATCGAGCAGCGCGGCGAGATGGTCGGTCAGGCCTGCGTTTCGCAAGCCATAGACGACCAGGTACATACCCAGCGAGAAGATCACGACCTGCCACGGTGCACCGCGCAGCACTTTGCCGGTCTGGATCACGTGACCCCGGCCTGCGATCACCAGCAGCAGGACCGCGCCGGCAGCGGCAACGGCGCTGACGGGCACGCCCAGAGGTTCGAGCAGGAAGAAGCCGGCGAGCAGCAGCGCCAGGACGATCCATCCGGCCCGAAATGTCGCGGCGTCGCGGATCGCCTCACGCGGAAGCCGGAGCGCCCCCACGTCATAGGCTTGCGGGATGTCGCGCCGGAAGAACCACAGGAGCGCGCCGAGCGTCGCCGCGATCGACACCAGATCCACCGGCACCATCACGCCGGCATATTCACCGAAGCCGATCTTGAAGAAGTCGGCCGACACGATGTTGACGAGGTTCGAAACGACGAGCGGCAGGCTCGCCGTGTCGGCGATGAAGCCGGCCGCCATGACGAACGCCAGCGTCGCCTTGTCCTTGAAGCCCAGCGCCCGCAGCATGGCGATGACGATTGGCGTCAAGATCAGCGCCGCGCCGTCATTGGCGAATAATGCGGATACTGCCGCGCCCAGCAGGACGATAAGGACGAACAGCCTCCGGCCATGCCCCCTGCCCCAGCGTGCGACATGCAATGCTGCCCATTCGAAGAACCCGGCTTCATCGAGCAGCAGGCTGATGACAATGATCGCGATGAAAGCGGCGGTCGCGTTCCAGACGATGCCCCAGACCACCGGCACGTCCGAGAGGGTGACGACGCCAGCGAGCAAAGCGACAATGGCACCGCCCATCGCGCTCCATCCGATGCCGAGCCCTTTCGGTTGCCAGATGACGAGCGCGATCGTGGCGACGAAGATCAGGACGGCAAGCAGCATCAGGCGACGCGCTGACCCGAGGCGTCCACGACTTGCTCGCCATCCTCCTTCGCGAAGGCGCCTAGCTGGCCTGTCGGCAGCAGATCGAGGACCGCTTCTGACGGGCGGCATAGCTTCACGCCCAGCGGTGAGACGACGAGTGGCCGGTTGATGAGGATTGGGTGCGCCATCATCGCATTCACCAGGACATCGTCGGACAGCGACGTGTCGCCTAGGCCCAGCTCCGTATAGGGCGTTCCCTTCTCGCGCAGCAGATCGCGCGGGGTGATGCCCGCACGATCGATCAACTCCACCAGCAACGCACGTGAGGGAGGTGTTTTCAGATATTCGACGACATGCGGCTCAACGCCGGCGTTGCGGATCAGGCCGAGAGTGTTGCGGGAGGTGCCGCATCCGGGATTGTGATAGATGACGATGTCCACAGCCACAGGGGTTCCTTTCAGCAACAGGGAGCGCGAGTTCGGCGACGAGCGGCGCGCACAGCTCTGCGTTGCCGGCGCAGCAATCCTTGACGAGGAACAGCATGAGTCCGCGCAGGCCATCAAGATCGGCGCGATAGATGATCGAGCGGCTATGCCGCTCGGATCGCACCAGGCCGGCGCGCGCCAGAATGCCGAGGTGAGCCGACATTGTGTTCTGCGGCACGTCGAGCTGGCGCGCGATCTCGCCAGCAGCCATGCCATCAGGCTCATGCCGCACCAGCAGGCGAAAGACGTCGAGGCGCGTGCCTTGGGCTAGCGCCCCAAGCGCAGTGATAGCCGAATCACTTTCCATATATCCAGCATAACGGATATCTGGAACAGCGCTAGTCCGTCCCTACCCTGTTCAGGAAGCGGTCGATCGCAGTGATCCTTCAGGCCGCTTACATCAAAGCATGGAGCCGACATCCGATGCCCCGGTCGGATACGCGAACATCGTCGATTTCAGATCGCCCGCCGTAAGGCCATGCCGGATCGCGAGCGCGAACAGGTTGATGACTCCCTCGGCATGAGGTCCGACCAGGTGGGCGCCGACGATGCTGTCGTCGCCTTCATCGACCAGCACCTTGAACCCGTAGACGGGTTCGGCCGCTTGCCGTGCGGTATACCAGCCGGGCACGAAACTGCTGTTCACGCGAAAGCGGACTCCCCGCTCGCGCGCCTCGGCTTCGCCGAGCCCGACCGATGCGATGGGAGGGAGCGTGAAGGCGACGCTGGGCACGCCCCGATAGTCCGGCCGGAGGTGATTGCCCTCTAGCACGTTGCCGGCGACCACCTTGCCATCGTGGCTCGACACCGGCGTCAGCGGCGGACCCATCTGGGCAGCGTCGCCAGCAGCATAGACCGCCGGGTTGGAGACGCTTTGCAGATGCTCGTTGAGCTTGAGGCGGCCATGTTCGTGCGCGATCCCCGCCGCATCCAGGTCGAGCGCTTCGAGCGCCGGCCTTCGCCCACCGGCATGGACGACCAGATCGGCCGCGAAGCTCTTGCTCTCTCCGCCCGTCGAGGCGCGAACCGAGAAGCCGTCGCCTGTCTTGTCGATCGCCTCGACCGCTGTATCGAGCTGTACGTTGATGCCTGCGTCGCGCAGCCGCGGCATCAGCCAGCCGACGAGATCGGGGTCGAAGCCGGTCAACATGCGCGGCCCGCGCTGGAGGATTGTTACTTCCGCCCCGGCATTCGCCGCGATCGTCGAGAACTCGGCCGCGATGTAGCCGCCCCCGACAAGTATAATACGCCGGGGCAGGTCCTCCAACGTCAGGAATGCCTCATTGTCGATGACATGCCCTTCGCCGGGCAAACCGAGCGGGACCGGCGCGGCACCGCTGGCAATGAGGATGTGCCGCCCGACGAGAGTCTTTCCCTCTACGACAAGGGTGTTTGCGCCGGTGAAGTAGGCTGGACCATGATAGGTTTTTACTCCCGCGTCATGGTAGCTCTGTTCCTGCTTGCCTGGCACCGGATCGGTGAAGGTGCGCTTGAACGCCATCAGCTCGCGCCAGTCGATGCGGTCATCACCCACCACGCCGTTGCCGCGCATCCGGCGCGCGTCGTCGATCACGGCCGCACCGTGGCGCAGCATCTTCTTTGGATCGCATCCGCGCAGCGCGCAGGTGCCGCCATAGGGCCGGCAGTCGATCACGGCGACGCTCTTGCCCGCCTTGCGGACGCGCATGGCCGCGACCCGCGCCGCGGTTCCCGCGCCGATGACGATCAGATCATAAGTTTCGGGCATGAGCTTCTTACCTGGGGTCACTGCACGAAAGTGCGCTTTGCGTACGCCAGGCCCGAACGAACAGCGAACGACACGGATCGGTGGTTAGGCGACAGGCAGATTTCGGGATGGTTGAAAGCTGTCTTTGAGCGGTGTCATAA
>Ga0308158_10003503_pt1 | contig 13794 bp, 9 predicted proteins | sample PhyBR2_FD_201038 | JGI IMG/M metagenome (GOLD analysis project Ga0308158, IMG submission 201038) | Phyllosphere microbial communities from UC Gill Tract Community Farm, Albany, California, United States - DLSLB.R2 | ecosystem: Host-associated > Plants > Phyllosphere > Unclassified | place: USA... | reverse complement strand
ATGCCACGCAGATAGGGGTTGGCCGTCTTGGTCTTGAGCAAGACATTGACCACCTTGCGATCGATCAGGCGGAAGTCGCCGACGTCGCGTGGAATGGGATGCTCGCTGACCTTGTCGATGGCCCAATAGCCCACACGGCGGAAGTTGTTCAGCAGCCAGCTTTCAGGGCGCTTGCGGCGCACGCCATAGACGACGTCGAAGCCCGCCTGCCAGCGCTCGAAGAATGCTTCCAGCAGTTCGGGTGGGTCCTGGAGGTCGGCGTCGATCTGCATGACGGCGTCGCCGCGGGTGTGCATGTAGTTGGCGAGAATGGAGCGTTGGAAGCCATAGTTCTTGGAAAAGCGAATGGCCCGAACCCGCGAATCCCTGGCGGCCAATTCCGTGAGCATGTCCCAGGTCGTGTCGTCCGAATGATTGTCCGAGAAAACGAACTCCAGATCGCAACGACTCTCCATCTTCACGCCCAGTGCAACGAGGCGCTTGTAGAGGTTTTCCAGGTTGCCCGACTCGTTGAGTACCGGAATGGATATCGAGACCAAAGGCTTTTTGTCTGATCTAAGCATATGTGCATCAAAACCTTGCATTAACCATTCATCCTTGACTTCATGTAGTCGACAACCGCCGGATGGGTGTCCCTGAATGAAAGTGTCTGGAGTGTTTCGGGGACGACGAAGACCGTATCGAAGTTTTCCTGAACGGGCTCCGGCAGCTTGCCTACTTGAAGAAGATGGGATTTACCAAGCGACTCGAAGATCGCTTCGGCCAGATTGCGCAACGTCACCGGTTCGCCATGGGACAAGTCCACCGGACCGACAATCGCTTCCTGAACCAGCAATTGAATGGCCCTGGCGTCGTCTGCGACGTGATGGTATTCACGCAGCTGGCGCCCCAGCGTCATGGCGAACGGGGTGTCGTTCCGCAGCGCAGTCAGGATCTGACCGAGGAACATGAACGAACTAGGCTCGCCCTCCCCGTACTGCGTATGGATGCGCACATGCGTTGCCAGGGCGCCCTGGGCGACGGACTGCTCGACGAACTCGCTCAGCTTGACCTTGCTTTGGACATAACGGTTGGTTGCCAGGCCATGCTCCATGGCCGTGCCGAACGTCACCACCTTGATGCCCAGCCCTTGGACACCTTCGATGACATTACGCGGCAACTGGTAATTCACCGCCAGCAGTTCGTCGTCCGGGATCTGCGGGTCCAGCAGACCCGAGCAGACATAGATGATCGAGGGCACCGGCGTGCACCGGGAGAAGTATGACCTGACGGCACCGGCCGCATCGGGCTGCGACCAGGCGTCATACACTGCCCTGTCCAGGCAGACGCTCTGGCCTGGCTCGTACAGCGCGGCCAGGGCTTGCCCCAGCCGGCCTCGTCCGCCCAGGATGTAAATCACTCCTGGATGCCTGCGCGCCACTCGTTGATCTGGGCCAAGGTAATGTCTCGGGCCTTTTCAGGGTTTGCGTAGTAGTCGCGATACCACAGCGCGGTCTGTCGAACGACCTCTTCGGTGTCCCACACCGGAATCCAGTTCAGCTGGTTTCGGGCGATGGAGCTGTCGAGTGCCAAGGAACCGGCTTCAGGCAGAGGGTTGTCCATGTACTTGAGGTCTGGACGCTGCCAGTGTTCGCTCATGAGTTCGAGGACACTTCTGACCGAATACTGCTTGAGTTCCTGAGGGCCCAGGTTCCAGGCTTTGGCAACTCGCTCGGGTGTGTCCGAGGCCAGCTCGGCCAGGATCACCATGTAGCCGTGTACCAGGGCCAGCACGTGCTGCCATGGACGGGTGGCGTCCGGGTAGCGCAGCGTCATGGCCTGGCCGTCGATGGCGGCACGGACGAAATCCGGCACCAGGCGATCTTCGGACCAATCTCCACCACCGATGATGTTGCCGCCGCGCGCCGTCGCAATGGCTGGGCCCTGGCCTTCCGCGAAAGGATACGAAGCGGCGTAGCTTTGAATGACCATTTCCGCAGCGGCCTTGGAGGCGCTATACGGGTCCTTGCCACCCAACGGATCGTTTTCGCGGTATGGCCAGGCCCATTCGTTGTTCTTGTAGACCTTGTCCGTGGTGATGCAGAGCACGCCACGCACGCTTTTGACCAGACGTGCGGCCTCAAGAACATGGGCAGTGCCCTGGGCATTGACGAGGAATGTCTGCACCGGCTCGCGATAGGACTTGCGCACCAGTGGCTGAGCAGCCAGGTGAAGGATCAGCTCCGGCTGGAACGCTTCGACTGCCTTGTGCAGCGATTCGAAATCACAGATGTCGCCCAGTGTGCTGGCGACGTCCTTGTCCAGACCCATGGTCTGATACAGGGAAGGAGTGGTGTCGGGAGCCAGCGAGTAGCCAGCGACTTCGGCACCGATAGATGTCAACCAAAGGCATGCCCAGCTTCCGGTGAAACCGGTGTGCCCGGTGACCAGAATTTTCTTGCCAACGAGTCGCTCTTCAAGCTTCAGGCGGGTTGTCATTGCACGTGCACCGTCATTGGTTTAGTTCGGTCCTGACCCACGAACGGGAGAACGCATATAGCCGCCAATAATACCTTGGAAACAGCCATTTGGGTATAAGCAGGGCCGCGCCGACCGCTACGGTCGGCACCCTGGCGGTGCCCCGGTCAGCGACGAAAAACGCCTTCGGGCCAACGCTTTCAATGGGTCATGGAACGGCATCAACGCCGTCTGCGACCTTTCAGCATTCCTGCCGACTGCCCTCCGTTTCATGCACTGCATCGGGCGCGGTGGCAGCTTGAACGATCGTCGTCGGCGCTATCTGCTCGAGACCGAACAAAGCCTTTTTCAACTGTTCTGCACTCTGCTTCCAGGTCAGCCACGGCATGTCGTCGGACCGGACCGTCTTGCCATCGGCATCGCTGCGGACCCACTGATGCACCGCATCGGCCAAGGCACGAGGCGTATCGCCTTCGAAGAAAGCAGCATGCTCGCCCGCCACTTCGCGGAACACCGGCAGTGCTCGGGCCAGGATCGGCAACTTGTGCTGGGCAGCCTCGATCAGTGGCAGGCCGAACCCCTCTCCTTCCGAGGCAGCAAGCAAGCAAGACGAAGACTCGTACAGCTTTTCGAGGTATTCGTCGCTGATGCCTTCCAGCCAGAACAGGCGCTTGTTCAGCTGTGGATGCTTGCGCACGCTGGCCGCGAGCTTCTCGACCATCCAGCCTTCCTTGCCGACGAACACCAGATTCAGTTCCTCGCCCTCGTCCCATAGCAGGTCGAATGCCGCCAGCGTCTGGGCGTAACCCTTGCGCGGCTCGATGGTGCCTACCGAAAGGAAGCTCGGCGCGCTGCGCAGGCGAGCAAGGATCTCGGCGGCGCCGTCCGGCATCCCGGTGCTGGGCACCGACGAGTTCAGGTCGGCGCCGAGGTGGAACCAGCTGGTTTCCAGGCGTTTGTGATCCGGACGCGGGGCACCGTGGACAGCCAGCCAATATTGAAGATCGTGGGCCACGGCCGCGGAAATGCACAGCGCAGCATCGGCTTGGGTGATTTCATACAGCCACTGGGCATGGGCATCCTTGGTGCCTGGCGGGAAGTGCTCCTCGAACAGGATCGGGATCAGGTCGTAGACCACGAACGATGTCCTTACGCCCCGCTCGCGCATGCGGGCAAAGACCTTGGCTTTGCCGCCTTCGACGGTGTACGAACCGCAGAAGTCCAGACCGAGGAATTGCTCCCCCGGCTGCATGTCGACCGGGTCATCGCGCAGCCACTCGTTGGGGCAGCCCATGAGCGTCATCATGAAACTGCGCGCGTAGCGCCAGTGCCATGCACCACCCACGTTGCTCAGCAGCACGGGCTCGAACAGGTAACCCGGCGGCGGCGATTCGATCAGTGCCAACAGCAACGCACGCACCACGCGCTGGATGCCGGTACGCAAATCGACGCGAGCCATCGCAGATACATCGACGTAGATACGACGCAGGCCGATGGTCGGCGGTTGGTTGAGCGCGATGCACTTGGAGGTTTCGAGAATATCGACGTTGGCTTCGTCGCTGGCAATGACACTGGCCACCGACGACACGAAGGTCTTGTAGCGGCTGTGTTCCTCGTAGTGCGCTTCGATACGCTCCATGTACAGCTTGGCGCACTGTGCGGGGGCGTGGTCGGCGTGCACGAAGGCGGCAGCCCGGTCGCCCAGCTCTCGGCAGAAATGCGGATGACCGCGCAGCTGTTCCAGGGCCTCGGTCAATTGAGTATCGCTGAACTGGTCCGGCAGCTTGATCAGCACGTCGTCGGGCAGATCCGCCATGGCGCCGTTGGCGTTGACGATCGTGCCCAGGCCGTAGTTGAAGCAGTCGAGCACGGCGGCCGAGGTTTCGCCACGTGACAGCTCACGCAACTGAACGCCCACGTCCGCCGCTGCCAAGTACAGTTCGTAGGTCGAGTTGTCGGTCCAGCCGACGATATTCACGCCTGAAGCCTGCTTGCGGGCCTTGAGCTGTTTCTCGATGGCCTGGCCGTAGTCGGAGGCCTCGTTCTGCCCCACGAAGAACAACTTGCACTTGCGGTCCTGGCTTAAGAGTTCGGAATATTCCCATGCCGAGAGCAGGCGATGGTTGAGCTTGGTCTTGCCCATGAATCCGAAGGTGCACACCACGAAGTCGTCGGGCTTCAAGCCCAACGCCTTGCGTGCCTTGGCCCGATCGGGTGCGGCGGCGGGGACACGCAGCAGCGGAATCATGGAGCAGTGTTCCGAGTTGCCATACCAATGCCGCGCCAGCGACAGTGAGTATTCGGAATGCACGATCACCCCCAGGGCCTTGCTGAGCACGCCCAGGCTGCCCGGATAGCGGGGAAGCGTGTCATGCACGCCGTCCTCGAAGAAATCCGCCACCGCTTTGTAACCATGGCCCTGGTACAGCTCCTGTACCCACGCGCCGGGTTTCAGCGCATGCGCCTGGCGATACCAGTGCACATTGCCCAGATAGAAATCGTGCAGCACCACGACGCCTGGAATGTCCTCGAGCAACTCGAACATGAAGGCATGCATCGGGTTGTTGCCCAGGTGATAGATGACCCGCTGATAGCTCGAGGCATTTTCCCGGAACCAGTCGACGGAGCGCAGCGTACAGTTGTCCAGCACCCACGCGTCAGTCACTTCCAGATGGCCAGTCACCACGTCGATGTCGTAGTAGGCGCTGAGCTCGGGCAGCAGCTCGGCGCTGTACCCGGCAATGCCGCTCTTCTGTGGTGGCAAAGGCGAGACGTAGGCCAGGCGATGGCGCAACGCCGGCTTTTCCAATGGAGGAACGCCACTTCGCTCCAGCAGCGCGAGCACGTTCGACGCGTCGTTGCGCAGGTCCTGTTCACCAAAGTCGGTGGTTGAATCGGTGTTCAGCGAAATGATCCGCTCGGCGGGAATATCCAGCGCCTGACTGACGCTTTCGACGTCCAGCGGGCGCAGCAGCAATACGCTGTGGGCTTGACCTTCGCGGTCGAACTGATGCACCCACTGCGGGCGCGGCGCGCCCTCTTCGAACGCGCTTACGCTTTCGACGATCATGCCGATCGACATACCGCTGGGCAACGCGCTTACGAGCGACGCAGCTTCACTGCCAGTACTAATGGCTGCGTGGGACAGCAGCAACAGGTCCGGCTCGAGGTTGGCCAGGAAGGTTTCACGCACCAGCTCGGCGACCTTGGCACGCCCGGCGTTTTCGCCGTGGTGCAGGTCGACAGGCCCAGGCGCGGACCAGACGCGAATGTTCTCGCTGGGCAATACACCGTGAAACTTCGCACGAATGGCTTCAATGGTCCCGTCGAGCAGGCTGCTCAGGGCCAGGAATATTTCGTGCTCTCCACCGTTTTCAACCAGGCTTTCCACCAGGTCCATGACGTAGCAAGGCGACTCGGAGGTGGCGCAATGAACCTGAGCGCCCTGCATGTCTATAACAATCCGCATTAGCCCCGGTCCTTTTGATCAATAGCTTTTTTCAGGTCGTGATAAATCTGACGCGCTTCAACCGACAGGCCTTCCAGGTGCGCAGGCACTGAACTGTCCGAAGGAAGACTGGATGCCAGCGCGGCATCGGGCATCATCCCGTGGTTGTGCACGACGCTCTTGAGCGCCATGTACAGGCGCGGAGAACGTTTGAGCGCGTTGTTCAGACGCTGATGCAGCATCGGCCGAGCCAGAACGAACTGTACGGCGGCGCCCAGGACCTTGCGCCCGGAGCCGCGCACGACGCCGACCGCTGCACCCGGGGCGGTGCGGACTGTATGAACCGACCAGCGCGCCGGACTGGTAACGCGCCAAAAGGTACTGCGCTGCATCTCCTGCAACTGCTGCTCGTACGCCACGGCGCGCAAGTACCAATGGTGGGCATGACCCAGCGATGCATTGAGTTCGGTGCGAACCTGATCGAGCTCCTGCACCGCGTTACTGTGGTGAAGGTGTGCTTCTGCAAGGCTGTTCTGAAGCTGCGTGCACCGCTGCTGCAGATCGATCACGCTTTCGCTGAACCGGTGCTGGTACACCTCGACTTCTTGACTGAACCGTTGTTCCTGCACGACCGACGACTCGATGAGGCGTTGCTCCTGCGCGGCCGCCGCTTCTACGAATCGTTGCTCCTGAGCCACCACGGCGTCGCTGAAGCGCTGCTCCTGAGCAATGACGAGATCGTGGAAACGTTGCTCCTGGGCCCGGCTTGCCTGGTTGAAGCGGTCTTCGTGGACGTCAGCTGCATGTTGGAAGTTGTCGTGCAGCAGCTTCAGTTGTTCCGCGTGATGAATGTGGATGCGTTCCAGTGCGTCTTGCAGGCCGGGGTAGGTGACGAACTGCCCCTGGGCTTCCTGGTCAGGGCCTTGCGCAATCTTGCTTTCGATCGCGTTCAGACGCAGCTCGAGAGCATGGTCGTAACGCATTGCCAATTGGTCCAGCGCGACACCATAGGCTGCGTCGAACGCAGACGCGAAGGCTTCGAGTTGTTCGGTGCAAGCCGGATTCTGACCGACCACGGCGTAGTCCGGGCTGGTGCCCGAAATCACGTCCCAGATCCCAATACTCTGGCCTTCGTTGCGCAGTTCGTCGCGCTCTTGAAGGCGGACGATCTTGGCCCTGGCGAACCCCGAATGCTCTGCCAGAAACGAAAGCAGCAAGCCTGGCAGTGGCCGCTCGTGGGTCGGGTCCAGATAGAACGTGTTGGTCCCGACGACGAGGCTTTCCGCGTTCGGCGTTTCCAGGATCAGTAGCCCGGCCGGGCGCAGCACGCGCTGGGCCTCGGCGACCACCTCTTGCAGCACCGGGAAGGGAATGTGTTCGGCGATGTGAAAGCCAGTCACGGCTATCAGGCTGTTGTCTGGCAGCTCCTTGAGCGCCGCGAGCGCATCCGCATTGCGCGCAGGCAATCCCAATGCCTGACAGGCCTGCAGCATCCCCTCGTCCAGATCGACGCCCATGGGGGCGTAGCCTTCGCGCTGAAGCAACTCGAGCCATTCGCCACGACCGCAGCCCAGGTCCAGTATCGGGTAATCCTGATAAAGGCCTTTGAGCGGTTCGAGAAATGGCAAATAGACGCGAAGCCGCTCGGTGATCAGTTCACGCGAACCCCGATAGCGGTCTTCGAAAGCCCTGTAGAAACCGTCATCCATCACTTGCACTCCACGGTCGGCGGTAGCCAGGCCAAGCCGACGAAGCTGCCCTTGGACATGTTGACTACGTTGAACAGCAACGCCAGGTCGCGCCACTCGTAATTATCGGCAATATGGCTATCGGTGGCATGCAGCGCCACGGCCACCGAGTAGGATCCGACCCCGAGCGCGGCAGGAAAGCGGAACTCGTAGGACAGCGATTCGCCTTCCTGCAGATCCGTCCGTACACACTTCAGGTGGTGAGTGTTGGTGCCGAATACGTCTTGGCCCAATCGGTCCTTGATGACATAGCCGACGACCAGTTCGGGCAATTCGACGTTGATCTTGACCTTGATGGTCAGACACACGTCCTCGCCCACTGCGATGTATTCGACCGGAGCACCTTCGGTGTTGTAGAGCGTCACGCTTTCGATGGAAGCCTTGCCGCTGCCGGACTTGGTCTGCCGGCCGCCATCGGCCAAGGTGTTCACTTCCACCACCGAGTTTTCTTTCTGGGCAATGATCGCGTTGTAGTAGTCCATGACTTCTTCGGGCGGGCCATCCTTGATGATGGTGCCGCCGTCCAGAAGAATGGCGCGACTGCACAACGCCTGGATCGAACCTCGGTCGTGGGACACGATCAGCAAGGTGGTACCTGCTTTCTGGTACTCCTTGATGCGGCCGAAACTCTTGTGCTGGAAGTAGCTGTCGCCGACCGAGAGAGCTTCGTCGATGATCAGGATTTCCGGGCGAAATGCGGTGGCCACCGAGAACGCCACGCGCATCTGCATGCCGCTGGAATAGGTCCGTACGGCGTGATCGAAATACTCGCCGATTTCGGCGAAGGCTTCGATATCGTCGATTGCGCCGTTGATCTCGCCGACGTTGAAGCCCATCAGGCCTGCGGCGTGATACACGTTCTGCCGGCCTGTCAGCTCGGGATTGAAACCCATGCCCAGTTCAAGAATGGCGGCGATGCGACCATTGACCTGCACCTTGCCCTCGCTGGGTTGCAAGGTGCCGGTGATCATCTTCAGCAGCGTGGACTTGCCGGCGCCGTTCTGGCCGACCAGGCCAATGGCCTCGCCGGCACCCAGGCTGAAACTGATGTGTTTGAGCACCCAATGCTCTTCGGTGGCCTTGACCGGCATGTAGAACCAGCGCGCCATGCGCTGCCATTCCGAACGGTAGGTGCGGTAGGCCTTGCCTACATTGCTGACGACTAGAAGAGTCATAGGGAGTCCACCATTTCTGCAGACGCCCGACGGAACAGGAACAAGCCCAGCAGCATCAAGCCCACGGCGATCAGGACCACCACGCCGATCTGCGCGAGATCAGGCGGCACTTTGTACACCAGTACGTTGTGGTAGGCGGCAACGATCGGGTACATGGGGTTGGCATCCAGTGTGCCGCGCAGATAGTCCGGCACGATGTTGATCGAATACACGATGGGCGTGAACCAGAACCACACTTGCAGCACGATGGGCATGACCTGGCCGATGTCCCGGATGAATACATTCAAGACGCCCAGCACCAGACCGATGCCGACGGCCAGTGCAACGATCGTCAGCGTCAAGGGCAGCAACCAGAACATCTGCATGTTCGGTGCATGGCCGAGCGCAGCGAAGATGATCAACACCGCGGCAAACAGCAGCAGGTTGTTGAGCAGCGCGGAGCCCACCACGATGATGGGCAGCGCAATGCGCGGAAAGCGCATCTTCTTCATCAGGTTGCCCTGCTCGATGAACACCGTCAGGCAGCGCCCGACGATTTCCGCGAACAGGTTCCAGGCCAGGATGCCGGCAATCAGGTACAGCGCGTAAGCGTACTTGTTGTCGATGCCCGGCAGGCGGGCGCCGAGCACGTTCGACAGGATGAGCGCATAGATGGCGACCTGGGCCAGGGGATGAATGATCATCCAGAGGCCACCGAGCTTGCTGCGCGCAAAGCGCGCAACGAACTCGTTCTTGATGGAAGTTGCAATGAAGCCTCTGTAGTCCCAGATGCCTCTTAACATGCCGAACATAATTATCCTTTGATCAAACGCTCAATCTCAGCGACACGCTGAGCCACCAATTCTTCGCTGCCGCGGCTTTCCACGTTCAGGCGCAGCAATGGCTCGGTGTTCGAACCCCGCAGGCTGAAGCGCCAGTCGGCGAACTCGACGCTAATGCCGTCGGTGCGATCGACGCTGGGGTTCTGGGCGGTGTAGAACGCCAGGATCTTCTCGATCGAGCCTTTCACGTCGGCGACTTCGTAGTTGATCTCGCCGCTGCACGGGAAGGCTTCGATGCGCTCGTCCACCAACTGGGCGAGGGTCTTGCCGGTGACGCTCATCAGCTCGGCCACCAACAGCCACGGGATATTGCCGCTGTCACAGTAGGCGAAGTCGCGGAAATAGTGGTGGGCGCTCATCTCGCCGCCGTACACGGCGTCTTCGGCGCGCATGCGCTCCTTGATGAAGGCGTGGCCCGTCTTGCTCTGGATGGCGACGCCACCTGCGGCCTCGACCTGCTCGATGGTGTTCCAGGTCAGGCGCGGGTCGTGGATGATCTTGCTGCCGGGGTGTTTCTTCAGCAGCATTTCAGCCAACAGGCCAACCAGGTAGTAGCCCTCGATGAAGCGGCCCTTGTCGTCGAAGAAGAAGCAGCGGTCGAAGTCGCCGTCCCAGGCGATACCCATGTCGGCGCCGTTTTCCAGCAGGGCCTTGCGGGTCAGCTCGCGGTTTTCCGGCAGCAGCGGATTGGGTACGCCGTTGGGGAAGTTGCCGTCTGGCTCTCCATTGATGACGATCAGTTCCAGTGGCAGCTTGGCCTTGAGCAGTTCGATGGTCGGGCCCACGGCACCGTTGCCTGGGTCGGCCAGGACCTTGAGAGGCTTGAGCGAGTTGACGTCGATGTAGGTGAGCAGGTGCTCGATGTAGGCGCTCTTGTCGAACGCTTCGCGAACGTGGCCAGCGGTGGCTGCCTTGTCGTCGAAGTTACCGGCTTCGACCCGGGCACGGATGGCATCCAGGCCAGTGTCGCCGCTGATCGGCTTGGAGTGCTCGCGCACCAGCTTCATGCCGTTGTAACCCTTGGGGTTATGGCTGGCGGTGATCATGATGCCGCCGTCGGCCTTGAGGTGGCTGGTGGCGAAGTAGACTTCTTCGGTGCCGCACAGGCCCAGGTCGAGCACATCGGCGCCCGCCTCGGTCAGGCCCTTGATCAGGGCAGCGGCCAGGCCTGGGCTTTCCAGGCGCATGTCGCGCCCGACCACATAGGCTTTGCCGTGCAGCTCGGACACCAGCGCGCGGCCGATGCGGTAGGCGATGTCGTCATTGAGGTCGGCAGGGACTTGGCCGCGGATGTCGTAGGCCTTGAAGCAACGGGTCTGGAGAGGGGGATACATGGCAATCGCTCGCTCTATGTGGCCGACGCGCAATCAGTGCGGACGTCGGTAGATTGGACGGTCGCTGACGAACGACCAGCGCGGTTCGGCCCCTGCGCATGTGTTTCAAGCACGCGCAGAGGCCGATGCGGGGGATATCGATCAGGCCTTGTCAACGCGGCCGTAGACGTCTTCGAAACGGACGATGTCGTCCTCACCGAGGTAGTCGCCGCTTTGCACTTCGATCAGGACCAGGTCGATCACGCCCGGATTTTTCAGGCGATGCTGGTGGCCGGCACGAATGAACGTCGACTCGTTGGTGTTGAGCATCAGCTCGCGGTCGTCGTTGACGACGACGGCCATGCCGCTGACCACGATCCAGTGTTCGCTGCGGTGGTGGTGCATCTGCAGCGACAGCGACGCCTGGGGCTTGACCACGATGCGCTTGATCTTGAAGCGCTCGCCCTCTTCCAGGGTGGTGTAGGTACCCCATGGACGGTGCACGGTGCGGTGCAGCTTGTGCAGGTGGTGACCGCTGGCCTTGAGCTGGCCGACGATGTGCTTGACGTCCTGGCAGTGATCCTTGTGGCTGATCATGAGGGCGTCAGGGGTGTCGATGACCAGCAGGTCGTCGACGCCAACCAGCGCGGTCAGGCGGTCTTCACTGTGGACGAAGTTGTTGCGGGCATTGTGCGAAAGCACTTCGCCTTCGAAGCGGTTGCCCTGGGCGTCGGCTTCGGTCAGCTCGCTGACGGCGTTCCACGAACCGATGTCGCTCCAGCCAATGTCGCACGGCACGGTGGCGACCTTGTCCGAGCGTTCCATCAGGGCGTAGTCGACCGAAATGTCCGGAACCTGGGCGAACGCATCGGCGTCCAGCGCCAGGCAGCGGTAGTTCGGTGCTTCGGTCAGGCGCGAGGCGTCCTTGACGGCCGCGGCGGCGGCGAGCACGTCCGGTGCATGCTTTTTCAGCTCTTCCAGGACGCTGCCGACCTTGAAGCAGAACATGCCCGAGTTCCAGAAGTAGTTGCCAGCGGCCACATAGCCCTTGGCGGTTTCCAGGTCGGGCTTCTCGACGAAGCGGGCGACTTTCAAGGTGCCGTCCAGGCCGGTGCCGACGCCGGCTTCGATGTAGCCAAAGCCGGTTTCAGGGTACTGAGGCTGAATGCCGAAGGTGACCAACCAGCCATCGGCCGACAGCTTGACGGCCTTGGCGACGGCCGCGGCGAATGCGGCTTCGTTCTGGATCAGGTGGTCGGCTGCCAGCACCAGCATGTGGGCGTCGGGGCCGTGGGAGTCATTGAGTTGCAGCGCGGCCATGGCAACGGCGGCGGCGGTGTTGCGGCCGAACGGCTCGAGGATGAAGCCCTGGGCGTGGCCGGTCTTGTTGACGGTGCGGTATTCGTCTTCGGTCTTGAACAGCAGTTCGCGGTTGGTGACGGTCAGCACTTCGGACACACCATCGAGCTTGGCGGCGCGCAGGAAGGTTTTTTGAATCAGGTTCTGGCCGTCGGGCAGGGCCATGAAGGGCTTGGGATGGGCCTCGCGGGAAACGGGCCACAACCGGCTGCCAACGCCGCCGGAAAGAATAACGGGGATCAGGTTCATGCGTATTGGATCCTTTGTTTGCCGGTGTAGCGGCACTGTGAAATCAATCTGTAGACCATCTGTACATGGGGTGCATCACCCCTGCGTATCGAAGATCTGGCGGCTCCCTGCGCCGCAGACAACTAATACGTCAAACCCCTAAAACCGCTCGCTGCTGATGAGTCAAGGAAGTGGCGGCTAGAATATCAGGAAATATGGGGCCAAGCGCAAATCGTTCGCGCTTGGACACTCGGCGTGGGCCACTAGTTCAGCGGCCATCACTTGGTGCTGATTTCAGCCAGCATGCGCTTCACTCCCACTTCCCAATGCGGCAGCGTCAGACCGAAACGCTCGGTCAGCTTGGTGGTATTGAGGCGCGAGTTCAGCGGGCGCCGTGCGGGCGTCGGGTAGGCGCTGGTGGGGATGGCCTCGACCGCTTCCACGGCCAGCTTGGTGCCTTGGCGGCGGGCGTTCTCGATGACCAGCTTGGCGAAAGCGTGCCAGGACGTTTCACCGGTGGCCGCCAGGTGGTAGGTGCCCGCGAGATCCGGGTTGGCCACGGCCCTGGGGATGGCGTGCGCAACGACGTCGGCCAGCAGCTCGGCACCGGTGGGTGCGCCGATCTGGTCACTGATGACGCTCAGGCTCTTGCGATCCTTGGCCAGGCGCAGCATGGTCTTGGCGAAATTGTTGCCCCGTGCTGCGTAGACCCAGCTGGTGCGGAAGATCAGGTGCTTGCAGCCGGACTGTCGAATGGCTTCTTCGCCGGCCAGCTTGCTGGCGCCGTAGTAGTTGACCGGCACCGTGGTGTCGGTTTCGAGCCAGGGCTTGTCGCCCGTGCCGTCGAACACATAGTCGGTGGAGTAATGCACCAGCCAGGCGTCCAGCTCGAGCGCTTCGCGGGCAAGCACGCCGCTGGCCCGGTGATTGATCAGGTCGGCGGTGTCCTTTTCGGTTTCGGCCTTGTCGACGGCGGTGTACGCGGCGGCGTTGACGATCACGTCCGGCGCGATACGCCGTACGGTGTCGGCCAAGCCCTCCAGTGCCGCCAGGTCGCCACACAGACCGGCTTCATCGATGTTCCTGCCCAGCGCGACAACATTGCCCAGCGGCGCCAACGCACGCTGCAGCTCCCAACCCACCTGACCGTTCTTACCCAGGAGCAATATTTTCACAGTTCACGCCCTTGATAATTCGTATCGATCCATTGCTGGTAGGCGCCGCTCTTCACGCGGTTCACCCATT
>Ga0308158_10003499_pt1 | contig 13797 bp, 11 predicted proteins | sample PhyBR2_FD_201038 | JGI IMG/M metagenome (GOLD analysis project Ga0308158, IMG submission 201038) | Phyllosphere microbial communities from UC Gill Tract Community Farm, Albany, California, United States - DLSLB.R2 | ecosystem: Host-associated > Plants > Phyllosphere > Unclassified | place: USA... | reverse complement strand
GATCGATCTGTCATGGCGATCTTCCCTCCCTACGGATAAAGCGCTTGTCAGTTGTCGCCCTTAAAATCCCGTCATAAAACTTCTACATCAAAATCACATCGTACTATTTTTTCTATGTCTACGAACATCTAAGGAAGTCTAGTTAGATGCGTAACTGTTTGATTATTATAGATTTATCGTCTGAGATGGTGCATTGACGTCTAGTAGTGTTGTCGTTAGTATGTGTAGCTAAGTGTGTAGCTAGCGACCAAAAAGGACGACGATGAGAAGTGGTAAGGGTAAGACGGAAGGCCTGCAAACTCTTCAGCTCCAGCACTGGGTGAGGGCAGTAAGAGCTGGCGGCATACCTTCAATCAGGGATGCTGACAACGATGTGATTACCGAATTGAAACTGCCCTTGGCACGTTCTGATGGCGGCGGTTTGACGTTCACGCTGTCTAAAGCAGGAACGGCCGCGTGGGTTCTGCGTTATCGCACTGGCGGACGTGCACGAGAACTGACTATTGGGAACTTCCCTGACATAAGCTTAGCCGAAGCCCGCAAGATTTCCAGAGAAAAGCGTGCGGAGGTTGATAGGGCTGGCGATCCTGCTGCTGATAAGCGCCAAGTGAAGGCGCTGGCTATGAAAGATTGGACGGTTCGCCAACTCATCGACGACTATCGCGAGAAGATACTGACGGGGTTAGGGGACAGTACGCAGAAGGGATACGGTCGCAGCTTAAAGCGCGTTGAGGATCGATTGGGTTCCTTGATCGCATCAAAGATATCGCCACTGGATATAGTGGAACTAATTGAACATGTTGCCGCACCGTGGAATGAATCAAGAATGCTTTTGACCACAGCCAAGATGTTATTCAAGCACGCAGCTGGACGACGACTAGTCTCCGCAAATCCTTGTGCCGGTATTGAACTCACTGCACTGCTGGGGAAGCGCCCTTCGATCAAACGCCGCCTTATGCTGTCAACAGCTGAGTTGAGTGCTCTTTTTACTGCCGATATGAATCGTGAGAACTTATTGACCGTTAAGGTATTGCTCGGCACGGCGGTGCGGTCAGGGGAGCTGCGTACGGCGAAATGGGATCAGTTCGATTTTGAACAGGACATTTGGTCAGTGCCCACCTCAAAGACGGGACCAGGAATCCAAATCCCACTGACTGTGCCGGTGAAGTCTTGGCTACTTGAGTTGAAGAAGCTGTCTGCTGGTTCATCGTATGTCCTTCCCGTTCGAGGGGACTACAAAAACGCAGCGGCAAGCGGCGACAGGCCTATAAATCCAAATACTATTGGGGCAGCGATCGAATTTTGGATCATTGAACAGAAGCCGAAAGTTCGCCGGTTTACTCCTCATGACCTGCGCTCTACAGCAAAAAGCCACATGCGAGCACTGGGCGTGCCTAGTGACATCTCGGAAATGTGCTTGAATCATAGGCTTCCCGGGATTGAGGGAATTTATGACGTACACACATATTTCGACGAGCGGAAGCAAGCCCTAACGGTATGGTGCGACCATCTGAAACTCATTGAATCAACGGCATGTGATATCGACACTACCACTTAGCCTAACATTTTTGCCTAGCGTGCGAGGCGGCGTCGAACATGTCGCAATGACCGACGTCACCGATGATGGCATTTCCACGTCGCCTCGGTCGCTTAGATGGGCTCCCTTAGCGTGTTCGGTGCGTGCCGACCGATCATCACCAACATTCGGCTGGATATTTTGTGGCCGGTAGCAGAGGTGTAGCGAATCAAGAAAACCGTCACTTGGCGACGACGACGCAACTCCTAAGTCCGAAAGATTTTAACCAACGGACAGAACTGCAAAAACTGTCACTAAGGACGCGAAGTCCACGCCTTAGAGTGAACGCTGGATGAATGTAGCTGTCACCAGCTCTTGGCGAAGGTCCGGTTCCGACCGAAGCGGGCATTTAGTATAGGTTCGTCATGCCTTGTACTAAACGGGGCGCGAATGTTGTCCAGCTATGCACATTTCACGGGCTCGGTACTGCGATGTAGGCGCATTGTTAAAAACGATGATTTGCCACCTGAGCCAGTGCTGTTGCTCCATGCCAACAGCATTGGTGCCCTGCCTGGGTAGGACAGTGTAAATACGAATTTCCCATTGCCCTCGTTGGAACTCGAACAAACTATAGAGTACGCAATCCCTGCCTGGGTCAGCGAAGGCCTGGGATCGAAGGAGCACCCGTTATATAAGGTGCCGAAGCATCCTCCTTCGTCGTCTACTCCGGGAGAAAGCTCGATCGACTGTGGGCCCCACTTGGCAATTTCGGTGGTTGTGTACCGAACCTCCCACGCTAGCTCATTTTTTACTTGTCGTAACACTGTCGCGAAGGTGCCAAGCACGTGCACGCGCAGCAGACCCTTTCTGGTCGATGTGTCCCTGTGAGTATCGCTGGTATAGCCCACGGTCTCCCATGCAACCGGACCGTCAGCGTTAAAGGACCAGTCGATCAGCTCGCTCTCAGCCGGTAGCATGAAATGCAAGACGGCAATACCCAGTTCGAGCTGCGGTAAATGCTTTAGGCCGGCTGGATAGGGCGCTAAATTCGATAGATTCGGATTCTCTCCGGTCGTAACATTCTTTAACACGACCTTGCCAGGAATGACTGCATCAGGATTTAGCGTGGGATGTTGCTTAGCTCTGCAGCTAGCCAGCAGGACGGCTGCGACTAAGAAGGTGAACATTCTCATTTAGAACACGGAATTAGGGAGGGTTTATTAGTCCACATACGGAGCCAGTGACAGTAGCCGCTCTTGGCCGGTTGCCGTCCTCTAGTGTACGGCAGCATCCAACCCAATGCAGCCTTTTCCGCAACGGCATCAGAGTGCAATGGAATGGCTTCTTCGTGGGCCCGCAGGGTACTCAGGCAATCCATGGAGATGGCTTGTCTGTCAGCGGTAAAATGGCTGTTTTCACGGGGAGCGAGACAACATGAGCGCATTTACTAGGCCAATCCACATTTGTTCCGACGGCAGCGCTTCCTTACCTGAGCGGATTCCCCTTGGCGTCAGCGATAGCCAGTACGACGAAAAATGGTTACAGGCTCAGCTGTTCAAGTTTCCTCAAGCACTGCCGATCACCGAAATTGATCCGCATGCTAGCGCATTGGTACCGGTCTGCACCGAGTTGCGGACCGACGGCGGTCCAGCCGATATTCTGTACGTGACTCGGACTGGCAAGATCGTCTTGGTTGAGACAAAGCTGTGGCGCAATTCGGAGGCGCGCCGGATTGTCGTGGCCCAAATCTTGGATTACGCTAAAGAGCTGTCCAGCTGGACGTATGAAGATCTGGCGCGTGAAGCTGCCCAGGCCAGCAAGGGCGGCCCCGAGCACCTGCTCAAAAGCGTCAAGGCAGCCCATCCTGACCTTGATGAGGCCGCATTTGTTGATGGAATCAATCGCAGCTTGCTCGAGGGCGACTTCATCCTCATCATCGCAGGCGATGGTATCCGTTCCGGTGCCGAAGCACTAGTGTCGTTTATTGAGCGTTTCGGTAACCTGAGCTTTCATTTTGCGCTCGTGGAGATTGCTAGCTACCGGCTTGCCGACGGCGGGCTCCTGCTACAGCCGCGTGTGCTGGCCAGGACAGAGCTGCTGCATCGGACCGTGTACGTGACGCAACGAGGTGGAGCGGCGACGCTGCTGGAAGACATGGAAATTGAATTGGTATTACCCATCGATCGGAAGCGTGCTCCAGACCCCACTAGGGGAGATCTATGGCTTCGATTCTGGCAGGAATACTTGGCCAAGCTTGTTCTTGACGACGTGCAGCAGCCGCTACCACAGGCCGTCCGTACGGACAGGATTTACTTACAGCTTCCTCCCGGCGGAAGGAACCTAATTTGGATCACGGCCTACGTCGCGCGGTCAGAGCGTGGCGCGGGTGTATTCTTGACGCTCGGTAAAAACCTTCCGCGAGCCGAGGAATGGTACAACAGCCTGTTAGAGGACCGGGATGAGATCGAGACAGTCGTGCCTAATCTGCAATGGATTAGGAAAGTCGACGGTAGCTTTCGGGTAGAGGCTCCTCCGATCAAAGTGGCAGAGATCGAGACACCCGCTGATCGCAACGCCATCCTGCGTCACCTTTGCGACGATACAAACCGTATGGTCAACGCGTTCCGGCACCGGTTCGTAAAGTTGGTCAGGGAAGACGACGGAAACGCGTTGTAACATCGATGCGCTCGTCGGTCGGCGTGGCGCGTCAGACGGAGGCAGGAACCATTCGCGATCAGTATCTTAAATGCAGTGCAGGTCCACTCCTAGCCGAATCCGGCCGTTCGAGGCAGCATAGCAGGTTGCCACGTTGAAATTCAGCGGTAGCCGCGACAGGCCGGAACCGACCAGATGCGGACTTTCGCATGCAGGGTTGTAAACGCATGTATCGGAGTCCGGCCGCTTTCCCAAGGCCTTGCCTAGAACGGCGATATCTCCGGTTGCTCTAACTTCCTCACTGATGCGGATGCAAGTTCCGTCGGCAGCGATAAGGTTCGTGTACGGCGTTCTGTTCAACATCATTATGCCTGAGTCCGTGACGCCAACCTTCCAGTGTCATTTAGTATCCATGTGAAAATTACCGTACTTCGCTTAAGTAAAAAACTGAGCACCTCCGCCGATGCCCAGGGCCGGCTAAAGATGCTTTTTTAAGGTCCGTGACTACATCGGTTCGTCCAAAGCGATTCGGATTGGGTGTCGCTAGAAAGTTGTGTTCCGTACGGACCTGAAAGCGAGTTCCCTCGACAAGGGACCGCCCTGCGGAAGCGTGCTAAGCTGAGAGCCCGACGCACTACTTGCCGGTTCCTAGCCGGTGCACAAATGAGCGCTGCTTCCGCCAGTTACCTGCCCGATTGCCAGGTCATCAGATTAAAATGGGACTTCGCTGCGTTCGCTGACCCGGGTAATATAAGGGGGATAGTCGGCCCTACCGAGGTTGGTGTCTTCTTTCACGAGTGGGTTCACTACTTACATAACGTTTCGACGATTCTAGGCCTATCTGCATTTGGCAATCAAGTCGCCCTTTGGTCAGAGTTCCGCAGCACTATCGACTCTAGCGGCCTTTCCGCTGGAGATAAAATGGTGCCACCTAAGCGTCTACAAGTCATTGAACAGCGCGTCGCGTTTATGACTGCTTCGCGGTTACGACAGCAACAGGCAATTCCGGGGCTCAGGGATGTCAGGCAGCTTCAAATAAAGCATGTGCAGCCGCTAGAAACCCCGTTGTTAAACACCGAGTTGGCGCTGACGGTTCTTGTCTGCAAAAGCGAAATTCTGCAGAATAGCGGCGCGCCGGAGCCTGTAGAGGTGAGAATAGGCGTCGTGGAAATTCTCGGGAGTGTGGCTGTAATGCTCGAGGGTGAGCTCGTTCGTCGACTCGGCGGCATTGAGCAGCCTGCAATGGTCGTTCCTTACGGGCTGCTTGGCGCACTAGGCAGCCATCTAGCACCTAGTTTAACGCCACAAAAATTGATATTTTGCGCCCTTGCAAGTCTTCAGTCCTCTGACCCGCCAAGTGCGCTGGTTGAAATTTTTGAACTCGCAGAGACGGCGACTGCCGCAGGGAGAGACCCGCTTGCGGTCCTTTTGCGCTGGGCCAACAGTACTTTAAAAGCGCAGGAGGACTGGATCGAAACGACCCTTTCAGACATTGAGAAAGCGTTTCCTGTCGACGAACCGCTCGCACGCGCCATCAAGGCAACTGTCAATACTTTCCGAGACGACTTTGCTGCGCGGCGGAATAACCCATTCTTTGAGTTCGGCATTATCCATAAGCTTGCCACTGACGTTCAGCAAATGGACGACGTGGTTCGTGGCTTCGGTGGCTGTTGCATTATTCAGGAACGCAGTGGCGAACCAAATGAAGTTGCTCGTGATTTGATGTACGACTTCGCACTGGGTCCACAGGACGACGTTCTCGAGTTTGGCTGGCGCAAGATGCATGCGTCATTCCGATTTGTTAGCCTGCACACGACGTCCACGGGGTTCAGGTCTACAAGTCAGATTACCCTTCGCGAAGCCACGAAGTGCCCGTTTTATAGCGCTTGTCGCTACCCACTCCGAAAGGTCACTCCGGAGGTGTGCGCCCGCGAGCCTTGGAATAGTGCCTCGATGCCGGACGGCGGAATGCCGTGCTGGTACGCCACAGCAGTCCGTGACATGCGACCGCCTTCAGTGCCGACAGCCCTAGGAATTTGATTGACCAAGAGAAGTCAGGGTACTCGCGTTAGGTTCTAGCGATGCTGCCGGTGGCCTCGAGGCCAATTGTTCTAGTTACGGCTTTTTGAGGCTAATCTAGCATGTGCTCCTGCAGCTTTTCCGTAACTCTCGCGATGAGGCCTGCTTCTGGCCGAAAACGATCCTTTGTAAGCCAGTGTAAGAGGAAAATTGTCCTCTGAACAAGTGGCGATTCTTTTCATTCGGTGACAATCTTTTTCACTTGGTGACAGTTGTTTTCATCATTTAAAAGACTAATATGCTGAATCTGCAAAGTTATTTTGTTGTCAGATAGAACACTTTTCATGCTATAATGCATTTGTCAAGCTCAAAGTTTTGCGCCGGTAAGTATAGCGGCAAAATAAACAGAGCTCGACCAAATGCGCAACAATCCTTCTGAAGTCGGCACCTCGAAGCTTCGTGGTTTCTGCTGATAAAGCAAGTCAATTTTTCCCCTCCATACTTTGTCGCAGCCACTTCGGCAGGCGTCGTTGCGTGTATTCCATTTACGTTTATTTTAGGAGTAACAACATGGCTGCAGCTATTCCATCTACGGTTCTGTCCACTAACGCCGGATTTCAACCCGCCTTTGAATTTGTAAGTATTGAAGGGGATCGTCACGCTGATAGCCTCGCTGTCGTGGCATCGGTCGCAGGTGTATCACTTAAAGACGTATTTAAACAAGCCGAGGCCCTGGGCATGCCCAAAGCGGGGCCATACAGCCATCGGATCGATTCGATCCTTCTTAGTTGCTTGCTTGCCGGCTACGGCTGGGTCACGACAGAGTGGAAAGAGGTGACCGCGATGACACATCTTCCCGCACTCAGCATCTGCCTAGTTGACTATGACAGTGATTGGGAGGTCGGACGCTACGTACTAGTTCACTCGGGCGTGCATTGCTCACACGATAGTAAGTCGATCACTTATATAGTCGACCCGACCGCAGTAGATCCACAGTCGCAAATTCGCACCGATCTAAAGGCGCTGAAACCATCTTGGTACATCGGCCTACAACCGTTAAAGGCTCCATCGGCATCTACCAAGAAATAGAACTGCCCTCACGCTAGCTCGTTTTTCCTTTCACACATTCCTCGTCCTATCTTTCTACCGTCAATACAGCGGTGGCTGTGGTGCGCCCACAGCCACCGTGCATGATCGTAGTTTGGCTCGAGGGACATTCAAAAAAGATCTCACTAATGAATACCAAACACGGTCGCCCGACGTGCGGTACGGCATTGCCTCCATTTTCGAGCGGTCATAAATTGCCTATGTTCGCGCTCGGGCACGTAGTAGCCACACCTGGTGCGCTTGACCTGCTCGACCGGCATGGGTTGAACGCCGCTTCGATTCTTCAGCGCCATATTTACGGAGATTTCGGAGCAGTATGCGCCGATGATCGAGCTGCCAATTTAGCTGCTATCAGAGATCAAACTCGAATCTTGTCGGCCTATCAAGTAGGGCCTGACGGAAAATCAGAAAAACTTTGGGTCCTAACCGAAGCAGATCAATCAGTTACGACACTCCTGCTTCCTAGCGAGTATTGACCTATTCCCACGGCGAAATTTCACTAACCAGAATGTCCAGGGAGTGCAGACTGCCATATTCACGTGAATTCATCCCAACTTGAACGGCGGCCTAAGTGCCGCCGTTTCCGTTTTCGGCTGAGTATCGAGAACGCTTTATTAACACTAATTGAAAGAAAATATGAAATCCTTAAGGAAGGCTACGGCGTCAAAGCCAATGTTATCCCTTGTCGCATTGCCGCCGCAAACAAGCACGGTTCAGCCATCGGCGCTCGTGGCTAGTTACTCAGCGGCAGCTCAGTCGGAGGCCTCTACGCGCTCATACGATGCAGGCATTCGGCATTTTAAACTGCACGGTGGCACCATACCGTCGACGCCGACAATGGTGGCCGAATATCTAGCTTGTATGGCAGGCACGTTGGCAGTGGCCACGCTTCAGCATCGCTTGATTTCGATCCATCGCGCCCATACCGATCAAGGCCTACCGTCGCCCGTGATGGATAACCTGGTCAAGCGAACGATGCAAGGTATCCGTCGCACCCTAGGCACAAAGCAACGTCGCGTGACAGCTTTGGTAAAGGATGACGTGATCGAAATAATGGTCCACGCCGATCAGCTCATGCCGATGAGAGCAGCGCGCGACAAAGCGCTGATTTTGATCGGGTTCGCAGGTGCATTCCGCCGGTCCGAGCTCGTCGGACTTCAGTATGAAGACATGAGCCAGTTCGACAGTGGAATTGAGCTATTGCTGCGAAAATCAAAAACAGACCAAGAAGGTCATGGACGGACGGTGTTTATACCTCATGCGCGAGGTAGCCGTTGTCCGGTTAAGGTATTGAAGACCTGGCTGATTTTGGCCGGCATTGATAGTGGTCCACTATTTAGGCCGATCAATCGACACGACCAGATCGTTGGCAGCAAGGCGCTTACGCCACAGTCCGTGGCGTTGATCGTAAAGGCTTCTGTGCGGATGATGTCAGGCGACGAGGCCGCAAAAATGGTTTCCGGTCATAGCTTGCGTGCCGGATACTGCACCGAAGCAGCCACAGTGGGGCTGCAATCCTACCAAATTCGTGAACAAACCGGTCACACATCTGATTCGACTCTTGCTCGATATATACGGCCAATAGCAAAAAGAAAGATTCCAAGCCTTTTATAGCAATATATGGTTAATCAGCTGTCCCGAATTTATAGTGATACGCTCGACGAATACCAAAGTAAAGTTTTTCAACGCATTATAAGGGTTGGACGTCCGCCCAATTAATAACAAGGCCGCTCCAATGCTTGTTTTAGACTGCGAAGCACTACCATCTTTGATTGATGCAACGTGTAACGTGTTAACAGAACTAGGGGCGTAATGAAAACGTAAAGTAGATTAATAATGGCTTAATTAGACTAAAATTTCTGCAATCCAAAGCACAGATCAGTATGGCCAGATTTTTGTACAGTACGGTGGTTAACAGAGAGTCGTTGATGTTGAGACAACAGAACTCACCTGCAGCTAGACTTAAGCAGGCCTGGGTGCTCGATGGAACAGCTCGACCTAACCGAAATGTTCCATCGAATTGAGTAAAAAAAGCAGCTTTCAGAAAAATGTTATAACGCTTTTCGCATATCGAGCCGGAAATCGAAGTAGTAAGGCACGTTCTAAAGTTTGCTACTATGAAGTGCCCTTGATAAACCCTTCCGGTTGAAGTTTAACAAACCATTGGGCCTCATTGGCATTCATAAGTTCTTCGCGAGCTCCGAAAAAACTCTCGATATCGCCGTCATGCCAAGCATAAATACAGGCCTCGTTGATGAAATGACGGCTGAGAACATCCATGTCGCCCATATCTATGGCTAAGGTCAACAACGACAGATCTTCGGATGGCCAGATAAAACGATTTCCAATTCTTGTACCATTTCCGGGCACTACAGAAACTATCGCACGAGACCCGCGATTATGTAAGAGTGCAGTATGCCCACAGGACGCTGCATATCTGTCAGCGAAGTATCGAGCACGAGCATTCCGCAAGTTAAAACTTGGTAATGCACTAGGCATTGGGCTGCTGTATAGCAGCTCTGGCCAAGGCTCATGCTTTCCAACTAGGCCCGCCCGCAGATGTCGGAGTGCTGCTTGTACCCGATGAGTTGCTGCGCTAGCGAAGCTACCCCAAGCTGTGGTTAGTCCCCACCAACGACGCAGCCAATCTATGTCTGGATCTTGCTCAGGGGCGAGATCACTTAAAGCAATTGCCGTCAATGTTAATTGCATCTGGTATGGGACAGTGACTGGGGTATGCACGAAATTCCCCGCCACCATTTCAATCGCGCGCTCCAGTAACTCTACAGGCCTACTTGCAACTTCAGGCCTTTCTCGGATTCGCCGAACTAACAAATCGCCAGTAGATCGACCTAGTTCCATCCCGAGAACGCCTTTTAAAACATTCAGCGTCTGCTGCTCGGTAGGAGGTTCCCATCCATCTGGCAGAGAACGTTTGCCCCATTCACGCTCAAATATTTCCCTTAAATCGAACTGATCCCCCCAAGTAAGTGCCGCTACCATATGAAACTCAGTCATCGGCACGCCCTGACTATTTACTCGATGAAAAGTTCGCGTGGCGAGTTCTACGTCATCGGTACTTAATGGAATGACCGGAATCCGGCACCATTGCATGGCGTATAAGACGCCCTCAGCTATAGCTTGGAGGCTATCTATTTCGTGGGCTTCTATGCCTCCTTCACGTTCTTTGTTCCGAAAATGCTGCCTCAAGGCGACTGCATCCAGAAAAAGATGGAGCGGCAAGCATGACCAAGCAGCTTGCGGATTCCCTACCACAAAATCATCTTGTTCGAGGTCGAAAAAAATTTGTGCTGGAATTTCATCGTCTTGATCTGACTGAATTAATTGATGACTAGGCATTAAAACAGGTACAGAAAAAGCAGCAAAAAGAGTTGTCAACCTTTGGTGTCCGTCGAGTAGATAGCTAACCGTATGACCGGGAGCGGGCTTCGGAATCAAAACCCCTGCAATGGCCTGAAAACAACGTAGCCTGGTCTGTGACGTTCTCCAAACAAGCAAGCTTCCAATTGGAATTCCCGCACGGAGTGAACGGAGCAACTCCACCCTTCTATCATCCTCCCAGACAAAAGGACGTTGAAAGCGTGGAACCTGAATATGTCCTGATCGTACGTCCATTAGTAATTTTGGTAGATCAATTACCTGAGGTTGTGATACGTAACTTGGGGTTTCACTCATAGAAATTCTCACATTGCGTCTTGGATTGCATCAGACAGGATGTCTAGTTCATTGTTTATCGCCGGTGACCATGAGTAACTTGCTGGAACGTTCATGAACTCTTTTGCGACGTCGTTTCCAAAGCCCTTCTGGAGGTTATCCATGGCAATTGGCGTCAGCGAAGTCCAAAATCCGTTTGAACGCGAGGTGCGAACACGCTGGTCGGGATTAAATGGGTGAATTCCATCGCCCTGCAAACCATTTTTAAAGTTATAGTGATTCAGCATGACCCCAATAGCCGGTTTAAACAGCTCTGTTGTGGTCGCTAAATTTCTGTGAAGCAGTACAGATTCAGGCAGATAATTTTCGATTGATCTTCTACTTAGCATGTGCCAACGCCCCGGGGGCATATGACTGCATTTTGTTTGAAACACGAATCCTTGACATCCATCACGCTTCGGAGGTTTCCAACCTGGGACAAGCTCCAAAGGATGAAGGCGATCACTGTCGAATAAATAGAATGTCCGCCACTTCCTGAGAAAATCTGCACAGGTCGCTTCAATGTTTGAACCCATTGCAGAGCCGCCTCCCATGTCCGCTGAAATATATCCTTCATCGCACCACAGTTTGAATTTTGGAAGAGTGGCGTCGAGAAACATTTTATCTGAATCGTTGTTTTCTAAGACAACACGGAGAGGCTGATTGATAACGTCAAATGCTGCGTTTGCTGTAAGCTTCCAAATAGGATCGTTTATTATTTTCGTATTTCCACTTGGGGAAATGCAAAGCGCAGTCGCATTCTGACGTGCTACGGCAGACGCCAGTCGAGTCGCAAAATAGCTTGCATGGGACGGTAAATTTGCTGCGCACCAAGTAAGCATAGGACTAGGATTTGCTAAAAGGGCGTGTTGTTGCCGACGAGCCAACATGGCCAACAGTTCCACCAACGATTGCGTCCATTGTGCATTGCTTGTGGTCCAACAAGTATCCTCAAATTCTATAATCAAACTATACTCCGGCGCGCAGCTAAAAGTTCACTCTTTAACTGCAGAAGATCATCAAAAGCGTCGATGGGCCAGCCTCCGCTTACTCCACCTTTTGAGTCGAGCGTCACTCGTCTCGCGGCACAGGCTCCGTCTTTTCTTCTTGCTACCCAGTAGAGAGCGACATCCTTAGCCTCCACCACGGGGTTCTCTGCCGTAAGTAATAGCTGGGTTGCAGCCAGTAATACCTCTGAATGAGTTTCAATAACAACTTGTGCACCGGCTGCTACAGCATCCGCAATTGATAACGCTAAAACGCGCTGTGCATCGGTATGTAAATGCAGCTCTGGCTGTTCTAAACAAACAACCGCCGGGCCGATTCCATATGCCGCACGTGCCATAGCGACCAGTGGCGCAAGAACTTGTGTAAGACCCTCGCCTGTGTCAACAAGATTGATCGCGGCAGATGAATTACCTGCCGACGACACGTCAAGCTTGAAGAAACTGGGGGCGACATCAGTCGTTTTTAAGTCGAATCCCAGGCGGTTGAAAAATAAAAGAACGAAGGCGAGGGCATTGCGCTCTTTATCTGAGCGTGCACTACGAGCCCATTGATACAAAAAACGAGCCACACCTTCGCCGGTCGAGGAAAGCTTACCGGGCGGGGATGCGAGCGCTTTTTCGACTCGTGGCACTGGGGCACGGATGCCCTGCAGCCACTGAATGTCTAGGACGAACTTTTCTCGGCTGAGTTCGCCTTCTGATTTCCATATGGCGCTCGGGCTTGAGGGCAACATGCCATGGACTGCAGGAATTTGATCGCGCCATAAACCGTCGCCATCATCTTCAAATTCCCAAGTTATAGTTGCATCTTGAAATGTCATCCCTTTTAGCTCGCAACTTCCAGGAAGCGCTCCACCTCGCAATTCCCATCTAGCTAAATGACCAGCGCTCCAATTCACGGCGATATCGATAGGTTGGCTCGGGGAACTTACGTGAGCAAGATCGGTCCAAAGGGCCTCGCGACCGACGGTAGCGTCTAGGACAGGGCCGGGACGTTCGTCCGCCATCGACTCGGAAAGCCACGGCAACAATCGCAATAATGAGCTTTTACCAGAGCTGTTTTCGCCGTACAGCATCGTCAAAGACCCTAAATCAATCGTCTGGCCTTCGCGAAATCCTTTGTAGTTTTCGACTCTAAATGAATGAATCAGCATATAGCCCCTTGTGTTCTAAACTCGCGCAAATCAAAATTGGACCGTCTAAAGCCCGTACCCAGAAACCAGGTAACTTATAGCTCGCTTTTATATATTTTCTTAGCACATTACAACAGTTAGCTTGACAATGAATGGTTGCACACTGATCTTCGGTTATAAGAAACGAGCTCGCGTAAGCCGAAGCGCCGAAACCTTTCATAGATGCAATTTTACCAATAGTTCCTTCACGGGACTACCTTTTCCGCCCTAAGGGATTGTATCCGACCGGTGTCGTTATGTGTGATCGCTGGTTCTCCCGAGCAGTCGAAGGCCGGACACAGTGTAGCAAACAGCATATTGATGCTAAAAAGCAACTATTGGGCGCTGTCTATGTCAAAGACTCGGTTAATTTTCCCATGCGTCGCTTCTAGTTGAACCCCTGATACATATGATGCCGAAATCACTATTAATCGCTTTCTTGTTACACCGCAAGTCCCTGACTCACGAGGTGACGCGATCTATTCTGAGCGCATTCTCCAGGGCGGCCTCATGCGTTACCGTGTGCGTCATAAGTCAAGGGTAACGTGTGCGCCCAATCCATCGCTTTTACCTCTTAGTTGTTACGAAGTGTTCTCTGGTCATTAGG
>Ga0308158_10003498_pt1 | contig 13797 bp, 20 predicted proteins | sample PhyBR2_FD_201038 | JGI IMG/M metagenome (GOLD analysis project Ga0308158, IMG submission 201038) | Phyllosphere microbial communities from UC Gill Tract Community Farm, Albany, California, United States - DLSLB.R2 | ecosystem: Host-associated > Plants > Phyllosphere > Unclassified | place: USA... | reverse complement strand
CACCGCGGTCACCATCCGCAGCGGCGCACGCAGCCGGAACGAACTCATGCTCGACGAGCAGCTCCTCGAGGACTTCAACGTCTACTACAAGGACTGACGGGGCAGCCCGCACCGTTCACCGGGCACCGGCTTCATAGGGGCCGAGTTGCTCGAAGCGACATGCACGCTTTTCCTGACGCCTGGGTCGACGTCGTCTACGCCACCGCACGGCGGTCTGACACTCGGACTGCCCACCACTAGGACGGAGCGTTCCCGCGTTTCTCGGCGCGGCTGATGAGCTTGCTCGGGGCGATCCCAAGGACGGCGGCGACTTTGATCAGGGTCGTGAGAGGGATGGTGCGGTGGCCATTCAGGTATCTGTTCAGAGCGATTGCCCCGACCCCGACGGCGTCCGCCAGGTCCGCCTGGGACATGTTGACCCTAGCGAGTTCATCTCGAATCTGTTCGTTCAGCGCGGGGAGAAGACCAGCCCAGGTTTTGTCCATTTGGATAAGTCTAGTGACGGCGTCCCCCTACTCCAGTGCCCGCCCCTCCCCCAGTTCGGCGTTGGCCATCTCGCAGACGTCGAACCAACCGCGGGAGGTACTGACGAGGACCTTGGTGTAAGCGTCGAGACCGTACCGGCCCATCGCGCTGTAGAGCGCTTCGCATACCTGGGTGCGGATCCAGGCGTGCTCAATCCCTGGGGTAATGGAGGGTTCCCGGCCGAGGTCGATAAGGCCGTGCCACTTCCGGCCGAGGCCGTTGATGTGGATGGTCAGCTCGCCCTCGTCGTCCTTCCAGACATCCACAGCCGCGGCCGGTGTGCGGACCTCGGCGTGGGCGATGACAGAGCTGCTCACAGTCCGGCCGCCTCGTGCAGCTGGACCCATTCGTCCATGGATTCCGGGACGGGCAAGGCCATCTTCAGCGCCGTGTGGTCGTAGGAACCCAGGCGATCGGCGACCCGCATGATCTGGTTGGGCCGCTCTTCGTGCTCCAGGACGATCATGGCCCCGGCGCAGTGCATGGACTGTCGGTGGTCTCCCCGCCGCCGTCCTCGGAAGAATAATCCAAGGTCTTGTGGCAATGGAATGAGTCCCCGGCGTGCAGGTGGCCAGCGATCTCCCGGGCCCGGTCCGGGTCCAGGAACAGGGACCGGTCGGTGCGGAACGGGCAGGCGCCGCAGGGCTGCTTGAGGTTGAAGGCGGTGACGGGTGAGGTGGCCATGGTTCCTATGTGTGCGGAACCGGCCCTAGCCTGCGCCACACAGCTTATGCTTTCAGCCATGGGGGACGCAGAATCAGGTGCCGGGACCACTCCGGTGCTGGGGCGGGTCGCGGTCGGGATTTGCGCGGCGGCCGTCCTGACCATCGTGGGCGTACTCACCGCGGACGCCGCGTCCAGCAGCACCGCCGCAGTGCTGACTGCCACGGCGCCACCATCGGGACCCCTCGGGCTGCTGGCGTTCGGGCTCGGGGCTTCCGTCATCCTCGGACTCATCGTCGCGGTGAACTCCCTGACCGCGCCCGATCCGGTCTACGGGAAGAATCTCTTCAGACGCAACGACCTCAGAGGGTTGGGCGAAGCTGCGCCGGCCATGCCGCTCTTGGGTATTTCGTTCGTGATCTACTGGCTCGGGTTCAGCGGAGTCACCTGGTTCGGGTGGAGGCGCGACGAGCCCGCGTCTGCCACGGCCCAGGTAAGTGCGGACCTGGCACTGGTCGGTGCTGCCGGCTTGGCTCTGTGGATGATCCTGGTTGCTCTCGGCAAGAGATCGCGGCCCGCGGCCGGAAGTGGCGCGTAGAAGCAGCTCTCTTCGCCCGGTCCTAGAAGGGCGCCAGTCCCCCGGAGCGGATGGCCCGACGTCAACGGGTTTGGGCTATTTGTCCTGGCCCTTGCCCAAGCCGCCCTTGCCGTTCCCGTTGTTGTCTGCCGGCTCGGGTGACGGTGCCGGTGCTTCCTGGATGACGACGGGATCAGGTGCCGGGACAGGCTCTGCGATGACGGACGCTGGCGCGGGCGCGACTGGGGCGTCCAACTGCACAGGAGCCCCAGTCGCCGGCTGCGGCGCCGGCTCGGGTGCGCTGTCCGCAGGGGGAGATGCGGGCTCGGTGGGCTTGACGTCGCCGGCCTTCGTCACCGAGGCTGCTGGGGCGCTCAGCTGGACGGTGGACAGGTCGGCGCGCACCGCTGCGATGACCGTGGAGATGCTCCGCTTCTTGTCCGCGGACAGCCTGCCCCTGGCTGACGTTGCTTCCAGGTCGGCTGTTATTTCGTCCAGAGCCTGCAGGGCGGCACCGGTATCGGCGGCGGCCGCGGCCCTGGTCACGTCCAGGACCTTGGCCTGCAGCTGCCGGGCAGCCTCTGCCTGAAGGCCGGTCTCGGCCCGGGGCGCACCCGGTCAACAGCCCCGCCAGCAGTACCGCGGCAACGCCAAAGGCCGGTCCGAACGACCTCATGCGTCGGGCACCGCGGGGCGGAACAGAAGGCATACTTCCACATTCTTCAATTGATCTGGGGTGCGAGCTTTTGAGGTGCGGGCCGCGCCATTCCTGGCCGGCTGCTCGCTACCGATAATCTACGGCCGGGTAGCCTATGCCCCGGTCAGGCGCCGGATCTGCCCGGTGGGGAGCTGGATGTGGATCGGCAGGACCAGCTGGACCGGCTGAGTGCCGACCGGTTCGTCGAGAAGGTCGTTGATCGACGTCTGCCCTTCCAACTGTTTCCGCGCTTCCACGCCACCAACCTAGGCGGGATCAATGGGCCGGGAGTGGTGACACGCAGAAGCCCCGCCCGGACGAACCGGCCGGGGTCCTGTGGGCTGATCTCAATTGTCCAGACACCCTCTGGACAATTGGGGCCTACTTGCGGTGGTCAGCCGAAGCGCCGTGCGGAGCTGCGGCGTGGCTGGCCTGCGGAGCGGCGGTCGCCGGTACGGCAGGAACAGCCTGGCTTGCTGCGGTGGAGGTCGGTGCCGTGGACGGGGCCGGAGCGGCGTGTGCCGGGTCCTGGCGGTGCTCGGCAGCATTGGCGTGCGCCCACACACTGTTGCCCGGCTCGGCAGGCTTGCCGGTCTCGGTCGGTGCAGGCTCAGACGGCTCCGTGGTGGCGGGGTCCGTCGGGTCGGTGGTCGCAGGTGCACTCGGGTCCGTCGTCGCCGGCGCGGAGGGGTCCCTGGTGGCAGGTGCAGACGGATCGGTCGTGGCCAGCGCGCTCGGGTCCGTGGTCGCCGGGGCGCTCGGGTCCGTGGTCGCCGGGGCGGTCGGGTCAGTCGTCGCGGGTGCCGAGGGATCCGTGGTGGCCGTGACCGTGGGCGTGGTCGTTGTGTCGGCTGCGACGGTGGCGGCTACTGCGGCTCCGGCGCCGCCAGTGGCAACGACAGAGGCGACGACGACGGCTTTACCGGTGGTGCCCAGGGCACCGAGAAGGGCGGAGATACTTGGCATGTTGGTCCTCCCAGAAGCAACAAGAAAAGGCGGTTGGGGACAGGCGGGACCCATCGGCGCGCGACGTTACCTGCAAGATGGAAAAACCTCACCTCCGAAAAGTGATGATCGAAGCCAGCGCCCGTGGGCCTGACGCGGACGTATAACCAAGGCCCCTGATGGTTGCCTGGAATAACCATCACCGTCACCTGGATTTCATTCGGCGCCCTTAGTTTTGCCACCATGACACCAGTCACGAACCCCATCCCTGAATCCAACAATGAAAAACAGCCCAGCCGCTCGGTGCTGCGTAAGCTGTCCCGTTCCGTCCGCACCCATAAGCCGCTGGCCATAGTTGCCGCCGGATGCACGCTCGCCATCCTGGCCGGAGCCGGCGTCGCTGCGGCGTCGACGATCCCCTTCGGCCAGCAGCAGGTCGGTTCCGAAAACGAAAACGGGGAGCAAATCTCCTCGGACCAGGAAATCAAGCCCATCGGTGACCGCCTGATGACGCCCTTCGGCAAGATCATGGGCTCCACCCTCAGCCCGGACGGCCGTTTCCTCGTCGGAACCAGCGCCGACCGCTCTGTCGATCTGCAGGTCTTCGACCTCAACACCTACAAGCCGGTCGCCGCGGCAGGCACCCAGGCAGCCACGGCCTTCGCGACTGCGGCAACCAACGCCGGCTACGGGAACATGGCCTACCAGCACATCACGGATGGATCAGTGGGCCAGGAGGGCCCGGTCTTCTCACCTGACGGCAAGTTCCTCTATGAGCCCGTCGCGACCGGCATCGTCCGCTACCCGTTCAACCCAGACGGGTCGCTCGGTACCGGCACGAAAATCGACATCCCCACAGCCGGTGACAAGCAGGCCCTAACAGCTGGCATGGCCTTCTCCTCTGACGCTTCCACCCTGTACGCCGCCGTGAACGGGCAGAACACGGTGGTCGCGATCGACGCCGCTGCTGGCACCATCAAACAGACCTTCAGCACGGGCATCGCCCCGCGCCAGCTGAAGTTTGTCGGGACCAGGCTTTACGTCTCCAACGAGGGAGGCCGTCCGGCCGTACCTGGCGAGGCAACCATGAACTCCTACGGCACCGATGTCCCGGCCGACCCCAAGCTCGGCACCTCAAAGACCGGCACCCTGAGCGTCATCGACACGGCGAACCCCGCCACTCCGGCGACTTCCATCGACGTGCAGCTGCACCCCACCGCCATGTACCTTGACGGCGCCACCCTCTACGTGGCGAACACCAACAGCGACACCGTCTCGGTCGTGGACACGGCCAGCAACAAGGTCCTCCAGACCATCGCCACCCAACCGTGGTCCTCGTCCCAGGTCGGCTACGAACCGACAGGCATCACCATGCAGGCCGATCACCTCCTGATTTCGCTGGGCCGCGCGAACGCCGTCGCCGTCTACAAGGTCAACAAGCAGGATGCCAAAGACCCCGCCAGCTACATCGGCCTCCTGCCGACCGACTACTACCCCGGAAACGTCACCGCGGTGAACGGCCAGATCGTGGTCACCAACATCCGCGGCGTCGACGCCCGCGGCCCGGAAGTGACCATCAAGGAGGGCGCCGGAACCGATGCCGCGACCGGACACGGAACACACTCCACCACGGCTTCGCTGACCAAGTTCCAGATGCCCGACGACGACCAGATCCGCCAGTACACCGAAACGGTCTTCGAGCAGAACGGCTGGGACGGCGGCTCCGCCAAGCAGGCAACCCAGGGCCAAACCGACCATGACCCGGCCGTCGCCGTACCAAAACGGGTCGGCGAACCGTCAGCCATCCAGCACGTGTTCCTGATCGTGAAGGAGAACCGCACTTACGACCAGGTCTACGGCGACATGCAGAAGGGCAACGGCGACGCTTCCCTGGCCCAGTTTGGGGCGAAGGTGACCCCGAACCAGCACGCTCTCGCCACCCAGTTCGGCCTCTACGACAACACCTACGACATCGGCACCAACTCTGCCGAGGGGCACAACTGGATGATGCAGGGCGATGACCCCGCCTACACCGAAACGAGCGCCGGCGAATACAAGCGCTCCTATGACACTGAGGATGACGTCCTGGGTCACCAGCGCTCCGGCTTCCTCTGGACCGCGATCCAGGATGCCGGCAAGACCGCCAGGAACTACGGCGAGTTCGACTCCGAAGAGGGCAAGCCAGCCGGTGCCACCTGGCAGCAGTACTACTGCGCCGCCACCAGCACCATGGCCGGCGGCGACCCCGCCCAGCTGTTCACCCCGGCGCTGCAGATGCACGCCAGCTCGTCGATCCCCTCGCTCAAGGACATCACCGACCCGAACGCGGCACCGTTCGACACCGCCGTACCTGACATCTACCGCTACTCGACCTGGAAGCAGGACTTCGAGAAGAGCGGCCCGAAGAACTTCCAGATGATGTGGCTCTCCAGCGACCACACCGGCGGCACCGCCGACCCCCGGGCCCAGGTCGCCGACAACGACCTCGCCGTCGGAAAGATCGTCGACGAAATCTCGCACTCCCAGTACTGGAAAGACTCCGCGATCTTCATCGCCGAGGACGACAGCCAGAACGGCGCCGACCACGTCGACGGCCACCGCGCCCCCGTCCAGGTCATCAGCCCCTACGCCGTCCACGGCAAGACCGTCAGCACCTTCTACTCGCAGATCAGCATGGTCCGCACCATCCAGCAGATCCTCGGCGCCCAACCGCTGAACCAGAAGGTCGCCGCGGCCACGCCCATGTTCGACGCCTTCACAAATAAGGCTGACCTGACGCCGTTCAGCGCCGTCCCGAACCAGATCCCGCTCACCGAAGGCGTCAAGACCGCCCCGGAATGTGGGCTGGATACGCTGGGCCAGACCGGGCCCGCCGCGGCCACGGTCAACAATGAGGCCGCCAAGGCCGTCGCCGTCCCGGCGCCGATGAAGGACACCGCCGAGAAATGGGCGGACTGGTCAGAGAAGCAGCACCTGACCGGCAACGGCGCGAAGGAAGACGCCGCGGATCCCAACCTGTTCAACCGGTGGACCTGGTACCAGACCCACAACTGGTCGGACGCCTACCCCGGGGACGAAAGGATCTACGGACCCGACGAGGTCCCTGGCATTTCCGCCGGCTCAACCAACCACGAGGACGACTGACCGTCCCCTGACCGGCAGGACTCCCGCCGGCCGCGTCCGCATCCAGGACACGCAATGACAGGGTCCCGGCTCCCCCTCGGGGCCGGGACCCTGTCACGTCCTGGGCGCAACCTTAGACCGTGGGCGCGTCGGCGGGCGTTTGCTTCCGCAGTGCTGACTGCTTTCGCTGCCCGTAAGGGGTCAATCCCCGGGGCTTGTATATGGCCAGCACCGTCGCTACGAGCAGCACCACAATAGCCGCGGCTGCTTTGGTCGCAAGGTCGCCCCGCAGCCCGGCGGACGTGCTGTTGGACCAGATGGGCGCCAAAGCTGCCTGGGAGAGCCGGCTGGTCGGACCGAGGTGCAACAACAGTGCGGCGGTACACAGGACATTGATCACGAGCTTGATGACGACCCAGTAATGCCGGAAAAGTCCCCAGGCGGTCCCCAGCGACGAAACCAGCCCGGTCAGGAGGGAGGCCAGGCAGAGCGGGAGGATGACAAACCATCCCGTCGGCCCAAGCGCGGCGTCCGTTGCCCGCGCCAGCTGGTCCTCGGAGGTGGTCAGTCCGACGAGGGTGAGAACGAAGTAGACGGCTACTGCGCCGATCCAGCCAACTGAGGACAGGACGTGAACGGTCAGCGCGAGCTTCCGCACCGAAGGGGCCAGGAGCATCAGTGTCCGCCCATGTTCATATGGGCCATTCCGCCGCCAAGCAGGTGCAGGCCCAGGAAGGCCAGGACCGCCACAACGCCAACGACGATGAACCCTTTCACCCATCGGGGCATGGCCCCTCCTCCGCTATGCGGACGTTCCGATGTGGTCCGCGGATCCTGACGGGGAGCTTCGCTCATGGTGTTTCTCAATTCTTCGCAACGGGTCGTTCAGCCGAAGTTATCAATACAGACTGTATTGATCAAGACAGCTTGTCGCCGTGTTGTCCTCGTGTATTGTTTGAAGGTGCCCAAGCTCTGGAATGAGACCATCGAAGCGCACCGCCAGACGGTACAGGATGCCATACTGGACGCCGCCCACACGCTGGCCAGGGAGCGCGGGATCACTTCCGTAAGGATGTCTGAGATCGCGACCACGGTGGGTATCGGCCGCGCCACGCTTTATAAGTACTTCCCGGATGTCGAATCCATTCTGGTTGCCCGTCATAAAAGGCATGTGGCCATGCAGCTTCGGAAACTGGAAGAACTGCGCGACCAGACCCAGGATCCGTCTGGGCGCCTGCGCGTCGTCCTCACGGGGTACGCATTCATCGCCCACCACCGGAAGGAGCACGGCGCTACAGACACATCAGCCCTCGTTCACCGTCCTGAGAACATCTCCGGCATCGAGCAGCAGCTGACCGATCTGATCGCCGGGGTCCTGGCCGATGCCGCCGACGCAGGAATCGTCCGGGTGGACACTCCCAGTGAGGAGCTCGCAGCCTTCGCACTTCATGCGTTGACAGCAGCCGCGGCACTCCCGGACGCACAGGCGATTCACCGTCTTGTTGCTGTCGTGACAGCCGGCCTCAAATAAGCCGGAGCGTGGGGTTCGGTCTGCGTGCCTCGGTCCGCACGGCTGAATTCTGGACGGGCCGGTGCCCGGACCGCAGCCACACTATTCTCCTTCTCGCATCGGAGCTATCTGCCGCCCATGACTCTGTGAGTCTGTTGCCCCGTGACCCTGCGGGTGCTGTAGTCCCGGACGTGCCGGCCGCTGGCCCGGCCAATCCCTCCCGGGCAGTGTCGTCTTCTCGACGTACCGCGACCTGCTCGTCCCACGCTTGGGCCGCACGGCTTCCCTGGGCGCCGGTGCCCCGTCGTAGGTCTTCATGTACCGGTAGAGTGTGGCCTTGGACCAGCCGACTGTCTTGGCCGCGTGCTCCGCGGTCTTGCCCTGGGCCATCAGCTCCTTGGCCGTGTTCACCCGGTCCCGGGCAATGGTCTCCTCCATCGGGGCCGGCCCGAACCGGACCCCGCGCTTCTGTGCGCTGATCACCCCGGCCCGCACCCGCTCATTGATGAGTTCTCTCTCGTACTCGGCCAGGGTGGCCATGATCGCCAATTGCATACGTCCCTGCACGCTCGTCGGGTCCAGGTTGTCCATGATCGAATGCAGCCGGGTACCCCGGGAGGTGAACTCCGTAACGGTGTTCAGAACGTCGATCACCGAGCGCCCGATCCGGTCCAGCCGCCAGAAGTAGATGTCGTCTTCCTCGCGGGCGTAGTCCATGAGCGCCTTCATGCCCGGCCGCTCCTTGGCCTCCCTGGCGCCGGAGAGTTCGTCGGTGAAGATCCGGTTCGGATCGACGCCGACCGAGATGCGCGCCTCGATCTGCATGCTGGCGTCCTGGTCCGAGGTGGAGATACGTGCGTAGCCGAGTTTCATCAAATGCCCCTGTCGTCGCAGTCCGGGTTTCCTCGAGGATTCCTGAGACAACAACTTGTACCGGGCTGGTGAGACATTTTTCGCCCAGAAACCGCACGGAAACAGGGATTAGAGCATCGGTGTCATTACCTATAGTTCATGAGACGCAGGGAGGCATCGTTCACTGCTCCTTGAGCCGGCGGTCGCCCTCCGACGTCTTGCCCTCCAACAGAGCGGTCAGATTCAACACTTGTGCGGTGAGTTTCTGCAGTTCCTGCTGGACGGGCGCCTCGGCTGCGTCCAGTTCGGCCTGGGTTTCTTCGGCCACGGCCTGCACCATCCATGAGGCGACCGAGGCGGTCACCACGCCCAGGACGGCGACACCGCCGATCATGAGGCCCGCGGCGACACAGCGGCCCAGCACGGTGATTGGGTAGTGGTCGCCGTAGCCGACGGTGGTGATGGTTGTCAGGGCCCACCAGATCGCATCACCGAAGGTCGTCAAGTTTGAGCCCGGGGCGTTCTCTTCGACGTCCAAAACGGCCAGGGCGCCGGCGTAGATCAGCAGCGCGGCTGCGCCGAGGACGTAGGTGAGTACCTTGCCGCGAAGGGCGTTGCCGCCGAAGCGGTGCATGACCCGTAGCAGGGTGACCAGCCGCAGCAGCCGCAAGGGCCGCAGGGCAGGCAGAGCCACGATAGCGAGCTCGTGAAGATTCCTGAGGAACCAGCGCCAGCGCTGCGGCGCCAGAGCCAGGTTGACCAGGTAATCGATGACGAATACCGCCCAGGTCACCCAGATCAGGACCTCGATGAGGAGGGATTCCGTGTTGGCGATGACTTGAATGGAGTAGGCCGCCAGGAAAATCAGCGATGCAACGGTCAACGGCCATTCGGAACGACGGTTCCATTCCTGCTGGGTCATTTTTGAAGTCTAGGACGTCGGCAATCCGGGTAAGAAGCCAGACGTCACGAACACAGCAGAAGTCGCTTCGCTGCCTTCACCCTCTACGTGGTTGGCCTGATAGCTGTCCCCCTAATCAGTCTGGCCACGCTCAGGAAAACGCTGCACAGGCACCACTCACGGAAAGGGGAAAGATTCCAGATAAGCACCCCACCCTGGACCGGCGGGATTCCGGAACGGCAGACCATACGGGGGCCCCGCAGACGAGGGTGCCTCCGCGCTTCACTGCGTTAGGACCCGGGACCGGACCTTCGCCGAAGTCTCAGGCCGGTCACGAACCAGTGGCCGCCCGCGAGCATCAGTACGAAGCCAACCCCGCCGATGATGGTGAGCCTCGAAATGATCCCGGAGATGACTACTGCCATTCCGACCATCACCGCCAAAACACCACAAACGGAATATAACCGTGCCCGGTCGACTAACGCTCCGGAACGCAACTTCCGGTCCAGACCAGGGTCAGCCGCCGCCAGTTCCTTCTCGAGCTTTTCAAGGCGCCGGCGCTCATTCTCAGAGAGAGACATACCCCGCCTTCCTGCGTCCACCGTATGCCGGAGAGCAAGGTTGCCGGAACAAGGCGCGTCCCGTCCTACCAGCGATGCTCCGACACCGGCGGCAGCCTCATTGGTTGCGATGATCTCCTACCCCAAATCCACAGCCCCATACCTACTTAGGCCAGAAATGAGATCAACGAGATCAGGTCCGTTGGCCTACCACGAACCCCAAGAAGAACCGGGTCTTGAAATCCGACTTTCATGCATGCTTACTGGAGATACAGCCGTAGTGAACGGTTGTGACGATGCAGGAGGCAACGCCATGGGACTGGGAGATAAGGTCCACAACGCCGCTGAGAAACTTCACGGCAAGGGCAAGGAAGCCGCGGGCGACGCCAGTGGCAACGACCGGATGAAAGCCGAGGGTAAAGGCCACCAGGTCAAGGCCGATCTCAAGCAGGCCGGCGAGAAGATCAAGGACGCCTTCAAGAAGCACTGATCCAAACCGCGAAAGGGCGCGCCCATCTGGGCGCGCCTTTTTCTGTGCCCGATGAGGGTCAAAGAGACATTATCTTTCTTCTCCCGAGATCAAGGCCCAGGCACAGTCAGCGCCCCGGCGGTTCATCGAAGACAACTGGCACACCGGCACCATCGGCGACTCCTCAGCCGACGCCACCGCCGGATCCATGAACTCCATGTTCAGCTTCCACCACGAACGCAACGGCAAGGTCCTGCTCAACGAACAGACCGGCGCCGTCGCATCCATCAGCCACAACGGGCACCCCAGCTCGGGAGACTAAGGCACCGGACCGTCAAAGGGGACCAACCAGTCCCCCAGAAATGCCCGGGCTCCTGAGACACCGTCAGGAACCCGGGCATTTCCATATCCCGCTTGATTATCGGCAGCCGGGGTGACGTCAGGCGATGCACGCACAGCAAAACAGTGGCCGGTAATCGTGCCTTGCAATCCCCTGTTCCAGATAATGCATGCTCTTCTTCCTGACCCGACATTCATACCGTTCCGATGGGAAAAGCGTAGATTGTGGGCATGAGACGCACCTCCACCCTTCGTCGTGAAGTTCTCGCGGACCGGCTCCTTGATGTCGCGGAGTTTACGCACGCGCACTGGTTCTTCGGGAACCTCTACGAGGCCCTCGTGAAAGTGCCTCATCGAGTGGCTGCATCGGAGGCAAGCCAGGAACTGCCCCGGACCCCGTTCGGGGCAGGCAGCCCGGGGCGCTACTACGTCCCGATAGCCCCGCTCAACACCCCAGCAGCCTTCGGCGCCCTTCTGGCTGGCTGGAACCGGCCACGCACCAGGGCCTCCCTGGTCGTGGCGGCCACCAGCTCGGCCGTGGGCGCTGCTGCCACCGCGTACGTGCTCCGGTTCCTGAACCCGAAGCTGTTCTTCAGCCCACAGCCCCTCAATGAGGACCAGCGCCGCCCCTTGCTGGCACAGTGGTACAGGATCCACGCCGTACGGCTCACTGCCAGTGCTGTTTCCTTGGCCGCCGTCCACCACGCCCGGACCATCAGGCTCAGGAACCACTGACCCCGAAAGAAAACGCAGAGCGGGTTCGGTGGGTGGCCGGACATCCCGACAACTCCCAGCTACGCCGCGCGTGTGTTGTACGTTGGAACCCATGGGAAGCTTGTCCCCCAGAACAGTCCGGGGTCCGTATGGCTGAGGAATTTACGGTGGCCGGAGGCAAAGCGGTTCTCAGCCTCCGTACGGACGGGATAATGCACCTGGTATGGGCCCCGGGCTCCCATGTTAGTGAAGAAGACGCCGACTCAGCTGTCACGATGATGAACCAGATCTGCGCCGGAACCGGCGGGGGCAAGCCATTGCTTGTCGATATGCGGAACGCCGGTGTCACGTCGTCGGGCGCCAGGGACGTGTTCGCCATGCCGCACGCCGCGTTACGAGTAGCGTTGCTCGGTGAATCCCCTGTCGACGAGGTGATTGCCAGTTTCTTCACCCGCGCCCACCGGCCCGCGCGCCCCACCCGCTACTTCACCTCTGAGTCCGAGGCCATCATCTGGCTCTCCCGCTGCTGACTACGCGGCCACATCATGCTTAGAGCATGCCGGGATAAGGCGCCACGCCTTTGCTGGCTCTGCCAGCAGCCGACGCGCTAGGGATGGTCAGCCGTCGAGCTGGGCGCGGCGGAACCGCAGCTCTCGAAGTGCCCCGTTCAGGGGTGAGCCGGTGAAGGGCAGTGCCCCCAGATCTATGGCCTGCGTGGCGGCCGATGCGACCTTATTGGCAGCGGTGGCCGCCCGTGCGGGGAGCCCGATGCTGGCTGCGAACTCCTGCCAGTGCTTGGCCTTGAGGTTCTTCTCCCTGCCTGTGACAGTGAGGGCCATGGTGTCGTCGCCGTACAACAGCGTGCAGGGGATGTCATAGACGGGGGCCACCACCCAGCCGCCGTGCCGACCTTCAAGGACAGAGACGTTCTTGGCATGCAGATCCCCATTGCCTGTCAGCCAGGCGAAGACGAACTGCAGGTAGAGATTCCTTACCGCGACAGCCTTGGCCTTGCACAGCCCGGCCAGTGCCAGCACGACATCCTCCGAGCTCACGGCATACTTTGAGGCCGGCGGGAGGTCCAGGACCTGGGCGGCGTCCTCCAGCGCCAGGCGGAGGGGTTCGCCGTCGGCGCCACGGTCGAACCGTTCAACCAAGAGCCCGGGCAGGCCGTTGCGGTCCGTGACGATGCTGTGCCTGGTGACCGGGATCTTCAGGGCCTTCGCCCCGGCAAGGTGCGCTGCTTCGTTGAGAACCAGATGCGGGTGCTGCGGCGGATCAAGCTTGAGCAGGTACCGGCGGCCGGCAAGGGCAAGCGGGGTGGTCAGCATCGAGGCACTGGCCTTTGTCTGGACACCGGGCAGCCCGTGCGGATCCACTGCGTCGGCGAAGGCGGCGAAGTCAAGGTCCTCCGGGCGGGAAGTGTCCGCCAGCGGCGGCGGCTCCTCCGGCGCCTCCCCTGCGGGCACGATCTGAACATCGCCGGGCACATCCGAACCGACAGCCAGGAGAAGGCTGAGTTCATCGCCCAGGCTCGTCTTTACTGCATCCTTCAGAACCGTAAGGCGGTGACCTTCGGGCAGGAGACCGGAGAAGAAAGACGGCAGCGCTCCGCTGGGCGCCTCTAGGGGGTCCGCGCTGAGGGGCAAGGTGGTGCTGACAGGGCGCCCCCCTGATGTGCGGTAATCGGACGCGTAAGAGAAGGCGACCGTCCCCCGGTCGGTCCTGTCCAACTGCCCGGCCAACGAGCCCGCCTTGTATACGTCCGCAGTGCGGACAAACTTCAGCCGATGCAGATCCTCACTCATCGGATGGCCTCAGGTGCAAGCCGACCGCGTTGGCGGCGGCCACGACCGTTGCAAGTGACGGATTGCCTGTCCCTGTCTCGATCGCGTGGATGGTTCGAGAGGAGGTCCCGATCA
>Ga0308158_10003497_pt1 | contig 13797 bp, 19 predicted proteins | sample PhyBR2_FD_201038 | JGI IMG/M metagenome (GOLD analysis project Ga0308158, IMG submission 201038) | Phyllosphere microbial communities from UC Gill Tract Community Farm, Albany, California, United States - DLSLB.R2 | ecosystem: Host-associated > Plants > Phyllosphere > Unclassified | place: USA... | reverse complement strand
CGGCGGGGCCGTATTTTGGCTGCATGAACATGACACCCGCCCCCGACGACCTCGATCCCCGCAGGCAGGCTTTACTGCTGTACTTTCAGGGATACCGCATCGCCCGCATTGCTGAAATGCTGGGAGAAAAACCCGCAACCGTTCACAGCTGGAAGAAGCGCGATAAGTGGGGCGACTACGGCCCGCTGGATCAGATGCAGCTGACCACCGCCGCACGCTACTGCCAGCTCATCATGAAGGAGCAGAAGGAAGGGAAAGACTTTAAGGAAATTGACCTGCTGGCGCGCCAGTCCGAGCGCCACGCCCGCATCGGCAAGTTCAGCAACGGCGGGAACGAAGCGGACCTGAACCCGAACGTGGAAAACCGCAACAAAGGCCCGCGCAAGCCCCCGGAAAAAAACCTGTTCAGTGACGAACAGATCGAAAAGCTGCAGGAGGTTTTTCACGGATCGATGTTCGGCTATCAGCGCCAGTGGTGGGAGGCCGGAAATAAATATGCCGTCCGCAATCTGCTGAAGTCGCGCCAGATCGGGGCCACCTTCTTTTTTGCCCGCGAGGCGCTGATCGATGCGCTGACCACCGGGCGCAATCAGATATTCCTGTCGGCCAGTAAGGCGCAGGCGCACGTCTTCAAGCAGTACATTATCGAGTTTGCCCGCGAGGTGGACGTAGACCTGAAGGGCGATCCCATGACGCTCAGCAACGGCGCGTGCCTGTACTTCTTAGGCACCAACGCCCGCACCGCGCAGAGCTACCACGGCAATCTGTATCTGGATGAGTATTTCTGGATACCAAAGTTTCAGGAACTGCAGAAAGTCGCCTCCGGCATGGCGCTGCACAAGAAGTGGCGCGAAACCTACTTTTCAACGCCGTCCAGCCTCACGCACAGCGCCTATCCGTTCTGGTCCGGCGCGCAGTTCAACAAGGGCCGGGCCAAAGCGGATCGGGTTGATATCGATCTCAGCCATCAGTCACTGGCCGCCGGTCGCCTCTGTGAAGACGGCCAGTTTCGCCAGATCGTCACGGTTGAAGATGCGGTGCGCGGCGGCTGTGACCTGTTTGACCTTGAGCAGCTGCGCACGCGCTACAGCCCGGAGGACTATCAGAACCTGCTGATGTGCGTGTTCATGGACGATCTGGCGTCAGTGTTCCAGCTGGCCATGCTGCAGAAGTGCATGGTGGACAGCTGGGAAGTCTGGACCGACTTTGAGGCGCTGGCCTTGCGACCGTTCGGCTGGAAAGAGGTCTGGATCGGCTATGACCCGGCGAAGGGCACGCAGAACGGCGACAGCGCCGGGTGCGTGGTCATGGCCCCGCCGGCCGTGCCGGGCGGCAAGTTCCGCATCCTTGAGCGCCACCAGTGGCGCGGGATGGACTTCCGGGCGCAGGCCGACGCCATCAGGACGCTGACGCAGCAGTATAACGTCACCTATATCGGCATCGACTCCACCGGCGTCGGGCTGGGCGTGTATGAGAACGTCAAAGCGTTTTTCCCGCAGGTGAAGGAGTTTGTCTATAACCCGAACGTGAAAAACGCCCTGGTGCTGAAGGCTTACGACACCATCGCCAGCGGGCGGCTGGAGTTTGACGCCAGCCACCTCGACATCGCGCAGTCATTCATGTCTATCCGCAAGGCCACCACGGCCAGCGGCAACCGTCCGACCTATGAAACCAGCCGCAGCGAAGAAGTCAGCCACGGCGATTTAGCCTGGGCGACCATGCACGCACTGGCAAACGAGCCGCTGCAGGGACAGGCGGCACATACGCAGAACATTGTGGAGATTTACTGATGAGCAAACGCAGGAACCGCACCCGCACGCAGCCCGTGCCGCAGCCGGATAACATGACCAGAGGGGCAGCGTCGGAGGCGTTTACCTTTGGCGACCCGATCCCGGTGCTGGACCGCCGCGAACTGCTGGACTACGTGGAGTGTGTTATCAATGATCGCTGGTATGAACCGCCCGTGAGCGTTGACGGGCTGGCGCGCACGTTCCGCGCCGCCGTGCATCACAGCTCACCTATCAGCGTAAAGTGCAATATTCTGGCGAGTACCTTTATCCCGCATCCGCTGCTGAGTCAGCAGGCGTTCAGCCGCTTTGCGCTGGACTATCTGATTTTTGGTAATGCCTACCTGGAGAAGCGCACCAGCCGCCTCGGTAACGTGCTGAAGCTCGAACCGTCGCTGGCGAAGTTCACCCGGCGCGGCCTCGATTTAGACACGTACTGGTATGCGCACTATGGCATTAACACGGAGCCTTACGAGTTTGCGAAGGGCAGCGTGTTTCACCTGATGGAGCCGGATATCAATCAGGAGATTTACGGACTGCCGGGCTACCTGTCGGCCATCCCGTCAGCGCTGCTGAATGAGTCGGCTACGCTGTTCCGCCGCAAGTATTACCTTAACGGCAGCCATGCGGGATTCATCATGTACATGACCGACCCGGCGCAGAGCCAGCAGGACGTGGACAATATCCGCAGCGCCATGAAAAGTGCGAAAGGGCCGGGCAACTTCCGCAACCTGTTTATGTACAGCCCGAACGGGAAAAAGGACGGCATCCAGATCATCCCGCTGTCAGAAGTGGCGGCAAAGGATGAATTCCTGAACATCAAAAACGTGAGCCGCGATGACATGCTGGCCGTGCATCGTGTGCCGCCGCAGCTTATGGGGATTATCCCCAGCAACACGGGCGGGTTTGGTGACGTGGAAAAGGCCAGCAAGGTGTTTGTGCGTAATGAACTCATGCCACTGCAGAGACGCTTTGAAGAACTGAACAGTTGGCTGGGTGAAGAGGTAATTCGCTTTGAGACTTATAATTTAGAGAGTGGTTAATTTCATGCACAGATTATTGATAGGTCAATAGTCTGTGCATAATTTTTAAACTGCGGGGTTTAAATAATCACCCACTTCATCGGCCTGCAAACTAATATACTCTACTCGCCATTGATCCATTCTTCTTAAGGCATATAGATTGAATTCAATATCTGGAACTGGATTGCAAGACATAAGAGCAATAAGTTCACTTTGTGCAGGATCACCATGATAAGCCATAAAAAGCTCAATTATATGTGTAACGGCGTTTTCTGCTTCCTCTCTCGCTATAGGGCCACTATCAATCGAGTCATAAACCACATGAATATTTAACTCATATGGTATGCCTTCTTCTAAGTCATTAAAGCGATCCTCACCCAAATCGAAGAACACGCCTATCAAATAATTTGAATATGCAGCAATTATTTTTGCCAGCTCTTTTTCAAATCTAAATTTCCCACGATCATATGCACGAAGTCTATTCTCAAATACATCGGGAAAAGCCGGACGCCCATAGCGCGCCGCAAGCCACTGTTTCAGAGCTTGTTTTTCTTTAGGAGAGATGGCGTAAAATTCATCACATGCTGCACTCAAAAGCTTCTCTTTTTCAATTTCAAACTTATCAACTTGCTTAAGTTCTACAGCGCTTTGATTTACATCTAATACCTGTTCAAAATTTAAATGCAGTGTTCGCGGATGCTTGGCGTGAGAGTAATTGCCAGCCCCCTTTACTAAGGGGCCAGCGATGAGTTCAACTTTTGGCTCAGGACTTTGTAAGTCACAGTCATGACTGATAACGACAACTTTAACGCCTGTTTGCTCTTCCGAAATGATACCTAAGGAAACAGCATGCTCATGCTTAAGAACGTGGCCTTGGCGCCATGTTGTATCAGAGTCAACCATATACGACTATTTACTCCCTTAATCCTGATCCAGGGATAGAAACCGAAGACATCCAGTTATCGGTTACAACACCCTTACTACCTACTAGATTTGCTTTGGTTCCAGCTTCTTTTAAAATACGAGCTTCTTCAATCAAGACATTGACTGATTGCTGCCAGTCATCGCCATGTTTTATCAAATCTATGATAGAAAGACCGTCAAACGCTTTCATCTTCGACATCAGTTTGGCATTTTCAATACCTGCCTCATTGAAGCGGTCAGAAAGTCTGCTCAATTCAATGATATAACTAGCTTTTTCAATGTCATCGGGCTGGCTTTCACCTGATAACCACTTGTAAAGAGCTTGCCGAGTAATGCCTAAATCTTTTGCCAGTTCCGACATAGACGGAGCAAGCGTGTCTCGAACATTTTTCAGATGTTCAGATACAGTCCTAACATCTACCAATTCGATATCAACATTCTTGTCAAATTCAGCTTCAGATCTCATCAATCCAAACTGAACCTTAGATTGCACGTAGCCACGCCACTGGTTCACGTCTTTAACTAAAAAATTGGAACCGGTGCTGCTCAAAAATAAAGAGGATGCAACCATAAATGCTCCAGCAACTGTTGGAGCAAAACCGGGCGTCTCATAGAAACTTCCAGTCATAGATTGACGCATATCACACCTCCTCGGCGTTATGACCACTTAGCAGTAGCGTACGGCGAAATCATTTTATTAAACGTACCTTTTATCACACTATGAAGGGAAGTGAATTGTTCCTCAACCAAATCTATGGAAGGGGGCAGACTGCCTTCAACATAATGATCAGTGTCTATAATGCCATGCCACAAGGGAGTCGTAGTCTTGAACCGTTCAAGCATATTAACACCAACTGGCACCATGTCAGGTGGAAACCCTAACTGACCATTCATTTTATGTAAGCGAGTAACTATAAAACCGTTATTAATAACTGGACCAACCTTTGTCTGAAAGACCATTTCGCTAACTGATTGAACTTGCTGCAATTCTAAGTCGAGGCCATGTAGCCCCTCACATAAGTATTGTTCAATCGTTTCACCGGTTTCAGGTAAAACTGCATCTAAGTAACGAAGACCTAGCCGAGTAATCAGGGCAGGTCTTGGATTATCAAGGACTACTGTAAGACCTTTCATCAACTCTTTAAGAAAAGGTTGGTGCGTTTTGTAATCCGTTGTGTGATACGTTATGAAATCGTTACCCAATACAAAGCCTGAAGTACTGTCCAGATCCGACATATACCACTGTTGAACCGTTTCAAAAGCAGGCTGTGCCGGCTCATTTGGAGAGTTAAACTCAAATTTGATTTGGGTAGATTCTCTGCTCTCAAAAAGCGGATAGCCTTGCAAGCGTAGCGCGTCCTGTATGTCATCAACATACTTCTTCATCGCCTTAACCGGCGTGAATTTTATTTGTGCAAGCACATAATAAACGGGTGCATTGGACATACGTTTGTTGTCACTCATGTCGCCCTCCTAATTTTTCATATCAAAAAAAATTTACCAACTCCGTACAGTTTACATCTTGGTTGACACTTTAACCACCACTTCGTTCCAATCTGTTTCGATTCGAACCATATCCTTCTTAATCGTAACTGGCGCGCGCTCGTACCCCCGCCACGCCTGCCCGCTTTATGCAGTGGTTTTCATGCACCTGCATGACATAAACAAAAGCCCGCCAATACTGGCGGGCCTGAGCATCAGAGATCCTTTTGGGATCATGCGATTTCATGCAGCATAGTCATGCACTCACGGCTCGTAGTTCTGTTAGGCCTTTCATCACTCAGCCTGATTCATTGAAAGGCTGTATTCATAATTGCGTAGACGAGCCATTAACTCATCTGTGAGTTCGGAAACCCACTCAATTGCCATACGTTTTTCTTGCTCGCTACAATCGCTGACAGCAACAAGTTTTAAAAAGAAATCAATACGCTGAAGCTTCACCGACTCCAAAAGATAGTCCTGCATGTTCCCTCCTCTGCTTACAACTACTGTTTATACATACAGTATAGAAAATCCAGTCGGAATTGAAACTATTTTTTATGTATCAATGGGATTGATCTGAACCTTGCCAGATCAGAATGGTTCTTCCTGCAATCTGCCTTTCCCGTAGAAAAGCCGCATTTTCGCCCCTCCGTTGAGGCTACAGCCCTTAAGCAACAGCCCAATTTCATACTCATCACCGTTAAATCCCCTGGCTTTTAGTTCCAGCTCTAACCGTCGGCACTCTGGCCCCGTACAGTTATTGACAGAACTCCAAGGGGCGGCAATGCCGCCAGAAAAACCAGCCTCCGCGGGCGCTTCGGCCAATTTAGTAACCTTTTCCCATTTGACCAGGCGCGTCATGACTTCTGAATCTGGCACCATTGGCGAATAGATACCCTGCACCCGCTGAATATCTTCGCCGTACTCATTGCCCATTTCGGTAAGTTCGTAACAAAGGCGGATCACTAAATCCTCACGCGCAACTAACGGCCCGCCCTGCGCCATCGTATAGGACGCCCAACAGCTGGCAACAGAAGCTGACGCCAGCACCGCATCCATCTGCTTATCTGGCAGACGTGCATCACCCATACGGCGCAGCTCACGCCAGACAGTCACAGGCGCACCACCGATCTGCTGAAACTGACGAATACGCCAGCGTGAAGCCCATGCTGAAACAGCCTTAGCCATGTCGCGCATATTTGCGCCGGTTTCATCATCTTTCTCACCTTCCATTGCGTAACCGTCGATATTTTTTGAAATATATTTGGCGATATAGCCTGTCGCACTGCCCTTTTCAGGGTTGATTGGCTCAGCATGAAATCGTGCTTTTCGTGCCTGCGGCGTGGTCAGCTCCCCGCAATCCTTTTTGTAAGCCTGATCACGCATGATTTGCTGAACCCGCTGGACATTTTCAGGACGCATAAACAGCAACATGTGCCAGTGCGGCGTGCCGTCGTGGTGGGGTTCAACAACGCGAAAACCGAAGACATGAATATCTTCACGGGACAGTGCCGCGCGGATCCGCGCCCATACGCGGCAGAGATAACGTTGGGTGTCTCGCGGGCTAGAGCCGTTCCACTGAGAAACAAAGCCACCCTGGCTGTAAACCGCGTGATAACGTGATGGTGCGGTGATTGTATAAAATTCACCTACGCATCCTGTTTCATTGGCGACATCCTCAAACCCGCGCATTCTGGTCATCAATTCGCGGCGGCGTATTGCCGGATTGGACACGCTGCGGTTGACCATTTCATCCAGCGCAATACGGTCCCCGTCCTGATTGATGAGATCAAAGCGTTTGAAGAATTCACGGTTACGTTTTTTCTGCTCTATCCATTCGGCCAGCGTGCTGCGGGAAACGTAAGGTGATGCGGCTTTCTGTACCTGCCCAACCGCGATAGCCATGTGTTCACGCTGTAAATCTCGCATCTGCTTCAGGCGGCCACGCCACCATTCTGGCGCCATCATGCGAAGCAGACCAGACTGGGCTTTGCGCAGAGGCAATTCACCTTTAGCTGAACAGAACTCTGCCCAGTAAGGTGGCTGCGTTCCTGTCAGCGCAGCCAGTTCAGCGATGTAACGGTATCCGGTGAGCGTCACGGTCAGTTCGTCCGCTTCCTGTGGTATGGAGACCTTATCAACGAACTCAGCCAGACTTTGTGACAGGAAGGAGGCCAACTTATAAGCCAGATCGCGAATGTCCTGCCGGTCCAGCGTCGGAAGGCGATCAAGCTGTTTGATAAAGGGCAGCTCAAACTGCGCAGCATCGTTCAGCCGGTAGCGGCTGCGTACAAGCTGCAGGCGTGGCAATACGCTCTGCCCAATGGTCTGGCGCAGAAACGCATTGGCCCGCCGACGGCCATGTTTTCCTGAAAGGATTTTTTGATAACGGTCAGCGAAGTACCCGGCCAGGTAGTCTGGCATGTCATGCAGGTATTGGCTGCGCCAGCTGTGGTCGTCGGGGTTAGCGTTCCACAGCTTCAGCTCAGCCAGGGTCATGTTACGCGGCGTTCTGACGCCATAATTATCACGCTGCATTTTCAGAGCAGCGTGATAGTCACCATTAAACTCAACGGCGTTTACGGCTATATCGGTCACAGTGCAGCCACATGCTCAATATGCGGGACGAGAATGATCTTCATTGCGCACTTGCCTTCTTCGCCAGCAAGGCCGGACTTACTGCCGGCCCAATTCAGGATGGTGCTCATAACGCCGCCCCTTTGTAGTGCACGCTTTTCAGCTCACTGATCTGTTTGCAGGTCACGCAGAGGGAAACGCCCGGCAGTGCGCGGCGGCGCTGCTCCGGGATTTCCTCACCACATGAAAGGCAGAAAAACTCACTCGCCCCTGCCGGGCGGTGAGTAGCGTTTGCCAGATTGCGCGCCAGCTCTTCCTGCACGCGCTGCTGTACCATATCCATTGAATCAGCCATCAGTGCAGCTCCTGAGCCTGGTTCTCAAAGCGCTCAGCCTCTTTGTCCATCAGTTCGATAATTTCTGCTGCGGACATTTCCTTCTGGCGGGCATGAATTGCCAGTGAGGCCAGGCGGATAGAAACGGACAGCGCATCATCACTACGCTGCTCAGTTTTTGCCTTGCTCAGCAGGGCGGCCAGCGCGTCCTCATCGGCATTAAAATTACGGGTCTGGATATTTCGCATTTCTCTTTCTCCTGAATTCGGGCAAAAAAATGCCCGGCGGGTTTACGCCATTTAATTTCGTTGGGTTAATTAATTAGGTAACGTTAGATTCTTTGGAAATAAACTCACGACTGCTTTTAAGTGATTCATTGCGCTAATCAGCGCCGTTTTTTCGTCACTCGTCAGTTCACTGAAATCAACGCCGTGACGTTCTTTGCTGATATTTGCCAGGAAGAAAATGGCGCTCAGTGCGCGGCCATTCTGTTCAGCCTGATGATCGCGTTTGTTGCGCATGTCTTCGATAAAGCGTTTGAGTTCATTACTGCAGTCGCCATACATCATTGTGCGAAGTGCTGAGATATGATTAAGCGCACTGGCACGCTGCCCTGCGTTCATCTGAACAGTGATACTCTCAGCCTTGTAACCCATGATTTTTTCCTCTTACCGGTTAATCCTGCCAGCAGTTCGGCCTGTGATATTGACGGATGCCAGCGCTGGCCTGTTTTAGTTTCAATCCAGCCATGCCCTAAATCTTGTAACTGCTGTGGTGGTGACTGTTGTTTCAAAAACCTTACAAAAACCTGCATAATCCTCACTCCATTATCTGTTACGACATGAGGTGCAAATGCTGAATGAGAAAGAAATAGAACGCTTCGAACTACTGGAGAAAGACCTTCAGCAACTCCGCTCCGAAGTTAAAATTCAAAACATGGTTATTTCAGGACTTCTTAACGCTTACTTCACTAATAAAAAACATGATCATTCTCTTTTCTATTCTGCCGTTCGCAGTGAGTTAAACAAACTTCCGCCCGGCTCTGACAACCAGCACATTTTCATGAACGCTATTGAAAAATGGATGAACAGGTACAACAATTAAATATATGTAAGAGGTGATACTTTATTACGTATCACTTCTTTGACTTCTTCACCGCGAAACCTCGTACCATTTTTTAGAGTAAAGAAATAACTGCCATCACCTGAAATGGATGGAAAGCACAACGCAACATCCGAATCTTTAACTTCTGCGCGCTTACCCTGTAAATTAAATTGGTAGGTCAATACTTTGATCATAACTACCTCACACCATCCCCATAGATGCACCGATACCACTTAACACATCAGCAGTGCCCGAAAGCGCAGGGTTAGAATGCACTCGTGCCTGAACCGCCAGTGCTGCCAGAGTCAGGCAGCGGATCCCTGCGTGTACGTTCTGAACCAGACCACGGCGGCAGGATGCTGTTAATTGCTCCTCGCTCACTACGCCCGCAGCTAACTGCCCTACTTCGGCAGTGGCTTTCAGTACATAAGCAGGTAGATTCTCTCCCGCCATTTCGTTAACAGGTACGCATGGCAGGCAATGCAGCTGCGCCAGCGCGCCGTCAATCAGCGTTGCGTCTTCGGTCAGATCGGTCAGTATCAGCATTTCACGAACGGTTAACTGGTGAACCTGCTCCGGGTTGAGTTTGTTACGGATGGTCTGAGGATTCAGTCCGGCTTTATTAGCCAGCTGAATGATATTGTGCTTCAGTGCAAACGCCCGGCACGCATCATCAAAATGGCTATGTGTGGAGACTCGAAAATCAAACATGATAAATCCCTTCTGCTATCCCAATATGGATGCATCAAGCCTGCATTGTGATTTCACAGCCAGCGGCCGCTTCAATCGTCAATGCAACCATGTTGATCTCGATGAGACCGTTAACGCCCTCTTTCTTCCTGATGGGCAGCCGGTTCTCACGATACATCTGACGTACGGTGCCTTCCTTATAACCAGTGCGGCGGCAGAACTCTTCAACCGTGATATAGGGTTCAGAGATTACAAGATTGATGTTTGGACGCATTGATATACGGTTTCCCATGAGGCAGTATCCTTAAGTTTGTGTAGTTTTAACTGTATTTAGCGATATTCAGCACACCACAAAATCGATATTAGGATCACTAAAAGGTTATGTCAACAACAAAACCGAACGAAACTAGAAACACAAAATTCAACTTTCCTTCCCAAAGTGGTGGGAAAGCTGCAATAGAGCGCATCCTGGAAGCTTACGGATTCAAGAACAGACAGGCGCTGTGCAATCATTTAGGCGTATCCCAAAGCACAATGGCTAATCGCTATATGCGTGATAACTTCCCTGCTGACTGGATACTGACTTGCTCGTTAGACACTGGAGCCTCACTCTTATGGCTGGCGACCGGCCAAGGTGAAATGAATGAGACCGTTAAGGTTGTAGACAATACCGTTTTGAAAAGAATAAATATCTCAAATGGGGTTAAAACTATAATTGAGCCTGTAACTTATGACTCAAAGCTACTACCTGAGACGCTGACTTCACCTTTCGTAGTTAATTACGATAAAAAAGTTTTTATTGTGGATGCCTACGAAGGTGAGGTAACAGATGGTCTCTGGCTGATTGAAATGGACGAACTGGCGAGCATCAGGGAACTGAACCGTTTACCCGGTAATCGCATCCGTGTTGAGAACGGCAAAGCTTCATTTGAGTGCAAGGCAGAAGACATCAAAGTGCTGGGTAAGGTTGTTGCTCGCACCGAATATCTGTAAGGCAGGATATGGCTGTAAGTAAATTACCCAACGGGAAATGGCAGGCACAGGTTTTCCCAAACGGCCGTGACGGCAAAAGAATTCGCCGCCAGTTTGCAACGAAGGGCGAAGCACAATCCTATGAGAAGTTCGTAAAAGAGCAGGCTCAAAATAAGCCCTGGCTGGGAGAGAAAGCAGATAAGCGGCGAGTAATTGAGTTGGTTGAATTGTGGTTCAACACGCATGGCATCACGTTAGCGGATGGTGAGAAGCGGCGAACCACAATGGCGTTCGCCTGCGAGGCGATGGGAAACCCACTCGCAACCGAGTTTAACGCGAAAATTTTTGCGTCTTACCGCGAGCAGCGGTTAAGCGGGAAGATCACCCGCTCCAGCCGAGTGAAAACAGTTACGCCGCGCACGGTAAATTTAGAGTTGGCGTATTTCAGGGCGATGTTTAACGAGCTTCGCCGGTTAGATGAATGGACCGCACCGAACCCGTTAGAAAACGTGCGCGAGTTTAAAATCAGTGAATCGGAGATGGCGTATCTCACCATTGAGGACATCAGAACCCTTCTCACCGAGTGCGAGAACAGCCGATCCAAAGACCTGACTACCATTGTGAAAATCTGCCTGGCAACTGGCGCACGATGGAGTGAGGCCGAAGGCTTAAAGGGAAACCAAATCCGCGCCGGTCAGATCATTTATGTGAAAACTAAAGGCAAGAAAAACCGCGCGGTGCCGATAACTGAAAAATTACAGGCTGAACTGCCATCCAGCAGAAAGGCGCAAGTGCTCTTTAAACCATGCTACTCAGCTTTTAGAAAAGCCATGCAGCGTGCCGGTATAGAGACACCCGCTGGGCAGCTTACGCATGTGTTACGCCATACCTTCGCATCTCATTTCATGATGAATGGTGGCAATATCCTTGTGCTTCAGCGGATATTGGGGCACACAGATATTAAGGTGACAATGCGTTATGCACACTTTGCGCCTGAGCACTTGTCGGATGCAACGACAAAAAATCCATTACTAAAAGTTTATATTGGAGAAAATGATGGTAGATAAGCGATCTTTGGTAGCGAAATTAAATTTGTCAGATACCACAGCATCGGAAGAGAAAAAAAAAGAATATAGAATTGAAGCTGGTAAAGCAGGAGAAGACCTTACACAATCTTACTTGGATAAGTGGGGAACAATCTATTTCAGAATTGAACAAGAGACAAAAAAATTGCCTGTTTGGGTAGAATCCATCGGTAGCAAAAGACCTGATTTTATTGCTTTCACGTCTACCCCATCAGAAATAATAGTGATCGATTCAAAATTACACAACACCAATAAAGAATCATTCTTATTAGAAAGCGATGAAATAATAAAGTATGAAAAACTAATAATTAAGCTTAATGAAATTGGATTCATTCCGTATCACATGTTTATTTTCCCAATTGGTGGCATGGCTCCTAATAAATTCTTTTGTTTAACACTTGATGATTTTTCTAATGGAGAAGAAACATTAATTGATGAAAAAAAATTTAGACAAGTAAAAAAAGGCTGCGTTTTTCACGTATAGTGTTCAAGGAGGATTATTATATGAGTCATATAAACAACAAGACTAAAATAACACATCTAAACCCAATGTTGTTTGACCAAGTTGAAGGCTGGTTAAAAGATAACAGAATTAATTATGATTTAACTAGGTTTGGTCAGGCTGCAAAGTATTATAAATCATGGTTAGAGACAAAAGAAACCCCTTCATTCAGAGAGTTATGGAGCATTTCAGAACTAATAGATCTATTTGATTTTTACAATTCTTTTAATAGCAGCGGAGAAGTGAATAGTAGTTTCTTACGAAGAATTTCAAAAGGAACTGTCTTGATAGAAGAGGATATTAAAAAGTCAGCTAGAGACTTAGCCTTTGAATTAAAAATTGCATCAAGATTTAAACGAGCAGGCTTTACAATTATAGAAGATAATAGCCATGACGTAGTTGCAGAAAAAAAAAGCATGCGTTTCTTTATCGAATGCAAGCGACCTAAAAACATCGGCACACTGATTAAAAACATGCGTTTTGCTTTCGATAAACAACTACCAAGAGAAACAATAAATAACTCTATAATTTGCATTGATATTAGTAATATAATATATGATTCGCAAAAGATAGATTTCGACAACGGCAAGTTTGTTCAACCTTTGATCACAGCTGAAAAATTAATAGAATACAGAAACCATATTGACAGAAAATTTAAAAATTTCATTAACAAAGAAGCTCCTGATATTGCCAAAGAGATAAGGATGATAATATTATATTATTCCTTTCCAATTTTTTTAGACGAAGATATTGTTTCAGAAACGATAAGGTTCATGAAATTAAATCATTTTGTCACCATGACAAGTATCAATGATGAAATCAATAAAGAAATTTCTAAAGCCCTAAACGATAGTGTAGGAAAGCAATTTAATGCTGGGACGCTCTCATAGATTTGGCAGCAAAGTGGCAGCAGAGCTCAACGCTATGTGCCACTTTTCATCACTATTCGGCTTAAAGAGAACATAAAAATCAGTAAGTTACTGATTTAACTCGCTTCAAATTGGGACTCATAATCGCTTGGTCGCTGGTTCAAGCCCAGCAGGGGCCACCAAATTTCACCATAAAAAACAGCCAGTTAAGCCGCTCATTAAAGCGGTTTTTTTGTATCTGAATTTCTGAGTGGCGGTAAAGTGGCGGTGCATTTTCCTCAACAGCCTTATCATGCCGCTGCTGATTGCTTTAAGCAGGTGTAACAAAACTACTAAACAAAGCAAAAAACCTCAGAAGTATGTAAAGTAACTCGCTTATCAATAGGGAGAAGCTCTGATAGTTTTTTCCAGCCAAATAAAATTACCGTCTGTATCGTAAATCTGCCACA
>Ga0308158_10003496_pt1 | contig 13799 bp, 9 predicted proteins | sample PhyBR2_FD_201038 | JGI IMG/M metagenome (GOLD analysis project Ga0308158, IMG submission 201038) | Phyllosphere microbial communities from UC Gill Tract Community Farm, Albany, California, United States - DLSLB.R2 | ecosystem: Host-associated > Plants > Phyllosphere > Unclassified | place: USA... | reverse complement strand
TCTGTTGCGTGAGCTGAACCTCGCCATGACCTTGCAGGACATCAGGTCGGCGTACCTGGTTGCGGTCGGTCACGTCATCGCCGCCGAAGGGATCGGCTTCTATCGGTTGAGCGAGGCGTCGGATGCGCCGCCGCTGGAGATCGCAGCGAACCTCGGCTCGGATTTCCTGTCGAGGTACGAGGCCTTCGGGAGGCCGGACGACCCCGTGCTGCAGCATGTGCTGCGCCACAGGTTGCCGGTCGATTCGGGGCGACTGCAGCGTGAGGAGTGGGACAGATCCGGTGCGAGAGAGGTTCTCGCACAGGCGGATCTGTCCCACTCGATGCAGGCGCCGGTCATGCTGGCGGGAAAGATCGTCGGTACGATCAACTTCGCGCGCGGTGGCCCACGGGCGTTCAGCGCGAAGGAGCTCTCCACCGCGAATGTTCTCGCACAGCATGTCGGTCTGGCACTGGAGCGGGCGAAGCGATACGAAGCGATGGAGACGCGGACGGTCGTTCTCGAGGGGGCATTCGACCGCAGTTCCGGCGCGGTGGTGATCTGCACGCCGAGCGGAGAACCGGTGTTCGTCACGAAGCGCGCGGAAGAGCTTCTCGGCACATCTTTCTCTTCCGAGCGACAGGGCGTCGCCGGGCGGGTTCGGCACGCGATCCAGGAATTCGCCGACGGCGGAGACTTCGCGCGCACGACCCAGGTGGAAGACTCCCTCACCCATCGGCGTCTCATCCTCAAGATGCACCGGTTGCGGCGTCGGGATGCTCTCGTCTGCTTCCTGTACGCGGATTCGCACTCCGCGCGCACGGCACTGCCAGCGGTCGAGGTGCTCTCGCCGCGTGAGCAGGAGATCGCCGCGATGGTGGCGCGCGGACTCTCGACGAAGGACATGGCGGCGGAAGCGTTCATCAGCGAGAACACGATCAAGCAACACCTCAAACGCATCTTCGCGAAGGTCAGTGTCACGAGCCGCGCCGAGTTGGTGCAGCTCGTCTGGTCGCTTCACGAATCCGGCCCCCAGCATGAGGCTGATCGCGGGAGGTGAGGAGCGGAACCTCCGCATCAGAGCGGAGCTCAGAGAAGGGCTGTGCCATGGTCAGGACATCGGTTCTCGCCGGAGCGTTCCCCGACCGGGCCGTCGAAGGACTCGTCCGTGATCTCGACGCCGCACTATCGCGGGACGAGGTTCGAGCCTCGTATCTTGCCGTCGCCGAGCGGACCGTGGTCGCCGACGGCATCGGTTTCTATCGACTGGGCCCCACGGCGTGGGCCAGCCCGCAGGAGATCACCGCCAACCTGCGCGCGGATTTTCTCGCCGCGTACGAGGGGGATGGGCGGGCGGATGACCCCGTGCTCCGCATGGCGGTCGCCTCGCGCGCGCCCGCGCATTCACGAGTGGTGGAGCGGAAGTCCTGGGACGGATGCGCGTCGCGACACGTGCTCGGCGACGCCGGTCTCCGCCACTCGCTGCAGGTGCCGGTGATCACGCAGGGGCAGATCGTCGGCACGCTGAACTTCGCGCGCAGTGGTCCTCGTGCGTTCGATGACGCTGATCTCGTCGTCGCCGGAGGCCTCGCGACGCACTTGAGTGCGGCACTCGAACGCGCTCATCGATTCGAGCAGGCCCAATCGAAGCTGGCCCAGCTGGAGGCGGTGCTGAACATCGAACGCCACGTGTCGATGGTCAGCACCGCAGACGGGGCGGCGATCTTCGTGTCGCAGGAGGCCAAGCAGCTGGTGGGAGCCGGATCCTCGTTCGACTCGTCCACGCAGCTCGGCCGATCGATGGCGCGAGCGGTCAGAGACTTCGCCCAGGAAGGAGCTCCGGAAGGCACCCGGTGTGTGATCTCGTCCGATGGCGGTGTCGGGCTTTCGCTGCAGCTGCACCGGGTGAGCGATCCCGATCTGATCGTCTGTGCGATCACGCTCGACGGCGGACCGGATGTGGTGCTCCCTGTGCTGCGTGTGTTGTCTCCTCGTGAACAGGAGATCGCAGAGATGGTCGCGCGCGGGTGGACATCGAAGCGGATCGCGGAGAGAGCTTTCATCAGTGAGAACACCGTGAAACAGCATTTGAAGCGCATTTTCTTCAAACTCCAGATCAGCAATCGGGCGGAGCTCGTTCAGACGATGTGGGCGAAGGGCGAGCAGTAGCCCGGGACGATTCCATCCCGGGCTACATCAACTCTGCGGGGAGCGTCGCGTGCGCAGCGCGAGCCGGGAGCGGAGCCAGTCCGAGGTGATCGCACCGAGCAGCACCGCCCCGGTGATCACACCCTGCCAGAAGCCCGAGACACCGACCAGGGTCAGGCCATTGGAGAGGACGCCGAGGAACAGCACGCCGATGACCGTGCCCAGGATGCCGCCTTCCCCACCGAGGAACGACGTTCCGCCCAGAAGAACGGCCGCCGCAGCCATGAGCGCGATGCCTGCGCCCATTGTGGGGCTTGCGGATTGCAGTCGAGAGGCCATCACGATACCCGCGAGTACCGCACAGGCCGAGCAGAGGAGATAGGCGACGACCCGCACGGCGATCACGTTGATGCCCGACAACCGCGCGGCCTCGGCGTTGCCTCCGACCGCGTAGATCATGCGTCCGAATCCGGTCTGTCGCAGGATGAGCCCTGCCACGATCGCGACCGACACCGCCACGATCACGGTCAGCGGAACGCCTGCGAAAGTCCCCGTGCCGAGCCCGACGATGAAGGCATCGTCGTAGAGCGAGACGGTCCGCCCGTCCGATACCACGAGCGCGAGTCCGCCGAACAGTGCGTTCGTCGCGATGGTGACGACGAAGAAGTTCAAGCCGAGAAAGGCGATCAGCCCTGCATTCGTGAGCAACGAGGCGACCAGACCGCCGAGCAGTACGAGAGCGATCGCAGCCAGGGGCGGGAGGCCACCCTCGACGAGCTTCGCGAGAATCACGCCGCCGAGGGCGAGGAAGGCACCGACCGAGAGATCGAAGCCGCCCAGCAGCACGACGAAGGTCATCCCCACGCTGCAGACGAGCAGCGCGGCGTTGGTGTGCAGGATGTTCATGATGTTCCCCGGAGCGAGGAATCCCTGTTGGGTTAGCGCCAGGAAGACGACCATCGCGACCAGGCCGATCATGACGCCGCCGTACTTGCCGAGATCGAGTGACGCCGCGCGCTGCGCGAGCGCGCGGGGCGCGGACTCGAGCGTGCGTACCTGTGTGGTCATTTCGCTGCGCCGCCGGCGAGCTCGGGAAGAGTGATCCCGTTGTACGCGATCCGGTTGCCATCGGCGTCGACGAGTGCTTCGAAATCGACGTCCGCCTTCAGCTGCTCGGCATCGGTCGGCATCTCGGCCACGTTGCTCTCGTCCACGATGAGGAACGGTACTTCCATCGTGCCCGGCAGCTCCTCACCCGCGAGACGCTGGCACACGACCCACGCCTTGGCTCGGCCGATCAGCGGGTTGAGCACGTCGATCGCTGCGGTGAACCGCCCGTCGGCGATCGCTTCGTTCGTCTCGGCGCCACCGCCATACGTCACGATCACCGGCGCGAAGTCGGGCGTCTTGGCGCTCGCCGCCCCGAGGGCGGTGTAGCTGAGCGCGTCGTAGATGCCATCCAGCTCGTCGCCGTAGCGTGTGCGCAACTGCTCTGCGATCTCTGCGGACTTCTGCGGGGACAGCTCGGAGTTCGCCTGGGTCTCGACGACGTCGAGACCCAGCGGTCGCCGCACCTTCGGCGAACCCTTCCGCCATGCTGCGGAACGAATCGACCTGCTGCGGTCCGACGATCGCGGCGACCTTCGCCCCGCTGCCGAGCTGATCGCCCAGATACAGCGCGAGCGCGACACCGGCACCGTGCGCATCGAACTGCACGTTGGTCGCGGTCTTCACGCCTTCGGGCGTCTGTTGGGTGACGAGCACGATGCCCGCGGCATCAGCCCGTTCGAGCGCAGGCCGCAACGCGGTGCCGTCCATCGGCCATGCGGTCACGGCATCGACACCTCGTTGGACGAAACCGTCGACGTCGGCGAGCTGCTGGTTGACCTCGAGGTTGGCATCGGCCGATACGACTTCGGCCCCGCGTGCCTTCGCTTCCGCCACGAAGCCCTGGCTGATGAGGTTGAGGCCGGGGTCGGAGGCCTGCGGGATCGAGTCGCCGATCGTCGCCCCCTCGCACCCCTCAAGGACGGAGGGGGCGCTCGTCGGCTCTGCGGGCGCGCACCCGGCCAGGAGCGCGGCCATCAGCACTCCGGCGGATACCATCGCTGTCTTCTTCATGATCGGTGCCTTTCTGTGGTGCTGGTGGGTTGTTCGACCGCAGGTGTCGCGGCAGCGGTTGCCGTCTCTGATCCGGCGGCGAGGAGGATGAGCTGCTCTTCCGTGATCTGGCTGTCGCTCAGCTCTCCGGCCACGGCGCCGTCGAACAGCACGATCACTCGATCGCACAGCGTGATGAGTTCCTGCATGTCGGAGGAGACGAGAAGTACGGCGGCGCCGCGACCGGCGCGCTCTCGGATCAGCGCATAGATGTCGACTCGGGTGGCGGCATCCACGCCTCGAGTCGGCTCGTCCAACAGGAAGATGCGGGGATCGTGCGCCGCTTCTCTGCCGAACACGACCTTCTGCGCGTTCCCGCCGGACAGCGTCTTCACCGCTGCACGCGAGTCGATGGCCTTGATCCGCATCGTGCGAATGATCTCGGCCGCCACCGAGCGATCCTCGCGGGTCCGGGGGCGCTGAAACGCCCGATACGCGTTCAGGCGGATGTTGGCCCGGATGCTCTGTCCGGTGAGCAACCCCTGCCGGTTGCGGTCCTCGGGGACGAGTCGGATTCCGGCCTTGTGCGCGGCGCCGATTCCTGGACGTAGGGGAGTGCCCTCGACTGCGATGTGGCCCTGCGAGGGTTTCCTCGCTCCCGCGACCGGCTCCAGCAGGCTGGTGCGGCCGGACCCCATCAGCCCTCCGATGCCGACGACCTCGCCCGCGTTCACGCGGAGACTCACCGGGGGTCGCGTCGACGATACCTTCAGGGCATCGAGTTCGAGAATGACCTTCTCTCGGCGGTGCGACGGCGTCCTTTCGAGAGCAGAGATGCGGCGACCCGCCATCATCTCGCTCAGGCGCGCATCCGTGATGGCACTCGCGCTGAGTTCTCCGACGATCTGCCCGTCCCGTAGCACGATCGCCCGATCGGCGAGGCTCTTGATCTCCCGGAACCGATGGGTGATCAGGATCGCCGCCACGCCTTCGTTCGCGAGACGCCTGATCAGATCGAGGAGACGCGCAGGATCCGGCATCCGTGTGGTCACCTCGTCGAGGACGAGGAGTCGGGGGCGATCCAGGAGCGCCTTCGCGATCTCCAACTGCGCCTGCTCTGCTGCCGAGAGCGTGGAGACCCGACGATGAAGATCCCCCAGCCATTCGACCTCAGCCAGCGCACGCGAGATATCGGCGGAACGGTCCGGCGCACGCAACCATCCGGTGCTCGACAAAGAAAGATTGTCGCGGATCGACATGCTCGGCACCAGGGCTGGTTCCTGGCCGACGTAGCGGATGCCGAGGGCGCGCGCCTCACCGGGGTTGTGCAGTCGTCGAGGCAGCTGATCCATGACCACGTTCCCCCCGTCCGGTGCGAGAACCCCGGCGAGTATGCGCGCCGTGGTCGACTTCCCTGAGCCGTTCTCGCCTCCCAGTGCCACCACCTCTCCGGGGAAGACGTCGACATCGACACCGCGCAGCACGCGGTTGCTGCCGAAGGACTTCTCCACGCCGCGCAGACTCAGCAACGGCACGGTGCCGTTCACGCGGCGCTCACCAGCGCAGGCAGACACGGGGGGAGTGCCTCCTCCGCGATCGCGGCCGGGGAGAAGAGAGACTCGTCCTGATGAGGTGCGGCGATCAACTGCACGCCGTTGGGAAGTGCGAGCGAGGGAAGACCCATGCAGGATACCCAGAGGCAGTTGCGCATCCGAGCGGTGATCGCAAGGAGGTCAGGAGAGGACACCCAGTGGTCGTACTGGAGCGCCGGTGCACCCGGGAATCCGGAGACGGGCGAGATCACGAGGGGGTAGGAAGCGAGCCACCGCAGGACGGCGCGCCGCAGGCGTGCCCACTCCGTCCACAGCGTCAGGTACTGGTCGGTCTGCCGGGCGGTCGGCCACTGCGTCGACAGCTTCTCGATGTGATCGAGACACGACGGATCCATCAACGGCGCGAGGTGGGGAAGAGCGTTCACACGAAGATCCGTGCTCACGAGTTCTCCCCAGAGGTTCGGCGCGCGATCGATACCCTCGAAGCTCGTCTCCTCGATCTCGTACCCCGCTTCCTCCAATGACGCACACACGAGATCGACCTGCGCTGTCATTTCGGCCGACACCGGGGCCCCGGCAGCATCCACCACGCGTGCCACGCGTCGCGACATCGGGCGCGCAGCCGATTCATGACGGCGCGCTGTGCTCGAGAACGGGTGTCGTGTGCTGGGCCCCGCCGTGGCGCTGAAAGCCAGTTCGAGGTCGGCCACGGATCGGGCGAACGGGCCCTGCGAGGAGAACGCCTCGACGGCGGGGGACCGCACGGCGAGCGGGTCCTCGGAGGCGAAGGGGATCCTGCCCGGCGTGGAGCGCAGCCCGTACACTCCGCAGAATGCGGCGGGGACGCGAATCGATCCGGCGAGATCGGTTCCGAAACCGATCGCGACCATCCCGGCAGCCACTGCCGCAGCGTCTCCACCGGAGGATCCTCCCGCGGACGCACTCAGATCTCGAGGGTTCCTCGTCCACCCGCCCTCAGAGCTGAAGGTGTTCCACCTCATCGCGAAGTCCGGCTGGTTGCCTTTGCCCATCACGATCGCTCCTCGTGCGCGCAGCCGCTCCACCACAGGAGAGTCGGAACCCGCGGTGGCGGAAGAGAAGTGGCTGTTGCCGTGGGAGGTCGGGAGGCCGGCGACGTCGTACTCGGCTTTCACCGAGATCGGAACCCCGTCGAGGTCACCTCGGTCGGCTCCGGCGTGGTCGGCGGCCGCGGCCTCCGCGAGCGCGCCATCCGCGCGTTCCACCACGAGCGCCCCCACCTCGGGATTGGCGCGGCGGATCACCGCGAGATGCGACTCGACGACCTCGACCCGGCTGAAAGCGCGACTGCGTACTCCGGCAGCGATCTGGTGGGCGGAGTATCCCGCAAGGTTTTCCATGGGCTCAGTTCACCAATGCCGTGCAGGATCGGCTGTCACTCGAACGAGGTATTCTCGGCGGATCGAGTGCTTCTTCCATGGGTCCCGATCGTCGCCGAGACCCCCCGCGAACGAGGGGGTGCGAAAGTCCCCTCAGACGAGCCTGGTCCATACGTCCCCGTCGCCCTTGAATGGCTAGACGGTCGACGTCGTCGATCGTAAGCACCACCGCGACAGTCTGAGATCGCATCCGAGCAGTCCGCTTCGTACGCAGGAGAGTGCCATGACCCGAGAATGGGCCTTTGTCAACGCGGTCATCCGCACCGTGGACGACAGGGACAGCGTCGCAGACGCGGTGTTGGTCCGCGACGGGCGCATCGTCGCGGTCGGACGCGAGGCGGATGTGCGCGCCGCGGCAGGTACGCACTGCCGTGTCCGCGATCTCGCAGGACGCACAGTGGTTCCCGGATTCATCGATCCGCACAATCATCTGAGCTTGACGGCGCTGGATGCCGTGTCCCTCGACTGCTCCGGGATGCTGCTGCCGAGCATCGATGAGCTGCTGCATGAGATCGCCGGAGCGACCGCGACGATGGTGCCGGGGCAATGGGCGCGGGGGATGAACTTCACCCCATTCGCCGTCCGTGAGGGACGAGCGCCCACGCGCGGCGAGCTCGACGAAGCAGCGCCGAACAACCCTTTCTTCCTGCTGGATGTGTCGTGCAACCGTGCCTGGGCCAACTCCGCGGCGCTCGACATCGTCGGGATCGACGAGTTCACCCCGCAGCCGTGGGGAGGCCAGATCGAGCGCGATCACGCCGGCGTGCCGACTGGTGCCCTCCTGCAAGCGGCGATGAACCCCGTGCAGACGGCCTCGTGGCGCGCGATAGGTGCCGCCGATTGGGATGCGACCGTCGAGCTGCTCGCGCGGAAGATGGCCGACTACGCCGCCGTCGGTTTGACCGGCCTGAGCGACGCCGCCGTGACGCCGGACTCGGCGGAGATGTATGCCAGGGCTGACCGTCAGGGCGTGCTCCCTTTCACCGTGCATCAGATGCACACCGCTGATGACTTCTTCGGTAAGCAGGATCTTCGTCGCATTGGCTTCTCGGAGCGTGTGAGGGATCGTGAGAGCAATCGCCTGCGTGGAGGGACGATGAAGATCTTCCTGGACCACGGATTCCCCGACGGGCCGATCATGAACAGGGTTCACGAAGGGTGCCACTCGCACACCGGAAGCGCCTACTACGGCAAGCAGGAGGTCGTCGAGCTCGCCGTGGCGGCGAATCAGCTCGGGATCCGCACGGCGATCCATGCCATGGGGAACTGGGCCGTCGACGCGGTTCTCGACGCCTACGAAGCGGTGCGCCGCACGGGAGGCAACGATCTCCTCCGCCTCGAGCACGCCTACGTGGCTGAGCCCGATCAGGCGCCGCGGATGGCAGATCTCGGTGTCGACCTGGTGGCGAAGCCGGGAATCCTCTTCGGTACCGGGCCGTTCTTCGACCAGGCGTGGCGAGGTGCAGGACAGGCGCACCTGCGGGTGGTACCACTGCGCAGCATGATCGACGCCGGTGTCAGGGTCAGCTTCGGCTCCGACGCTCCCGCCGGACCGTACCGGCCCGCAGACATCCTCTGGAACGCTGTCTCGCGAATGTCGATGACGGGAGCGGTGATCGACGCCGACGAGGCGGTCACCCCCGAGCAGGCATTGCGATGCGCCACGATCAACGCGGCGTACGCCTCGGGTCGGGAGCACGAAGTGGGGAGCATCGAGGTCGGCAAGCGAGCCAACCTCGTGGTCATCGACCGCGACGTGGTCACGTGCGCGGTGGATGAGATCCGCGGGATGGAAGTGCTCGAGACGATCGTCGACGGCGTAGCGATCTTCTCGGTGCTTGATCACCTCGACACCGACACCGACACGAGCGGCGCCGCCGATCGTGTATCGACCGGGATGGAGAAGCAGGCATGAGACCCGAACGCGCGTACATCAACGCCACGATCCACACCGTCGATGCTCGCGGCAGCGTCGCGAATGCGATTCTGCTGCGGAACGGGCGCATCGCGGTCGTCGGCACGAATGCCGAGGTCCTTGCGGTCGCCGCACCTTCCTGCGAGATCAGCGATGCCCGCGGCCGGACCATCGTTCCCGGATTCATCGACCCGCACAATCACCTCAGCCACGCGATGCTGGAGTCCGTCTCCGTCGACTGCAGCATCCCTCCGCACGCCTCGCTCGATGAGGTGTTCGAGACCATCGCCCGTGCGGCGAAAGGACTTCTGCCCGGTCAATGGCTGCGCGGCTTCGGATTCACGCCGTGGGCGCTGGCCGATGGTCGCGAGCCCACCAGGCAGGAGCTCGATGAAGCCGTGCCGGATAACCCTTTCTTTCTGCAGGATGTCTCCTGCCACCGCGGCTGGGTCAACTCCGCCGGGCTGCGGGATGCCGGCATCGACGAGTACACTCCGCAGCCGTGGGGAGGGGTGATCTCGAAGGATCATGCGGGTGAGCCCACCGGAGCACTTCTCGAGGCTGCGGTGAATCCGATGCAGACGCGGTCATGGCAGAGCGTCGTGTCACGGGATCCGGATGCGGCCCTCGAACTTCTGACGAAGCAGATGCACTACCTCTCCTCCCTTGGGGTCACCGGCGTCTGCGATGCCGCGGTCACCCCGGACATCTCGGCGTTCTATCACCGCGCCGATGTCTCAGGGCACTTGCCGTTCACCGTGCAGCAGTTGCACACGGGCGACGACTTCTTCGCTCGTCAGGATCCCCGCCGCGATGACTTCGTCAAGCGTGTGCACGATCGCGAGAGCGACCGTCTCCGCAGCGGCACGATGAAGTTGTTCGCCGATCCCGGGTTCCCTGACGGCCCATTGATCTCCTGCTCTCATGGAGATACCCATGTGCACCGGGGTTCCGCGTGGTACGGCGCGAAGGAGATCAGCGACATCGTCACCACGGCCGACGAGCTCGGCATCGACGCGGCGGTGCACGCGATGGGAAACTGGTCGGTGGACGCCGCGTTGGATGCGTACGAGGCCGTGCGGCGGAGCCCTAAGGACCGGGAGCGGCTCTTGCGCATCGAGCATGCTTTCGTGGCGGCCCCTGAGACGCAAGCCCCGCGGATGGCGGCATTGGGCATCGACCTCGTCGCGATGCCAGGACTGATCCACGATACCGGGCCCTCGTTCGATCAGGGATGGCGTGCCGAGCTGCGCGACGAGCTCACCATAATCCCGATCCGCAGCATGATCGACGCAGGAGTGCGGGTGAGCTTCGCCTCGGATGCCCCGACCGGCCCGGTCTCTCCGATCGAGCTGATGTGGAACGCTGTCACTCGCATGTCTCAGACAGGCGAGCCGATCGATCCGGATGAAGCGGTGACGGCGGCCCAGGCGCTTCGATGCGCCACGATCAATGCGGCGCATGCGGCCGGTCGGGCCGCAGAGGAGGGCAGCCTCGAGGTGGGCAAGCGCGCCAATCTCGTGGTCATCGACCGCGACATCCTGAACTGCACGTCTGATGATCTTCGCGCCACGGGTGTGCTGGAGACCGTCGTCGACGGCCAGACGATCTTCGACGGATACGAGTCCGTTTCGGCAGCCGCAGCTTCGTGAGAGAGCAGAATTTGGACATCCCCGCACTGCTTCAGAAGGCGAACTTCGATGACCCCGCGTATCAGCTGATCACCATCGGGCGCATCACGAAAAGAAGGCTCGTACTCGACGGTACGACCGTTCTTCTCGTGAAGTTCCCGGTCGGTGCCTCGGTGGCCGAGGATGCGGCTCCGCCGGGGAAGCCTGGCACAGGGATGTGCGCCCAGCCGCATGTCGCCTTCGTGCTCGAAGGCGGTGTCGGAGTGCGCCAGCAGGACGGCTCACAGCAGACCTACTCTGCGGGCGACGTGATGATGCTGCCCCCGCACCACGACGTGTGGACCGTGGGCGACCAGGACTGCGTCTTCGTGGAGTTCCTGCGCGGAACGAGCGATGTCTACGACTTCTGGCCGTAACAACAGGAACCTTATAGTGAGGCGTGACCACTTCTGACGGCAGGCTCGGGTTTGCGGCGCGGCTGACCTCGGCTTCGTCTGTGCAGGATCTCGCGGACCGACTCTATGCCGGTGTCGAGGCGGTTTTCCCGGACACCTTCGTCGGGTTCGACGTGCTCGATCCCGATACTCATCGGCCTCTGAGGACGACCGCGTCGGGCGTGAGCAAGTTCTTCCTCTCTCGCTACGATCGGTTCGCGCGCGAGGACGATCCGATCCTCAACGAGGCGATCACGCAGGGAACCGTCGCCTACAACCTGCAGTCGATGACCCTCGAGGAATGGACATCGCACCACATCTATCGCGAAGTCTTCGCGATGCACCACATCGTCGGCCTCGTGTACGCCCCGGTGAAGGTCGGCGGGCGGGTGGTGGCGACGCTGAACTTCGGTCGCAGCGCCCAGCACGCGCTCTTCAGCGAGGGGGAGATCGAGGACGCCCGTGGCCTTGCCGAGCTGGTGGGAAACGTCATGACATCGCTCGGTCGTGTGGAGTTGATCGAACGTCGTGCCGCGCTTTACGGCGATGCGCTCGATCTCGTCAGCGAACCGATCGTCATCACAGATGTGGCGGGAGCGTTGAGATATCCGAATGCCGTCGCTCAGCGTCTGCTCGCGCAACGCGCAGATGCTGGTACGTCCTTCGATGAGGCGGTCGTCGCGTTCGAAAACCACTCCGGACAGGGCGCTGCGACGCAGTTCGTGCGTTGGATCGCCGCGGCGCCGAGCGGGGAGGCGTTCGTCGCCTTTCTTCTGGAGGATCCTTCGGATCAGCAGATCCCGGAGTGGCTCCTGCGCGTGCTGACGCCCCGTGAGGCGGCGGTCTTCTCACTGGTGGCCACAGGGATGCGCGACCGCGAGGTCGCGCAGCAGCTGAACCTCAGTGTCCACACCGTCAAGGGATATCTCCGCGAGGTGTTCCGGAAATCCGGAGCCCGCTCTCGCTCGGAGCTGGCGCGCATCGCCGCCTCAGCGGAACGACACCACGACTGACCCCCTCGAACGAGGGGGCGTAGGTTTCCATGCGAACGATGCTGACCTCCCGCGCATCCGGCCACCTACTGTCGCTGTAACGCAGCGCGTCACCCGACACGCGGATGCGATCGACCGCACCCACTGCGCGTTCGGGCCGGCGGATCAGTGATGCTCCGCCGCCGGACGGCCCTCCATCGAGACACGAAGTAGTCCAGGAGAAGTCATGGTTTCGCATACTCAGGAAGAGCTGACCGAGAACGGCCTCCGACCGAACTCGCTCGGCGTCGCCGGCATCGTCTTCTTCGTCGTGGCAGCGGCAGCCCCCCTTTCGGCCGTCCTGGGGAGCAGCCCTTCCGTGGTCGGATTCGGTACGGGAGCGGGTGCGCCCTCCGCCTATCTGCTGGCCGGGTTGCTCCTTCTCGTGTTCGCGGTGGGGTATTCCGCTATGAGTGGCGAGGTGAGCTCCGGAGGCGGCTTCGCCAGCTATGTGCAGGCTGCTCTCGGCGAGCGCGCGGGACGTGCCGCGGGATATCTGGCGGCGGTCGCCTACATCGCCATGCAGGCCGGTCTCTACGGCATCGCGGGATTCTTCGCGAACTCCATCTTCGCCGGAATGGGACTCGACCTCCCCTGGTGGGTGTGGGCCATCGTGATGTGGGTGCTCATCGGGGTTCTGGCCTATCTCGACATCGAGCTCTCCGCCAAGGTTCTGGGGGTCGTCATGGTTCTCGAGGTGGTGGTTCTGCTGGTCGTCTCGGCCGCGATCTTCGCCTCGGGTGGGGAGGACGGGATCACCGCGATCAGCTTCGATCCGGTCACAGCGACCACCGGCGCGTTCGGCATAGCGATGATGTTCGCTTTCGCTTCCTTCATCGGCTTCGAGGCCACGGCGATATACAGCGAGGAAGCGAAGGACCGGTCGCGTACCATCCCGCGCGCGACGTACACAGCGGTGTTGCTCATCACGCTGTTCCTGGTCGTGACCGTCTGGAGCTTCGTCGTCGGTTATGGTGCGGACAACGTGCAGGCAGCTGCGCTCGCCGGCCCGGACACCTTCGTCTTCGCACTCGCAGACCGCTACGTCGGACCCGTGTGGTCGATGATCATGATGTTCCTGCTGGTCACCAGTTTCTTCGCCTCCATGCTCGCTTTTCAGAACACCATCGCCCGCTATCTTCGGGTCCTGGCGCTGCGAGGATGGGCGCCTTCAGCACTTGCGCGCACGCATCCGCGGTTCCGCTCGCCGCATATCGCGAGCATGTTCACCGGCACGGTCAGCATCGTCGTGGTGATCCTGTTCGCAGCTTTCGGTCTTGACCCCTACTTCATGCTGTTCATGTGGTGCGTCGGCATCGGCACGCTCGCCATCATCGTGCTGCAGCTGATGACCTCGGTGTCCGTCGTCGTGTACTTCGGTCGCAATGGCAGCTCGCTCAGCCGGTGGCGCACGGTCGTGGCTCCCGTCATCGGAGCCATCGGGCTCGGCGCTGCGGTCGTGCTCATCGTCATCAACTGGCCGGCTATGGTCGCGGCCGAATCGGGCTTCTCTCAGCTGTTGCCCTGGGCGATCCCGATCATCCTTCTGATCGGCCTTGTCATCCCTCTGCGGCGTGCACACCAGCACTA
>Ga0308158_10003491_pt1 | contig 13809 bp, 15 predicted proteins | sample PhyBR2_FD_201038 | JGI IMG/M metagenome (GOLD analysis project Ga0308158, IMG submission 201038) | Phyllosphere microbial communities from UC Gill Tract Community Farm, Albany, California, United States - DLSLB.R2 | ecosystem: Host-associated > Plants > Phyllosphere > Unclassified | place: USA... | reverse complement strand
CGCGCTCGGCCACCCATTGGGCGCGAGCGGGACGAAGTTGACGGCAACGCTCATTCACGCGTTACGCGCGCGCGGCGCGCGCTACGGACTCCAAACAATGTGCGAGGGGGGCGGAATAGCGAACGCAACGATATTCGAAATTGTTTGACGCTTGTGGTATGATTACGCGACCGGTCGCACGACCGACGTCGAAGACGTCCAATAGCTCAATTCGACAAACCGAAACTATATATAATTACAAAGTCAAGTGATAATTCACTTGCGCCTTATAATGAACGATAACGCTATTGCTTATATCATCATAGATTCTGAACTTTTGATCTTGCCCCCCCCCTTCATTTGCGAACGGTTTTCTTGGATCGCACTGAGACTCATACCCGGACGTTCATCCGGCTTATAGCGCTTCCCAAAACCTGCCATTTGTTCAGCTTCCGTCTCGGCCTGGAATGGTCGCTTCCACACGCAACGTCCTCCGAGTGGAATGGCGTCGCGGCCGTTCTAGGGACGCGAAAAAGTGGCGGGTGTTGAGCAATTCCGCCACTCTCGCGCGCTTCCCGAGCGACTGCTTCCGTCAGAACCTGTCAGGGCTTTAAGAACCGATAGGCGAAACGATCGGTCTCGCCCTTGATCGCGGGATCGAACACCTTGGCCGAGTGCGGATCGTGCGCGTTCGCAAGCAGTGTACTTTCCGCGTCGAGGACGAAGCCAGCCGTCTCCACCTCCTCGCGGACGGCCGCGGGGTCGATCCGGTGCAGCGACTGGGTCTCGCTGGTGCCCGTGCCTGAGGCCGCAGCATGGTCGACGATTACGAAGAAGCCACCGGGCTTGAGCCGGTCGTAGACGGCGCGATTGAACCGAACCGCAGTCGCGCCCCTAGTCTGGATCAGTGCGGTGTGGAGATCGTGATAGAACAGGTGCATCCACACGACGTCCGCCGTTTGCGTGGCCTCCGGCATCGCGACGATGTCCGCCGATACGCCTTCGACATTTTGATGCCCCCGCTCCTCCGCGAGCGTCCGCCTCAGGTCGACCTGATCGCTCTTCAAATCGAGGATTTCGGTCGGGACGAAGCCGAAGACTCGTCCACCTGGTCCCACCGCATCGGAGAACAGGCGCGTCCAGTCGCCGTTGCCCGGGTAGACGTCGATAACGGGGCGCCTCGCTCGACCCGCGCGAACCGGATCAATTCGGATTGCTGCGATTGGTCGTACATCGGAAACCTCCTTTGAGACCGTGCACACGCGCACGGCGTGAGCGTTTACGAAGCGCGCAGATCGCTGCCATCGTCAGGCGTGGTTCCTGGATTCCCCGGCCCCGACACCGCGCTGGCCCGCGCCAAAGCTTGTGTGTCGATATACTCTTTGATCTTCGTCAGCTTGCCGTTTCGCACGGTGATGTCGAAGATCCATTCGTCGTGGAAGGGCATGTTCGTGGCTTTGATCCGGCCCGTCGCGACACCGATGACCAGGACGCGATCACCCTGCGCGACGAATTCGGGCGGCGTCGGGTATGTCATCTCGATCTCTTGCGACGCCTGCCGGATTACGGCAGCCACGCCGGCGTGCCCGCGGTGCGTCCCGGCCAGCGCCCAGTCCTGACCGGGAATGATCCATTCGATGTCCTCGGCAACCAGCGCCAATAGATCCTGCGGATCGTCGCTGCCCATCGCCGCGAAGAAGTCCTTCACGGTCTCAATGTTCTTTTCGATACTCATGCGATCTACTCCGTTGCGTACCCGCGCGTAGCTCAGTCGAACTTGACCAGATCCTTGAAGATCAGCTGCCCCCAAATGCTGCCGCGCGCCTGCACGAGCAACCCGCCTTCCGCGAGCCCGCCGAGCCTGATCGGCGCGAAGCCGAGCTTTTCCGCGAGCGTACCGATCTCCGCCGTTGCGCCGTCATCGTCGCTCGACAGGAAGACGACGCGCCTGCCACCGTGAACGGCCGGATCCTGCTCGAGGACGCCTGCGACCAGATGGTTGAAGCCCTTGACCAGCCTGGCGCGGGTGAAGGCCTTCGCGACGACCTGGGCAGAAGGCTGTCCGCCCAGCTCGACGCCGTAAGCGTTAGTCGCGTCGACGATCGTCTTTCCGTGCCAGTCGGGGAGCGCCTTGGCGACATCCGCGTGCGCCTCGAACCGCACGGCGAGGAAGATGACGTCCGCCGTGACGGCGTCGGCGAGAGTGGTGGGAATGACGCGGGGGCCGATCGCAGCCGCATCCGCTGCGAAGCTTGCGGGGTCGCGCGTGGTTGCGACGGACACGTCGATTCCGCTTCGGCCAAAAGCTTTCGCGAGTGCCTGGCCGACACTGCCGAAGCCGATGATTGCGTAGGTCATGATAGTCTCCTGTGGTGGCCCCTGCGGGGCGATCGATCGGATCGTGGTGGTTTGAGCGCCTCAGATCTGCGCCAGTCCGCCATCGACGGCGAGCTCGCTGCCGGTCATGAAACCGCTGTCGTCCGAGGCGAGGAAGGCGGCCGCTGCGCCGAGTTCCGCAGGATCGCCCATGCGCTGGAACCCCGTCATCGCACCATAGGCCTTGAGGCCTTCTTCCCCAAGCGCGGCGGCGGCGAGTTCGGTCGCAACCGCGCCGGGCGAGAGCACGTTGACGCGGATGCCGGTGCCCTTGAGGTCCTCGACCCAGGTCCGCGCGAGGTTGCGGACGGCCGCCTTGCTCGCGCTGTAGGTGGTCATTGCCGGCGCGCCGGTGGTGCCCGCGCTCGATCCGGTCAGGATGATCGAGCCACCCTTGCGCATCAGCGGCAAGGCCCCCTCGACCGTGAGGATCGTGCCCTTCACATTGGTGTCGAAGGTATCGTCGATATGGGCGGCGGTGATCGCGCCGAGCTTGACCATGCTGCCCGTCCCGGCATTGGCGAAGACGATGTCGAGCGTGCCGCGCTCGGCCTACACCGCGGCGTAGAGCCGGTCGAGATCGGCCTCGTTGACGACCGAACCCTGCACGGCGCGGGCGTTGGGGCCGAGTTCGGCGACCGCGGCGTCGAGCGCGTCCTGGCGACGGCCGAAGATGAAGACGAAGGCGCCTTCTTCGATAAAACGCCGGGCAGAGGCTAGGCCGATGCCGCTCGCGCCGCCGGTGATCACTGCGGTCTTTCCAGTCAGTCGGGTCATGTCGTACGTCCTTCGTTTCGCCATTTCCGGGCTTTGGCGGGTTGGTGTCCCGTGAACCTGAAGATGGGCGTGACCCGGTCGGACGCTCAGTCGGCAATGGCGCACAAGGGTGGTGCGCAATTGATCCGGTAAGCACGCGCATCTGCCCGTGATGTGCTAGTCGGACATTAGGACAAGCGCGGCACGCGGCGCGGGGATGCACCATGATCGACTGGGACGATGTTCGCTACTTTCTCGCCGCCGCGCGCGGAGGATCGGTGCGCGCTGCCGCCAAGCAGCTCGGGGTGAACCACGCGACCGTGCTGCGGCGGATCGCGCAGCTTGAGGATCGCCTTGGCGCGCAGATGTTCGAGCGGCTGCCCTCGGGCTACCGCCTGACGGCGGCGGGCGAGGAAGTCGTCGAGCTCGCGCACCAGATGGAGGCGTCGTCGCACCAGCTGGAAACGCGTGTCCTGGGTCGCGACCAGAGCGTGCGCGGGCTGTTGCGCGTGACGTTGACACCGATCCTCGCGACCCATTTGCTGATGCCCGACTTCGCCGATTTCGCACGCTTGCATCCCGAGATCGAGATGGAGATCCTGTCCTCGGGCGAACTGGCGAACCTGACCAACCGGGAGGCCGACGTCGCGGTCCGCGTCGTCTACGACCGCAAGACGCTGCCGCTCAACCTCCACGGCCTCAAGGGCCCGGAGCTATATGGCGGGGTCTATATTTCGCGCGACCGGCTGGCGGCCTGGCGTACCGGCGCGCCGGATGCCCTCCGCTGGATCGTGATAAGTGGCCACGGGATACCGGACTGGGCCAGCGAGGGTGACGTTCGAACGACGGGTGTTCCCTTTCGCACCACCGACGCCGCGGCACAGATCGCCGCCGTGCGGCAAGGGCTCGGGATCTCCACGCTGCCGTGTTTCGTCGGCGATGCCGATCCGCTGGTCACGCGGGTGCCGGGCACCGAACTGCATCTGTACGGTACGGTCTGGCTGCTCACGCAGGGCGAAACGCGCAAGACGAAGCGCGTGCGGCTTTTCACCGAGTTCGTGTCGCACAGGCTCGCCGCGCACGCGCCGCTGCTCGCGGGGCTGTCGATACCGGCCGACTGACGTCCGGCAGATCGACGTCATTCCGGCGCGGAAGGCCATGCCTTCATCGCCGCCCCGGCGACGGCCTGAAGCGTGTTGCGCGAGGCGCCGTCGCGCGCCAGCACCGACATGCCCTGGATCAGCGCCACGACCATGCCGGCAAGTGCGGCTGTATCCGTGTCCGCGGGAAGCGCGCCGTCCGCGATATCGCGCGCGATGCGGGCCGCCAGGTCGGCGGCGATTCCTCGACGGATATCCGCCACGGCGCGCTGGACGTCCTCGGCGGCCGCCGATCCGCTCGCGGTCGCGCTCGCCAGAAGACATCCTCTCGGCGTGTCGTCACCGGTAAAGGCCGTAGCGACCGCGTCGAGCATCTCCGATGCCGCGTCGAACGCCGATGGCGCCCGGTCGATCGTCGCGGCGAACGCGGCGGGGTCGCCAGCATACAGCCGGGCAGCTTCGAGGAAGAGCTGCTTCTTGTCGCCGAATGCGGCGTAGAGGCTCGGTGGGGTGATACCCATCGCCCCGGTCAGATCGGCGATCGACGAGGTCTCATACCCATGGCGCCAGAAGACGAGCATTGCCTGTCGTAGCGCCGCAGAGCGATCGAACGACAAGGGGCGGCCTGTCTTGCGCGGTGGGGTCGAAAGAGGTTTCATAGTGGTCGCCTCGAAACAGTTTAACTGGTGCCCAGGGCCGAGGCATGGGCTTTCATAGCGATCAATATGAAAGAAGTCACCCGATGTCCCTCACCGATTTCCGCACGCTCGGCCGCTCGGGCCTCGTCGTCAGCCCGCTCGCACTGGGGACGATGACCTTCGGGCCCGGTGGATGGAATGCCGACGAGCAGACCGCCCGCACCCTGTTCGACGCCTATCGCGCAGCGGGCGGCAATTTCATCGACACGGCCGACATCTATTCGGGCGGTGCCAGCGAGCAGATCGTGGGCAAGTTCATCAGGGACTCGGGCGCGCGCGACGAGATCGTGCTGGCGACGAAGTTCGCGTTCAACGGCTCGGCCAGCCCGCTCACCGCGCAGCAAGCCGGTGGTGGCAACCCCAACGCCTGTGGCGCGGGCGCGAAGAACATCCACCGCGCGATCGACGCGTCGCTCACCCGCCTGGGGACGGACTATGTCGATCTCTACTGGATGCACATCTGGGACGGCGTGACGCCGGTCGAGGAAATCCTGCAGACGCTGGGCGACCTCGTGCGCGCCGGCAAGATCCGCTATTTTGGCTTTTCGGACATGCCCGCCTGGCTCGCGGTGAAGGCCGCGACCATCGCGTCGGAACGCCGCATTCCCGGGCCGATCACGATGCAGCTCGAATATTCGCTGGTCGCGCGCGATATCGAATCCGAACATATGCCCGTGGCCCGCGAAGGCGGCATGGGCATCATGCCGTGGAGCCCGCTGGCCGGCGGTTTCCTGTCGGGCAAGTACAAGCGCGAGGACACCAGCAACACCGGTCGCCTCAGCGGCGCCAATCCCTTCGGCGACAGCAAGTTCGCCGAGCGTAACTGGGATATTCTCGACGCGCTCAAGGCGGTTGCGGCCGAACTCGATCGTCCTGCCGCGCAGGTCGCGCTGGCATGGGTGATGGCGCGGCCGGGCGTCACCTCGACGCTGATCGGCGCGACGCGGCAGGACCAGATGGAGAGCAACATCGCCGCAACCGGGATTTCGCTGAGCGAGGGGCAGATGCGCCGTCTCGATGAGGCCGGCAAACCCAAGCCCAATTTCAGCGCATCGCTGGTCACGCCCCAGATCCGCCGGATGATCTTCGGCGGTCGGGACGTCACCGGCTGGGGCGAATAGGCGATCCCGGGAACAGGCTTGCCGGCTCGGACGCTCTTAGTGCGCCCGGCGATCCGGGGAACGGTGCGGGCTGGCGAGCATCCATGTGATCCCGCCGAACAGGCCGAGCAGAACCGCCTCGAACAGGAACTGGCTTTCGCTCACCATGCCGCGCCACAGCCCGATGCGGCGCAGCGACAGGATCGACCGATCGCTGGGGTAATACACCTTTGGATGACGCGAGACGGAATGGCGATGGAGAAAGCGTGGCACTGCTGCAGCCATCAATGTCTGGGCTCGGCGAACCTCACCAGGCAGAAGTCTCTGTGCACGGCTCGATCGAAGCCCTAGCGTTTCTGCCGGCCGCCAAGGCAGCATGATGCCGCGACCGTTAGGCGCTGACTTCGGATCGCTCAGCTAGAAGCGTGGGCGGAGTCGCATCGCAGTAGCGGCGTAAAGGGCATCTATCCCGTTGTGCGAGCGCCAAGCGATGATGCGGCGACACGCTCCCCGTCCCACTTGCCTCGCTCGAAATCGATAACGTTCGCTGCCATCGCGACGTTACCGCGAGCCGTGCAAGGCAAGGCCGGCCGCCCGCATCGAACCGAGACGATCAGGCGAGGATACCGACAGGCTGTTCCACGAGAATGCGGAGCGGGAGGCGCCGCCGTCGGACCAGATGCGTTGGGCGACGATCATCATTTCCTCAGGAGTCGGCGCCCTTCCCTCACCCATACAATCGATCACGGCATCCACGAACAAGGGGCTGGTCGATCGCGACATGCTAAGGCACCTTATTGCGGCTTGAACCCGATGTAGGTGCCAGTGACTTCACCGACATGGCGTTCGACCTGATACGCGCCAGACGGACTATTGCGCGGGCCAGACGGCACGAACGCTGTATCTCCCCACCCCGCATCGGCGTATGCTGTAGCATCGCCATCACCCTTGCCGCGAGCACGGTGACGATAGAGAGCTGGAATCAGCTTCCGCCCGCAGTGCCGAGTGCCTGCCATGCCCGACGTTCAAGACTACGATCTCGCCTACAGCAAGAAGCGCGAACAAGCCGAGCGGCAAGCGTCGGCCTTGGCGAACGATAGATGCGCCAAAGGCGTCCATCGATCCTTGGCGCTGCTATATGGTGATCGTGTCATCTCCGCCCGGCGCGCGATCAATGAGAGCAGCTTGAGCCCATCGCGCTAGCCGTGAAGCGACGCTGAGTCCGAATATGGCCGTCGCAGCAACGGACCAGGCAGAACCGCAATAGGAGGCTTCCGATGCGTCCCACCATCACCGCTTTCGACTGGGTCCCGGATTTCGCAAAGGGACAGGTCCGAGACCTCCGCGTCCGCTGGGCGCTCGAAGAGGTCGGCCAACCCTATGACGTGGTCTACCTGAGCCAAGGCGAGCAGAAGCAGGAGCCACACACGGGTCGCCAACCCTTCGGTCAGGTACCGACCTACGAGGAGGGCGGCGTGTTGCTCTTCGAATCCGGCGCGATCGTCCATCATATCGCTAACACGCACCGCGACACGCTACTGCCCGCCGATCCCGCGGCACGGGCGCGCGCGGTCGAGTGGATGTTCGCGGCGCTCAATACGGTCGAGCCGCCGATCATGGATCATGCGATAGCCACGCTGTTCGAACGCGGAGCGCCGTGGTCGGCGCCGCGACTGCCCTCAGTCCTCGATCGCATCGACGAGCGGCTCGGCGAACTGTCGCGACGGCTGGGCGACCGAACCTGGCTCGACGGTGACGTCTTTACCGCGGGCGATCTTCTGATGGTCGCGGTGGTCCGGATCGTCGCCGAAGATGGCATGCTGGATGGCTATCCCAACCTGATCGCTTATGTCGAGCGGGGCACCACGCGTCCCACCTTCGCCAAGGCGCTGGCCGACCAGATGGCTGGCTTCACCGGCAGCCCCCCGCCCGAATTCGCCGCGTGGCTCGCCAAGCAGGGAGAACAGGCATGACCTATATCGAAGGGTTCGTCGTCGCGGTGCCGACTGCCAATCGCCAAGCCTATATCGAGCATGCAGCCGGTGCTGTGGCGTTTTTGAAAGAGTTCGGCGTAGCGCGAATGGTCGAGAATTGGGGCGATGACGTTTCCGTCGGCACGCTCAACGACTTCGCAGGGGCGGTGCAAGCGACCGCGAACGAAACCGTCGTCTTCAGTTGGTTCGAATATCCTGACAAGGCCGCCCGCGACGCCGCCAGTGCCAAGATGATGACCGATCCGCGGATGGAGGCGATGGGCGCGTCAATGCCCTTCGACGGCAGCCGGATGATCTATGCAGGGTTCCAGGCGGGGGTCGAGGAAGGCTCGGCGGCAGGCACGGGGTATGTTGATGGCATCATCCTGCCCGTCTCACCTGCGAACAAAGACGCGTATTTCGCCTTGGCGCGCACGGTGTCGGCAGCCTTCCTCGAAAACGGCGCGATCCGCGTGGTCGAGACCTGGGGCAACGACGTTCCCGCCGGCGAGAAGACGGACTATGCCCGCGCGGCGCATGCCATCGGTGACGAGGTCGTCGTCTATTCCTGGGTCGAGTGGCCGGACAAGGCGACCCGTGACGCCGGCATGCCCAAAGTCATGGCGGACGCGCGGATGCAGACCCCGCCCGCCAACCTGCCGTTCGACGGCAAGCGCATGATCTATGGCGGCTTCACCACGATCCTGGATGCATGAGGAGACGACCGATGCAAAATCCCGACGGCATCCCGATCTGGTTCGAACTCAACACCGCCGATGAGGCCAAAGCGAGGCACTTCTACGCCGCCACGATCGGCTGGACGATCGCGCGCTCGCCCATGCCCGAGCATGGCGCCTATCTGATCGCCAGCACCCCCGATGGCGCGGCGATCGCAGGCATCGCGACACCGCCGCCGAACGCGCCGTCGCTTCCCGACTGGTCGGTCTATTTCGGGACGAGCGACGTTGACGCGACCGCGGCGCAGGTCAGGGAACTGGGCGGCTCGCTCCAGGTCGAACCGACAGACATTCCCGGCGTCGGCCGTTTTGCGATTGCGATGGACCCGCAGCATGTCAGCTTCGTGCTGATGACGGGCGCGAGTCCCGACCCGTCGTCCGCGTTCGTCCAGGGCCCGCACCACGGCCACGGGGTGTGGATCGAACTCGCCACTCCCGATCCCGACGGCGCACTTGCCTTCTACGGCGCCCTGTTCGGCTGGACTAGGGAGGGCGCAATGCCGATGGGGCCGATGGGCGAATATGTCTTCCTCGGCAGCGGCGAGGCCCGCCCCGGCGCGATCATGTCGAGCGCAACCACCGATGCGCCCGCGCGCTGGAACTGGTACGCCTACGTGCCCGATATCGACGCCGCGATCGCTACCGCAACGGGACTTGGCGGCACTCTCCTGCAGGGCCCAGACCAGATTCCCGGCGGCGGCTATTCCGCCAATCTTGGCGACCCAGCCGGCGCTCAAATCGGCATCGTCGGCGAGCGGATCGGCGATGCGGCATGACCAAGATCGCACCCTGCGTCTGGTATGACGGTACCGCCGAGGACGCGGCGACGTTCTACGCCGAGACCTTTCCCGACAGTCGTGTCGATGCGATCCGCCACGCGCCGGGCAATTATTCGAACGGCCAACTCGGTGACGTTCTCACGGTCGAGTTTACGGTGTGCGGCATGGCGTTCCTCGGTCTCAACGGCGGCCCGCAGTTCCCGCAGACCCAAGCCGTATCGTTCCTGGTCTATACCGACGATCAGGCGGAGACCGACCGTTACTGGAATGCGATCGTCGGCAATGGCGGCGCGGAAAGCGCCTGCGGGTGGTGCAAGGATCGCTGGGGCGTGAACTGGCAGATTACGCCGCGCATACTGATCGAAGCGATCGGCAGTACCGACGCAGCGATTGCCGCGCGCGCGTTCCAAGCCATGATAACGATGCACAAGATAGACGTCGCCGCGATCGAAGCCGCCATTGCGGGAAGCACCGCATAAACAGGGGAGATACACGTGGACCCAGAAGTGGTCATTCGCAGCGCGTTTTCGGCTCCCCAACTTCGGCCGCTCGTCAATGTAGATTGGCTGGCTTTTGGTAGCTTAAAAGCATCGCGGTCAAGTTGCACGCAGGCCGTAGGCGGGGTCGCTCACGCTCGACCGGCCGGTCTCGGCATGTCCGGCGAGACGTACTGTGGTGGGACTGCCGCCGATCCGGACGATGATGTCGTACCAGTGATTGCTTGGTTTCAGATCGATGCGGCTCGTCGTTCGCTGCCCCGGTTGCAGTACGATCACGCGGACCGGCTCGCTGAGATAATCGAGGTGTTCGATCGTCACGTCGCACCCGGAGGATACGGCCGCTATCACGCTTATCTCGAACTTGTCGTCGTGGCGTGCGAAACGCGCTTCGATCCGGGGCTGCGCTATGTGAGTGCCCGTCGTGCCCTTAAACTCGCGCAGGAATCCGTTGGGTCCATGTACCCGGTACCAATAGTCGCCCGACGCGGGGAGTGGCAGCGTGTCGGCCAGCGATTTGCCAGCCTCGACGGTGTAGAACCACGGGCCCTGGTGATCGTCGGGCGCATAGACATTGAACCCAGCCCCGGCCTTGCCGGTGTTCGTGATGCGGAGATCGAAGCCTTGCGCGGCGTTCCGGACGCCGTCCACGGCCAGATCATAGGGCAGCGCACGCGCTAGGCGTCGGCCCGGCTCCTGATGCGGCATGTCCTGCGCGAGCGGGGGCACGGGGCGCGTCTTCAGGCGGCCGCTCTCCACCAGTTTCTTGCTGTCGGCGGTCTCGGGCCAGCTGGTGGGCAGCGCGCGATCGGGATGTGCGAAGTCGAACGCGCTGGTCAGGTCGCCGGTGACGGCCCGGCGCCACGGCGTGATATTGGTGTCGATCACGCCGAACCGCTGTTCGATAAACCGGATGATCGAGGTGTGATCGAAGACCTGCGAATTGACCCAGCCACCCTTGCTCCACGGCGACACCACCGTCAGCGGCACCCGCAGGCCGAGGCCGACCGGCTCGCCGCGGAAGCTCTCACCCGCGACGTCGACGGTGGAAGCGCCCATCGCGCGGTTCAGCGCCGGGAGCACCGGCGGGACATGGTCGAAGAACCCGTCATTCTCGTCATAGTTGATCAGGAAGACGGTCTTGCCCCACACTGCGGGATTGGTGGTGAGCGCACCGAGGATGCGCGCGGTCAGGAACTGCCCGTATTCGAGCGCGGAAGCCTCCGGGTGTTCGCACAATTTGTAGGGCGCAGCGATGTACGAGACCTGCGGCAGGGTATCGTTCATCACGTCGCGGCGGATCGCCTCGACCAGATGCTGTCCTTCCGATGCGGCGGCATTCTCGCGCGTCGAACCCGCCACGATCGAACGGCCGCGCTTGTAGAGGTCCGACGACGGATCGAGGCCGCGGAAGTTGGCGAACGAACTCAGCGTGTTGTCACCAAAGTTGTCATATTCCTGATAGATCCGCCACGAAATGCCGGCTTGTTGCAGGCGCTCGGCATAGGTCGTCCAGGTCAGCCCCTTGAACTTCGGGTCATCGCGCGACGCGTCGCCGGTCCAGTTGTTGTCGTCGGCGTTGGTGACGAGCTGTGGCCCCGTGTCGCCAACCGACAGGCCGCTCGTTCCGGCATACATATACATCCGATTAGGATTTGTCGGGCCGTGGAGCGAGGCATGATAGCCGTCGCACAGCGTGAAGGCGTCGGCGAGCGCATAGTAAAACGGGATGTCGTCGCGGGTGTGATAGCCCATCGTCAACGCGGTCTTCTTCTCGATCCACGCGTCGTTATGCTTCCACAGCGCGTGCGATCCCTTCCAGCTATGGTCGAGGCTTTGCATCGCGTTGGCATTATGCTCGCCGGCGTTGAGCCGGAACGGAAGCACCGCGCTCTCCGCACCGCGCGTGAGCGGCTGTTCCCACACCGAACGACCACCCGGCAGCAGCATCGGGCGGGGATCGCCAAAGCCCCTGACGCCGCGCATCGATCCGTAATAATGATCGAACGAGCGGTTCTCCTGCGTCAGGACGACAATATGCTCGACGTCCTGGATCGTGCCGGTACGACGTGCCGCAGGCAGCGCGAGCGCGCGGGCAATCGAGGCGTTCAGGCCGCCGACCGCACCGGCGGCGGCCATCAGCTTGAGGAAGTTTCGGCGTGTATCCGACATGGAGCCTCGTGGTTTCTCGATACAGCGGAAGCGACACGCGTCGGCCGCTTACCCGCCGTCATTGATGACATCCGCGACATCCGCGGTACGCGTCGGCCTAAGCCAGCCTGCGTTCTACGGCTTAGAAGCGCTTTCTTACAGCGACGAAAACCTGCCGGGGCGCGCCGACCATCATGCCCTGATAGGTGCCCTTCAGATCGCTGTTCGTGCCGCCGACATTGGTGATGTAATCCTTGTCGAACAGGTTGGTGACGTTCGCCTGAACCTCGAGCTTGCCGACCGGGCTGGAGTCTTCGAGCCGGAAGCCGAGCGTCAGGTCGGCGAGCACGCGGCCGGGTACCGAGCTGTCGTTCAGATAGGTGTAGTCGCGCTTGCTCTGGTAGGCGAGATTGAACCGCCCGAAGACGGCGCCATTGTCATAGGCGAGTTCGGCGTTGGCGGATCTTCGAAGACTATGCGGCCGGCATATCGCCCGGCAGCATAGTCCGCCGCCTTAACGAGGAAGGCGTACCGCCGCCGCGCAGCGGTCGACGTGATCGGGCAACTTCGAGCAATCCACCTGCATGGACGCCCAACACGCTGACCGGCAACGCCGAGCGTGGTACTGGCATTCTCAACAACCAACTTTATGTCGGTAAACGCGCTTACGCCCGCCAGACGTACCGCAAGAATCCCGATACCGGTAAACGACATGCATTCCTGAATGCAGAAGAGCAGCAGGCTACCACGGTCGCAGCACCAGATCTGCGCATCGTCAGCGACACGTTATGGCAGAGCGTCAAGGACCGCCAACAGTCGCTGCGGCGTGGCCCGAGGAAGGCCCGGGACGCCGTCCCTGCCCTGCCCTTCTTCGCACAGCAGCGCCCGAAATATCTGACATCCGGCAAGATGACCTGCGGCGAATGCGGTTCGAGCTATGCCAAATCTGGTAGCACGCGGTTCGGCTGTCAGGGGGCATCAAAGAAAGGCCCCGCCTTTTGTGGGAACCGTCTGACCATCCGCCAGGACGATCTCGACACCCGCATCCTATCCGGTCTCGCGAACGAGATGGTGCGTGACGAGGTACTTGCGGTATTCCTCGAGGAGTATGCGAAGGAGACGGCGCGACTGGAGGCAAGCGCGACCGACAGTCAGCCGCAGCGCGATCTCGAATTGATGGAGATCGACCGGCAGATCGCCCTCGCCAAGGCCGCCATCCTCAAGGGTGTGGACGCCTCGATGTTCATTGCGGAAATGAGGGCGTGGGCCGAGCGACGCGGCACGTTGCTTGCCGAAGCGGAACGCGCATTTAAGCTACCGACGCCTACCAACTTACTACATGCGGATCTGGGCAACACGTACCGCCAGAAGGTCGGGCGACTGACCGATGCATTTGAGGATGATGCGCTTCGCTCACAGGCGTTCGAGCGCATCCGTTCGCTGATCGACACTGTGGTGTTGAAACCGGAAAACGGCGTGCTTGCGATTTATCTTCGCGGCGAGTTTGCGTCGATGCTCGAGCTATGCGAGTGTCCAGAAACGCAAAAAGCCTCCGCGGGGGTTTCCGGGGAGGCTTTGCAAATTAAGATGGTTGCGGGGACAGGATTTGAACCTGTGACCTTCAGGTTATGAGCCTGACGAGCTACCGGGCTGCTCCACCCCG
>Ga0308158_10003489_pt1 | contig 13816 bp, 12 predicted proteins | sample PhyBR2_FD_201038 | JGI IMG/M metagenome (GOLD analysis project Ga0308158, IMG submission 201038) | Phyllosphere microbial communities from UC Gill Tract Community Farm, Albany, California, United States - DLSLB.R2 | ecosystem: Host-associated > Plants > Phyllosphere > Unclassified | place: USA... | reverse complement strand
GGCCGTCCAGGCAGGCGTCCGACGAACTGGTTCGCCGCTTTCTGGCGGTGGCACTTCTACGGTTCGATCATCGTCATCCCGGTCCTGTTCATCCTCTCGATCTCGGGCTTGACCTACATGTTCCGAGCCGAGGTGGACTCGTTCACTCATCCCGGCGTCCTCACCGTCACCGCCCCCGAGGACGCAGAGCGCGCCTCCCTGTCGAGCCAGGAGGCTGCTGTCAGAGACGCGTTCCCGGACAGGGAGGTCCTCTCCGTCGTGGACGCGGTCGGCGACCGTTCGACCGTCTTCGTCACGGAACGCGCCGACGGCGTCGGGAGCAACGTCTACGTCGACCCGTACTCGACCACCGTGACGGGGGACCTGACCGAGAACGAGCTCGTCTCGAACTGGGCCGAGCGCATCCACGGCGACCTGCTGCTGGGCGACGAGCAGATCGGCGACAGGATCGTCGAGCTGGGGGCCAGCTGGGCGATCGTCCTGACCATCACGGGGTTCATCATCTTCTTCCTGGGTCGCCGTCCCCGAGGCGCGGCTCGGGCGAAGAAGGTGCCGGGCTCCAGGCTGCGCGGCATGCACGCGATCGCAGGCCTGCCGGTCGGGCTGGGCATCCTGATGCTGGTCGTCTCCGGCCTGCCGTGGACGGGCGTCTGGGGTTCACTTGCCGAGCAGGTCGCGGCGGGCGACGGAGGATCGCTGTGGGGCGCGGACCCCGGCGCCGAATCGACCCTCGGCGACCTGATCGAGGACACCAACGGGACGACAGCTCCGGCCGGCTGGGCGATCGCAGGCGGCCCTCTGGGGACGAGCCAGGGCGCCGGCTCGATGATCTCGATCGACGAGGCCGTAGCCGCCGCTCGCGACGAAGGCGCGCCCGAGCCGTACTCGATCGTCTACCCGGAGGGGGACGACGGCGTCTTCAGCGTCATGGGCAGCCAGTGGAACGACAACGGCAACCCCTCCGAGTCCGACGTGGCCCTCGAGAAGACCGTCCACGTCGACCAGTACACCGGCGACGTCGCCGGCACCTATGGTTACGACGACTTCAGCGCCACCGCCAAGACGGTGTCACAGGGCGTCGCGCTGCACGAAGGACGTCGCTTCGGCACCGTCAACACGGTTCTCACGGTGCTCTTCTGCCTCGCCGTGATGTTCCTCTGCATCTCGGGGCCACTCATGTGGTGGACCCGTCGAGGACGCGCCTCCGGACTCTCGGCCCCCCGGGCGGCGCTCCCCGTCTGGAGCAGCAGGGTCCTGCTCATCGCGATGGTGGCCCTGGGGCTCTTCCTGCCGATCTTCGGGCTGTCCCTGATCCTCGTGCTGGCACTGGACCAGCTGCTCATCCGAAGAGTGCCGCGCCTGCGCAAGTTCTTCGGCTCGGTCTGATCACACAGCCGAGTCGCCAGATGTCGGACGAGACTGCCGACGACCGCTCGGGCATCACGCCCGTGCGGCCCACGATGGAAAGGAATGCACGATGACCACTTGGACAGGGCCCGTGAACGGCCTCACCTGCAACGGCTGCGTGACGACGGTCACCGAGACTCTCATCGGCCTCGACGGCGTCGACTCGGTCGACGTCGACCTCGCCCCCGGGAAGACATCGACGGTGACTGCGCACGGTACGCGCGAGCTGAGCGACGCCGAGGTCGGCGCCAGCCTCTCGGCGGTCGGAGCGTTCTCGATCGCTCGCTGAGGAACCGGTCGACGTCGAGAGAACACGTTCGCCACCGCGTTCTACAGCACGTAGAGTGGGAGGTGCGTGAGGCGTCGACCGGGAGGCCTCCACTTGAGAGGACCCCCTGTGCAGACCACGTTCACCGTCGCCGGCATGACCTGCGAGCACTGCGAGAAGCGAGTCACCGGGGAGGTGGGCGATGTCGTCGGTATCGAGGCAGTGACCGCCGACCACGTGACGGGCCTGCTCTCCGTGACCAGCGCCTCCGCCCCCGATCCCGAGGCCGTCCGCGAGGCGGTCGAGGAGGCGGGCTACACCGTCGTCGATGGCTGAGACGATCCCGCCACCCCCCGCAGCCGCCGCCTCAGCGGGCCCCTCGCGGCGAACTCGCGATCGGCGCGCGGCCCTCGGCTCGGTCTTCGTCGGCATCCCGCTGCTCGCCGTCGTCGTGACCGTCGTCGTGATGGGCCCGTCCGGGTACGAATCCCTGCACCGACCTGTGCCCGACCTCGTCACATCCCTGATAAGCGGTCTGCTCCGGGTCGTGGCCGAGTGCGCCGGCTCCGTGACGGTGGGCGCATTGTTCTTCGCCGCCTTCATCCGAGCACGCTCGGGCGCCCGCCGGCTCGTCGTCGACAACGGTCGTGACCTGAGCACCGTCCGGTGGGCGTCGCTCCTCTGGGCCCTCAGTGCGACGAGCCTCGCAGCCGTCGACGCCGCCGACGCCAGCGGGCAGTCGCTCGATCGCCTGCTGGAACCCGGCTCGCTCGCGTACCTGATGTCCGCCTCCTACCTGCCCGGCGCGTGGGTGGTGGCAGCTGTCGTCGCGTGGACCATCTACCTGATGGCGAACTTCCTGGGGACATGGCAGCCGCTCCTCATCATGCTCGCCCTCAGCATCCTCGCCGTCCTCGCCCCTGTCGTGGTCGGGCAGGTCCTGGTCGGACCGCAACACGACTTCGGCGGAGATGCTGCCATCATCGGCACACCCGCCACGACCATCCTCACAGGACTCGTGTTCCTGGTCGCCTGGGCTGCCGCGCGAGGGGACGCCCTCGGCGCGGTCGAGGCCCGCCGACTGCGGTGGACGGCGGTCGTTACCGGCGTGATCGCGGCGGGCACCCAGACGATCATCGCCGCGTTCATGCTGGCAGGCTCGGCCCCGTGGGAGAGCGCGACGGGGTGGCTGTTCCTGGTGCGGTTCGCCCTCCTCGGCGCCCTCGGCGTGCTCGGTTGGCGGGCGACACGGCCCGCTGCCGCTCCGCAGCACTCGACCTGGACCATCACGGCACTCGCCGCTCTGCTGCTCTCCGCGCACCTCGGGATCACCAGTGCCATGACGCGCATCCCGCCTCCTCAGTACTTCGTCCCCACCTCGGTGGACCAGGTGTTCCTCGGCTACGACGTCGACAGCGAGCCGAGCCCGCTCGTGCTCCTCCTGGAGTGGCGGCCCAACATCCTCTTCGCCGTCCTGACCGCCGCCGGGATAGGCCTGTACCTCTGGGGTGTCCGACGGCTCCGACAGCGCGGCGATGCCTGGCCCGTGGGACGCACGGTCGCCTGGGTGCTCGGCTGGGCCACGGTGTTCCTCACGACGTCATCCGGTCTCGGCAAGTACTCCAGCGTGTCGTTCAGCCTGCACATGATCCTGCACATGTCCCTCAACATGCTCGGGCCGCTGCTGCTCGTGATGGGCGGCGTCGTGACGCTCGCCCTGCGAGCCAGCACCGCACACCGGAGGAACGAGCCCGCAGGCGTGCACGAGTGGATCACCGCCATGCTCAACTGGCGCCTGACCCATGCCTTCTACCACCCCATCCACGTCTTCGTCTCATTCGTCGGCACCTACTACCTGCTCTACCTGACGCCGATCTTCGGGGAAGCACTGAGGTACCACTGGTCGCACCAGCTGATGAACCTCGACTTCCTCATCATCGGCTACGTCTTCTACAGCCTCGTCATCGGCGTCGACCACCCGCCGCGGCCTCTGCCCCACATCGGCAAGCTCGGCCTCGTCCTCGCCGCGATGCCCTTCCACGCCTTCTTCGGCGTCGTCATCATGTCGAGCGAGACCGTGATCGCACGGAACTACTACGAGTACATCGGCAAGTGGTGGATGACCGACCTCGCCCACGACCAGTACGTCGGCGGCGGCATCGCCTGGGCCGCCGGCGAGCTGCCCCTGATCGCAGTCGTCATCGCCCTCGTCACCCAGTGGTCGAGACAGGACTCCCGACGCGCGAAGCGGGTCGACCGCCACCTCGACAGCGGCATCGACGACAGCTTCGAGGCCTACAACGACATGCTCAATCGGCTCTCCGGCCGGAGCACCACCCCCTCGGGAACGCCCGAGACGACGGCGACCGCCGAGCGGGTGCCCGAGATGAAGGACCAGACGTGACCACCACCTCCCAGCCCACGGCAGCCGTCGACACGACCACCGCCCCGTCGGAGGCGTACTTCGAGCTCGACGTCGGCGGCATGACCTGCGCGTCGTGCGCGAACGCCGTCGAGCGGAAGCTCAACAAGCTCCCCGGGGTGACCGCCTCGGTCAACTACGCCACCGAGCGCGCGCTCGTCTCGGGGCTGGCGCCCGCACAGGTCGACACCGCCATCGCCGCGGTCGAGAAGGCGGGCTACGCCGCCGCGATGCGACAGGGCGACGACGACAGCTGGACCGCCAGGGCCACCGAGACCACCATCACGTCGCTGCGTCGCCGACTCGCCGTGGCTGCTCTACTCACCATCCCGCTCTGCGACCTGACGATCCTGCTCGCGCTCGTCCCCGGTTTCCGGTTCGACGGATGGCAGCTCGTCTGCGTCCTGCTGGCCGTGCCCATCGTCACGTGGGCGGCGTGGCCGTTCCACAAGGCGACCTGGCGCAGCCTGCGTCGAGGCACGTTCGGCATGGACAGTCTGGTCTCGCTCGGCAGCATCGTGTCCTTCGGGTGGGCCGTCTACACGCTCGTCTTCGCCCCGAGCACGGAGCCGGGCTACTGGCTCGGCTTCGGCGTGACCCCCGCCGGCGCCGACGCCATCTACCTCGACGTCGCTGCGGGCATGGTCACGTTCCAGCTCGGCGGACGCTACTTCGAGACCCGCTCGCGCCGCCGCGCGGGCGACGTGCTGAACGCCATCGGGAACCTGGCCGTCCGGCAGGCCCGCGTCCGTGACGCCGACGGCACCGAGCGTGTCGTGCCGTCGACCGAGCTCCGTGTCGGGGACACGGTCGTCGTCCTCCCTGGCGAGCGGATCGCCGTCGACGGGACCGTCTCGTCCGGGACGTCCACCGTCGACACCAGCGCCATGACCGGCGAGTCCGTCCCCGCGGACCTCGCACCGGGAGACGACGCCATCGGCGGCACGGTCAACGTCACCGGACGTCTGGAGATCACCGCCGTCACCGTCGGCGCCCGCACCCGCCTGGCCCAGATGGCGGCCCTCACCGAGGACGCCCAGAGACGCAAGGCCGGGGTGCAGACCTTCGCCGACAAGGTCTCGTCCGTCTTCGTGCCCTGCGTGATCGTTCTCGCTGTCATCGTGACCGCCATCTGGCTCCTGATCGGTGCCGAACCCTCGACGGCCGTCGGCAACGGCATCGCCGTCCTGATCATCGCGTGCCCCTGCGCACTCGGCCTCGCCACCCCGACCGCGCTCATGGTCGGCATCGGACGCGGCGGGCAGCTCGGCGTGCTCATCAAGGGACAGGACGCCCTCGAGGCGAGCGGTGTCATCGACACCGTCGTCCTCGACAAGACCGGCACCGTCACCACCGGCGGCATGCGCGTCGTCGACGTCGTCGTCACCGGGATACTCGATCGCGAGACCCTGCTGCGCCTCGCCGGCAGTGTCGAGACGGCCTCGGAGCACGCTGTGGCCCGCGCCGTCACAGCGGCAGCATCCGCCGAGGTCGGCATCCTGTCGACGCCCGAGGGCTTCACGGCGCTGACCGGCCTCGGAGCCCGCGCCGTCGTCGACGGCCACCAGATCCTCATCGGCAACGCCCGCCTCCTCCGGGAGAACGGGATCGAGCTCGACGCCGTGCTCACCGAGGCGGTCGAACGGCTCGGCTCGACCGGCGCCTCCGCGGTCCTCCTGGCCGTCGACGGTGTCGCCTCGGCCGTGTTCGGGGTGCACGACGACATCAAGCCGTCCGCACCTGCCGCGGTCGCGGGGCTCCGAGCACTCGGCCTGCGCACCGTGCTCCTGACCGGAGACACGGACGGCGTCGCGCAGACGGTCGGCGCAGCCATCGGAGTCGACGAGGTCATCTCGGGTGTCCTGCCGACCGACAAGGCCGCTGCGATCTCCGCCCTCCAGACCGACGGCCACAGGGTCGCGATGGTGGGTGACGGCGTGAACGACTCCGCTGCTCTCGCGACCGCCAACCTGGGGCTCGCCATGGTGCAGGGCACCGACATCGCGATGAAGGCCGCCGACATCATCCTGGTCAGGGACGACCTGCGTGTGGTGGTGGACGCCGTCCAGCTGTCACGCCAGACGCTCCGGACGATCAGGCTCAACCTGGTCTGGGCCTTCGGGTACAACGTCCTCGCCATCCCCCTGGCTGCGGTCGGCTTGCTCAACCCGCTGATCGCAGCGGCGACGATGGCCCTGTCGTCGGTGCTCGTCGTGTCGAACAGCCTGCGGCTGCGCTCGTTCGAGCCGAACCGCAGCGGAGGCGCACCCCGCGGGTGATGCGCCTCTGCTGACGTCGGTCAGCCGTGCACGCGCACTGCCAGCGGAGACCGCCGACGGGACGGTGAGTGCCGGTTGCTCGCCTCCACAAGGCGACGAGCGCGGAGCGACAACGACTCGTCCCGGGCGAGGTGCGCCATCTTGACCAGCGCGTTGGCGGTGTGCACCGTTCCCAGGCGCCGCGCGGCCGCGTCGTCGGCGATGAGCTCGACGAGCATCCTGGTGGTGCGCTCCAGGTGCCGGGCTCCAGCCAGGCCCGGAGTGCACGCCCTGTTGAGCTGCGCGAGCTGCGCGATCACGCCGTGGTGCTGCCGCAGGTGCGTCCGCTCGTGCTCGACGACCGCCGCCAGCTCCATGGCGGTCAGAGCCCGCTCGAGCGCCGTCGTGACGAGCACCCGGTTGCTCGGGGCAGGGATGCTCATCGCGAAGGCGCGGTCGAAGGGCACGACGGTCACATCGACCCCTCCCACCCGTGTGCTCGGGTGGCAGGCCGCCACCAGCGCCATCTGCTGGTGCAAGGCCCGGTCCGTCGCCGCGAGCGGCTCGAAGCGCGTCGTGACGAGCGCCACCAGCCCCCCGACGGCGACGAGACCGCCCCAGCCGACCACGACCAGCACCGTCGACGCGAACCACCCACCCATCGGGTCCGACGAGGCTTCCCGAGAGAATGCGACCGCGGCCATCGAGTTGACGAGCCCGAGAGCAGCCGCCGCGATGCCGCCGAGGAACGCGGTGTACCAGGAGGCGAGCGCCAGCCGCGGCCAGCGGAACCGCCAGCGGCCGTGCGCCAGCACGAAAGGTGCACCGACGATCAGCACGAGCGACGCCCCGATGCAGGCGAGCACGATCAAGGCGACCGCCACCTAGATCACCCTGCCCGAGACGAGCTGGCCAGGGACCAGCCGTCCAGGGGTCAGTCGGCTTCGAGCGCCGCCCGCAGCGCCTCGACGTCGCGAGGATCGAGCTGCCCGGCGAAGCGCAGCAGCGCAGCGCTTCGGTCGCTGCTCGCCACGAGGGCGGAGACCATCGTGCTCGCAGCGGACTCCGACTCCGACTGTGCCGCCGAGAAGACGAATCCGCCGCCCGCAGCGGGTGCCTTGACGACGGACCCCTTCTTGTGGAGACGATCGAGGATCGTGAGCACGGTCGTGATCGCCGGGGTCGCGTCGAGCTCGAAGGTCGCCTGGACCTCTTTCGCCGAGGCAGGCGCGCCCGCACGCCAGAGGGCTCTCATGACCTCGTTCTCGAGCTCGCCGCGAGAACGCTTGGCGGGAGTGTCGGACTTGTCGGTCATCCCTCGACTCTATCCGGGCGACGGCTTCCCCGATGGTCACGACGGCCCGGGGTTCCGCGGACCTCACGGCGCCTCCGTGCCCGTCGCCCCACCCGACACCTGCGCCACGAACTGCGCGAACGCAGCGGCGTCGGTCGGCGAGCCCTGGTACTGCTGGCCGTTGACCAGCACGGTCGGCGTCGCGGACACCGCGGCGAGGTCGGAGTTCGGCACCGGGTCGTTCAGCGCGCGCTCCGTCGCGGAGGTGACCCACTCCGTGAACTCGCCGTCGGTGATGCAGGAGGCGACGGCAGGGTCGTCGACGCCGGCGCCCTCCACCAGCGTGACCAGCTCGTCGTTCGTCAGGCCGGTGGTGTTCTCGGTCGGCTGCTGGGCGAACAGGGCGGTGTTGACGTCGAGCGCAGTATCAGGCTGGTAGTTCGCGACGCAGGCCAGCACGTTCGCCGACCGGGTCGAGTACTTCGACCCGAGGCTCGCGTTGTCGAGGAACCGGAGGGGGTGGATCTCGAGCTCGGCCGCTCCCTCGCTCACCCAGGTCTCGAGCTGTTCGGCGTTCGTCGTGTCGAACTGACCGCAGAAGGGGCACATGTAGTCGAGGTAGACGACGATGCTCGGCTTCTCGGTCGTGCCCGCCGCCGAGGGTGTCGGGGAGCCGTCGGCCGGCGTCGCGTCCGTCGTCACGGCCGATACGGTCGTGCCATCGCCCGACAGCAGGATGCCGTCACTCGCCATGTTCCGGGGGCCGGGGCCCGCCGGCACGAGGGACCTCGTGATCACGAGGGCGATGACGGCCAGCACCGCCAGCACGCCGACGATGAGACCGCCCTGAAGGGCCCACTTGTTGCGCCGACGGCGTCTGGCCTCGGCTTCACGGGTGATGCGGGCCTTCTCGCGGGCCGACTCCCGTCGTTCGCGTTTGGTTTCGGAGTTGTGTGTTGCGGACAAGATGACTCGTCTCGTTCTGGTCGGCACGGGGTGCCGGAGTTTCCAAGGTGCTCGTCCGGTCGCAGCGACGCAGACGGGCGCATGCCGGGACGTCGTCCACGGTGAGGATGCGCAAGAAGCTCTGCCGGCGTGTGAGCGACGGCAGAGCACACGACACGCGCTCTCGGCGCATCGTGCATCAGCTCGGATCAGGCGGCGAGCGGCGGTCCTCGAAGGGGCTGGGCAGGCGCCGCGGCGCGGAGCGCGTGGGGGATGATCCGTGCGACTCGCGGCACGAGGTGCCGGGCGATCCGCGGTGCGGTGGTCACCGCGATCCCCGTGGCGGAGATCACGATCAGCAAGACCCGGTCCGCCAGACCGATGGCAGCGCGGACGGCCCTCTCGCCGCGCCAGAGGCCGGCGACGGTCACCAGCCAAGCGGCAGCGTGCGCGATCCACATCACGCCGCCGTGGTGCATCGCCGGCATCGCCCCCGCTGCCATCGATGTGTCAGCCACGAGCACGAGAGTCTCGTGTGCGTGGTGCCCGCCGCCGGTGACGGCTACACGAGCAGCGCCTCCTCCCCCCAGGGAGAAGAGCAGGTGGAAAGCCGCCTGAGAGACGGCGACGACGATCGAGAGCCGGACGAGCGACGGGCCTCTTCCCGCTAGGGCGACACCCAGTGGCAACGAGAGGGCGATCGCGAGGACGACGCCGAGCACGCCAGGAGAGGAGCCGCCACCCGCGACGTGCGAGAACGCTGCCAGGGTCACTGCAACGAGGGTCGCCGATGAGCCACGCGCCAGGCGTCCCCATCTCGACTGCACTGTGGCCGCCTCCCGCTCGTTCCGGTTCTCAGCCTAGATGGCTGACGCCGCAGGTCGGTGGGAGTCCGCCGTCGCGGCGTCGTCGGTGTCCGCGACGGCGGGGACGGCCAGCGCCCAGGCGTTCATCGACTCGAGCACGGGTCGGAGCCCGAGCCCCGTCGGGGTCAGCTCGTAGACGACCCGCGGGGGGATCTCGGCGTAGACCGTCCTGGTGACGAGGCCCGACGTCTCGAACTTGCGGAGACGGTTCGTCAGAGTGTGCGCACTGATGCCCGGCAGCGACTCCTTCAGCTCGGAGAACCGGGCCGGCCCCTCGAGCAGATTCCGGACGATGAGGGTCGCCCAAGGGCCGTCGAGCAGGGTCAGGAACTTCGCGATGCCGCACTCGGGCCAGATATCCCCACAGAAAGCCATGAAAAAAGAGCCTAGGCCAATAGTGCAGTTGACGTAACCGATGCACTAGATGCACTAATGGGTCCATGACCTATCTCATCCACGGCGCCACGGGCGCCCAAGGCTCCCCCGTCGCCGCTGCACTCACCAAGTCCGGCGCCTCCGTCGCCGCGGCTGTCCGCGACCCCTCCACATATTCGGGAGACGGCACCGCCGTCGCCGTCGACCTCACCTCTGTCGCATCGCTGGCGGCCGCCTACGAGGGCGTGGACGGCGTCTTCGTCCACCTGCCGATCGGCACGAATGAGCAGCAGCTCGCTCACGCCCGCAACATCGTCGCCGCGGTCGACCGGGCACGTCCCGGCCGCGTCGTCGTCTCCACCAGCGGCTACCCGACCGAGGACGACGGCTCGGGCGCAAACCCCGTAGCCGCGCTGATCGATGGGCTCACGGCAACCGGCGTCTCGGTCGCGATCGTCGCGCCTCGCCTCTTCCTCGAGAACCTCCTGCTGCCTCCCGTCACGGCCGGCGTGGAGAAGGATGGCGTGCTCCGCTACCCGATCCGTCAGGACTACGCCGTGTCGTGGAGCTCGCACCTCGATGTCGCGGACGTCGCCGCACGGCTGCTCACCGACGCGTCCGTCGTCGGCGTGGTCGGAGTCGGCGCCCTTCCCGGTCTGGTCGGAGCGGATCTCGCCGCCGGCTTCGCAGCGCAGTCCGGTCGCGCCGTCCAGTTCGAGTCCCAGGAGCCGGACGACTTCGGGAGCCTGATCGAACCGCTCTTCGGCAAGGCCGGGTCCGACCCCGTGGTCGACTCGTACCGCTGGCGCGCCACGCAGGAGTCCGAGCTGATCGACCCGGCGACCAGCGCCCAGGAGCGTCTCGGTCTCAGCCCTCGCTCCGTCGAACAGTGGCTGGTCGATCTACAGGGCTGACGCTGGGTACGGTGGGGTGCCGGGCCTGCTGAATGATGGGATCACCGTGGACGACAGTTACACCCTCCGCCCGATGAGCGAGGCGGACCTTCCCACCGTGCTCTCGATCTACCAGCAGGGAATCGACGGAGGCGACGCGACCTTCGAGTCGGCTCCACCGACTCCGGAGCAGTTCGATGCTTCGAGGCTCGCAGAGCACCGGATCGTCGCGGCCTCCCGCTCCGGCCGCGTCGTCGGCTGGGCTGCTGTTTCACCGGTGTCTCCCCGGGCTGTCTACGGCGGCGTCGTCGAACACTCCGTGTACGTCGATGCCGCCGCCCGAGGCTTCGGAGTCGGGCGAGGGTTGCTCCGGGCCCTCGTGGAGTCGACTGAGGCAGCGGGCATCTGGACCTTGCAGGGAGTCGTGTTCCCCGAGAACACGGCCAGCCTCGCGCTCCACGCCGAGCTGGGGTTCCGGGTGGTCGGCCGGCGGGAGCGGATCGCCGCACCCCTGGCCGGGCCCCTCGTGGGACGTTGGCGAGACACGATCCTCATCGAACGTCGATCCCAGCTCACGTGACGGATTGTCGCCGGCCCAGGGGTTGCGGCCCTTGTTCGCCGTGGCCTGGGTCACCGGCCGAGGGTGCGCCCTGCCCCCAAGGGATGTCATGGCCTCGTCGTGATGAAGCGTGTGATGTGAGGGTGTGGTTCCAGGCCGGTCGACCTCAGGTCAGATGACTGTGGCGCCGTCTTGTGAGTGCGGGCGCGAGAACGGCGGCGACGAGGAAGAGGGTCGCGACGGGCCAGAGCGCCGGCAGCAGCCCGAACCCCTGGGCGAGCAGACCGATCAGAGGTGGCCCGATGAAGCTGGCGACGTACCCCACGCTCGCGACCAGAGCCACTCGTGCCGCGGGATCGTTCCCCTCGGCTGCAGCGGACATGCCGAGGGGGAAGCCCATGGAGACCCCGACTGACCAGAGGACCACGCCCACGACGAGCGTCACCGTGCCGAGGTCGAGGATGAACAGGACGACGCCCACCAGACCCAGGATCGAGGTCCAGCGGATCATGCTCGCCCGGCCGAATCGGTCGACCAGAGGTCCAGCGGCGACTCGCACCACCACTTGAGCTGCGGAGTAGATCGCGATCGCCAGTGCTGCGAAGGTCTCCGGTTGATCCAAGGCATCCCGCACGACGACACTGATCCATCCGTTGGCAGCCCCCTCACCGAACTCCGCGGCCAGCATCACGACCCCGATCGCCAGGAGCCGGCCATCGATCAAGCGAAGCAGTGGCATTCGCGACCGTCCTGGCCCCGGCGCTGGCCTCGACCGGCGGGTTCCGCGGCTGCCTGATGGAATAGCGCGCACGAGCAGGACTCCTGCAATCGCGATCAGGGCAGCTTGGGTGAGCAACTGGGTCTGAGGCGGGATGCCGAGAGCGGCGCAGGCAGCACCAACGCCCGAGCCGATCACGGCTCCTCCAGGCCAGGCAGCGTGCATGAGGGGCAGAAGCGACCGTCGAGACAATCGTTCGATGACTGCGCCGTCGATATTGATCAGCACATCCGTCGCACCGACACCGGCCCCGGCGATACCGAGCCCGAGGAGCAGCACTCCGACACTCCCCATCGCCACACCGAGGGCGACGGACACCACACCGATGGCCATCGTCATCGCCGTGACGAGGAGGGCGCGCCGCCCACCGACGCCGGAAAGCAATGTGCGTGAGGCGGCCAGCCCAGCCATGGACCCGAACGTCGTTGCTAAGAGAACGAACCCCAGCTCCGCGTCGGACAGGCCGAGATCCGAGCGGATCGCCGGCAACCGGGCCGCCCAGCTCGACAGCGCGAATCCACCCAACGCGAACGCACCGAGGATGGCGAACAGCCACCCCCGACGAGCCCTTGCTGCTGCCTCTGTCACTATGCCCCCAAATTTTACAACGTTGTAATCCTGAGCTTAGGGGACATGCGCGCTTCGCCTCAGTCAGCCCTGGTGCGCCTCGTCTGCATGCTCGACGGCGTCGTCGACGATGTGAGACACGTGCCGGTCTGCCACCGAGTAAATGGCTTCACGGCCGACGCGAGACAGCCACGCGGCCCGCAGGACCCTGAGGTGCTGCGACACGAGCGGCTGCGAGAGACCGGAGGCCTCGACGAGAGCGGTGACGCCCGACTCGCCCTCGCCGATGCCCCTTCAGGACGCTGTCGACCAGGGGGAGGCGCTGCTGCGGGACGCCGCCGAACGCACCCTTCGGCTCGTCCTGCTCGGTTCATCCATCTCAGCTCGACAGACGGATCGGGGTCGGCATCTGCAGAGCCTGTGAGCGACTCCGGCCAGGGGATGCAGGTTGCCGTGCGAGCCTGTTCATCAATAGGCCGGGTCCGACCCCGTGGTCGACTCGTACGCTGCCGCGCCACGCAGGAGTCCGAGCTGATCGACCCGGCGGCCAGCGCCCAGGAGCGCCTCGGTCTCAGCCCTCGCTCCGTCGAGCGATGGCTGGTCGACCTGCAGAGCTGACGCTCAGTTCGACGGCTGTCTCGCCGGCTTCACGTCGGGGCGTCGACGGCGGCGGCGTCGGGCACTCGATGCACGTCGACGCCGTCGCCCAGATTCCGGGTGGTGGCTCGGGGTCGGGGTCGCTAGGCGATCGGTCCACCCAGGACGAGGTCTCCCACGTCTCGAGGCGCGGCCGCCGTCAGCCGTGCGCCCGCGCGGCGGAGCTCCTCGGCGGTCCCGAAGCCGTAGAGCACCCCGATCACGTCGACACCGTTCTCCAGGGCGGCTTCCACATCGTGCTCGCGATCGCCGATCATCACGACCTGTCCCGGCGAAGCGCTTCTGGTCTGCAGCGCGCGACGGAGCGTGACGGCCTTGCCGACCACGTCGTCGGGAGCACGACCGTGCACCGTCGTGAAGGAGGAACGGAGCCCCGTCGTCTGCAAGGCGCCCTCGGCGAATTCCTGGATCTTGGCCGTCACCACGCCGAGCTGGACGCCGGCAGCGAGCAGACGTTCGAGGAGCTCGCCGATGCCCGGGTACGGACGGTACTGGGCGATCCCCCCGTCTGCGTAGTGATCACGGTA
>Ga0308158_10003484_pt1 | contig 13821 bp, 6 predicted proteins | sample PhyBR2_FD_201038 | JGI IMG/M metagenome (GOLD analysis project Ga0308158, IMG submission 201038) | Phyllosphere microbial communities from UC Gill Tract Community Farm, Albany, California, United States - DLSLB.R2 | ecosystem: Host-associated > Plants > Phyllosphere > Unclassified | place: USA... | reverse complement strand
CGCCCTGCCTGTCGCAGGGTCCACATCCTGTTCATCGTTCCAAGCTCGCGCGTACGTGCGCCAGCGCTTCGACACTGTATTTCTTCACCGTGTGCACGCTCAGCCCCAGCTTCTGCGCGATCTGCGCATGGCTCAGGCCTTCGCGCCGCTCCAGCAGCAGCACCGCCAGCCGGTTGGCCGGCAGCTGTGCCAGCGCATCGCCTACCTGGCGCTCGAAGAAACCGCCGCCTTCGCTGAAAGCGGGCTGCCCCGGGTTCTCGGACACCGCATCCACCACCGTCGAGTCATACAGCAGACGGCCCTGGCGCTGGCGCATGTTGAACTCGCTGGCCACATGCGCGGCGATGCCATAGATGTAGGCCAGTGGGTTGCGCACTGTCTCGATGTTCTGCACCCGCAGCAGGCGCAGGTAGACCTCCTGCACCAGGTCACCCAGATCCTGCGCCTCGGCTACCCGCCGACGCAGGTAGCGATGCAGCTCGGCACTGTAGTCGTGGACCGCCCGCGCAGCGAAATCGCGCCCCGGCTGGTCGCTCTCAGCTGCCACCATCACCACCTCCACGGCCACGTCTACGGCCCCGGACTTTCCACCTCGTCATCACCTGCTCCCAATGGCAGGGGCGACAGACACGATGCCCCCTCGACCATGCAGTGCGTGGCAAGGGGCGATTTGGGTACTTTCACAAAGCAACAGGTTCAGCTCGCGATCACAAGAGTGGGCAGCTTAGCGGGCCTGGAACGAAGACGCCCGGCACTTCGCCGGGCGTCTTCGTTCCGCTATCGCGATGGATTACGGGAAAGCCTCACCGGGCTGGCTCCCGCCTGGACGCCTGCAGCGACGTCCCTTGCAGTCATCAAATGCTGACTCCCCCACCTGCCCAGGCATCATGGAAGCGCCCATCCCAGCGCTGCCATAGCTGATGCGCAGGCCTACACTGCTGCTGGACGCGCTGTTGCTGCCCTGGTCGCGCCCGAACAGCAGCGAGATCAGCCAGCCCCGATCGGTCTTCACATCAAAGCCCGCGGCCGCCGTCACCATGTTGTCAGCATACGCCTGCATGTCCAGCACATAGCCGCCCGCACTGGGCTGCTGCACATAGTTCATCCAGGCATCACCGGTATTGGACAGCGACTGGCGGTACTCGAGCTTCCAGAACGGGCGCAACGACACCCGCCCACCCTGCCAGCTGTAGCTGCCATCGAAGCCCACGGCCAAACCGCTGTTGCTGACGGTCTGATCGGCATAGGCCAGGTCATACACCCCCAGCCCGTGCTCACGATACCCATCCAGGCGACTACGGCTGCCATCGAAGCGGCCATAGCCGGACAGACTGAAGGCACCACGCTGCTGCTGGTAACCGAAGGTCAGCGCGCCGAAGGACTGGCTGCCATCACGCTGGCCCAGCGCCATCGTGCCAGCCACACTGCTCCAGCGCGCGACATCGAAGTCCAGCTGGCCTTGCGCGACCACGCCGTCAACGAACAGGTGCTCACCTGCACGCCACAGACCATACATCGCCAGCGAATACTGGTCGGCATCCATCCGCGACGGCGAGGCGTCGAAGCGCGTGCGGTTGCGGCCCAGGCTGGCTGCCATGCCGAGCAGGCCGTTGTCACCGAAGCTGCGGTCCACACCCAGGCTGATGCCGTCGGTGTTGAAGTCGAAGCTGCCACCGCGCTGATGGCCACTGTTGCCGAACGTGGCGGTACCGGACATCCAGCCGCCCCACCCGCTTGGCATGCCCGTGAAGTGGTTGACCGGCAGCTTCACCGGCACCGACATGCCCTGCCCCAGCAGATCGCCCGCATAGGCCAGGGTCAACGCCGCCGACGACGCATTCTCACCCGAGCGGACCTGCTGCAAGCGCGACTGGATGTTGCCCAGCTGCACGCGTGCAAAGCGCACACTGGCGTCCACCTGTGCCTGCAAACCACCACGCACCTCGGCATCCAGGGTCGGATCCGGGCGGGCGTTCACCGTCAGCTCCACGTCAACCTTCGCCGCGGTGTAGCTGCCATGCGCCTGCTGTGTGGCCACCAACGTCGCGGTACCTGGCCCGACCAGGGTAACGGTGCGGCCATTGACCGTTGCCACCGAGGTATTGCTGCTGCTGAACGTAAAGACACCCTGACTGTCACTACGCGGATCGACCAGATCAAACGCGGCTTCGCCATAGATCTTGCTCAGCGGCTGCATCCACTGCAGCGTCGGCGTGGCGGCGGCAATGGCAACCTCAAGGCGTGCCTGTGGCGCGGCCTGGTACATGGCGTTGCCGGCTTGGTCCACGTTCAACACACAGGTACCTGCTGAAAGCATCATCACCTGCGCACCGGTCACCGAACAGACGGCCGGCGAGCCACTGCTGAACAGCACCGGGTTGCCGGAACCACCACCAGTAGCCGAAGCAGTGAAGCTACCTCCCTTGACGAACTCCGGCAGCTCAGGATCGGTGTGGATGTTGGTGATCTCCTGCACGCTCAGGTCGACCTTCAAGGTCACCGGGGCGGTGCCGGTGAACCCGTTGGCATCGGTAACCTGCAAGGTGAAGGTGTAGCTGCCGGCGGCCTGAGGCTCGCCGGAGAACGTACCATCCGCCGCCAATGCCAGGCCCGGCGGCAACTGGCCGCTCATTACCATGAAGCGATACGGTGCGGTACCACCACGGGCCATCAATGCCTGGGTGTAGTCCTGGTCTCCGCTTGCAGGTGGTAGCGCGCTCAGGTCCAGCTCCACCTGCGCGGCATCCACTTCCAGGTTGTACGACTGCGCAACATCGAACGGCCCGGTTCCACTGCTGCTGTCGGTCGCCGTGATGGTGACGTTGAAACTGCCCACCTGGGTTGGAGTACCGCTCAACACGCCCGCTGCAGACAGTGTGATGCCGGTGGGCAAGCTGCCACTACTGACAGCGTAGGTGTACGGCCCGGTGCCGCCACTTGCGGCCAGCGTCTGCGTATACGGCGTACTGGCCCGCGCCGCCTGCAGCGCGGATGTGGTCATGCCCAGCGTTGGTGACGCCACGGTGATGTCCACCTGTGCCGGCGTGGAGGTGCTGTATGCATCCTTGGCCGCATAAGTGAACTGGTCCGGGCCCGCATAGCCTGGCTGCGGCTGGTAGCTGATCGAGGTACCGCTGACCGTCGCGGTGCCGTGTGTCGGCTGCGACATGATCAACACTTCATCCGCACTGCCGGTGATCGACAGGTTGATGCTGGTGGGCAATGCACCGTAGCCGATGTTCTGGTTGACATCATTGGCCTTCAGCAACGGAATGGTGCTGACCTGGTTGGAGTTGGCAGACGCCGAACCAGTGCCGACCGCATTGGTCGCAGCCACCGTGAACGTATAGGTAGTTGCCGGGCTGAGGCCATTGAACGTGATCGGACTACCCGAGCCAGACTTGGTCAGCCCACCGGGGCTGGCCGTTACCGTATACGAGAAAATCGCGGTACCGCCATTGCTGGCTGGCGCGGTGAAATTGATCTCGGCCGTGTCAACGCCCTGCGCGACGGCGGTACCGATAACAGGCGCACCCGGCAGCACGGCGTTCACCGCGAAGTTGCGGACCACCTGCGTGGCGGCCAGGTAGCTGCCGTTGCCGGCCTGGTCGGCATTGATGGTGCAGGTGCCGGCGGTCAGGAAGGTCAGCGCACCACCGCTGGTGATGGTGCATACGTTCGTCGTGCTGGAACTGAACGTCGGCGTCAGGCCGGAATCGGAGGTGGCGGTCAGCGTTGGCGTGGTGCCGAAGGTTTGGGCCCCCGGGTTGTTGAACGTGATGGTCTGGGTTGCCGCAGGTGTCGCCGAATTCGACGCACTGGAGGCCGGCCCGGTACCCGCGCTGTTGTCGGCGGTGACGGTGAAGGTATAGGGCTGACCGTTGGTGAGGCCGCTCACCACGATTGGCGAACCAGCGCCGTTGACCGGCGCGACGTCGGCCGGACTGACGGTAACGGTATAACCGGTGATACTCGTGCCCCCCGTGTTGATGGGCCCCACGAAGGCCACGCTGGCCTGGTTGTCGCCGGAAGTGACAACCACCGAGGTGGGCGCGCCAGGAACAATCGCATTGACCGTGAAAGTGCGGCTGACCTGTGCCGCCGCCAGATAACTGCTGTTACCGGCCTGATCAGCGTGGATCGTACAACTGCCCACCGTAACAAAGGTGACCATCCCATCGCTGGTGACAGTGCACACGCCGGTGGTTGAGGAGGTGAAGGTAACGTCCAATCCCGAGGTCGCCGACGCACCACCGTTGACGACGCGGAGGTCCGGCATCGTGCCAAAGCTCTGCGCCCCCGGGTTGGCGAAGGTAATGGTCTGCGGCGAAGCTGGGACGACGGCGTTGCTGCTCCCGGAGGCGCTGCCGGTACCGGCCGAATTGGTCGCCGTCACTGTGAACGTATAGGAGACACCGTTGGTCAGCCCGGTCACGGTGATCGGCGATGATGAGCCCACTTCGGTAATCCCACCGGGGTTTGCGGTGACGATATACCCGTTCGGGATGATGGCCGAGCCACCGGTGCTTGCCGGTGCAGTGAAGGTCACCGTTGCCTGCTGGTCGCCCGGAGTTGCCGTGCCGATGGTCGGCGCAGCAGGCACGATCGCATTGACCGTGAAACTACGGGTAACGGTGGAAGCAGCATTCGTCGACGAGTTACCCGCCTGGTCGGCATCGATGGTGCAGGTGCCTGCGGAAATGAAGGTCAACACACCGCTGCTGGTGATGGTGCAAACGCCTGTCGTGGACGAGGTGAAGTCAATCGCCAAGCCCGTTGCTGCCCCACCTATTGCATAGGCAGAGCTGGCAGTCAACGTAGGCGTAGCACCGAAGTTGTAGTTGGTCGGCTGGGCGAAGGTGATGACCTGGTTGGCCATCGGGGTGGCACTGTTTGATGCGCCCGAAGCGCTGCTGGTGCCGATGGCATTCGTCGCCGTCACGCTGAACGTATAGGCCGTACCGTTGATCAGATTACCAACGGTAATGACACAGGCAGCCGGACCGGCACAGCTACCGGTTGCACCACCCGGGTTGGCGGTTGCGGTATAGGTCGTGATCGCCGAACCACCATTGCTCGGTGAGATGAACGTCACCGTCGCCTGCGTGTCACCAGCGGTCGCCGTCCCGATGACAGGTATACCTGGCGCAGTTGGTATGGCAACGGTATGGGCACTGCCACTGCTGTAGGACGGAATCGCGTTACCCGCACCATCGACGATATTGGTAGAGCCATTGAGATTCAGCTTGATGGTTCCGCTACCGGAGATGCCGGCAATGTTCACGTTGACCGACGAACCGTTGGATGCTGAGACGCTGGCAATGGTGCCAGTGGCTCCCGCTCCCACCAGGGTGAAGTCGTCGGTGGAGACATTCGCCACCGGCTCATCAAAAGTCACGGTGAAGGCCATCGACGAATCCGCCGACGATGGTGAGCCGGACACCACGATGCTACTGACAGAGGGCGGCTTGTTGTCCACCCTGGCATTTGTGGTGTCAGACGTTGCCGTTGCATTGCCCGCATTGTCGGTGGCAGTGACACTGACATTGCGATTGGCGGCATCGATGTTGCCGGAAACTATCGTATAGATGGCCGTCCAGGTGCCCGAGCTGTTGGTGGCTGCGACGGCTGCACCACCACCGAAGTCGGTGAAGTTCACAGTGACGCTGGCCATGGTGTCGGCGTTGTTGTCACCGCCGGCGGTATTGTTCCAGGTGGCGGTCACCGTATCGCCGATCTTGTAGGCACCGCTGGTTCCAGTAGCGCCGCTGATGCTGATCCGCGCGTCTGTCACCGTTGGCGCGATGTTATCTACGGTTGCATTGGTGGTATCTGCTGTGGTGGTTGTGCCGGCTACGTTGGTCGCGCTGACGCTGATGTTGCGGTGGGTTGCATCGATGGAGCCCGACGTAATGGAATACGTCGCGGTCCAGGTGTTGCCGCTGCTCGACGCCGCCACGGTTGCACTGCCACCGAACTGGCTGAAATCCATGGTGACGCCGGTGATCCCCACGTTGTTGTCACCGCCTGCGGTGTTGTTCCAGGTCGCAGTAACGGTATCGCCGATCTTGTAGGTGCCGCCGGTTCCGCTGGCACCGGAGATGCTTATGCGCGAGTCCGACACAATCGGCAATGGCCCCTGCGCAGCGGTAACCGTGAAGTTCCGGAATTCGAAGTATGGCTTGGTATCCCACGCAGAGCTGGTGTCGAAGACAAGCTTGAAGGCTTTCAACTTGACACCATTGAACGCAGCCAGCTGCGAGGGACCAAAAGAAAATGTCTCATTTTCTATCGCGGTCCCACTCAATGTGGCGGAAGTAACTGTGGAGTCATCCGGTTTGATGCCGACAATTCTCACATTCGTGAATTGTCCACCGAGGCCCGGCGCTTCCCCCGCCTCCAGCCCAGCGAGCTCGAAAGTACCTGTATTCGTTCCGTCGGCGGCGACGTTGAAGTAGGTGCCGGTCGTCGTGTTGTTGAATTGCCATTGAAGATACGCAACGTTCGGTGCGTAGGCGTAAATGCTGACATTGCCGATGGCCGAGCCACCCACATCCCATCCGGTAACGATGAAGTCCTGGGAGGTCAGATTGATGTTGTTGTCGGTCCATCCGGTGGAAAACGTCTTTAACCCGTTGGACGCCGCCAGCACACCGGAGTAATCCCGCAATGCCTTGTCCGAAAAGGCCAGCGATGTCCCGATATCACCGCGCTGAACTTCCAGCAACCAATCCCCGCCCTGCCCCACGGCGCCCGTCAAGTTGGAGGAAGCCGCCACGTCCATCCCGCTCTGGTCACGGATGATGCCCAGCATTACCTCACCGTCGTCGGTAGCAGCCAGATCACAGCCATAGAACAACAGGTCCGCGCCTTCGCGCACCGAGGCACGCAACGCCTGCATCGTACCCAACTCTGCATGCAGGGATTCGGCAGTGATGCGGCTGCTGCCCAGCTGCAGCACCCCCGGGCTGGCATGCGACACCACATGGATCGCGGCAAGATCCCGATACCCACGCAGGGCCTGCACCAATTGCGGCAGTCCCGGACGACCCGCATCGATCTCAACCACGCCGACACCGGGATTGAGTCCCGCATAAAGGGTGGCCCGGTCCTGCACCGAGCTGTCGATCACCACCAGCTCGGTGATGCCTGCATGCTGCTGGATGTCCAGCGTGTCGCTGGACTGCTCGACACCGGCGCGCGGCTTGTGGCTGGAGGCCTTGCCAAGCGGCAGGCTTGCTACAGCATCACCCTGCCCCATCCGCATATAACTTCTTGGCTGATAGCCACCGCGCATCAGGTAGCCTCCTGCAGCTGACCCGGCAGCATGCGCCGAGAACGGGAGCAACAGTGTGGACAATGCGCCGAGCAGTGCGTGCTTCATGGGGTGGCCTTGGTGATGAGCGGAGCCTGGGTTTCGGAACGCCGGGCGGCGATGATGCCGGCCGAGCTGCCCGTCTGGTCCTGCCAGAAATCCATGTCCTGGTATTTGTTGAAAAGATCCGGCGGCAGGATGCTGCGCCGGGCCTTGAACTCGACCTTGCGGCGCACGTCGTGCAGCCCTTTGACACCCAACTGCTGGTCGAAGCTTTCTTCGGCGTACTCGACATTGTCGAAGTCGTGCGCGAATTCCGCTTCACCCAGGAACTGGTACACCAACTGCAGGGTGCGTGCCGGGTGGCGGGTCAGCAGCTCGTAGTCCAGCAACAGCAGCCGCTCGGAAAACTCGCCGTAATAGGCTTCCTTGAGCGCGGTCCAGGCGCCGCCAACCACACCGCCAGCGCTTATCAGCTGCTCGCAGCGGCTATACACGGTCTGCCGCGTCGCCGGGTTGTACATGCGGCTGTAGTCGAACGGATTGCGTCGATGGATGGCCTCGAAGCTGTCCATCACCCAGGCCGGGTTGCGCACGCAGCAGATGACCTTGAAGTCCGGTACCAGCCCGGCAAGCTGGTGCATGCGCGCGGTCCACTGGCGGTTGGTGTCAAACACCAACTGCGCCGGGGTGTCGGCGTAATAGGCGTCCAGGATGGCGTTGCAGATGGCCTTGCGCTTGGCCTCGTCGAAGAAGGCCGCCGATTCGCCGCCCGCCCCCATCTGTTCCAGCGCGCCATTGATCAGCCCGGCGACCGGGCTGCTCATGGCGGCATGAAAGCGCGGGTTCTGGCGCAGGATGCCGGCCAGCAGGGTCGAGCCGGAGCGTGGCAGGCCGGCAATGAAGTGGTAACGCGGGCTCATACGCGTAGCCCGACCGCCGCTGCGCGAGCAACGGCCAGCGTCCACCACTGAACGCGCACCACCCAGCCTGGCGGCACGCCTTTCGCAACACACATACAGCCCCCTGTCATGACATCCCCACCGGCAACGCCGGCTTTTTTTTCGTTCTATTGGGTTAACCGGCAAAAGCAGCGCGCCACAATCACGCCATTTGTGATTCAAATCACACTTTTGACCTTACAGGCCCAACCACGCACCCGGCACGAACTGTGAACCGAATCCGGAGCGCCGTCTGTAGGGGCCATCCGGACACCTCAAAAAGCAAAAGCCCGGCACTGGGCCGGGCTTCGAGCAACATCGGGGGAGAGAGAACCGGGCTGCTGGGGACGATTATCCGCAGCCCGGGTTACATCTACGTGACAGATATCACTCCACGGTAACGCTCTTGGCCAGGTTGCGCGGCTTGTCCACATCGGTGCCGCGGGCCAGTGCCGTGTGGTAGGCCAGCATCTGCACCGGGATGGTGTGGACGATGGCGCTGAGCACGCCGGCATGGCGCGGCGTGCGGATCACGTGCACGCCCTCGGAGGCGTTGAAGTTGCTGTCCTGGTCGGTGAACACGAACAGCTCACCGCCGCGCGCACGCACTTCCTGCATGTTGGACTTCACCTTTTCCAGCAGGCTGTCGTTGGGGGCGATCACCACCACCGGCATTTCCGCGTCCACCAGTGCCAACGGGCCATGCTTGAGCTCGCCGGCCGGATAAGCCTCGGCGTGGATATAGGAGATTTCCTTGAGCTTGAGCGCGCCTTCCAGGGCGATCGGATAATGCAGGCCGCGGCCAAGGAACAGCGCGTTCGACTTGCCGGCGAAACGCTCGGCCCAGGCGATGATCTGCGGCTCCAGGTTCAAGGCGTGCTGTACGCTGCCCGGCAGGTGCCGCAGCTGCTCCAGGTAGCCCGCTTCCTGCTCGGCATCAACCTTGCCGTGCAGCTTGCCCAGTACCACGGTCAGCTGGAACAGCGCTGCCAGCTGGGTGGTGAAGGCCTTGGTCGAGGCCACGCCGATCTCGGCACCGGCGCGGGTGTAGCAGACCAGCTCGCTGGCGCGCGGAATCGCGCTTTCCGGCACGTTGCAGATCGACAGCGTATGCGTGTGACCGAGTGACTTGGCGTACTTGAGCGCTTCCATCGTGTCCAGGGTTTCGCCGGACTGGGAGATGGTGACGATCAGGTGCTTGGGGTTGGCATAGGCGGCGCGGTAGCGGTATTCGCTGGCGATTTCCACGCTGCACGGCAGGCCGGCGATGGCCTCGATCCAGTAACGCGCGGTCAGGCCAGCGTAGTAGCTGGTGCCGCAGGCCAGGATCTGCACACCTTCGATGTCCTTGAACACCGCTTCGGCATTCTTGCCGAACAGCGCTGCCGGGAAGCCACCCGCATCAATCGCCGCCTCGATGGTGTCGGCCAGCGCGCGCGGCTGCTCGTGGATTTCCTTCTGCATGAAGTGGCGGTACGGGCCCAGCTCCAGCGAAGCCAGCGATACGTCCGACATGCGCTGCTCGCGCTGCGCCGGGGCGTTGTTGGCGTCGAACACGCGCACGCCCTGACGGGTCAGTTCGGCCGTGTCGCCCTCTTCCAGGAACATCACCCGGCGGGTGGCCTGCAGGATGGCCGATACGTCCGAGGCGACGAAGTTCTCGCCATCGCCCAGGCCAACCAGCAGCGGGCAGCCCATGCGTGCCACCACCATGCGTCCGGGTTCGTTCTCACTGATCACTGCCAATGCGTAGGCACCGGTCAATTCCTTGACCGTGCGCTGCAGGGCGCTGAGCAGGTCATCGTGATCGGCCTTGAGGTGATGGTGGATCAGGTGGGCGATGACTTCGGTATCGGTCTGCGACTCGAATACATAGCCCAGCGCCAGCAGCTTCTCGCGCTGCTCCTCGTGATTCTCGATGATGCCGTTGTGCACCAGCGCCACGCCGTGGCTGATATGCGGATGGGCATTGGATTCGGTGACGCCACCGTGGGTGGCCCAGCGGGTATGGCCGATGCCCAGCACCGAATGGAACTGTTCGGCGATGGCCGCACCTTCCATTTCAGCGACACGGCCGGTGCGGCGCACGCGGCGGATGTGCTCGCCATCGAGCACGGCGATGCCCGAGGAATCGTAGCCGCGGTATTCCAGCCGCTTGAGTCCTTCAATCAGTACCGGAACCACATCGCGATCCGCGATCGCCCCAACAATCCCGCACATAGCCTACCCATTGGTAATTACGAGCGGACATTCTAAGTCAGCCGGATCAGACAACCAGCGGACATGCCGGGACATCGGCACCCGGACACTGTCCGGGTGAGCGTCCGCGGACACCCGGACACTCACAACGGTGAATATTTTCCAAACAAATTCAATCATTTGGAGTTGGCACGCGACCTGCTTAATGGATAACAAACCCAGCAGCGAAGCCGACGATGATCCGCGACACCTCCGCCCAGGACCAGGTAAGTACCCAGCGCCCGCAACCCGTGTGGCGGCGTTACATGTGGCCGGCGGTGATCACCGCGGTGGTGGTGGCCGGCATTGGCTACGTGGTCAGCAACTGGCTGGGCGCCAGCCGCTCCTTCGACGGTGACCGCCTGCGCATTGCCGAGGTCAAGCGCGGCGACCTGGTCCGCGACATCGCTGCCGATGGCCGCGTCATCGCCGCCAACAGCCCGGTGCTGTACGCCATCTCCGCCGGCACCGTGACCCTGAAGGTGGTCGCCGGTGACGTGGTCAAGCAGGGCCAGGAGCTGGCGGTGATCGACAGCCCGGAACTGCGCAGCAAGCTGGCCCAGGAACAGGCCACCCTGGCCGGCCTGGAAGCCGAAGCCAGCCGCGCCGCGCTGGACGCCACCCTGGCCCGCGCCACCGGCGCCAAGCTGTCCGACCAGGCCGGCCTGGTGCGCACCGCTGCCGAACGCGACCTGCAACGCTACCAGCGCGGCTTCGATGGCGGCGCGGTACCACAGGTCGACCTGGCCAAGGCCCAGGACGAACTGAAGAAGGCCCAGATCGAACTGCAGCACGCCCAGCAGGACGCCAGCCTGCAAAGCCAGGGCGCAAGCCTGGACGCGCGCAACAAGCGCTTGATGGCGGATCGCCAGGAAGCGGTGGTGGCTGAAGTGAAGCGTCAGGTGGATGCGCTGACCCTGCGCGCCCCCTTCGATGGCCAGGTTGGCCAGGTGCAGGCGACCCAGCACACCCAGGTGGCCGCCAATGCACCGATCCTGGGCGTGGTCGATCTGTCGCGCTTCGAGATCGAAATCAAGGTGCCGGAAAGCTTCGCCCGTGACCTCGCCCTCGGCATGCCGGCCCAGCTCACCAGCGGCTCCGGCCAGCCGTTCCCGGGCGAGATCGCCGCGGTATCGCCGGAAGTGGTCAACGGTGAAGTCGTCGCCCGCCTGCGCTTCTCCGACAAGCAGCCGCCCGGCCTGCGCCAGAGCCAGCGGATGAGCGCACGCATCCTGCTGGATACCCGCAACAACGTGCTCAAGGTCGAGCGTGGTCCGTTCGTCGAGCAGTCCGGTGGTCGCTACGCCTATGTGGTCAGCGGCGGCACCGCGGTGCGTCGTCCGATCCAGACCGGCGTCAGCAGCCTGGGCGAAGTCGAGATCGTCTCCGGCCTGCAGCCGGGCGAGAAGATCGTTGTCTCCGGCGCCGATCTGTTCGGCGACATCGAACGCGTGTCGATCAATTGATAGGGGCCGGGAATGGGGATTCGGGAATCGTGATGGGAAACAGCTGCAGGCGTCCGGGTTGTCGTGAACCCTGCCGTCCACGCTGTAACCCTCGAATTCCCGCCCCCATCGCCGGACCTGGCTACACCCATTCAAACGCAGTCCCAGCACACCGCTCCACCCACCACATTCCCCGTCGCTGAAAGGAATACCCATGCTCCATATGCAATCCGTCTCCAAGGTCTTCCGCACCGAGCAGGTCGAAACCCATGCGCTGCGTTCGCTGGACCTGCATGTGCGCGAAGGCGAATTCGTCGCGGTCACCGGCCCCTCGGGCTCGGGCAAGACCACCTTCCTCAACATCGCCGGCCTGCTGGAAACCTTCACCAGCGGCCAGTACCTGCTGGATGGCCAGGACGTCAGCCATCTCGGCGACGACGCCCGCTCGCGCCTGCGCAACCAGAAGATCGGCTTCATCTTCCAGGGCTTCAACCTGATCCCCGACCTCAACCTGTTCGACAACGTCGATGTGCCGCTGCGCTACCGCGGCATGCCCTCGGCCGAGCGCAAGCAGCGCATCGAGAAGGCATTGACCGACGTCGGCCTGGGCTCGCGCATGAAGCACTATCCGGCTGAACTGTCCGGCGGCCAGCAGCAGCGTGCGGCCATCGCCCGCGCCCTGGCTGGCAGCCCGCGCCTGCTGCTGGCCGACGAACCGACCGGCAACCTGGATACGCAGATGGCACGTGGCGTGATGGAGCTGCTGGAAGAGATCAACAGCCAGGGCACCACCATCGTCATGGTCACCCATGATCCGGAACTGGCCGCACGCGCCCAGCGCAACGTGCACATCGTCGATGGCCAGGCCACCGACCTGATCCGCGAGCCGGTGCTGGCACACGCCGCCCGCATCGCCGCCGTTGCCGACAACCAGGGCTGATCCCGCGCATGTCGCTGTTCGCCTACCACCTCCGCCAAGGCCTGCGCAGCCTGCGCCGCACCCCCGTGCTGACCGCACTGATGGTGCTGTCGATTGCGATGGGCATCGGCGCGTCGATGACCACGCTGACGGTGAAGCACCTGCTCTCGGGCGATCCACTGCCCGGGCGCAGTGGGCAGATCTATTACCCGCAGGTGGATGCATCGATGCGCGGCGAGCGGGCGCGGCGCGAGCCATTGGACATGCTCGACTACACCTCGGCGACCGACCTGTGGCGTGATGGTCCAGCCGATCGCAAGGCTTTGGTGGTGGACAGCCCCGTCAAGTTATCCGCTCCCGGTAGCCAAGAGCCGGCGATGATGACCACGTTGCTGTCCACCACCGCCGATTTCTTCCCGATGTTCCAGGTGCCGATGGCCTACGGCGCCGGCTGGTCGGCCGAGGATGACCAGCGCCGCGCCCGCGTGGCGGTGATTTCCTCGGAGTTGAACCAGCGCCTGTTCGACGGCAAGGACAGCACCGGCAAGATGCTGCGCATCCGCGACAGCGAAGTACGCATCATCGGCGTGCTCGCGCCGTGGCGCCCCTCGCCCCTGTTCTACACCGTGGCGGGCGGGCGCTTCGCGCAGGGCGACACCGCCGACTACTACCGGCAGGTCGAAGACGTAATGGTTCCGTTCTTCACCGGTCTGCAGATCAACGCCGGCAACTTCCGCCAGTTCACCTGCAACAAGCTGCCCGAGAAACCCGGCTACCTGGAAAACACCGATTGCGTGTGGTTGCAGCTATGGGTGCAACTGGACAGCGCCGCAAAGGTTGCTGCCTACCAACAACACCTGCAGGCCTATGTGCAGCAGCAACAGCAGCTGGGCCGCATCAGCCAGCCCGAGCTGACGCGCCTGCGCAGCCTGATGGAGTGGATGGACTACAACGGCGTGGTGC
>Ga0308158_10003481_pt1 | contig 13827 bp, 17 predicted proteins | sample PhyBR2_FD_201038 | JGI IMG/M metagenome (GOLD analysis project Ga0308158, IMG submission 201038) | Phyllosphere microbial communities from UC Gill Tract Community Farm, Albany, California, United States - DLSLB.R2 | ecosystem: Host-associated > Plants > Phyllosphere > Unclassified | place: USA... | reverse complement strand
TGTCGGCCGCACGTGCCGCGAACGTCGGCACGACCACCGAGGCATTGCCGACGACGCGGGCTGCAGCGCGCGATCGCGACACGCCAGCGTTCTCGAACTTGAGCAGGCGCACCATGCGGCCCGCGCGCAGGTCGGCCTCGACGTACGGCGTGCCAGCGGCGTCTTCGCGCCAGGTGGCGCGTACGCGCACGATATCGCCCTTGGTCGACGCAAGCTCGTGATCCGCGCCGTCAATGACGGGTGTCCACTCGACATCAAAGTCGGCCAGCAGTGACTCGGCCAGGCGCGCCACTACCCGCATGTCATCATCGGCCAGGAACAGCAGATGGGCGGAGGGGAAGTCGGCGCGCAGGCGCTTGGCAACCGGCAGCAGGTTGCCCGCGTTGAATGCCACCATGACGGGCATGTCGAACTCGGTGGCCATCCGAACGGTTTCGCAGGTGGCATAACCCTCGCCGATCGCGATCAGATCGGGGGCATCGGTCGTCTTGCCCAACACGCAGCAGCCAGCAGCCATGTCGATGCCGGTGCTGAAACGCTTCTCGCCATCCGGCTCGATGCGCTGCAGGCCGGCCAGCGTGGCGCCCGTCTCGCTGTATTTGCAGACCGGCACGAACAGGACGCCATTCGCATCCACGCGCGTCTTCTCGCTGCCGACGCGCTTGCGCGCCAGGTAGGCCGACGGTTGATCGCTGTCCGCAGCTGCGGCCCAGTCCATGCGTGCGCGGTTGGCGGCCATCTCGGATTTGCGCTGCTTGCGCTCAGCCTCGGCGCGCTCGATGTCGGCCTGCTTGCGCTCGGCTTCGGCGCGCTCTTCGGCGGTGACGCCTGCCCAGTCCATCGTGACCGAGATCGCGTTCTGGCTCTGGCCCTGCCATATGCCGAAGGCGCCAGTGACGACCCGGCGGCCCGAACGCAAGTCAAGCTCGCGCAGGACATACCAGGCTTTCTTCTTCGGGCCGAAGCGGTTGACCTTGCCATTGAGCACAGGATGCCCGTCAGGCAGCGTCGGCAGGCCTTCTGCCTTCATCTGTTCGATGACCTGGTCAAGTGTTGCCATGCTCGTCTCCGTTCGATGCCCGAAGCTGAGCCAGCATGCATTGCAGGCGCGCGAGGATGCGCGCCTTTTCTTCCGGTGTGCGCTCGACCGGCTGGTCGTCGCACCCATCCCATTGAGCCGGGGCGACTGGCCCAGGCTGTTGCTGATCAGCTGTCATTAGATTGATTCGGTGAAACGCCGGCCACGGTCGGGCGGCAATAAACTTGGAACATCAAGCCCATCAGCTCTTTCATGGTCTTGTGCATCTGTTGCGAGATGTCCTCGAGCTCAGACCGCTCGCGCCGGTCGATCTCGCCGTCTTTGATCGCATGGGTATAAGTGCCGGACAAGCGACCCAGCTCGGTGTACAACTCGTGGAACTTGTCATGTAGGCCCTCGCCAGTCGCATCGTCGCCGGTCGGAAGCTCGATAAATACGCCGCCGCTTGCGGCTGCAATCGCCTGTGCAAAGTGCGTTGTGCCAGCATGTGCCTGGATCAGCAACGCGGTGTCGACGCGCATGCCAGAGCCTTTGACCTCATAGACGCGCGCTTCTAACTGCGACCTGGTCATGCCAAGAGTCGCCGCAGTCCCGGTCCAGCCGTGAACCTTGATCATTTCTTGATAAGACGGCAAGAGTTCCATAGTGTTTCCTTCTGATTCTTGGGTATTGCATTCCGAGCAAGGCGCTTAGTATTCAGCATCGATTCCTAAATACTATTTCCCATGTGCAACTTAACGAGCGCAGTAAGATGCGCTTGCTCCAAGAGCAAGCGGTCTATCAATTTGGTTATCCGGTTGACAGTTCGCGTTCACTCTGGCGACCTAGTTTCGCTAGTGGCCACTAGTGACGGCGGGAATTTGAAATGGTCCTATGAGCTCGGACCCGGGCTCGTGACCCCAGGCTCAGTCGAAACCTGATGATCTGCGGCCAACTTTTGGAGCGCACTTACGACTGCGTACGACGGACGCTTAATGCCCGCCTTGCCAGCTTCCATATCGCTTATTGACGTTTGTTTAAGCCCAACCGCGCAACCGATCTGCGTTTGAGTGAGGCCAGCCTTTCGAAGGCTTGATATCGTGTAAGGAATGTCCATGAAGCACATTATAGGAAATCCGATTTGTGAAGTCAATCGGAATTCCGAAGTCTTGCCCATCGATAATATCGATATGTCTATAGGATCTAGAATCAGAGAAGCGCGTCGTGCTGCGAAGCTGACGCAAAAGGCGCTTGCCCAAAAAGTGGGCATGGCACAAGCATCACTTTCCGAACTGGAAACTGGAGAGTCACAAGGGACGACTATGATCGCCTCGTTCGCCTCTGTATTGGGCATCAACGCTCTCTGGTTAGAAACAGGAAAAGGATCGATGAACGGAGCAGTCCGTGTAGATGACGAAAATGCATCAACATTTATCGAGGAATCCCCTAAAATCCCTGGTAGCCGGCCAGTGCGCGCAGGCGACCCCACGAACGTCGTTATGATACCCCGTGTCCGGCTACGCCTTCGCGCGGGAATTGCTCATTTTGATACAGAGCCCGATATGGAAGGAGACGGTTATGAGCAAATACCTATACCGGTACTTGCTTCTCTAGGACTTGAACAGAAGAATTTATTAGCTCTCCGGGTACGCGGTACGAGCATGGAACCCATGCTATTCGAAGATGATGTCGTCGTGATCGATAAATCCGATAACAAACCGATAAGTCGAGAGGTGTATGCGGTAAATTTTAACGGCGAAGCCTGCATTAAGCAGCTCATCTATCGAGGTGGTCAATGGTATCTTCATTCTCTTAACCCGGATCATGGGCCGGTGAATGTAATAAGCGGCCAGTGCAGCCTTGTTGGACGCGTAGTTTATCAACCTGGTCGTGTTGTCACCGGCAGACTTTGAGCAATTAAGCAAAACTCGATTTTGTTGCCGTTGGATTTGAAGCACTAATGCCAGCTGTCACAGGTGCAATCACCGGCAATACTCCATAGCATCATAAGATGCAACTACAGTCATAACCCACCATACCGCTGACTTCTAAGCTACATAAAGTAAGCGGTAATTAAAAAAATTATAAACAGGCGTTGTAATGAATAAGCAAACCTCGTTGTATCTAGACTTGCTGCGCATAGCAGCGGCTCTTGTTGTTTTTCTGAGCCATCTTCAACGTAGCAGTTTGAGTAGAGATAATACCTTAGTGCTAATTTTCGCGCGATACGGCCAAGAAGGCGTTGCAATGTTCTTCGTCATCTCAGGAGTCGTTATCGCTTATGTCGCGAGGAACCGAAAGAGTAATTTGCGTGATTTCTTTGTTGCTCGAATTGGACGACTATGGTCGGTGATGTTACCAGCGTTGGTATTAACGATTGTACTAGACGTGGTTGGGAGAATAATTTCTCCGGAGATGTATAGTGATCCTAAATTTCATCCTTGGGGATTTGACTGGGCTTCTATGTGGAATTTTATCAGCCCAGCCCTATTCCTCAATAAGTCCTCTTTTGGCGAAGTAATCCCAGGTACGAATGGCCCTTTCTGGTCCTTGTGCTATGAGTTTTGGTACTATGCGATTTTTGCTTTTGCTTACTATCTGCGCGGAATGAAGCGGGGTATCGCGCTGATAATTGCTTGCTTAATTGCTGGCATTAATGTGCTGCTATTGTTCCCTATTTGGTGCATGGGCTTACTTACTTACATGTATTTAAATAGATACTCTTCCAAATTTATCGCGAGCTTTATTTGGGTTGTGACGATTGGCGCCATGTTGCTCACAATGTTTTTTAAACACAAAATAGCTATCCTTCTCGTTGCCATTTTTCCCGACCAAGGCTGGACTATCACCGATGTGTCAGTATTTATTAGTCGTTTTGTTATTGGTGCTTTTGTAGCTATTAACATAGTGGCATTTGATCGCATGGGTAGCGTGAATTTTATAAAAAGATTTGAATTTCCAATTCGTTACGTAGCCTCACGTTCGTTTTCCCTTTATCTTTATCAAGCTCCATTGTTGATCTTCTTTGGTGCGTTGACTGTTGCAATGGAATCAGCAATGCTTCGGTTAGCAATCATTGTAATTGCAACGTTGGTAAGTGTAATTGTCTTGTCGGACTTTACTGAAAAACGCAAGGATCTTTTTACCCAATTGGCGGACTACCTTCTTCCTAAAAACCGGGTTATTGGTACAAACGTTATTTAAATTTATAAAGAAAAATATTTGCAGTTAAGCACCTTAAAAAGCACCGATATCTACAAGGTCAATAAGCTCCAAACAATCAACGACATGTGCGTTATAGACTTACTTCAGAAGCCCTGTTATCCGCGTCAGAATTCTGTCGTAAATTTAGAAGCAAGTGATGTCAGTGCTCCTTCCGAAAGCTAAGTAAGTGTACAGAGACCGCGACTGAGAGGCATTTGAACAATGTGTTGGCAGGCGGTCACATTGAGCCCGTGTTTGAAACCATAGGTGGAGAGAAGACGGGAACGGCCGATCTGTGCGCTATGCTATCCCGCCCGCGGCGCTCGATGATCACCATAGCTGCTCTTCCGGAAAATCAGTGGCCTTGAACGGAAACTGATGGACAAATTCCCTAACTGAAAATTTATAGGTAAACCGATTTACTTAATTGATCGGAACTCCGATAATCTCTCTGGTCAATATTGATGGAGAGTTCATGAGTACTTACCAAGTCACTGTTCGCACCATCAACACCGCTCAGGTGTTTAGTGCAATCGCCGCGTCGTCCGCCGACGCGTTCGAAGCCGCTGCAATTCAATTTGCCGACGTCCCTTGCGGCATCACTGTCATGACTAAGGCAGGCTGATGATTACCGTCGCCAGCCTTCGCACGGCGATCGCTAACTGCGTCGCCCACGCAAGCGCAGACGCGCCGACCGACGCCGAGCTGCGCGTCACTGCATTCGTCGCGCGCCTGTCCGGCAGCATGGAGTCGCTCGGTGACCACGAGCTCGACGCGATGATCTGGGGCCTGTTCGACATGCCGCCTCCGTCCCGGCTGTGCGCTGCACCCGTACTCAATCCGATTCCGATGCCCGCTCCAGCGCGGTTTTGGGGGTAGTCATGGGCTTCCTCTCCCTCTACCGCTACTACCGTTTCCTTGGCATGCCGCTCGTTCAGGCGATCCGCTTGGCGCGCCATCATCGGATACACGTGAGCTGACCATGCAACGCATCTCGCCCGACCGAGCGTCCCTTGAAATTGCGCACCGCGCGCTTCACACGGACGCCCGACTGGACGAGATGCTCGAACACCCAGCCCTCAAGATCATCTTGGAGGCTCTCGCCCGCCGGCACATGCAGCGCCGCGCGCGGATCGATGTAAAGAAGCTGCAGGCCAACGACCACGATTGACCGCCAGATGACCACACCACACAGCCAGACCCCGGCCAACGCCTTCGTTTCGCTCAAGGTCGCCGCCGAGAAGAAGATCCACGGCGACGATGTATCGAAGGTGACCTCGTTCGCCGTCGCCCCGCACCTCCTGGAGATCGAGGAAGGCTTCAACGCCCGCCCGCTGAACACGGACCACGTGGCGGAGATGTCACTGGCAATGCGCAACGGCGCCACGTTCCCGCCGCTCGAGGTGCGCGTCGACGATGGCCACATCCTGATTGTTGACGGTCACCACCGCCACGCCGCCGCGCTCAAAGCGATTGCCGATGGCTTCGAGATCAAGGCATTGGACTGTCGCCACTTCCGTGGCAATGATGCAGACCGCGTCGCGCACATGCTCAACAGCGCATCTGGCCTGGCGCTCACGCCGCTACAGCTCGGCGTCCAGTACCGCAAGCTGCTTGGCTTCGGCTGGACTGAACCGCAGATCGCGAATCGTCGCGGCAAGTCCGTCCAGCACGTCAAGGACATGATCCAGTTGGCCGAGGCAGACAGCGACGTGCACCGGGCAGTGAACGCTGGCCAGCTTTCGGGCACGGCTGCTCTCCAGATGATCAAGAAGCACGGCACCCGGGCCGGTGCTGTGATTCGCGAGGGGGTCGAGCGCGCCAAGGCTGAGGGCAAGGAGAAGGTCACCCCGAAGGCGCTGGCTGGCAGTGCCAAGGTGACTGACAAACAGATGCTGGCCTGGCTTGTCGCCAACAGCACGATGACTGCTTATCCAGCGGTCCAGCCGCCGGGCGTATCACAAGGCTTCGCCATCATTTTCGAAGTGCCCGCGACGGCAGAACACGGCAACGACCTTCTGTCGGTGCTCGCAGCCGCTGCAACTCATTCCACCACCACCTAAAGGACCACCATGAATCGCAAGATTATTGGCCCCGGCTCGCCTGTCAAGTTCGACAGCGAAGCCGGCCCGCAGCAAGGTACCGTCGCTGAGATTCTTACGGACATTGGCAACGGCGCCCGCATCGCCTTCGTGCGCGTCACTGGCACCCTCGACGGCGCGCCGTGGCGCGTCCCAGTCAATGACCTGCAGCACGTGGAGGCCGCATGAATGCGATGACCAGCGATGCTCAGGCATCACTCGACAGTATCGCGCCGGCCATCATCGAATCGGCGCACCTGATTGCTCGTGTGAGTGCGATCGCAGTCAAGTTGGTCTATCCCTTCATCGCCCGCAACGACGTCAGGCACTACCTCAACGGCATCAACATCAGGCCTCTTGAAGACGGGTCGACCATGGTCGTCGCCTGCAGTGGCCATCGATATATCGTTGTTCGGGATCCAAGCGGATTCGCAGAGTCCGAGATCATCGTCGGCATCTCAAAGGATGCACTTAAACACGCCACGAGTGCGAAGCACACGCTCGACGTCATGTCGAACGGTAGCGCGATGTTTTCCGACCAGGTCGCGCAACCGTTGTTCATCCAGCCTGGCAACTCGCTCATCGAGGCCGAGTTTCCGCGCATCGAGCGCGTCGCCACCTTGACTGGTTACAAAGAAGGCATCGTGGGCGCCATCAACCCGAAATTCCTCTACGACGCGCTTGAGATCGGCAAGACATTCGGCGACTCAATCCGGTTCTTCACCCGAGATGCTGAGTCGCCTCTGACATTCGTTCTCGGCGGGTTAGGCGATCTTGAATGCTTTGGCGGGATCATGAAACTTCGCGATTCAATGGCCACTCTTCCCGACTGGCTGCCTGTACCTGGTGAGGCGAATAGCCTCGCCGACCTTTAACGCACGTCTCAAACAATGCCACCTAAACCGACGTCTTCCGAAGGACTTCTTAGAGAGCTTATCTCGTTAAAAGGAAAGCGGATTAGCGAGCATCGAGGCATGCGTGATCGCCAGTGCGTTCAACACGGCAGCGACGACTGCAGGGTCAGGTTGTTCACCAAAGTTAGCAACCGCAATCGCCTTTGCTTCTTGAACCAGCTCATCTGTCACTTTCGAAGCCTTAAGAACGCCTCGCTTAAGTATTACGTCCGAATTCTGCATTGTGTGGCCACCCATGACTTAACTCCAAAAATAATTATCAGAAAGAACATCCTAGCATGAAGCGCGACGATTTCACCTTCTCCCTGGGCTTCGGCCACGAGCGCATTGCGGACAACTTTGCCGGCGGCGGCGGCGCGAGCGAAGCGATCCGCCAGGCCTACGGTCGCGATCCCGACATCGCCATCAACCACGACGGCGAGGCGTTGGCGATGCACGCGGCGAACCACCCGACCAGCCGCCACATCCGCGAGGACGTTTTCCTGGTCGACCCGATAAAGGAGATCGGTGACGGCCCGCTCGGCGCGGCTTGGTTCTCGCCCACGTGCACGCACTTCTCCAGGGCGAAGGGCTTCAATATCCTCGACCAGACCACGCGCGGCCTGGCATGGGTCGTCTTGAAGTGGGGCGTGCTGCTGGCGCCACGCTCGATCTACCTGGAAAACGTCGAAGAGTTCCAGGGCTGGGGGCCACTCGACGAACAGGGCCGCCCGATGAAGGAACACAAGGGCCGCACCTTCGCCGCGTTCGTACTGGCGTTGACCACCGGCCTGCCGAAGGATCACCCTGACGTGGCCGAGATCCGCGCCACGCTGGGCGACGACTTCCCACTTGAGCGCATCTACGCAGGCCTGGGCTACAAGGTCGAGTGGCGCGTGCTGCGCGCCTGTGACTTTGGCGCCGGCACCATTCGCAAGCGGCTCTTCATGGTGATGCGCCGCGACGGCATCGCGATCCGCTGGCCAGCGCCGACCCACGGCGACCCGACCTCGAAAGAAGTCAAGTCGGGCAAGCTGCTGCCGTTTGTGACCGCTGCCGACTGCATCGACTGGACGATCCCATGCCGATCGATCTTCGACCGCAAGAAGCCGCTGGCGGTCAACACGCTGCGACGAGTGGGCCGTGGGTTCGAGCGGTACGTCAAGGACGCGGCACGGCCGTTCATCGTCCCGCTGACGCACCAGGGCGCCGACCGCATCAATTCCGTCGACGCGCCACTGCCAACGATCACGTGCGCGAACCGCGGCGAACTCTCGATTGTCTCGGCCTCGCTCGTTCAGATGGGCTATGGCGAGGCGCCTGAGCAAGCTCCGCGCGCTCTGGACATCGAGGACCCGCTGGGAACAATTGTCGCGGGCGGTATAAAGCATGCGGTCGTTGCAGCCTCGCTGGTCCAGTACTACAAGAGCGGCAGCCAGAACGTGGCAGTCGACCGGCCCATGCCGACCATCGTCACGAAGGACCGCGTCGGCGTCACGTGCGCCTACCTGTGCAAGCACTATCAAGGCGTCGTCGGCGTGCCCGTCGACCAGCCAGCGCCGACCGTGACGACGTCCGACCACAGCTCGCTGATCACGGCGCACCTGGTGGGCATCGACAACCAGAGCAACGGCGATCGCGACACCTGGGACGTGGCACGCCCGCTTGGCACGGTCGTCACCGAGAACCGGCATGCGGTCGTGACCAGCAACCTGGTGAAGCTGCGCGGCACCAGCACCGCCGCAGCCACGGACGAACCACTCGGTACCGTCAGCGCCGGCGGCCAACACCATGCCGAGATGCGCACCACCCTCACGCCGCCTGGCTTGACCGACGAGCGCCGCCAGCAGATCCGCGCCTTCCTACGCGAGTACTGCCCGAGCCTCAAAGATGCCGAGCATCCCGAGCTGGTGATGATCAACGGCGAGCTGATGGAAGTCGCCGATATCGGCCTGCGCATGCTCGTGCCGCGCGAGCTGGCCAACGCACAAGGGTTCCCGCCGGACTACATCCTGGACCCGTTCTACACCAAGGTGAACAAGCACGGCCGCACGACTACCAAGCGCCTGTCTGGCAGCGCCCAGGTGCGCATGATCGGCAACAGCGTGTCGCCGCCGCCGGCCGTGGCCGTGCTGCGCGCGAACAACGCGCACGAGCAGCTGATGGCGAGGGCAGCATGAGCAGCTGGGGAACCCCGAGCCGGATCAGCTCCGACCTTTACCGCGAGCGCACGGCGGCGACACCGCCCGTCTCACTGCGCCGCCGCCGCTGCGCATGCGGCAAGGTCGTCACGGCCAAGCAGTTGACGCAGTACGGCGCCTGCATCACGTGCGTGCGCACCGTAGCCGGCCAGGTCAAGGAGGCTGCATGACCGGCCCAGTACCAGGTGAGCAGGACCAGCCGAACGATCCAGAGCGGTACAGGCATCACCTGCTACTGCTCAAGTCGATGCACTGCTGCCGACCTGTCGTACACCAAGGCCTGAACCAGTTCATCAGCTGCTTGACAGCGAACCGCGACGGCGGCCGGATCTCGATGTCGGTCTACCTGGCTGGCAAACCCGGCGCCATCGACAGCAGCGAGATTCAAATTAAACACGTAGCGCAAGAAGGGAAAACAGCATGACGAAACAAACGAACCCAGCGCAGCGATCGCTGTGCGCTCTGATCGCGAACGATGCTTACGCGATGACGTTCCAGTCGCTCGGGCACTACCGCGCCGCCCTGCTACAGCAGCTTGAGGCTCTCGCGCTTTCCGAGCCAAGTGCATCGACCGCGCTGACGCGCCAGCTGCGCCGGATCTCGGCCGACAGCAGCGGCAGTGATCACGTGACCGTGAGTAGGCAGTTGCTGCAAGACTCCGCCGATAAGATCGAGCGCTACTACGGTGGCATGATGGCCTGGAAGCATACCGCCGAGGCTGAGACACCCGTCGCCGAGCAAGCCGCAGCACGCGGCGCGCTACTAGAAATCCTGCGCGACGTGCACGATACGCTGGCCAGTGACAGCGACAGCGATATCGACCACTTCGAGGACAACGAAGAAGAACGCGAAGGAGCCCCGGTGCAGTACGCCGCGCGCAAGGTCATGCAGGTCATGGACATGCTCAAGTCCGCACCGAGCGCCCCCGGCACACCGGAAGCGCCGCAGACTGCAGCCGCGCGCGACGTGCTGGCCGAGCGCCAGCGCCAGATGGAAGTGGAAGGCTGGACGCTGGCCCATGATGACAATTATCGAACTGAGCAATTGCGGTTCGCTGCCCTTTGCTACATGCGATGGAAGGACATCACCCAACCGGGCGTTGTTCCTGGTGCTTGGCCGTGGGCTGAGAACGGATGGAAGCCAGCCGACGACCGCCGTAATATGGTAAAGGCCACCGCCCTGATGGTTGCCGAGATCGAGCGCCTGGACCGCGCCGCTGCGCCGGAGGGAGGTGCGTGATGCTGACGACGTTTGAAGCGCATGCGCTGACCGCATTACAGGGCACCGGGTACAGGAATGAAATGCCTCCGTCTGCTGTTGGCCAGATGCTGTGGGAACGTTCCGACCCGGAAACCCGAAAGCGTCGTCCGTCACCGCAGGGGCTTGCGCTGTTTGCCAGCAAGTTCCTGCGCGGCCTTAAGCAAGCCGGACTGGCCCGCCAAAATGACGGGTGGTACATCACGCACGAAGGCCGCGAGGCTTTGGTTACGCAATCAGATGACGACCGCGCCGCCCAGCTCGACGGCGGCCAGGGAGAGGAGAAAGAATTTTGAAACCCATTTACCTTGAGCTGGAAGCAGTCGCCGGAGCAGTCGCATTGGCCACGTCAACAGTTCAGCGTCTGGTGCGTGAGAACGCATTTCCAAAGCCCAGGCAATTGTCGGGGCGTCGCGTCGCTTGGCTTGTGCGAGAGATCGAGGAGTGGGCAGAAGCTCGACCTATCTCTGGCTTACCCCCGCCGCCAAATACGGCTGGGCGGGGATGAGCCACTATAGGCTAAAAGGCTGTATCAATTCCGAAACTGTCGCCGCCCTCGTTTGATATATAACGCCGAGAAAGATTTACGAGAGGTTTATTTTTTTTCTCTAGGTAGCCCCGATGTTCATCACTCGTCTGGTGCAAGTATATTTTCTGAAGCTCGGCACCAGGTGAATCAATTTTGCAAGCAGCGAATCCTGCTAACGATTTTTTAACTTCGCCGTTGTCTAAATATGTCTCCTCTGCACTAGCAATATATTCTGAAGCCCACTTCAATTTTTCACGAAGAATGCTCCGGTTTGAATCATGCGCAGTTGAGAATCCCTCAATAAAATCGCGGATAAGAATCTTCAAATCGATTTTCTCCCCCAAAGCCTCGAGTTCGGCTAAGACGGTACGATTGTAGTCTCCCTTCCGAAGCTCTGCTGGATGCAAATACAAGTCGATTGTATATCGACTCTTATGCTTTCGATCATCCTCTTGAACTAGCCAATTAGACATATAGGAGGATCCGTGCAGCGGAAAACCTTGATGCTGGATGTAGTTACGGAGCTTTGCGAAAGCGCGATATCCTATCCTCGCTTCGTATTCTTGGCGGAACCTCCCAATAGCTACCTCACTAACTGCCTCATCACGATGAAAGATACGGTTGAGATGCTGCGGAAGTGAGTCGTCGTAGGTCTTGTAAGTCGTCATTAAATTCATGATCCGACGGTTAAAATGAGCCGAGTCAACGTTAAAGTCTTTATGCTCACCCCTGCCAAGTATCATGTGCTCCAAGCCGCAACGAAGAATGGTCTCTTCGAACTCAATATAATTTTCGATGACGAAATCGTATTTCTGCTCAATGTATAGAGCCTCCCACTGGGTGGTAACCGCGTCAGCAAGATCATCATACTGTTCAGCTGATATTTGGACGCGGTGTTTGCATCCCATTACAGTACGCCATAAAAAATAGTTAGCCATACTCAATCCTTATTGTTGTTCATCTGCAGCTGCACCCGCACTTAGTCTCTCATAGTGTTCACTGAGTTTAGTCAACCACTCTCGCCGCTCCTGGTCATAGCGATGCAGGTTGTACACTCCACCGATACCCGATGGCATATGGCCGATAACCGCCTCGGCCACGTCTGGATGGCATCCCAACGCAGTTAGTTGCGTGCGGCCAGTTCGACGGAGGTCATGCACAGACCAGTGAGTTACAGGCAGCCTTGTCCGCGCATACCCCGGCCTGGTCGTTGCGTATGGTTGTCGCATCCAAACCATTGCACTGATGGTCTTCTGCTCGACATGGCCACTGCCACCAGCCGACGCAAATACGTATCCTTTTTCAACCGCCTGGATTCGACGCTGCACAATCGCCAGCGCGCGGCCAACGAGTGGGACACGCAAATCAGTTGATCCATCACGCCAGGAGTTTTTCGTCTTAGCCCGGGGGATCGTCCACCACCACCCGTCCTTCTCATGAGTCACCTCGTGCACTTCCATTTCGAGAATCTCGCTGCCACGGGTGCATGTCCACATGTAGAGAATGACCACATCTTCGACGAGGCGCGAGAAGTTGGGCAACCAGCGAAGAAGCTGGCCGATTTCGTCAGCGCTTAAAACTCGCTTGGCTGTTCCGATCTGCTCCCCCTCGCGCGTTCGGCCTTTGCTTCTCAGCTTGCCCTTCATGATCTGGCGCCACCAGTTCGGGACTTCGGGGTCGAGCCGGCCGGCGTCGTGCCCGTATTCCCAGGCCGCGCCAAGCTCCATCCGAATACGGGCCGCTTGCACAGGTGTGTTGATGTAAGCCTGCAGGAGGTCGAACGCGATCGCCCGCGTGACCTTTGCCGGATCAAGTCCAGCGAAGTCTGGATGTTCATCCAAGACCTTTTCGATGGTGCGCCTAGTTTCGTCCGCGCCCTTCTTCTTGCGGTTGCGTTCGACGTGCCCCTCGAAGTACATAGCCCAGAGAGAGCGCACCGAGAAGCGGCTCGCCGTCGCGACACGCGCGGCCTCGACGGCGGCGCGCTCATCCTCACGCGCCGCGCGGCGCTCGACTGCGGGATCCCGACCAGCTGCGCGCGCATCCCGAAGCTTTTCCCATTCGACCTCGGCGCGAGCTGGCGACATCTCCGGCCACCCGCCAATCTTCACCTGGCGCATGCGCTGGTCGACGGGACTCTTGTACCGGTACGTCCACGTTCGCCCCTTGGTTGAAACCTCAAGTCGAAGCCCTTGGCAGTCGGAAATGGTAAAGTGCTGGCCAGGCTGCAGGAGCTTGGCAGTACGGGCATCAAATTGCATCTTGAGGTCTCTGGCGTAGGTTCGGCGTAGCTTTGATCGACACGTTGATCGGCGAAACCGAATTGTAGCGTAGCTTCTTTGGGGCCACCTTAAAAACCTACGCCAATTTGCAGAGTGTAGTGATGTGCTGCGATGCGTCGTGACTACATTCAGACTATTAGCCTGCATGCTGAAAGACCATACAGATCATGCACTTACATCGAGAAACACAGTTGAATCAACAAGTTGCAAAACCAGTGAAGAACGAACACACCCCAATGATGCAGCAATACCTGCGCATCAAGGCCGACTACCCCGACATGCTGGTGTTCTACCGCATGGGCGACTTCTACGAACTGTTCTTCGACGACGCTGAAAAAGCCTCGCGCGTGCTGGGCATCACG